>Ga0075122_10000630_pt1 | contig 27073 bp, 22 predicted proteins | sample AntAceMetag02UKB_FD_69790 | JGI IMG/M metagenome (GOLD analysis project Ga0075122, IMG submission 69790) | Saline lake microbial communities from Ace Lake, Antarctica - Antarctic Ace Lake Metagenome 02UKB | ecosystem: Environmental > Aquatic > Non-marine Saline and Alkaline > Saline | place...
CTTGACGAATTCAAGGGCAAACTATTGATGAATGTTGAGTTAAAAACCTATGGTCTAAAATGGTCCCGTCGTAAATCCGGAAAAGAGACTGCAAAGGTCATTCGAAAAATCGGCGCTGAAGAGTCTGTGATTGTCACCTCGTTTGATTTGTTTAAGCTCCACTCATTGGAAAAGGAATACAAGGGACTGCATTCCGGATTTGCTTATGATGATGGTATGATTGGCGATATTGGAGTCTGGTTTACCCGTCTACCAGAAATCAGTTCAGAATTGTCGAAAGCACCAGGGAATCAAAACGATATTACTTTTCTGAATTTCCTCTGCGAATCCAATGTCATTGGAAGACTCCTCGGGTCCACAGTCGTTTGTGCTGAATACACACTACTCGATAATGATACTGTTGCAAAATTTCATCAGAAAGAGATGTTGGTTGGATCTTATACTGTCTTCCCACTCGATACAAGATTCGTAAAAGACATTGATTCAGATGAAAGTCAAAAACGAATATTACAGCGGCTGGTTAATCTTCAAGTTGATTGGATAGAGACAGATGACCCGGAAAAAGCCAAATCTATTTTGGATAATAATTAACACGACTGGTTAAAATAGATAAAGTGATGCGGCTCACCTACTCCCTTTTATTATTGTTTCTGATTCAATCAATATCTGCTCTTGCATATAGTAAATCCCTTATTCTCAAAGGTGATCGGAAACAATACGCTTTAGCTTCATATATTGAGCTCTTGGAAGATAAGGATGCGAATCTGTCCATCGAAGATATATCATCTTCAAAATTTTCCGACCGCTTTTTTCAAAACCAAAGTACTACCCCTAATCTGGGATATACTGATTCTGCATACTGGGTGCGCCTCAATCTGATCAACCCGTCAGAAAAAGATATGAAATGGGTTCTTGAGCTGGATTACCCCACCACTAACTATGTTGATTTTTATTCACCCACCTCTGATGGTACTTTTGCTAAGCAATCAACTGGAGACCATTACCCATTTTCACAGCGTGAAATAGAGAACCGAAATTTTTTATTTACATTAACCATCCCTTCTCAGGCCACGCAAAGCTATTATTTACGGGTACAATCTACGGCAATCTGCCTGCCGTTAACACTATGGCAATCAGCGGCACTGAACCATAAAATGATCGTCGAATATAGCCTGCTGGGAATCTATATAGGCGGGCTATTGATCATCGCCGTTATTAATCTGTTCATTTTTACTTCGGTCAAAGAAAAAGTATACCTGTATTATGTGCTTTATACGTTAGGATTTGCACTGACAGAATCCAGCCTTAACGGTACCGCATTTCAATTTCTATGGCCCAATCAGATATGGTGGGCGAATCGGATGATTGTCCTGGGAGGCGGTTTTACCGTATTTTGGGGATTTCAATTTAGTCGTAATTTCATTAACACCCCTCACTATGCGCCGCGCCTGGACAAGGTGTTGCGCTTTGGAATGGGACTGACAATCGCGTCTACTATAGTTTGTCTGTTTAACTATTCCATGGGCAACCAGTTAATTTCGTTTATCGTATTAGTCACCATACCGCTTTTACTGATAGCAGGTTATATCTGTTTGAAAGAAGGAAGTAACAACGCAAGTAACTACATTTGGGCTTGGATACTGGTGATCGGTGGTGTGATTATTCATCTGTTGAAAACATTCGGGGTTCTACCCGCAAATCTCTTCACCAATTGGGCAGATGAATTGGGTTCTCTGGCAGAAGTTTCTTTGCTCTCATACGGGCTCGCGGCCCGGATTAACCGTATGAAACGTACTGAAAAGGAAAAAGCCCTGGAGTTATCTCTAAAAAACAAACAGCTGGAAGAAAAAAATCTGAAACTAAAAGAGTATGAGAGTTCTCTGGAACAGAAAATTTTCGATCGCACCCAGGAACTGAATTTAAAAAATGAGATATTAAACAAGGCGCTGGATAAGGTAAAATCATCGAATCTAAAATACAAAGCGGCAAAAGATAAGGCCGAATCCGCAGACCGGGCAAAATCTGAATTCCTTTCCAATATCAGCCATGAATTGAGAACCCCCATGCAAGGAATTCTGGGTTTCGCAAAACTGGGCCTTGAACGAATTGATACCATTGGACCTAAAAAACTGACCGAATATTTTACAACCATTCATACCAGTGGCATGCGTCTCTTAACACTGATCAATGATTTGTTAGATCTCAGCAGAATGGAATCTGGAAAAGGAACATATGATTTTAAAGAAGACAAACTGTCCCGACTGACAAATGTGGTACTAAATGAGTTAAAAACGCTGATTGATGAAAAAAATTCCCAGATAAAGCTTGAGTTTCCTGAACATGAGAACACCATCCGGCTCGATGAAAGCAAAATAATTCAAGTAATCCGTAATTTTCTATCCAATGCCATTAGATTTTCTCCAGAAAACAGTAGAATACGCATTGAAGTTTCAGAACAGTTAGATAGTTCCCTTTATTCAATATATGATGAAGGCGTCGGTATTCCCGAAGCGGAATTGCTATCGATTTTCGATAAATTTTCCCAGAGTAGTCGAACTAAAAACAATGCCGGCGGCACTGGATTAGGATTGGCTATTTGCAAGGAAATCATTAAAAACCATCAGGGGTCAATCTGGGCAGAAAACTATCCCGATGGCGGTTCAGCTTTCCATTTCAAAATACCGAAACAGCTAAAGCCCTACTAACAGATTGAATGGCAATTAAACTGTGTCGTCACCCTCTTCTTTTCCGTATCTGCAATGCAGGAATAATTTACAAATGCGGAAATCCGGCTAATTGCGAAACTTGGTTTAAATACCACTCCGAAGCTGCGAGTTCCGATTCTCACTCAGACAGGGCTTGTTTTCGCTGCGCTTCACTAAGAAAATCTAAGTATATTCTTATACGCAAGAATCACTGCTCCCTTTTCAGCTTCTGCAAAAATCCAACCGGATATTACTGACGGTGACTAAAATTTCATTTGCTATTTTCAATTGGCATGCTTATAATTTAAAAAAGCTTAAATGGTTTAACCATTGTATCACTTAATTGCGTTTTTTAGGCTTACCCAATGGAAATCCGGCATAGATCGAGAACGGTATCCAGAATCAAACAACAGGAAACAACCGCATGACCCAGATGTTTAGAAAAGCGAAACAGAACAGGATATTTCAAGATATTGTGGAGCAGATTGAAGACGTGATCCTGGATGGAAAAATGAAACCCGGTGAACGGCTGCCTTCCGAAAGGGAACTGGGCGAGATGCTGGGCACCAGCCGGGGAACTCTACGCGAAGCATTGAGAATTCTGGAACAAAAAGGTCTGATCGAAATAAAGTTGGGAGTCAATGGCGGTGCGGTTGTTAAAGAAGCCAGCTCGGAGCAGATGAGCGAAACGCTGGCATTGCTGATTCGCTCTCAATCAGTCTCGTTGAATCATTTAACAGAATTCAGGGAGGGTGTCGAAGGAACTGTTGCTGCACTTGCAGCCGAGAGAGTGACCGCAGGGGATAAGAAAGAACTGAAGAAGTTGATCAAAGAGGCTCAAAAGTACTATGAAAAAGGAACTTCACAGTGGGACAATTTCGTCAGAGTCGATGAACAGATTCATATGGCGTTGGCCAGAATCTCCTACAACCCGATTTACCGGTTTATTGTAGAAACCATTCACGATAATATTCAGCGATATTACGATCGATTCCTTTCAGCAGGAGACAATGAACTTGAAGAAAACTACAGAGATCTTCAGCAGATAATTGATGCCGTGTGCAACAAACAGGTGATTGAAGCCGGATCACTGGCCAGGGAGCATGTCAGGAAATTCAGTCGTTATATGGAGCAAAAGTCTAAGCAAAACTAAGCAGTCTCCGGTTAGTATTTTGTGAGTAATAATACTTCGATGTCAGGTTTGTTTTAAATCCGTTCAATCACATACCAACCAGTGCCTGACTGGAGTGTGCATGAAATCTGATAATGGTGTTTTAGTTTAATACAGGCCGCTAGCCGGATATTATCAGAAAGAAGAGTATGGCATAATTGGTCTAACCATTATATGCATTAAGTCATTAATCCTCAGCAACAATTAATCTAAGGAGTATAATATGGGCGAACTAAATCTAAAGCAACTTTCAGAGCAGGCCGCAGCGTTGGCTGAAAGCTGGCAAATCAGAGCGGATGACTTGATCCAAAAAAAAGAAAAGACATTTCAGGATCAGATGGCCAGCTTGCTGCGGCATCCGATAGACAAAGTCGTTTTAACACGCATGATCGACCAGGCGTTTCGTTCAAGCAACAGTGGCAGAGTTGCAGATCAGATCATCTATACCCTCAAAAACGCTCAGATTCCCACTTTTTTCACACCTTGGGAGAAACTGCTGGTCAAACTGTTTTTAAAATTCGGGCAGTCTTTTTCAGGTATTTCCGTCCCCCAGGTAGTTCAAAAAATGAGGGATTTCAGCAGCCAGGCCATTCTTCCGGGTGAGACGGCGCCCCTGGTTAAATATCTGAAAAAAAGAAAGCAGCAGGGTATCCGGATGAACGTCAATCACCTGGGGGAAGCGGTTCTGGGAGAGGAAGAGTGTCAAGCCAGAATGGACAGTTATCTGAAAGATTTGGAAAACCCCGAAATTGAATACATCTCCATTAAAATATCGACCATTTATTCTCAAATTATCCCTTTGGCGTTTCGCAGCACCGTGGACATTTTAAAGGAACGGCTGACATTGCTTTATCGGACCGCTCAGAACAACACCTTTACGCGCAGAGGGGGTGAGGAAGTCAGGAAATTTGTGAATCTGGATATGGAGGAGTACCACGATCTGGAAATTACAGCAGCGGTTTTTATGGAGACACTGGATCAACCGGAGTTTAAAAACCACCGGGCCGGAATCGTTTTGCAGGCTTATCTACCTGACTCTCACGGCATCCAGCAGCAGTTGACAGAATGGGCCATTCGGAGAGTTGAACACGGTGGCAGTCCCATCAAGCTCAGAATTGTCAAAGGGGCTAATATGGAGATGGAGTTGGTGGATTCCGATCTCAATAACTGGCCGCTGGCAACCTATGACTGTAAAACCGATGTGGATGCCAATTACAAACGGATGGTGATTTACGGGATGAATGAGACCCGTATTCCTGCCGTCAATCTCGGCATTGCCTCACATAACCTGTTTGAACTCGCTTTTGCCTATCAGGTCGCATTGCACCATAACGCATTAAAATTTGTGGATTTTGAGATGCTGGAAGGGATGGCAGATAACATTCGCAGGGCCATCAGCGAGGAAACAGATGATGTGCTTTTGTATGCCCCGGTGGCCGAGAAAGAGCAGTTTATCAATGCGATTGCCTATTTGATCAGACGACTGGATGAAAACACCGCCCCGGATAATTTCCTCAGGTATGCACCCGGTCTGAAAACAGGAACGAAAGAGTGGACATTCCTTCAGCACCAGTTCTTTGAATCCTGTGAAAAAATAGACATCGTCAAGGATGCTCCCCATAGAATCCAGAACCGTCTGACTGAAACCAGCCTGGAAAATACCGGCACCTTTTTCAATAATGAATTTGTCAATGAGCCAGACACTGACTGGTCACTGTCTGGCAACAGGGATTGGGCACATCAAATCAGAGATCAATGGATGCCAAACCTCGAAAACGAACAAATTGAAATCCCGCTGGTTATCGGGGGTGATGAGATTTTTGCAGATCGGGATATCGCAGAATGCCTCGATCCGTCCCGGTATCATGAGAAAGCCACCATAGCACGATTTCGACTTGGCAATGGGGATGATGTTAATAAAGCGGTTGCAGTCGCTAAAGCCGATCCGGATGGCTGGCGCTCCCAGACTCACTCTCAGCGGCATGAAATTCTCTCAAAAGTGGCCCTGGAACTCAGAAAAGGCAGGGGAGACCTGATAGGTGCCGCTGCAGCCAACACCGGCAAAGTATTTACGGAAGCCGATGTAGAAGTCTCGGAAGCAGTGGATTTCGCAGAATACTACCCCTATTCGGTCAAGCAGCTGCTGGACATTGAAACTATTGAAGGGCAGGGCAGAGGCGTGGGTCTGGTGATTTCGCCTTGGAATTTCCCGATTGCAATCCCCTGTGGCGGACTCATCGCCACCCTGAGTGCCGGTAATACGGTTATTTTTAAACCGGCGTCAGGTGCAGTTCTGGTGGCCTGGGAGCTATGCAAACGGTTCTGGGCAGCGGGCGTTCCTAAAACGGTTTTGCAGTTTCTCCCCTGTCCGGGATCCAGTGTCGGGTCGAAGCTGGTGGATCATCCGGATGTGGATTTTGTGATCCTGACCGGAGGGACAGAAACAGGGATGAGAATGTTGGAGCAGAAGCCGGGACTGTTTCTAGCCGCTGAAACCGGAGGTAAGAATGCGACCATTGTCACTGCCATGTCAGATCGGGATCAGGCCATCAAAAATGTGGTCTATTCGGCGTTTGGCAATGCGGGTCAAAAATGCAGCGCGACGTCATTGTTAATTCTTGAAAAAGAGGTTTATCAAGACAAAAATTTCAAACGCCAACTGGTGGATGCGGCCAAAAGCTTCAGTACCGGATCCGCCTGGCAGTTTAAGAATAAAATGGGCCCCTTGATAAATCCACCTTCCGGGGAACTGCAGCAGGCCTTAACCTCCCTTGAACCTGGGGAATCCTGGGCGTTAAAGCCGGAGATGGTAGATGAAAATCCTTATCTTTGGTCCCCGGGAATTAAATGGGATGTGACACCGGGTAGCCTGACCCACATGACTGAATTTTTTGGACCGCTACTGGCAGTGATGTGTGCGGATGATCTACAACACGCCATCGATATTACCAATCAGACAGGATACGGTCTCACATCAGGCATTGAGAGTCTTGATCCCAGGGAGATCGATATCTGGAAAAGCCGTATAGAGGCGGGGAACTTATATATCAACAGGGGCACAACAGGTGCGATCACGCTTCGGCAACCTTTTGGCGGCATGAAGAAGTCAGCCATCGGCCCTGCCATCAAAGCGGGATCTCCGAACTATGTAGCGCAGTTTATGACCTTCTCAGATAAATCCCTGCCTGCCGTAGGCTCATTGATAGCTGAGAATCGACTGCTGAGGCTGGCAGCCGAATGGAAAATGAAGGTTCGCTGGCAGCAGTTTGGCTCCTTGGATCCAGAGCTGGAAAAGACCGTGCGAGCCATCAAGAGCTATTTGTACCATTTTGAAAACGAGTTTTCGCGTGAGAACGACTACTTTAACCTGCGCGGTCAGGATAACATCCTCAGATATCTGCCTTTGGGAACCATTGTCGTCCGGCTGCATGAACGTGACACCCTTTTCGAAACCCTGGCCAGAATCGCAGCGGTTCAAGTCACAGGGAACAAATTGGTGTTAAGCGCTCCCACGGAGCATGATAATGAAGTCATCCAATTCCTCAAAAGTAAAGAGGGTGTCCGCCTTCTTCAGGAGGTTCAGCTGCAGTTTGAAACTGACGAAGAACTAATCCAGCAAATTCCTGAGGCAGCCAGAATCCGATATGCCGGATTTGACAGGGTGCCGGCAGCTGTTTTCAAAGCGGCTGCCAAAACAGGGTACTATATCTCCTGTACACCGGTCCTGATGGAAGGGCGGATTGAACTGCTCCAGTACCTGCAAAACCAGAGTATCTGCCATACATACCATCGGTATGGAAACCTGGGTGCACGGAGTTTGGTGTCAGACTGAGTGAGGCAAAAGATGGAGAGGCACAACAAAGTATGGTGCTCTGGCTGGAATGATCGTGGGTGCAGCCACTATTTTTATAGTTAAGAACTATATCAAGGTTCCAGGTGAGTATTTCTATGAGCTCTTACCCGGCTTTATCCTGGCTTTCATTGCAATCATCATTGTCAGCCTGATAACCGCCAAACCTGGTGACGAAACCCTGCAAACATTTGATGCGTCACAACCCTAGAATTCGTCTATAGATTTTTTGCTTTGACCGTTCCGGGCTGAATGAAATCAGCTCGGTTCAGGTTTCGATACCGGCTGCCTGAAACCTTTTTTTGCACTGTGCGACATGATCCCGGGCGATCCATTTCTCCAGTTCCACATTGTCAGCCTCATTCTCAGCGATCCCTATTTGCCGGTTTTTCTCCTGCCAGAGTGGATGGTACGGCAGCAGGTGGGTTTTCGTCACACCCAGCTCTTTGAACAGCCTGATAATGGCGTCAATGTTGGCAGCCGTATCGGTCATGCCGGGTATCAATGGAATCCGCGGCAGGACTTCCACACCACCGTTCTGGGACTGCCGGTAAAGCGCCGCAAAATTCCTTAGAATCAGCCTATTTCCTCGTCCACAGAATCGCTTGTGGTTTTCCTCAGCGATGATTTTAATGTCATAAAAGATGCTATCCACGTGGGGATAGATCTGCTCCCGAAACTTCTCCAGATTGAAGTATCCGCATGTTTCGATCAGGGTATGGACGCCTTCATTTTTGAGTCTGGCGAGAACCTGCGCCAGAAATTCCAAAGGCAGAACCGGCTCACCGCCGGAAAAAGTGACCCCGCCTCCGGATGTGTCGTAAAAGGGTTTATCCTTCAAGACTTTATCAACCACCTCATCCACAGACATTTCAGTCCCGACTCGGGACAACGCTCCGGAAGGACATTCTGCTACACATTCAAAACAGAGGTTGCAGCGTTCCCGATCGATAAAGAAGGTGTGGTCCCTGGACAGTGCATCCAAAGGACAGGTTTCCAGGCAGGTATCACAGGCGACACATTCATCCCCCTGGAACGATATTTCAACCCCGGATCGTTTGCTCTCCGGGTTATGACACCAGAGGCAGGAAAGGGGGCACCCCTTAAAAAATACCACCGAACGTATTCCGGGACCATCGTCGAGGGAGTTCCCCTTGATTTCAAGAATTAAGGTGCTGTCGCTCATAAACCGTACTCAGCCCTTTCAATCAGCTCAATCTGGATCTCCCTGTTCAGGGTCACAAAGTAAGCATTGTAGCCCGAAATACGGACCATCAGACTCTTATAGTTCTCAGGATTCGCCATGGCATCCCTGAGTGTTTCCGAAGTCACCACATTAAACTGCATCTGCATACCCCCCTGCTCAAAATAGGATTTAACATAGGAGAACATATGCTCCACCGTCTGCTCCCGTGAATCCTCGGCAGAAGGGATCAATTTGACATTAAAGGCTAGATTGTTGTCGAGATTTTCAGGATTGAGCCCGGCCACCGCCGTAATATTATCCAAAAAGTTCTTTGATGCGGCAGGGTTTGGTGTCAGCCCTGGCGTAAAGGCCTTACCAGCCAATCTCCCCGAGGGCAGGGGCCCGGAAAGGGATCCGTAGGCCACGTGCTGGGACATGGACCAGAAACCGGATGCAATGCGCCCACCCCGATAACTGGTATGTTTCAGATAGCAATCATGGACGACTTTAGCCACCCGATTGGCCATAGCAACCGCGTCATCGTCACCGGAGCCGAACAATCGCACTTTATTGCGCACCATAGCCAACAGCGCCGGATTATTGGCGAAATTCTCGTCAATCGCTTCTTTCAGTTTTTGAAAGGAGACCTTTTGTTCTTCGAACACCAGCTGCCTGATGACCAGCAACGAATCAGTCACGTCTGCCAGTCCGATATTCGATGTCCCTGAGCTGTTGTATTTGGCTCCTCCCTGGATAACATCGCGACCATTTTCGATGGCACCATCTATCAAAGCGCTGAACAAAGGCGTCGGACGATACTGTTGATGGGCCTCGCCAAACAGGTCATTAAGTTCCAGGGCTTGCTCAATCATAAAACGCTGTTGAGTCGCCCAGGCATCGAAAAATGACTCAAAGGTCTTAAAGTCGCCATTTTCAATACTGCCGGTTTTCGGCCCGACGTCCCAATGCATGACCGGATGGTTCCCATTATTCAAAGCCATCTCCATGGAAGCGACCATATTGAGAAGAATACAGGCCGTGTGACTGTAGTGCTGGCCTTGCAAGGTCGGTTCAACACAACCTGTAGCGGCCCAGTCATTGATGTCTTCTGCGGGATAGCCATGTTGACTTAAGGCTTTGATCATCGCCTGATCACTCTGCATAATCGGCGTTGCAGAGGTAATCACATTTATTTCGCACAAGCGCTTCAGATAGGCATCACTATTCTTCTCAACGTGAAAGCGCGCATTAACATTAGCATCCCGAATCGCCAATAGTTCGGTGGCTTTCAGGAAAACATAGGTCATGTCGTTGACCGCATCCTCGCCTTCAGGTGTGATCCCACCAACAGTGATAGCCTGGGTGGAACTGGCACCGCCAAAAAGATAGTTCCCAATATCAGGAATCAGCGGCACATGGTCGGTCAAACGCATATAGAGACAGCCAACGAGTTCAACCGCATTTTTAATGTAGGCTTCCCTTTCTGCAGGTGTCTCCAGTTTCGAAATGTCCGCCACGAAATACGGTTGTAACCACTGGTCCAGGCGCCCCAGAGAAGTACCCGTATTGGCGTTTTCCAGATGAATGGCAGTCCAGATAATCCAGATGGCGTTCAACGCTTCATCCAGAGTCTCAGCCGGATGTGCCGGAATCTTGCTGCAGATCTCATGCAGCCTTATCAGTTCCTGTTTTCTTTGGGGGTCAGTCTCCAGTTCAACCAGGCGGGCAGCTTCCCCCGCAAGATTGGCAGCATAGGTGTTGACACCCCCAAGAATAATCTTCATGGACTCCAGCGAATCCCGACCCAGCTGATCATGATTGCCGTTTTCCAGTTCATACTCGATATCCCCAATAATCCCCAGAGTTCCCTTCTCCAGCAGCCTTTTAAAATTCGGAATCGTGTGTGAGATGCCCACGGATTTCCAGACAAAATAGGCCACAAACCGTTCATCAATTTTCTGACACAAGGGATAGTCGTGATGGTGTCGGGTGTACTCTCGAATATTGCGATGCATCCAATATGGGAAAACCTCTTCGTGCAGGATACGGGCACTCTCTTTCGAGCAAGAGCAGGGATTCAAGACCCTGTTTTCCATCGAGTGCAATTCTCCCCAGATCTGGGTTGCCGTGGCATCCGGAAATATTGTCACCCCCACTTCCTTGGCCGTTGTGGTTCCCGCCAGCAGATCATTTTCGCGAATAATGGGCTGCCGGTTCTCCAACAGGTAATTCAAGGCATAGGCCTGTCGCAACTCCGGATTCCAGGGTTGGCCGTCCGCATCTGTTTCAAAACCGTTTGCCCGATACCAGTCCGTCATCAACTGCGGGCGTTCTACACAGATTTCCGGCAGCGTATCGAAATGAGCGTCCAGAAAAATTTTCAATCGCGGAAAAGATTCGATTCCGAATTGTGGTAAATATGGATCGTCCAGAAACGACACTCCTTTATCCACACCTTTTACACCCCTCATACGATACTGCTTCCTTTCCAGCAGTTCCTCAGCCAGCCCGCTTTTATCGACTTGGAACTCTTTTTTCCGAGCAGCAAGATCCTCCCGGTTTTTCTTCTCCAGCTTTTTCTGGTGGGTTTTACCCAGCATCAGGGAGAGAAAGAAATTGAAGAGTTGCAAAACTGCCAAATTCCCATCCAGCACCATTTTGTTTTTCAGGATCAGGTTCAGCATTTCATTAGGAGTGCTCGTGGCCATCTCCTTCAGCACATCATTGTTCGTCAGATGCATGATTACGTCGACATCAACCGGAATTTTTTTCAACACCCGTACGCGACCATCGTGAAATACAATCGCCTGCTCAACACTCTCGTTTTCTGTTTTGAGGCCGACTGAAAAGTTGATCCAGCCGTCCTTACCTTTCATGTAGCGTCTTAGAGATGGGCGGACATTGAACTGAAATGCCATTAAGCGCAAAAGCACACTGGTAATTAGATTTAAGCCCCCTTTTCGTCTGCCTCTGCCCTGGACTGCTTCGGTTTCAGTCACCAAGAGCGAATTCAGTGAATTACCAAAAGATTTAAATGATTTCATGTTTTATCTCTCCTTAGTCAAGAGTTAAGGCCTAAACATTATCTGGTACTATTCAGGTAACTATTCACGACACTCCCAGAGCCGAGGGGGCTGTGATTCCATCAGCTGAACAGATGCTGAACCATTAGCTTTTCAGTTCCATCATAAACGGCAATAGCAGATCAGTGGTCAGTTTTTCGATGGTCTCTTCGGTCACGTCAATGGTTTCTTGAAGTACCCGGCTGTTGTACAAGGAGACGATGCCATGTAGAGACGTCCAGTGATGTATGGCACGATAATGAGCTTCTGACTGCGTATACCTGGAGTGCTCGGCATGTCCGGTCATAATTCGATATATCAAGCCACTCGTCAAATCCAGAACTTGCAACGCGGCCTGTTTTTCGACAATTGCAGCCGGTTCCAGGCGGGTCCCCATATAGTCTGCAAATTTTGGTGTATTGCGGGTGAACATGATCTCATACAATTCAGCGTTTTGAATGCCAAAATCAAAGTAAGCACGTGTCAGCCTCATTAACTTTTCCACCGCATCGAAAGAGGCATCGTCAATCTCTTTAAACATTGAGTACAGGGAGATAAAACCCTGGGTCTGAATGGCGAGATAAATTTCGTCTTTGTTGGAAAAATAGTTATAGATATTCGCAGCTGTCATTGAGACCTGGGAGGCTATCTTGCGCATGCTCAACTGGCCAAACCCTTCCCTGATCATAATTTCAAGGGCAGCATCCAGGATCACCTGTTTGACCGCTTCAATATCTTCCGGCTTTCGTATAGCTTTTGGCATAGTGCTGGTTATGTTATTTAAAATAGAAGATCGGGTCCTTTGGGTATGGATTCTTTATTAGAGAATAGTCAGAATTAAAAAACTGAACAGAGAAATCGCTGTCACACTCTTATCATCGCAATTTGTGCATCGTTTATTTAACTGAACAATGTTTATTTAACAGTGTTCAGAATCAAAGTCAAAGGCAAAAATCACATTTTCTCTCTTAACAACTATTCTGCTGAACACTAAAAGTCTACGAACAATACATTGAGACGTTGACACAAAGAGGATTGTCAGAATAGGTTCCATCTCACCGCCTTTAATCGGTTTTCTGGCCGATCGCTCCAACATCCTGGCTGCCAGCAGCCTACTACCCATAGGCCTGGTGATGGGATTTATCTTTTGGATGTTGTGTGTTAAAACCCAGAAGACAACACCTGCATTGGAACCTGATTTAGCCACAAACCCGTTATTATATCTGAGAAGAAAAGACCATGAAAACGATTAAAGAACCGTCCCGCACCATTCCGGTACTGGCTGAAATGGATGTCCTGGTGATTGGCAGTGGTCCTGGTGATTGGCAGTGGTCCCGGTGGAGTGATGTCGATCTCCATGACCGGCTGGGCCTTGATCCCGGATGCCATTGAGGTGGATGAATTTAAGACCGGACAAAGACGTGAAGGCTTGCATGTTGGGGTCATCCTCTTCTGCAGAAAATTCTCTGTCGCCTTGGCTTTATGGTTTGTGGGGATTGCCCTCTCCTGGATAGGCTACGTTCCGGGCGAGATTCAAACAACGACATCAGGCCCTCAAGCACGCCATTCAATTGAAAGCAAAGGGGAAGGCCTGGGATGCAAAATCTATTGAAAAGATATTATAAAGATGCGTAAAAACACTCTGAACCGACAAATCGCAACGGAAATTTTCTGCACTACATATCCAGTTAAAAAATAATTTTGTCGCGAATATAGCAACTCAATGTCGCGAATGTAAAAATATCTCCATTATTCGTGTAAATATTCAACTGCTTACAGAAATTTCTCCTCATAACAGGTGTCGTAAAAAGCAGACACTCCAGTCGCTAATATACTGATTCTTTTTTTTATTTTGAATTTCGAAATTATAAGTGATAGGGGTAAAACAAGGACACAGAATTTTGGATTCATCGCGAAACACGCAAATCAATATTCTGTGCAGAAAACCTGGTAGCCGGAGCTATTATTGCTTACTCACATCTCCACGGGATAATAGCTCAAACAGAATATGATGCTGTTGTAGAGGCAACTTTCGCTGTGTTTTTTAAACCTTCATGAAGGTTTAAACTGGTAGATTTTTTCGGACTAAGAGAATGATGGTGAATAACAAACCCAATATTCAAAATATCAGAGAGGATATTGAATATACCGAGAAGATCCTCGAAGTAACTATAAACGAAAAGGATCGGTTTATTTTACACCGCTTGATAGCCGAACAAAAAGAGTTCCTCAGCACACTGGAAGCTTCCAAGACAGATCTTGAATCATGAGATCCGAGCATGAAATTCAATCAATTCCAGACACTGTGCCAGGCACCTTCAGCAATCCACTTTGGCATTTATTCCAGTCACATATTACGTCGATATTGGCCACCCACCTCGTTTAAGGCTTGTGTTACCTGACCGAGACTACAAAAGCGAACTGAATTCATCAATTCCGCAAAAATATTATCCCCCGCCAAAGCCGCTTTTTTAAGCCGATCCAGCGCTTGTGGTGCTTCTTGCTCATGTTTTTTGTTGAATTCGTTCAATCTGTTTATCTGTGAGCTTTTTTCTTCTTCTGTGGCCCTTACCAATTCAATCTTACCCGCAGTCTGCTCCAGGTTTACACTTGAATCCTGAAACGTATTGACGCCGACGATGGGAAATTCACCACTGTGTTTCAGCATCTCATAGTGCATGGACTCTTCCTGTATCTTACTACGCTGGTATCCCGTTTCCATAGCACCCAGAACACCGCCCCGAGCTGTAATTCTTTCGAATTCAGACAAAACAGCCTCTTCGACCAAGCGGGTTAACTCCTCGACGATAAAACTCCCCTGGTATGTATTTTCATTTTTTGCCAATCCCCACTCCCGATTGATAATCAACTGAATAGCCAATGCCCTTCTGACAGATTCATCCGACGGTGTGGTGATAGCTTCATCATAGGAATTGGTATGGAGGCTGTTACAGTTATCATACACCGCACAAAGGGCCTGCAGAGTCGTTCGGATATCATTAAACTGAATATCCTGGCTATGGAGCGAGCGGCCGGATGTCTGTACATGGTATTTCAGCATCTGAGACCGTGAAGATCCATGATATTTCTCCCGCATGGTGATGGCCCAGATACGACGTGCGACGCGGCCTATGACTGTATATTCCGGATCCATTCCGTTTGAGAAAAAGAACGATAAGTTAGGGGCAAAGCTGTTGATCGGCATCCCTCTGGAAAGATAGTATTCGACATAACTGAAGCCATTAGCCATGGTTAGTGCCAGTTGCGTAATCGGATTGGCACCGGCTTCTGCGATATGATATCCGGAAATGGAAACAGAATAGAAATTTCGGACGTCGTTTTCAATAAAATACGCTTGAATATCCCCCATCATTTTCAAAGCAAATTCCACTGAGAAAATGCAACTGTTTTGTCCCTGGTCCTCCTTGAGGATATCAGCCTGGACCGTACCGCGCACAGTACTAAGTACCTTGGATTTGATCTCCTCATACTCCTGCGGCAGCGGTTCTCGCTGCATTTCTGATTTAAAGTCATCGACCTGTTGATCGATGGCCGTATTTAAAAACATGGCCAGGATGATGGGAGCGGGTCCATTGATGGTCATGGAGACCGACGTATTGGGATCATTCAGTGCAAAACCGTCATAAAGAACCTTCACGTCATCCAGTGTGCAAATGCTGACCCCCGAAGTGCCCACTTTTCCATAGATGTCGGGTCGTTTATCCGGATCAAAACCAAAGAGCGTTACCGCATCATAAGCCGTTGACAATCGTTTGGCCTCGTATGAAGCAGATAACACTTTAAACCGTTTATTGGTCCTGGTCGCATCCCCTTCGCCCGCAAACATGCGGGTCGGATCTTCATCCGCTCTTTTCAGCGGATACAAACCCGCAGTATATGGAAAATACCCCGGCAGATTTTCTTCCCGCAACCATCGATATATCTCTCCAGGGTCATCGAATGTAGGCAAAGCAATTTTTGGTATTTTTGTATGGGAGAGTGATTCAGAATAGAGGGGTACCCTGATTTCCTGATCACGAACCTGGTAAACCAATTCATTCTGGCTGTATACAGCCTTAGTATCCTGCCACCGGGTTAGAAGTTGCTTTGATTTCTCATCGACCAGATCTTGTGATTTTTCAATTTCCTTTTTTAACCTTCTCAGCCCAACCGTTGTCTCTTCATCCGCTTGCCCATCCTCAAGCACCTGCGCGGTCTCTTTAAGATGCCAGAGCTGCCTGACCGCGGAGACCTGTTCCTCTGTTTTCTGATGATAATTCCTGACTGTCTCCGCAATTTCTGAAAGATAGCGGATTCTCTCAGGTGGAATAATAATGGTTTGCGAGGATGAGGTTTTAATACCCGTCTTTGAAATACTGGAATCAAAGGCTTGTCCGGTTTTTTCAGACAGGGATTCCAGAATTCCGTGATAGAGAGCGGTGACCCCATCATCATTGAATTTTGAAGCGATTGTACCGTAAACAGGCATATCGGTCAGAGGTATTTCAAAGGTTTTTCTATTTCGTTGCAGCTGTTTACGCACATCCCGCACCGCGTCTTCACTCCCCCGTTTTTCATATTTATTCACGACAACGATGTCTGCAAAATCGAGCATATCAATTTTCTCTAACTGGGAAGCGGCACCGAATTCACTGGTCATGACATATATCGGCAAATCAACCAGATCCGTAATGCTTGAATCCCCCTGCCCGATTCCCGCTGTTTCAACAATGACAATATCGAAACCGGCTGCCTTGACAACGGCAATGATATCAGGCAGTGCTTTAGGTATTTCCGAGTTTGAGCGCCTTGTCGCCAGGCTTCTCATGTATACCTGGTTGCTGCCAATGGCGTTCATCCGAATCCGATCACCCAGCAAGGCACCTCTGGTTTTTCGCTTGGACGGGTCACAACTGATAATGGCAATCTTGATATCTTCGAGATCGTTTAAAAAACGAAATATCAGCTCGTCAGTCAAAGAGGATTTCCCAGCACCCCCGGTACCGGTGATGCCGATAACTGGGATTTTTGTATTTTCAATCTTCTTCGCAATAGCGCTTTTCAAATCGCCTGGATCAAGCCCTTCCGACTCATTCTCATGGGACTCAATGTCAACTTTTCCTACCTCCAAAGCGGAAATCAGGCCGGCAATTAAGGGCCGATTTTGAGTGGAGAGATCGTTCAGGTCATACGCTCTACGACTGACGGTAGAAAAATCCATGATCTCCACCATATGGTTGATCATCCCCTGCAGTCCTAATTTCGTCCCATCTTCCGGTGAGTATATTTTAGTCACGCCATACGCTTCCAACTCCCTGATCTCCTCTTGAACAATGACCCCACCACCACCACCAAAAACCTTGATATGCGACGCGCCGTGCTCCTTCAGCAGATCAATCATGAATTTGAAGTACTCGATATGCCCACCCTGGTAGCTGGAAATGGCTATCCCCTGCACATCCTCTTCGATCGCTGCATCTACCACATCGGTGACTGATCGATTGTGACCCAGGTGGATGACCTCAACGCCCGTATCCTGCAAAATCCGACGCATGACGTTGATTGCCGCATCATGTCCATCAAAAAGAGAAGTGGCCGTCACAATTCGAACAGGATGTGTGGGTTGATAAACTTCAACTTCTATAGTCATAAATCCCCCTTAGGATCAACAATAGTTTTAAATCTGTAATGGCCATGGTTTAAAATTTGTAACTGCTCAGCAAGCGCTCCATTACTTCTTCAGTTGATTGAGATAGAAACTCAATTGTTCAATGGTCTGATCTAAAATATCCCTATCTCTGGATGATGTGTACAGGGCTGCAGCACCATTCAACGATATCACAATAAAATTGGCGATATCCCTGTAATTAAGCCCCGGCTTCAACAGACCTTGGATATCTGCCTCTTCCAAGCATTTGCGCATCAGCCTCGAAAACCGAACGAAACCTCGAAGGATCGGTTTGCTCATGGAAGCGGATTGCCCGGAAAGCTCAACCAGCATATTAAGAAAGAAACACCCGCCTTCGAAGACGTCACCCCCCAGATAGTTACGAATATCATTTTCAATGATCTGCTCAATTCTAGAGACAGGACTGCTGTCCTCACTGATACCTTGAAAGACAAGGGATCTCCATATTTTAACCGCTTCATCGTAGACCGCGTACCAGATATCCTCCTTGCTGGGGAAATGTCCGTACAATCCCCCTTTGGTCAACTGTGTCGCTTCGAGAATATCATTGACTGATGTGTTGAAATAACCCTTGATAGAGAAAAGCTGAAGCGATTTCTCAATGACTCTCTGGCGGGTCTGAAGCCCCTTTTTTAACATCTGACATCTCTCAATATATATAAAATATACCAACCGGTCTTTATTTTATATTCCTATCCCGAGCGCTTGTCAAGGGAAAATTGAATGCAAACCAGGGCATGGAAATCTTTTCCCATAAATCCCTTGAAGCCGGTCGTTTTTCTGATTCAATACAAAATATCATGCAGTTGGATCAGATTGCCACAGCTTATAAGCATGCGTATTCCCTATCGCATATATATACAATCGAGGCCCGTCATTTTTTACAAACCAGGCAGTACAGCGATTTGATGGGACTGATCGATAAGGGGGATTTTGGGGGTCATTTTGGGGGTCAGGCTTTGCTTATTGGCTTATTTTGCTTATTGAAGGTCAGGGGTCAGGCTTTGCTTATTGGCTTATTGAAGGTAATTCAATACTGACAAGTGAAATCTGACCTCCGGCTTTTTTCTGGTATATTCGAAAAACCCGTGGTGTCATCTTCCTGCGGCATCCAGGGGATGAGACTTATGCACAATTGGCGTTTATGAGATGCGGAGATTGGTAAAGACATCCAGCAGGTCCTCCCCGAAGACCGCCTGATTATCCAATCCTTTTTTAATGGACAGGTCCTTCTCGACCTGCAGATCTGCGAAAATTTGATGGATCAGGTCCTCACCCGCTGCATTTTTGACAATCACCACCTGCGGCCTGTCGAGGTCTTGTTCCGGAACATTGGGGACAAAGGCCTGGGAGCCATCGTTGAGTTGAACGAGTGAGCCGATGGGAAAACGACCCATCACCTGATAGAAGTCATCCCACACTTCTTGATCATATTCAATCCCGGCTAACTGATCGATATATTGCATTGATGCGGGCGCTGCCCATGATTTTTTATAGGCTCGTTTTCCGACCAGGGCCTGGTAGATGTCGACGATCGCCAAGAGACGCGTCTCCATTGTCAATTGCTGATATCCGTCTACTGGTGGATAGCTGGCTGGAAGGTCCAGATCCAGTTTCACATGATGGTATTTGGACATATTAATGATATAGTCCGGCATCATCATTTTGTACAATAGCTCCGCACTATAATCAGGGTGCTTTCTCATGAGCTGCATCTCTTTGCTGTCAAATTCAAACAGTTCCGTACTTTCCAGAATGTCCTTGGGGATTTTTGATTTACCGTCGTCAGTTTTTTGAGATTGGCAGGAAATTTATATACCTGATGCAATACATCACCATCCGTAATTTGACTGATGGCTACTTTGGACAATTTCCCGTTTCGCTTGACTACCGCTTGAGCGCCTTTGAAATTATGCTTGATCCAGTCGCAGGTTTTTGTATTCATGGGCTGATATCGCTTACTGAAATGAACAAACGATAAGATCGTCATGTTGTCTTGCAGATCTGAGACTTTAACCCGTTTAGGTTGCTGTGCACTCATATTGTCACTCTTGGATCGCTTTACTGTCTATTGAGACGGGGGAATTACCCGAGTGAACTTTTCCTTGATAATATCCTCGGCCTGTTTCATGATGCGGTCCATCAGTTCCTGGACTGTCAGAATATCATGTACAAATCCCATGCTCTGCCCCGCAGAGAGGATACCACTTTCCAGGTCACTCTCTTCCAGCATCTTTTTGCCACCCATTCCGATGACAAAGGGAATAAGATCCTCAATCCTGGTATTGCGTCTACTACTGTTATGTGTAGATAAACTCCCGTTAAAAGTATACCGCAGGCAGGTCTGTTGTTGTCAAGGGGGTTGTAATATCTGCAAAGGCAGTTAGCGCTGACAGTCTTTATATCCGGAGTTTCTGTTTAATAACGACAACCGGCGAGCAGAAACCGTGACAGGCAGAATGATCAACAGGGGGCTTATAATTCTCAACTCAAATGCGTATACTGGTTGAGGGAAGCGTATCTATAATACGAGGGAACGAGTTAAAGGATGATCCATGACGAATAAATTTTCACTGGATATTCACACCTATCTGAGCGAAAAGATGGAACAAGTCGACGCAAAAATAGAAGGTACCAGAATAATCCCAGTGGAACATGCTGGCAGGTCCCGGATAAACCTATTCCAGATGATCTATCGTATCAATCCCGATCACAATGGGATGCATTTGGTATATGGCCATCGTCAGTCAATCATATTGTTTGAGTTGTTTTCAAACAGAATATAAAACAGTAACGTAACAATCCACCACTAGTTTTACCGAATACGTCAGAATCACACCTCTGGCGGTGCAACCTGTATGGCTATTCTATCGATGGCTGCCATCTGGCTCTAATATCATGGAGATCTCCACCTATTATCTTATATTTCTTTTTGATATCTGCCAGTGTTCGTTTCTTTTCTTCCCCGGGCACTTCCAGCCGCCTCAAAAGAATCACGATTTGGAGCAGACACCACTTCGCCCCTTGATAATATTTGATTCTTTTAAATGAGGCATAGTATTTACGATAGGTATTGAACATCTCTTGCAGATAGTATTGATCATTGTCTTCAACTACCTCCAGTCCACATCGAATTGCCTCTTCAAAACAATCCTCTGCAATCTGATATTGTTGATGACCAATACTTGCCAGTGATTTCCTCAATTGGATGTCATTTTCCCTGATTTTATTTATCCTCTCATCTTGATAAACCCGATTTGTACTCATCTTATATCCAATGAAAAGGTGCCGATGTCAAGTATTGAGGCCCAATTCAATGAGGGCACGTTATCTTCTCAATTAATTTGAATATGGCCTACAATGGAATGAATGTCACAATCCTCTTTTTATCATTGGTACAGAACATTGTTCTATTATTTACAAATAAGTAAAAATGTCAATATATTTTAAAAAATATCTAGTTTATTTCTTAAAAATAGTCCCAGTCCTGGATGTTGATCCGGCTGACATAGTGTTTTATCTTTTTACCAGCTGTCTGGGAAATATTCCTGAATGTTGGTCCCAAAAAATAGTTAGAGGAAAGAGAGACTTTATATCAGCCAACAAACAGCAGCATGAGTGAAACGGTTGACAGCTCAGAATGTCTTTGTAAGTATAACAACAACACACAGCTCATATTTAAAACAACTTGCAGCTCATTTCCAATACTTCGGCAGATCGATTCTCTTGGAGCCCTCCTGATGAAAACCCGGATTAACCGCTTACTGATCAGTATTCTTTCCTGCCTGATTTTTTTGATTTCCTGTGCGGATACTGAAAAGGAAGAGATCAAATTTAAAGTCATATCCTATGGTGGGGATTTCAATGGTTCTTATTCGCTTGATTCGGCAACAAATGTATTCTTTGACGGGGTTGGATCAGACAATACGGGATACATCTATGAAAAGGAAGTTGACGTTGAAGATCAGTTGGAGATTGATGCCAGTCCAGTAGATACCACTGGGGATAGCGCACCAACCAGTCTTGAGATTAAGATATACCGGGACGGCAGTCTGATCAAGAGCGTGCAAGATTCTTCCGATCCCGTCGAAGCCATCTCTCTGATCTACACATCAGGGGAAGCCGCCAGCAGCAATTAACCTAAGTCCGATCGAAAAACTGGCTGTATATTTTGTAATGGGGGGCGTCTATCTTACATCAGCAGTGAATTTGGGGCCTTCAGAGGCGGGAACAACATACGCGTTAAAAGGAGTCCAGAATCGATACTTCTTCCACCTCTCTAACAGCAATAATCGTCGCCAGAAAACGGATGATGGTGTCCATCTCTCCCATCGTAAAATCACTAGACAGTAGTTTATGAATCTTCTTTAAAACCGGACTGGCCTGCTCAGCCACCTTCAACCCTTTTTCAGTCAGCTTGACACGAAAAGCCCGGCCATCCAGTTCGCAGGACCGCTTTTCGACCAAATCTACCAATTCCATACGCCGAACCAGCCCTGTGACCGCCGAATTATTCAGGTCCAGCCCTGCACTCAGGTCCTTCAAAAGACAGTCGTTGTGCCGCATCAAATAAAACAATGCCGACAAGTGAGCTGACGAAACGCCTAAAACCTGATGAAAAACCTTATCTCCCATTTTGTTCAAACAGTGCTGCGCCCGCTGAATTAAAAAAAACAGCTGCTTATTCTCCATACAACCCCCAACTTCTTTTCTGCATAATCATTTTAAGCATGTAGAGACCTCCATCCTGATCCGGAAAACCCCTTTTACTACACACATGTAATATTTTATTTTACATCTATATTAATTAATTCTGTATGTGAAGTATAATAGTCCACATACAGAGTAAAGACAATTAAAACCTTCCGCGGATGGTATTTTTTTAAAATTCTTCAATATTTCAGTTAGTAACCCTGCTGAGGCAGACAGACCAGCATATCACTGATGACTGTTTCATTGAGGGATGATTTTTGGAGGGCACGCTGGTATGGGGGACAAGAGGGTTCCACGAAGGGTTCGTTGCATATGTCTTTTACCGGCAGTTCCTGAAACAGGACCTGCCGGCGAGCGCGCGGAAATTGAGACGTTTGGTTTGATCTGTCCTGAAACGAATCAGTTCAATGCATCTTTCAGGGCTTTACCTGGTCTGAATTTCGGTACTATTTTAGCGGGAATTTTTATGCTCTGTCCTGTCTGCGGATTTCTGCCGGTTCGGGCAGCTCTTTTAGCTGCCGTAAAAGATCCAAAGCCGATCAGCTGAACATCCTCGCCTTTTGCCAGAGCTCCTTTCATGCCGCCTAAAATAGAATCAATGGCTTTTCCAGCCTGAACTTTTGTCATTCCTAAATCTTTTGCCAATAAACTAATCAGATCGGTTTTTGTCATTTAATCTCCTCTTAAATTTGTTTTTGAAGGGAAAAAACTATTTTCAACTGCATAAAGGATGTATCGGTATTTATTTTATTTGTCAAACAAATATTTCCGAGTCTCCTTTCTCGGTAAGCACCATAATTTCATGCCTAGATTGTCCTGACATAGAAAGAAACCGACGAAAATCGAAAACTCTAGTTTGCCGGTTCATCCTTAAATATTCCCAACAGGCTGCATATTCTTGCACAGACAGTCATCTGCGCCATCGTGAAAAAAGGAGAGATGCCATTTCGCTATGGTTCAGCCATCATCCAGCCATGGCTCGTTTTTAGCCATTCAATGATCGGAATTTCCTGGGGACAAGCCTCTTCGCATTCATGACACTCTACACAGGCATCTGCTTGCAACCCTCCCAGAAAATTTTTATAGACCATACGAGGTCTGACATGATCTTGATATCGCTGACCATCGTTATATAATTCAAAAATCTGGAAGATATGGACCCCTTCCGGGCAAGGCATACAATATTGGCAACTGGTACAGGGGATGGGCGTGGTTTTCAGATACTCAGCCCGAATATCATCGACCAACTGAAGTTCCTCCGCTGTCATCTCAGCAACGGTTGCTTTCTCTGCGCTTTTGATATTCTCTTCAACATGTTCCATCTCTGACATCCCACTCAAAATCACCGACACTTCCGGGTGATTCCAGATCCACTGCAGGGCTAAGTCGGCCTGGGAAAGTTTAAGCGGGGCATTCTCCATCATAACTGCAATCTTTTGCGACGGTTTTCGAGTCAACTGGCCACCACGCAAAGGCTCCATGATCACGACCGCCAACCCTCGCTCAGTAGCATACTGCAATCCTTGCAAACCCGCCTGAAACTCAATATCCATGTAGTTGTACTGAATTTGACAAACTTCCCAATGGTCATACGCATCAACAATCTCCTTAAAAACTTCCGCAGAATCATGAAAAGAAAATCCCAGATGTTTAATACGCCCGTCCTGTTTAGCTTTTTCAGCTAGCTCCAGGACACCGAGATCACGTAATTTGGGCCATTGAGTCTGGTTCAAGCCATGAAGAAGATAGACATCAATGTAATCGGTCTGTAGCCGTTTAAGCTGTTCATCCAGTAAAAGATCAAAGTCATCTTTCTTATTAACGATCCAGGAGGGCAATTTTGTCGCAATTTTCACTTTTTCCCGATATCCGTTTTTCAGGGCTTTACCCAGAAATTTTTCGCTGTGACCACCATGATAGATATAGGCTGTATCGATATAGTTAATCCCTTGCTCAATGGCGTAATACAGCATTCGTGTGGCTTCCGGCTCATTGATCTTGGATGAGTCTCTGTCTAAAATCGGTAGTCGCATGGCGCCAAATCCCAGGACGGAAACTTCCCAACCCAGTTTCCCAAATGGTCTATACTTCATTTAATTCCTCTATTAAATTATTTGAACCCGGCCTTCGATCATAAAATCTGATTCGGCTGAACCTTTATCAAAACTGTTTCCAATTCTAAATCGTTTTAACGGATTTTTCAATCATGAAGGCGGACTCAAACGACCTCTTGAGTTCCACAAATCCGGTTATGCCAATCACAATCAGCACAGGCATCAAAACCCGGATCTGCTGTCCGTTGCCCTGATCGAATGCGGGTAGAAGCTTTAACAGAAGTCCGACAACCCCGGCGGCGCCACAAACCAGTGACGAGACAGCAAAATATCGTTCGGCTTTCCCAACGATTTTCAGTAGCCCAAGAGGCAGTAGCGTGAAGGTTAGCGGGTTGAGTAGAAAAAAATTCTCGTTCCAGAAAGTATCCCTATGATCGCCAATCACCGCCATAAAAAAGAGGACAACTCCCAGCAAACCGAAAACCGCTCCGAAAACTGAAATTACAAGTGGATATGACTTCACTGTTGAACCAACAGGACTATTTTTTTCTAGCTGTTCACGATTTTTCAGAGTCGCAGAAGTACTGTGATTTGGAGGTAAGCCTTTCAAATATCGTCTAGCGAGCATCAATATTACAAATCCGAAGCAGAGCCCTGCAGCCCATTCCCTGCCTGCCGTATGAGGGACAATGACCTTCTCCTGATAGTAAAGAGATTTACCCTGGGGAACCTGGTCCCAGCGCTCACTGACCAGTGGTCGTCCGGTTTTTGGATTGATACTGTTTTGAACTGCTATCAGCAAACGGTCCGGCAGGAACATCGTTTCCCAGTGTGAAACCGGCTGATCAACACCATCGCTGAGAACAAATTGCAGCAGAAAGTTTAAGAGGGTCTGGTGAGCTGTCATACGATGAATATAGTCCCTGATGGTTCTTCCACTATCAATGTCAGATTGTTTTTTAAGCGCTCCGTCCAGAGCCTCGTTTAAGATATCACGCAGTCTGGTGGCACAATTATCCTGGAAATGATCGTAGACATAAAACCGGTTCTGTGGCTGCAGCGCAAGCTGCAGATGTTGTCTAATAGCCTCTGCCTGTTGCGGGGATAATTTGAGTTTCTGAATCACAACGTGTCGACCTTTTTGCAAGTGATGGCTCAGCAACTGGTCTGTATCTGTCTTATACGACCAGAATTCGAACTTCCCCATGGTAAACATCAGAAAGTCGTCGATACCGAAAGAGAAACCGCCAAAACTATAGGCAAACGACTCCTGGTTACGGAGGTTCTCTACCGCCAGGACAGTGTGTCCGAACCATTCAAAAAGGGCGTCAGTGGAGGAAAAAGTCACCAGGCTGATTTCGAATGATGCCTGTTCTGATAACGAAAGGTTCTTAATGACCGCATCAGGCTCGCTAGACGCCTGTGTGACGTCAGGAAAGAACGAAATGCAGGCCAGCAGGTAAAGAAACACACAGAGTATGGTCGACAATTGCTTTGCTTTAACGGATCGGTCCATTGTCATCATTACCGTTTGAATTCTTCAAAAACTGCCCTATCCCTCTTTTGGTAGCAAGAACTCTGGAGCAACACTCAGAATAACATGACAGCAGAGTCGCTTGATTAAACCATCGATTTCACAGAGACTTAACCGATCAGGAACTTTTTATAATTTGGTTACGAAAAAAATTCACACTCCCATCGGTTTTCTCATTTATTACCCGGAATTTAGTTTGATACAGCTCGAAGCGATCTGTCCACGTTCGAAATACACAAAACAGATTGTTTATTTTCGCGACTACCTATAGAATCAAATAAAAGGATGTCAAAAAAACCTCATTGAATTTCTGCCGGGAAATCGTTTTATCGAATATTGAGCTCACAAAAAAATAATTGGAGCAAGCGTTTATGGGTGAACAAGAAACCACAGTCAAAAAAACCGGGGGCCAACCAAAGTCGCCTGCTCAACATGCCGCTAACACTGCTGACGCTAAGTTGCTGGCAGACATACAACTCGCCATGGAACTTCCGTTACCGTTCAAATCAGACTATTGGAGACTTGAAGCCACATCCGCACCCAGCAGCAAAAAAAGCATCCTCCGAATTTTCAAGAAAAAAGAGTTTTCAGAAGAAGAGATGAGCAAACTCCGGCAAGAATCAGAAAGCGCCCCGGGGCAAGCCCGCGTCAAAATCCAGATGCTGGGCAATAAGTTTGCTACCAACACATCGTTAATGATGCTCTCCGCTTATTGTACTTACAGAATGGTGCTGAACTCAGCGAATCGCAAAGAAGCTCTGGGCGGACTTAAAACCGCTACCAAAGAAGCAGCCCTTGCTTTGATGAGCGATGGAATCAGTCTCTACAATGTGGAGGCCTTTTTCACCATCTATTTTGAATATCTATCGCGGTTAAAGCGTTTTCAGGTAGCAACGTACAAACCCCTGAGAGAGGGCACCAGTCACAAGGGGCATCTGAAAAACCTGGCCAACGCAATTAAGCTTGTTGACAGCCTGTTTGAGGAAAAATCCCGGGCGACTAAAGTCTTACACCAGGTCAGAGGCAAGTTCAAATCATCAAGTTACACCCTTCCCTGGGAATTTGCAGACATTCAAACAGCGGGAAAAATGGTAGAACAGAGTGATTAC
>Ga0075122_10000632_pt1 | contig 27034 bp, 33 predicted proteins | sample AntAceMetag02UKB_FD_69790 | JGI IMG/M metagenome (GOLD analysis project Ga0075122, IMG submission 69790) | Saline lake microbial communities from Ace Lake, Antarctica - Antarctic Ace Lake Metagenome 02UKB | ecosystem: Environmental > Aquatic > Non-marine Saline and Alkaline > Saline | place...
CCCTCCTAATTTTTCTAGCAAGAGTGGCAGATGTAACAATTGGAACTGTTCGCCTAATCTTCGTATCAAAAGGCTTTAAGCTCCTCTCCCCAATTCTCGGATTTTTTGAAATCCTAATCTACATCATAACAATGACCCAAATCCTATCCAATATGACAAACGGCTGGCTATATATCTCATATGCAGCAGGATTCGCAGCAGGAAACTATATTGGCATTTGTATTGAAGAAAAATTATCAATCGGCAAAGTAATGATAAGAATAGTTACACAAAAATATCCAAAAATATTAATCAAAAACCTAAAAGACGAGAACTACAATCTGACAATAATAGATGGCGAAGGAAAGAAGGGAAAAGTTAAATTAATATTCTCAGTCATAAAGAAAAAGAGTCTCAAAAAAGTAATTGCAATAATAAACAAAACAAACCCTAAGGCATTTTATTCAATAGAGGATGTGCGCTACGCGCAAGATAATGATCTTTTACCGCAACGAAATATGTTCTTCCCAAATCGAAAATTTCTATTCAAGAAAAAGTAAAATCTATTCGTAGGGGTTCATTTAAGAAGCATTGAGGAGAATTTCTAAAAAGAAGTCTTCCCACATATATCTTCGCATTCATTGTTGTCGGGCTCATCCTTATAGCAACACAAAAAGCCCCTTGGTAGGCTGATTTTTTTCTTGCATTTAAGAGAACTGCAATAGTAACATTGCCCACATCAATGAGCACTGCGATTGCAGACATGATTAAATAGACGGTTGTGGCGAAAGTTATAAAATTAATAAATAAAATATATTGTTAGTAACCCGGATTACTTTTTATTTTTCTTCTTTTTTGCTGGTCTTTTGGCTGCTTCTTTTGCAGCTGCTTTCTTTTTCTTTTTTACTGGCATGTTTATACCTCCATTTAATTTAGGCTTGTAAATTAACCTGATTCATTATATTTATTTGGTATTTAAACTCTCTTATAAAAATGGTGTTTTGTTGAATCCCTGAAATAATTAAGTTTATATATTGCTGAATTATATTTGTTTATCTAAAATTGGAGGCTAAAACATGTGCGCTCAATTTGAGGACGAAGACTTCGATGAAGACTTCGATGATGATGACAATAACAAAGAAGATTAAATCTTAACTAACAAAATTATTTTTATTTATTTATTATAGACTTCTATATCTTTGGAGAGATTTTTGAAGTTAGAATTTGGGATTCACAAATAAAAAGCCCATTGTATATTTGCTGTATATTTGCCGAGCACCCATGAAATGCCTGAAGAGTCCAAAACGCCCCAACTGGTGTGAGTGGAGGTTTGTGGGTTTGGTTGGAAGATTATAGAAAACTTATCCCGACTTTCTGTCACCCACAAGTCGTCGACAATACTTATAAAGTCTAACCACTATAAATCAGCAACGATAAAGATCATCTGGGCATTAAAGAAAAAATCCCATTAGGATCACATTTTACTTTCCACTCGGTGGGAGCGTCATGGAATTTGAACCAAGGTTCAACCCAGTAGGTGGCCTGGTGGCCGAATCCCTGTGGGGCATTCAAAATCCTTATATACTTCTTCGTCAATAAAGAATAAAGATGGTGAAGAAAACTTTTAGGATTACTACCTCTTTAGATGTAGTTGAATCTGTTGGAAAAATGTGGGGAAAATCTCTGGAGCGTTTTCCGGATGCGATTGAAGTTGCTCAACTTTTTAAGAAAAATAAAAATCTTAATTTGATTATTGATCCCTTAGACGTTAAATTCCTTGTGGGTTCATTTTCTAATAATAAACCTGTGGGTGGAAGAATTGCTGTTTTACCTGATGGTAAGAAATTGACTAAAGCTTATTCTCTTTTTGCTTCGCATTTAGCAGTTCATGATGAATCTTCGAATTCTCATTGGGATGTAATTTTTAGAAACCCTAATGGAAAATATGCTTATCTTTATACGAAAAGAAAGGATAAAGCCTCACGAAAGGAAAAGTATAGGCATGTAGAGGATTTTTCCAGATGTTTGCCCCGACTAAGACGAAATCTTATGAATGTTTTAGCTGAAGATAGTTTGGCATTACCTATGTTAATTCTGCTTAAGACAAAAATGAGGATTGGTAATGAGATGTATTATCTGAAAAATCATCATAAGGGGTTGACTACTCTAAAAAAGAAAAATATTAGTGTCTCTGGGAATAAGATTACTTTTGAGTATTTGGCAAAGGATGGTGTGCCGCAAAAAACTATAGAGGTTTTTCCAATGCCTGTTATTAAAAGATTGAAACAAGTTTTGAGAAAAAAGAAGCCAAATGATTTTGTGTTTACAAATCTTTCTGGTAATCCATTTAAGGATACTGATTTTGAAAAGGCGTTTGAGAAATATTGCGGTACCCAATTTTATCCCCATATTGTTAGGTCTGAATATGCTACCTCTGAAGCAAGAAAATTTTTGAATAATCATAGAAAGGCGACGAAAGAGGATGTCGAGAAGATTTATCTGAAGATTGCAGATAAACTTGGGCATAAGAAATTTTCGAAGAAGTTAGGAGATTGGGAAGATTCATATCAGGTTACGGTTCATCATTATATTCAGCCAGAAATAGTCGAGAAGATTTCTAGGATGATTTCTTAACCTTTATGTTTGAAAAATTCTATTTGTCTAAATCTTTTCATGACTTTTTCGTAAGTGTTTTTTTCAACTAATACTTTTTTCTTATCCTTATCCAGTAATCTGAAATCGTAATCATTAACATCACCTTCGACTTTAGCTTTCCCAGGATAATCTTTCCAACGGTTCACCGCCCTCTTTTTGTACTGCAAAACCATATAATGGGGTAGCATAATTTTTAAATAAAGCTTTTGGTTTGGTTAGCTATGAAAAAAGTTTTTGTTTTTGTGATATTGGCTCTTCTCTCACTGGGTTTGGTTTCCGCAGCGACATATTATGGTTTTGATGACGGTTATACTTACAAAGATAAGATTGTCGAGACGAAATATTACACTGGGGAACATCGAACCTATTCTAGAACGACTTACATTAACTATGACAACGATAAAAGATATTCGACTGACGAGTATAAGTATGGTTACAGTTATCGGGCGACAGTAGATTACAGGGATAAGTATTATCCTGTGAAGGATTACCACGAGGACTATGACCATTACTACAAAAAAGATTATTATCACGACTATCGGGATTATTCTTGGAAGTATCGAGACCACGAATATTACCGACGAGATTCAAAGGATTATTACTATGAATATGTGCCTCACCTCAGGGAATATCAGAAAAAAGAGTGTTATAGTAGTCCGCCGGAAGGAAAACTTTTCTATATCAAATGTCCATAAGTTTTATCATTATTTAGTGTACCTAAATCTTTATAAAGAAATTTTTTGTTGGTTAGACATGGAAGAAGAAACAGTAACTCCTACAGAAGAGACAACTGAAGAGACTGCCCCTGAGGCAGAATCTACAGAAGCTCCCGTAGAAGAAGCTGCTGAAGCTCCTGCTGAAGAAGCAGAAGCTGCTCCAGAGGCTGAAGAAGCACCTGCTGAAGAAGCAGAAGCTCCAGCTGAAGAAGCACCAGCAGAAGCTGAATCCGAAGAAGAATCTACTGAAGCTCCGGCTGAAGCAGAGACTACTGAAGAAGCGGCTTAAATCTTTTACAAAACTTTTTATTATTACAAGCCGCCGGGTGATTAAATTCACCGGCTTTGTTTTTTTTATTTTTTAAGAATTATTCGTCTGCCAATTTGATTGTTCCATTGTCTTCAACAATCTCAGTGAGTTTACTTGAATGTTTGATTGTTCTTTTTCCGTTTTTTGTTATGATATAATAAAGGTAACCCTTATCTGAATCGTCATCATTTTCGAAAAATTCTTCTGAAGTCATTGATCCATTTTTTAACATTTCGTATTGAACTGCGGCACCTTCACTAGAAAGAAAAATTGCCTTAGGAAATTTTTTCCCATCACGATACCATCCATCTTCTCTAAGTTCATATATTTTTCCAGTTTCAGAATGATATTTTGCGTCAATCATATATTCTAGAAAGCTTAGGATTATAAAAGGACTATTGTTCTATATCTTCTACATCGTTAAGGCCTAGGTCTTCTTCAAGTTCTCTTAATTCATCGTTGTGGATTTTTAGAGCCATGTGAATCTCATCAAAATGCACTGGTTGTCTGAGAAACACTTTTCCATTGTTAGCTAGGTGGAGAACTGGAACAAAAGATGCAAGTTTTTCCTCTTTTGCTGGTGCGAGATGAGAGAATTTCATGTGGTCGTTTCCGGCCTTGATGTGTCCATCAACAATTCCAAAAATATTTTTTACTCGGACTTTCAGGGGGATGTGGGTTCCTTTTGGCATTACCACCAGAAGTGATTTTTCCGCCTGTCTTCCTTTGATCTCTCGTTTGATTCGTCGATTCTCGGTATCTATCGCTTTATTCAAAGCTCCCATTAATTCCTTGAGCGTAACTTTTCTGTGTCGTGCCATCGGCGTTCTCGGGACTAATGTCGGAAGTTCGCCTTCGTCAATTTCCAGTCTTTCTAATTCATATCTTGGATTTTCCTTTTGTCCGTAAAGCGCGGCATTCAGGTCTTGGATATAGCTATTGATTAGAATCTCGGATTTGAGTCTTAGAAGTAATGAGCATGCTAAAAGAACTTTAGAAGAGATGAAAAAGTCTGCGTCTTCGAGTTGTTGGATGATTTCTACGTAACGTTTTGCTAGGACCCCGATATCTATGTCCCAGGGGTCAAGTTGTTCTGTTTTGATTAAATCGTAGATAATTGATTGCCAGCTTAGGTCTTCGCCAGTAATTAGGTCGAAGAACTGATTCTGATTAATACGATCATCACCTTCCATGTTTTGGGTAAGCGAGAGTGATTAATAAAGATTGTCGTAATAACTCTTTCGTTGCCTTAACCTCCTTGGGTTATCTTTGGTCTTATACGAATTAAAATCATTACGAGAATATAAATCCTAGGAATGCTATGTTTAGGTTTATTCGTTATCTTTAAGATTTCTTTTATTTAAATCTCTTAAAATATCACTAACCTCTTCATATGACCATCCACTCGCCACAAACTTATCCCTAATTACTTTGTTAGAATGGCCAGCCTCTTTTAACTGAAGCATCCCCTGTTTTGCAGCCTCAATATGTGCCTTCCACATATATTTGTCTTTTGCCTTATTTAAAAGAAAGATCGTCAAAATAATCAATGAAATAATAATTAAACCAATAACCTCGTAAAGCCAATAATTTTTTAAGAAAGTATAAAACTTAAAGTTATTTGTTTGGGGATTTTCTAAACTAGAATTATGGGTTGGCAACGATTTATTTTCGGTTAATCCAGTATTATTTGTAACATTTCCAGATAATATAATAGGCTCTTCAGAACTAAAAGATGAAGAATTGGGGGATGAAGAACCACAATTATCAATTATCCCATCACAGTTATCATCAAAATTGTTGTTGCATATTTCATCCGGACAATATGGATCTTCGGTAAAACTAATTGCATTTAAACCACTATTCTCAACATCTGCTATGGTAACATTAAATGCTATTAATCCTCTTTGAAATCTTCTATAAAGTGTATCTCCTCCCTTGTAAACATCAGTTAGGGGTAAACCAATTGAAAAATTTTGGAATAAAAACTCTTCATCTTCACCATTATATGCGTTTTTACTTATATAAAAATAAGAATTATCATTTCCTATCAAATTAGCCATAAGCCAAACATCATACGCGTTTACCTCACTAAAATCATAAACCGAAGCAGCATAAAATATTTTCTTTCCAGCATTTCCAAAAATTGAACTCCAGTTCAAATATCCGGTTAACCCCCATTTATCTTCAAATGCTTCTGATTCACTTTGCCAGAATCTATTTTCAATCATCATCCCATCAATAGAGTCAAAGCTATTTTCAACTAAATAATGGGTTGCAAAATTAGAAAATCCACTTTGACTTCTTAATCCATTTTTTATAATTTCGGGATTATTTCCTCTTTTTTTCACTTCCCTATAAATATAAACTGAATTATTAACATAAATTTTTGTCTGCTCTGTCCAATTTCCATCAGAGATATAATGAAGTTCTGATTTTCTATAGTTTCCATCTTGAAAAAGCATTTGTATACTAATCGGAGAATTGTCAATAAAAACTTTATTGTTCTTGCTTTGACTAATTTTTTTCAAAATAAATCTAATTGCATATTCTCTTACAGTAGGATTATTATAATTTAAATGAACTCTTGTGGGATAATAATTTAGATTATATCCTGTGGGTAATACAATTGTTTTTCCTTGTTGATAATAACTATCATTAGAATCATTAATAGGCTTATTATCTTCATCTAAGATTATAGAACCATTTGCATAAGTTAAAACTCCAAAATTTAATTCATTTCCATATACATACCATTCAGGATGCTCGACTATAAGCTGGGAATGCAATTTCTCCATATCTGCTCTTTGAATTTTATCTTGTGTAACTGATGTTTTTCCATTAAATATTGCCTCAACCTCTAAAGAGTTTAATGCAACTACTTCATTATAAACATAGTTATGTCTATCAGACCAATTAGAATAAGTTTCATGTGCATGAATTTCGGCGATTGAAACATAAATATATTGGTTTGCTCCCTCAAAAGAACCCCCTATAGTAATTCCAACTTTTCCAATTGGATAAGCCAGGGGATAGGTTGAATTTATTGAGTTATATCTGACTTGATAATATTTTAAATAGTCCTTAAAGATTTTATTAGAACAATCATCATTACAATCATAATTATTTAGTTCGATATATATAGATTCTCCATTACTATTTAGCCCCAACAAAACTTCAAAAATAGGATTTCCTGTAACCCCACTACCATCGTATAACATCGAAACACCAATTAATCCAATAAGCAAAATGACTAACGATAAAACGGATATAATTAACCACCTTTGTTTTTTCATAAAAAACCCAAGCTTCTAATGATTTTAAACTTTCTTGTAGCTATTCTTCAAAAGCATTATCTTCTTTCTCCAGATATACTCTTGCCACCACCAGATCTAGTAAGTCTCTTCCGAGACCTAAATAATTATAATAACTCGTTCGTTGCCTTAACCTCTTTTGGTCATCTTTGGTCTTACACGAATTAGAGCTTCACCTTTTCTATAAACCCTTTAGTTAAAGGATAATATAAACCCTAGGAGATGCAATAAAGCGGTCAAAAAGATGCCCTATTGCTCTCTCCTGGGGAAAAAGAGGTGATATTATTACTAATGCGCTTTACTTTTTAAAGCTTTCGGTTTTGTTGTAATTGCACAGTGACAGCAGAATTCATTCCTTACTCTCTAACATAGGTTCAACTTGCTTCTTTTCGAATTCTGTGAAGTGGCACTTTCCACAGTATGCTCTGCCTTTTCCAACACTTAAGAATATTCCTGGACCACATCGGGGGCAACTTCGTGCCTTCTTAACGATCTTGTCGCCTTCAATTGTGTACTTTTTGTACTTTACTGAAGTAGGTTTGTTAGTATGTTTCTTCTTACCTTTGATTTTTGATTTGATTACCATTTATTCAGTTTTTTCCTCAGCAGCAGGTTCTTCAGCTGGAGCTTCTTCTTTAGTTTCTTCAACAGGTGCTTCTGGTGTAGGTGCAGCTTCTTCTGCTACCGGTTCTTCTGCAGGTGCTTCTGCTTCAGCGGCCTTAGCTTCTTCAGCTGCCTTTGCTTCTGCTTCCACGGCTTTTTTAGCATCTTCCTCAGCCTTCTTAGCTTCCTCAGCCATTTTCTTTCTAACTTTCTGTGGAATTGTCTCTATTTTTTCCTTAGCTTCCTTGGAATCGTAAACGACTGCTTCAGCGATGAAAACTTGTTTTCCGAAGTTAGTATTAACTTTCTTAACAACAGTTAACTCAGCATCCTTACCGATTTCTGCTTTAACATCATCAAAGCTTGGTGCAGTTTCATTCTTGATTTCTAATGTTAACTCTTCTCTTTCTAAGAAAGGGTTCTTCTTTTGTGTAATAATTTTAGATTCCATTTTATTTTGATTTGATTGCGAATTCGCCTTCTTTAGGTATTTTCATGTTTTCTGCCATTTCTGATTTTTCAGAATCGAAGATGTGGATTCTTCCCTTAAAAGATTCGCTTGCAGGTGTTTCTCCACATTGAGGGCATTTGTCTCCGAAGTAGATTGCTCTGCAATTTAAACATGATTTTTCTTTAGCTGCCATTATTTCTTCTTTCCTCCCTTGGCTGCTTTAGCTTCGATTGCTACAGCCTGCTTTGCTTCCTTATCGTTCTTTTCTTTTTCAGCCTTAACCCATTCGAGTTTACCAAGTCCGGGTTGTCTCATAGTTAGACCAATCTTTGGTTCTTCGCCTTTGTAAGAAATTGCTACAATTCGTGCAATACAATTATCTTTTTGGATTAAATTTTTCTTTCCGTCTTTTCCAGTTAAAACTCCAGTGTCTGAGAATGAAACGAAATCGTCCATTGTTTGTGAGATGTGGACCATACCTCGAATAACTCCCATGTCCATGAAAGCACCGAAATTTGTGATTTCTTCAATTGTACCGTAAATGAGTTCTTGTAACTCTGGTCTGAAAACTATTAATTTGAAAGTAGATTCGTAATAAGCCGCTCCATCACCTGGAATGATAATTCCTTCTTGAACGTCTTTAACGTCGAGAACAGTAACGACAGTTCCGATATCTTTGTCTTGGAAACCTGCGTAAGATTCTTCTAACTGCACTCGCACAGCCTCGTCAGTATCCATGCCGAATTTGTTCGGCTCTACTCTTACATGGTCAGTTACTAATACTTCGTAGAACATATCTTACTGAGAAAATTTTGCTTTAAAAAGCTTGTGATTAGATGAGTTCTAAACTCTTTTTGCCCCTAATTGTCAAAATCTTGTTATCGACTCGTTCTTTCAGACCTTTGTCCAATGTTGCTAGGACAATTGGCTTTTTCATTATATAATTCACTATTTTAATATCGACATTTGGATTTTTTCCAGGCAGCTCAACTATCTTTGGCTTGATTGTTTGAAGAATTTCGAAGCCAAGTTCCGCCGCGTTTTTGTCCGCAACCTTAGCTCCTTTTTTGTCCTTTAGATTTCCTAATTCATTGAGAACATCTTGTGGGACTATCCATTCTATTTTTTTATCTATGATTTCATTTGCGATGCTAGGAAAATCAATTTTCTGTTTTACGCACGTTACGATGAAATTCGTGTCGAGTAATATCTTCATAGTTATAGAAGTTTGAGAAGATTTATATAAGTTGGGTTGTTAAGTTGATTATGAAAGAGGTTGGTAATGTTCTGAGGATTTTGAAGGACACTAAGCGGTTTGTTCAGGAAGATAAGCCGCACGAGTTGAAGGCTTTGTCGAACCAGACGATTCATTCTGCGGCGATTGCTCAGGACGGCGATAATATTATTGTTGCAGTTTTGGTTTATTCTCTTGGGAAAGTTATGGAGCGAGGGCATTACCGGGAGAAGGAAGGTTGGGCAGAATTTTATGAAGTTGTTATGAAGAATTTGGATTTGGCGATCGGTTCTCTTGAGAAAAAGAATATGACTAATGCGAGAATTTATTTGGGGAGGATTAGGAATTCTTTGAATAAAACTGATGAAGATTTGAGTAGATATATTCGAGATGTTTTTGCGAAGGCTGAGATTAATAAGGCGTTCAAACTTTATGAACATGGTATTTCTTCTGAGGCGACTGCGGCATTGTTGGGGATTAGTCTTTGGGATATGGCGTCTTACATTGGGCAATCTAGTATTGGGGATGCGAAGTTTTCTATTTCGTTGCCGGTTAAAGATCGAGTTAAAATTGCGGAGGATATTTTCGGATGAAAGTAAGAAATGCTAAGAAGGAAGATATGAAAGAGATTGCGGAAATAATGATGAAGGAATCTGCGAAGAAACCTTATAATGAAAAATATACTCTCAAAAGTGCAGTTAAGGAATCTAAAGAATTTTTTAAGAATGAGATTTATGTGGCTGTGAATGAAAAGGAGATAATTGGATTTATCGCCTCGCATGTTATTAGTAGTGATAAGAAAAAGGGGTATATTGATGAACTTTGGATTAGGCCTAATTATCAGGGAAAGGGTGCGGGTAAAATGCTTGTTAAATTTGTCGAAGAGAAGTATAAGAAAGATGGTATTTCAGGTATTAGACTTTCTACTATAAAAAAGGCCAAGGCATATGGTTTTTATAATAAATTGAAATACAAGAATGCGGATCTTGTTTATATGGAGAAGAAATTATGAAACTCACCAAAGAAGATAAGATGCTCATAGAAGAAGCAAATAATTTATGGGAAAGGAAACATTCAAAAAAACATTCTGTAGCTTCGGTTCTAGTGTCCAGGTCGGGAGAGAGATTTGATGGTATGAGTATGGAATTTAATTGTGGAATTTCTGTTTGTGCTGAGCGTTCGGCCATATTCAAAATGATGCCTGATGAAGATGAAATTAAAACTATTGTTGCAGTTCATGGGAAGATTATAATGCCCCCCTGTGGAGTATGCCGAGAAATGATGTATGAAATGAATGAGAAAAATCTCAAAAATACTTGGGTTATAGTTTCTAAAACTAAAAAAGTTAAATTGAGAGGCCTATATCCTTATGATTGGTTAAGGGTATTCAAATGAAATATCTAATTTTTGATGCTGGGCCGATTATCTCTTTGACGCTGAATGGAATGTTGCCTTTGATTGAAAAACTTAAATCGGTTTTTGATGGTGAGTTTATTTTGACGCCGCAGGTTAAGCACGAAGTTGTGGGTCGTCCGATGAAGATTAAGAAGTATAAGCTTGAGGCAATTCGGGTTAGGGATATGATTGAGCGAGGCGTGTTTAAAATGTCTGGGGATGTTGTTCCAGATGATAAGTTGGAGCGGGAAACAAAGCGATTGATGAAAGTTACGAATGGAGTTTTGAGGACGACGCAGACTGGTGAGAAGATTAAATTAATCCATAAGGGCGAGGCTGCGTGTCTTGCTTTTGCGAATCTTTGTGGTGCGGACAGTGTGATTGTTATTGACGAGAGAACTACTCGTATGTTAACGGAGTCTCCGCAGAATCTTGAACGAATGATGGAGAAGAAATTGCATACACCACTGAAGGCCGAGTTGTCTTTGCTGAAAGAGTTGAAGAATTTTAAGTTTATCCGTTCGGCAGAGCTTTTGTTTATTGCATATAAGAAAGGTTTGATTCCGATTAAGAAGAGTAAGGATTTGCTTGATGCTTTACTTTATGGTGTTAAGTTTAAGGGCGCAGCGATTTCTAAGGGTGAAATTGAAGAGATGAAACGGCTTGTTTAATGGCTCCATAACCTAATCAGGGGTACGAACATTTAAGTAGTTCACATTCTAATTTATAATATGGAATGGTCTAAAAAAGAAGAGGTGGAATTGAAAAATAAATATTCTTCTTGTAATAACTTAGAAGAACTTGGAGTTTATTTGAACCGGAGTATTCGTTCCATAAAACAAAAGGCTGCAAGACTTGGGCTATCAAGGGGAAGGGCTCCTTCAAACAAACCAAAGGATAGTAACTATAGGAAAATTGCGGATAAGACTTACTATGAAAATAATAAGAAGAAAATTCAATATACTAAGAAAAAACGATTAAAAAGTATAAAAATTCAAATGATAAATATTTTGGGTGGAAAATGTTCTCGATGTGGTTACAATAAGTGTAGTGCAGCATTAGAATTTCACCATAATACTTCAAATAAGGAAGGGAATATGGCACATATAATTAAAAATCAGTCGAAAGAGAAGGCTTTAAAAGAAGGAAAGAAATGTATATTATTGTGTGCTAATTGCCATAGGGAATTACACAATTAGGGTTCATCGGATAATGATAGTCTGTCTCGCTCCAGCCGAGAAGGCGGGGGTTTGATTCCTCCTGAGCCCATATAGAATCAAACTCGGGGTTTGATAATTCACAATCATGTCTTCGGAATATATTTTTTATCGAAGACCTAATCGTTCACCTCCTACGCCCGTTTTATAATAATGGAAAATCTAAAGGTATTCTTTCAGAGCAATTAGACTTTTATCCTTGTAATATTGAAGACGAAACCTATTAGTTCTTTCCCGAAAACATTTATAAATAAGTTTATCTTCACTCTAGCATGGTAAAGAAGGTGGTGACGAAGACTATTACTAAAACTGTTCAAGAAGAGGCTCCTGCTTCTAGGGCTTCGATAATGGATTCTAGTGGGAAAGTTGTTGCGGAAAAAAAGGCCCCTAAAAAAAAGAAGATGACTGCTCGTGAAAGGGAAGAACTTTTGATTGAGAATTTTGTTGGATTGCAACATGCAATGACTAATCTTTCGGTTAAATTTGGTTCGCTTTCAGATAATATCAGTAAGCTGCTTCAAGTTTTTGAGGAAGCTGCGAAGAATTTTGTTTCGGGTGGAAAGTCTGACGACAAAGATATGTTGAATAAAATCGATTCCTTGTTGAATCAAAATAAAACTATTGCTAAGGGATTGGTTTTAATGGAAGGAAAATTGAGGGGGCGATCTGAAGCTTATGAACAGGCGGTGCCACAGCCTCAACAGCAGTCTCAGCCAGAAGGGGAAAGACCAAGACCGAAGCCACTTCCACACCTATGAGTTCTGAAAATATTTCCACGATAGCACTGGAACCGTTTATCAATAAATTTATTTATACTGTAATCAAAACGATTAGGTCCCATAATTTAAATCTTGAAGATAGACATGTTATTGATTCTGATTTGGTTCCAAAGTTTTCTGAGTCGGTTATGCATGCTTCATTAGTTGAAAAAATAATCCCTGCAGCTGTTGAAGTTGAACCCCCAAAGGTTCCGAAACATCAGCACAGAGATATGAGTATGCTTGTAGCACCTATAAGGAATAAGCCAATTAGACGTCATCAGATGCAAATTCCTGCGCCTACAGTTCCTCAACATATGACTCCTTCGAAACCTCTTGCACCCGTCGCTCCGGTAGGGGATGCGGTTCCTCAGAAAGCTTTTGAAGTTAAACGTCCCGAAGGAGAAACCATGGTTGCCGAAGTACCTGCAGCTAAGGAAGAAGTTCAACTTAGTGCAGATTATGGAAAGATTACTCCACTTCTTAATGATCCTTCAGTTTCCACAATCGAATGCCAGGGACCGAAGAAACAGGTGATGATTATTCGGGCCGGCCAGAGACAACTTACCCGTATAGTTTTGAGCGCAGAGGATATAAAAGGAATTTTACAAAAAGTTTCAGATACAATTCACATCCCCTTATTAGAGGGAGTTTTCCGTGCAGCCGCAGATAATTTTTCTATAAATGCGGTAATTTCTCAAATGATCGGTTCGCGGTTTGTGATTAAGAAGCAGAATGCTTATGCCTTATTAGAACAACAACCTTAAATAACGATTTTTCTTTTTTTTATTATGGAAAATGAAATTACCTTTGAGAAAGTTGAGAAATATTTTGAATTGACAGAGACAGCTCTTGAAGAGGTTAAGAAAAATATAATTGAAGGAAAAGAAGCTGAGGCGAAGGAGATTATTGATATGGTTTCGAATTATGTTTCGGACGCGCATCACTTCAAGGATAAGGAAGATTTGGTTAATGCTTTTGCGGCTTTGAATTACGCGCATGGATGGTTAGATTCTGGTGTTCGGTTAAAAGTTTTTGACGTTAATGATTATCGGTTATTCACTGTTTGTTAAGATTTAAATAATAAGTTTCTTTTAGTTTGTTATGAAAAAGTAGCTTTGTAAAAGCTTCATGTTTCATTTTGTTAAAATGGTGATTAAAAAATGAAAAAGGCTTGGGTGATTAGTTTGGGCGGTTCGCGAATTGTTCCTGACGAAGTTGATGAGAAATTTTTGGTACGGTTTAAGAAGTTGATTGATTCGCATCCTTCCCAGAAATTTATTGTCGTTACTGGTGGGGGTTCTACGGCTCGAAGATATATTGGGGCGCTTAAGAGATTGGATAAGAAGACTAAGGCACAATCTATCGCGGGAATTGCGGTGACTCGTTTGCATGCAGGATTTATGTCGCGATTTTTTGGTAAGAGTGCGAATGAAGATATTCCAGAAAATATGCAAAAGGTTAAGGATTTGTTGAGGGGAAATCAGATTGTATTTTGTGGCGGTTTGAGATATCGGAAAAATAATACGAGTGATGGGACGGCTGCGAAATTGGCGGCGAAAGTTGGTTGTCCGTTTATCAATTTGACGAATGTGAATGGGTTGTATACTGCAGATCCAAAGAAGGATAAGAAGGCTAAGTTTATTCCGAAGATGACTTGGAAGAAATTTGAGGTAATTACAAGTAAGATAAAATACTCTGCTGGGCAGCATTTCGTTTTGGATCAAATTGCAGCAGAGACAATTATGAAAAATAAGATTCCGACTTATATTGTTGGTTCGCTTGATGCGATTGACAAAATTCTCAACGGGGAGAAAAATTTTGGCGGAACGTTGATTTCGGGGTAATTGTCATGGTAGTAATTGGTTCTAAATATGAAAAAAATAAATCTATGCTTGTTGAGAAAATTAATGACTCTGAGAATATTGATTTATTAATTATTGAAATGGAAGCCCATAAACAGAGATGTTATTTTTGTCATCGAAGTATTCCTGAAGGTGATAAAATGTTTGAGTTGACGCATTACTGGTTGAGTAGAAAATCTGACGTTGAGACTATTTATTATATCGATGAGATTTGTATGGGCTTAGCTAGGGGCGGTAATAATAAAAATGGGGATTGATTGTTAAGTATATGAAAGAAATGAAATTTAAAAAAATAAAAACTAAGGCAGAGATTTCTGGAAATAGTGAAGGTTATTTGATTGAGAGTTCAGAGAAAGAATCGCGGAAAATTATTGCCTCGCTTAAGGATAAGAAGTTTAAGGGCAAGGTCGGTCTTGTTGGTGGGGATGATGCTTTTAATCGGAGGGCGATTGAAACATTGAAGATTGATTATTTGGTTTCTCCGGAACGTGGAGCGAAAAAAGATACCCTGAAACAGAGAGATTCTGGGATCAATCATGTTGTTGCGAAGATGGCGAAGGATAAAGGTGTTGCGATTGTTATTGATTTTGCAGAGATTTCTAAATTGAATAAAAAGGATATGGCTTTGAGGCTGGAGAAAGTTATTCAGAATGTGAAGATTTGTCGGAAGGCTGGATGCAAGATTAAGATTTGGGGAAGTGAGGACAAGAAGGCGTTGGAAGCATTTGGAATTAGTCTTGGAATGTCGAGTAATCAGGCTCGGGATGCGACGCTATTCTGAAAGGATTTATAAAAGGGAAAACCCTAGATTAATTTAGAATAAGATGGTGGGAATAACTGGATATATAACGGGTTTTGCGGCTACTGTGGGAAATCATGTAAGTGAACTTTCTGCAGGTGAGGCGATTATTTTTGATATTGCGATAATTTTGATTCTTGCGGCGATTTTTGCTTTCATTGCTAAGATTTTGAGGCAACCATTAATTCTTGGTTATGTTCTTGCAGGTTTGGTTATCGGACCTCTTGTTCTTGGTTTTGTTGAGAATAGTGAATTGATTACTGCATTCTCGGAGATTGGTATCGCACTTCTTTTGTTTGTAACTGGTTTGGAGATTTCGTTTAGAAAAATCAAGGAAGCGAATCTAAAGAAGATTGCAGTTGTTGGGGTGCTTCAGGTTGCTGCGATCTTTGCAATAGTATTTTTCTTGAATGGTTTCCTTGGTCTTAGTCAGATGCAGGCAGCGTATCTTGGTATAATTTTAGCATTCGGTTCAACTATGGTTGATGTTAAGTTATTGGCAGACAGGGGAGAACTAGTTACCCTGCACGGAAGATTAGTTCTAGGTATTTTGCTTTTACAAGATCTCGTGGCGATTATTGCGATCATTATGTTTACGACTGGAGAATTTGCTGTTGTTCCTATGACTATTGCTTTTGCGAAACTTATTGGGATTGTTATTTTTGCTATGCTTTTGAATAAATATGTTTTGAGTAAATTCTTTAATATTGCTGCGAAATCCACTGAACTTTTGTTCTTGTCCTCGTTAGCAGTTTTATTCTTGTTTATTATCTTATCTTCGTTGGCCGAGATTTCGATTATAATTGGAGCGTTTATTGCAGGAGTTTCATTAGCGAATTCTCCATTTAAGTCAGAACTGGAATCTAGGATTTCTCCATTGAGAGATTTCTTCGCGATCCTATTTTTTGTAGCATTGGGAATGCAAGTAGTCTTTGTAGGTGTAGGAGAAAGGATGACCCTTTTCTGGGCACTTCTTTTGGGAGCTTTTATTATCAAACCAGTAATTACATTGATACTTTTGAGAGTTACGGGCTACAGGCCTAAGACTAGTTTCTTTACAGCTATATCGCTTGCACAACTTTCAGAATTTTCTTTGATTATCTTATTAATTGGGAAAAATGCGGGAATCATTGATGCGCCGATTGCTTCTACAGTTATCTTAGCTACAATTATCTCGATGGCTGTAACTCCCTATTTTATTGATCATAAGGAATTCTTGTATCGTTTTTTCAGATATCCGATTAAGGCCTTGAAGTTTTTGCCGATGAGAGAAAATCTTGAGTATGAAAATAAAGGGGATAAGGAGATTCTTCTTGTGGGGGCTCATAGGGTTGGGGCGGTTTTGTTGAAAGAATTAATGGAGAAGAAAGACAAGTTAATGGTTATTGATTACAATCCTGAGATAATTAATGCATTAATAAAGAATAAGGTTTCGTGTATTTATGGGGATGTTTATAGTCCGGAAATTTTGAGAAAGTTTGATACGAAAAAACTTAAGACAGTGATTTCTACGGTCCCGAATTATGATGAGAACATCCATATTTTGAGAGTTATTAAGAGACTTAATCCTCGTGCGAAGGTGATTGTTACCGGGAGTAGAATTAGTGAGACAAAGAAATTGTATAAGGCCGGTGCGGATTATGTCATTACTCCGAAGATTCTTGCGGGAGAAAAGATGGAGAAGATAATTCATTCAAAGGATTATGATTTGAAAAAGGCGAAGAGAAAGCATCTCCGACAACTTGCAGATATTCATAAAATTCTTTACTAAACCTTAAAAAACCCCGACTTCTTTAATTAAACATGGATGAAAAATTGATCGTTGAGTCCTTGTCTCCTATTGAAAGAAATGTGCTTCCGAATGTGGGGGCTGGGTTTTCTGACTTAGATGGGATTGCGAAGAAGTCTGAACAAGATAAGACTACGGCGCTTAGAGCAATAGGATTTTTGAAAACAAAGGGTTTGGTAGAGTCTGAGAGTTCTGAAAAAAAGGTAGTTATTTTAGGGATTTTAGGTATTAATTATTTGAAGAAAGAATTGCCTGAAAGAGTTCTTTTGAATAAGCTTGTTGAAAAAAGAGAAATTCCGATTGGAGAGATAAGGAATGTTTGTGGTTTGAATGATAATGAGGCTAGGATTGCGCTTGGGACTTTGAAGAAGAAGGCACTTGTGGATATCGAGAAAGGTAAATTGCGTCTCAATGCGAAGCCTGAAGAGGTGACGAATAAAATGATTGAAGAACTTTTTTTGGAGAAATTGCCCAAGGATTTGGACTTGGTGCAAGATTTGGATAAATTGGCCTTGGAAAATTTGAGATCGAGAAAGGATATTATTGAAATTGAAGAGCAAAAGAAGGTGAAGGTGAAGTTGACTGATTTGGGGAAGAAAATTGCTTCGATGGATTTGAATTCGGATTTGATTGAGCAGTTGACTCCTAAGATGTTGAAGCAGAATGGTTGGAAAGGGAAAAAGTTTAGGCGTTATGATTTGTCTTCGCCGGTTCCGAGGATTTATGGCGGGAAGAGACATTTTACGAATCAGGCTATTGACTATGCGAAGTCGATTTGGTTGGAGATGGGATTTAAGGAAATGACAGGGAACAATGTTGAGACTGGCTTTTGGGTTTTTGATACATTGTTCACCGCACAGGATCATCCAGTCCGAGAAATGCAGGATACGTTTTATTTGAAAGATATGAAAGGTAAATTGCCTGAGCGTTGTAAGAATAAGGAAGACTGTGTTTTGTTTAAGACTCAACAAGCGCATGAAGGAGGAATTGATGGAAGTAAGGGTTGGCAGTATGAATGGAATGAAGAAGATGCTAAGAAAGTTTTGATGAGGACGCATACGACTTCGCTTTCGGCTAGGAAACTTAAGGAAATTAAAGAGACAAAAGAATTTCCTGCGAAATATTTCGCTCTTGGAAAATGTTTTAGAAATGAGACTGTTGATTGGTCTCATGGTTTTGAATTTAATCAGACTGAGGGAATTGTCGTTGACGAAAACGCGAATTTTAGACAGTTACTTGGATACCTAAAACAGTTCTATAAAAAGATGGGATACGAAAAGATCAGAATTAGGCCCGCATATTTCGCATATACAGAGCCTTCATTAGAGATTGATGTATTTCATCCAGTGCATAAGGAATGGGTTGAACTTGGTGGTGCCGGAATGTTTAGGCCAGAGGTTACGATTCCGATGTTTGGAAGACATATTCCAGTTTTAGCTTGGGGACAAGGATTCGATAGAATTATTACTGAATTCTTTAAGATTAATGATTTGCGAGACGTTTTCAAGAACGATATAAATAAATTGAGAGAAGGGAAGTTTTGGAGGAAAGACTGATGACAATACTAACTCTTAATAAAAAAGAATTGGAAAAGAAAGTTGGAAAGATTACAGTTGAGCTAGAAAATAAAATTACTGAGATGGGAACTCCAATTGAGGAAGTTACTGATGACGAATTATCTGTTGAGGTTTTCCCTAACCGTCCAGATTTGTTATCGCTTGGAAATTTTTCTCGGGCAGTCAATCAATTTAATGGAAAGGGAAAGATTGCAAGTTTTAAGATTAATAAGCCGGAGAAGGATTATGTTGTGACGATTGATAAGTCGGTTAAGGTAGTTCGGCCGCATACAGTTTGTGCGATTGTGAAGGGGCTGAAGTTTAATGATGAGAAGATTAAAGAGATTGTAGATATTCAGGAGAAGTTGCATAATTCTATGGGTCGGAAGAGAAAGAAACTTGCGATTGGAGTTTATCCGCTTGATAAGATTGCACTTCCGATTCGGTTTATTGCTAAGAAGCCTGAGGATATTAAGTTTTTACCTCTTGAAGCTCGAAAGGAAATGACTGGTCGGCAGATTTTGCGAGGACATCCTGCGGGAAGGGAATATGCTGATTTGTTGAAAGATGCCGAAGTGTTTCCTATCTTCGTCGACGCTAATGACGAAATTTTGAGTATGCCTCCGATTATTAATTCAGAGAAGACTGGGAGAATTAATGGGAAGACGAAGGAAATTTTTATCGAATGTTCAGGACATAATTTGGTTTATCTGAAAAAATGTATAAATATAATTATTGCGGCTTTGTCTGAAATGGGGGGGAAGATTTATGCTATGAATATTAAGGATTCTAAAGGTGGAAATTTTGTTTCTCCAGATATGTCTGTAGAGGAAATGGAATTTAAGATTGAGGATATTGAAAAAACCCTAGGAATTAAATTGGTCGAGAAGCAAGTCAAGGGCTATCTTATGAGGATGGGAATTGGTTATGAAAAAGGCGTTGCTTTGATTCCAGCCTATAGGGGGGATATTTTGCATTGGATTGATTTGGCTGAAGAAATTGCGATTGCTTATGGGTATGAGAATTTTGAACCGGAGATTCCAGATATTTCGACGATTGCTCATGAAGACCCGGTCGGGAAGACAAAGAAAGTTATTGGGGATATTTTGGCAGGGCTTGGACTTTTGGAAACTTCTTCATTTCATTTGACTACAAAGAAGAATATTAAGAAAATGCATTTTGATTATAAGGATTTTATCGAGTTAGAGGATTCTAAGACTGAGCGTGATGTGCTCCGGATAGATATGTTGACTAACCTTATGCAAATTTTTTCAGAGAATTCGGATGCAGGTTATCCTCAGAAGATTTTTGAAATGGGGCGAGTTTTCTCTCGAGATGAAAGTGATGATAGTGAGACGGGAGTTAAGGAAGAAGAAAGACTGGCGATTGCGATGGTTGATGAGAAGATGAATTTTACTGAATTGAAGCAAGTCGTTGATTATTTGTTTAAGATGTTGGGGGCAGAGTATGCGATTGAAAATGTCGAAAACTCGAACTATATTATTGGGCGATGTGGAAAGATTATCGTTAATGGAGTTGATATTGGATTTATTGGGGAAATCGCTCCGAGGGTTTTGAAGAACTGGAAGATTAAGATGCCGACAGTTGCGATTGAGATTGGGCTTGATTGGTTGTTTTAATCAAAGTAACTTCGTTTCTTTAAATTATCTTCCTTCTCAACATTCTCATCAAATTTTTCTATAACTGAATAAACTTCTTTTTTTAATTCCTGCCATTGATCGAAGGATTTCTTAACGAATGCCACTTCCCCTTCCTCTGAATATATTGTATCTAACTTCATGACTTCTATTTGAAGTTTTGATATTTTTTGGTATATCTCTTTGATTTTTTCTTTATCTTCTCCGTTGATTCCCCTCAAGGCAGAGAATATGAACATCGGCGGTGCGGAGGGATTGATTAAGGTCTCAAATAAATGCATATATGCAGAAAGTTTCTCATTGATTGTTCTTCGAATTTCTCTAATTAATAATATTGATTCCTTATCAGTGATTTTTTCTATATCAAACTCTTCGGCCAGTCTTTTAAAATCTGGCAAGTTGTGTTTTTCTTTTAATTCGTTATATGCTGATTCGAAATCGAATTCTTCGTTTTCCATGAGTTAATTGTAATAATAGCATTTATAAATTTAAGTGGGGAAAGATTATTACGCCTGGTTAGCTCAGTTGATAGAGCACTTCGTTGGTAACGAAGAGGTCGCGGGTTTGATCCCCGTGCCAGGCTTATTCTTCCCTACCTAGAAGTCTTGCACGAGGTTTGTCTTCTTCGTCAGACCCCTCATTGATTTTGATGGCATTTCCCACAGTTCTAAAGGTATCTGCCCCAATATCCCATAAGGCGCTGGCAGTACTTCCCATCCATCCGAAGTAAACATATACTCCGTTGACGACCCCACTCGGAGAAGTTAAATCTACTTTCTCTGAAGAAAAAACTCCCATTAAAGAAAAATAAATTAACGCTCCAATTAAAATTATAACAATAACCTTTACCTTTCGAGTATGGTGTTCCATCTTAAGGTACCAAAGACCGATTATTATAAACACCCCAATTATTATCCACTGAATCATAATTTGTAAAGGCATCTATCTTATAAAAATGTTTTTATAGCGGATAAACGTGGTAGGTTTATGAAAAGAGGTCATAAGATATTTTTATTCCGGCATGGTAAGACGACGTTTAATCGTGATGGGAGATTTACAGGTCAATCCGAGGCTAAGTTAACTGCAGAGGGTCGGAAGCATGCAGAGATTATTGCTAAGAAGCTTAAGGGTGAGAAATTCCAAGTTGCAATTCATACTAGGTTATCGAGATCAAAAGATACATTGAAACCTGTTTTGAAATTTCATCCAGAGTGTAAGATTATTTTGGAGGATGATAGGATGATTGAGAGAAGCTATGGAGAGCTCGAGGGAACGACGCACGAGCAGTTTATTGATAAGATTGGGGAACAGAGCTATGATTTAAGAGTTCATGGAGATGCCATAGAAAACCTTGAGCCAAAGTTGAGGGATAAGGTTGAAGAGTTTTTGGGGAAAGAGGAGTATAAGGCGATTCATCGAGGTTACAAGGTTGCGGCTCCGGGCGGAGAATCATTTAGGGATGTTGAGAGAAGGGTCAAGTCGTTTATCAAGGATTTGAAAAAGTTCATGCGAAAGAATAAGGTTAATGTTGCGATCTCGGCTCATGGGAATTCGATTCGATTATTTAGAAAGATAATGGAGCGAGCTCCGAAGAAAAGTGTTGTGAGTTGGTTCATTCCTTATGATAAGGTCTTTGAATATACAATATAAAGAATAATTAGTTTTCGTCTGCTTCGTCTTCTTCTGAAGCCATCCAAGCCCACCATGGCCTGTTTGTTGCTACAACTTCTCCAGTTTCTGCATCTATTTGTGTTTGAACTTGTTCTCGGTTTTTGAACATTCCAAGAATTCTGAATGTCTTTTTTGCCCTAGCTTCATAGACTAATCGTGTTTTGTTTCCTTGTCCAACTTCTTTAAGTTCGATAGAACAGTTTCTTGATTCGTTGCAAACCTTTAATCTTAATCTTGCTAATGCTGTTGCGGAAGCAACGTTTGGCATAATTTTAACTTCAGCATTTCTCCCGTTGTTTAAATTGACATTGAAAGTTGTTTCATTATTTTCTGTCTCTTCTTCAATTCCTAATTCAGTTCCTACACTGTAATTCCCGTTAAAGAATTGAATTCTATTCTGGGCTAGTTCTCTAACTCTGATTTGTGCGCCTTCTGGACTTATGTAAGTTCCAGCCCTTACTCGATTTCGAATTGTCTGTCCTAGTCCAGGGTTGTCGTCATCTTCTACTGTTTCGTTTTCGTCTAAATCGGTTTCTGTTTCGTTTTCATCATCACCGGTTTCATCCTCGACTTCAGCTAAACAAGCTCCATTTGAACATCCGTTTGGACAAGAGATATAATCTCCAAAACCAGTTCCGAAAAGAGTTCCAGTATCATCCTCAGGACTACAAGAATAATCCACAAGATTATTGTTTTCCACACACTCATCAATTACGATATCAGTTTGTTCAAATCCCGCACCATTCATATAAGTAATTGTAATTGTTCCCTGGATATATTCATCTTGATACCATCCGGGACCTGAAGGATTCTCAGAATCTTCACAAACACTTGTTTCAATGCAAACACCATCTAAACCAGGACTGCTTGCACAAAAACAATCAATTATCTCTTCTTTAACTTCATCACCATCACAATAGTATTCCTTAAGTTTACCTAATTCACAGGTATCTTCATAAACCATATCTGATGAATCTAAACTAGTCTCCCCTAAAACATTATAATTCCTTTCATCGGAATCAGTACATTCAGCAGCAGCAAATCCTACAATCCCAAGTAACATAAATCCAAGAACTAAACTTAACATCAACTTTTTCATAAGATTAATAAGCGGTGTCCGATATATAAAGGTTATGGAATATCAGATTGGGAAGTTGAAGTTGAAGAATAAATTACTCTTAGCGCCGATGCTTGAGCCGAATGATGTTGCGTTTCGATTGCTTTGTAAGAAGGCTGGTTGTGGATTGACTTATACTGGTATGACTTCCCCGTTATCGAAACAGAAAATGTATTTGGATGATAAGCCTGCGGTGCAGTTGTTTGGTAATAATGCTCGTGGGATTTCTAGTTTTATTAAAAAATATGATAAGAAGGTTTCGCTTTGGGATTTTAATTTGGGTTGTCCTTCTAAGTTATCTAGGAGATTGGAGCACGGAGCGTTTATGCATAAGGATGTCGAAGCAATTGAAGAGATTTTGAAGGCGATGCGTTCTGCTACCAAGAAGCCGGTGACGATTAAGTTGCGGAAGTCGGCTAATGCTATTGAGATTGCGAAGATGGCAGAGAAATATGTTGATGCGATTGGAATTCATTCTCGGACTGCGGGACAGGGTTATGGTGGCGAGGTTGATTATAAGTTTGCTTTGAAATTAAAAAAGGCTGTTAAGGTTCCAGTTATTTATTCAGGGAATGTTGATGAGAAAAATGTAGATAAGATTCTGAAAGATTTTGATTTTGTGTTTATTGGGCGAGAAGCTATCGGGAATCCGGGATTTTTTGGTAAGAAGTTTAGCTTTAAGGATTATTTGAAGTTGGCGAAAAAGTATAAGTTGTTTTTTAGACAGGTAAAGTTTCAGGCGATGAATTTTACGAAGGGGATAACTGGAGCGAAGAAGATGCGATTGGGATTGATTGGGGCGAAGACGGTTTCGGATGTTGAGAATGTTATGAAAACAAATATATAGGGTATTAGTCTTAGGGAATCATGGGGAAATTGTTGGCGGTGGTGTTGATACTGATTGCTGTTTTAGCGGCTTTGGTGTTTTCTATAAGCTGGGCATATAATGAACTCCCCCGAGACCCAGTAGAATTGATTTCGAATATTGAAGACTCAGAGCTTATGCAGGTCATTGATTATGGTGCGACACCGGTGTTCTCTGAGAGGTTGAGATTTAATCATGATAATATTTCGTTTAATATTGAAGAGAGTTGTTCAGATATACGGGTTGCTTCGATGAGAGAGGCTTTTCAGATTTTCCATGAGAAGATGGGAATAATTTCATTTTATGAGGTTGGAGTTAATGGGGCTGATATCTCTGTTGGTTGCTCAGATAAATTTATAGCATTAGGGGATAATCTTTTTGCTGCAGGGGAAGGTGGTCCGGTGAATATTACAAATACTTCTAACTTTAAGACTATTCAGAAAGGAAGGATTTTTTTGTATGAAGATCCTCAATGCGAGAGACCCGTAGTTGAAATTCATGAGCTTCTGCATGTCTTTGGTTTTGACCATGTTGATAATCCTAAAAGTTTAATGTATAATCTTTCAAGGTGTGACCAAAAAATTACCCAAGATATGATTGATTTGATTAATGAGCTGTATTCCATAAAGCCTTTGGCTGATGCGAGAATTTCGGAACTTTCTGCAATTAAAAGAGGTAAATATCTTGACTTTAATATTACTGTTTTGAATGAGGGTTTGCTGGAGATTAAAGACATAAGTTTGACCTTGCTTTCCGACGATAAGGTTATTGATACTATTCCTCTCGAGGGAATTGGAATTGGATATGGTCGAACCCTTCGTGCTACTAATTTGAAGATGTATTCTAGTGGTATCGATACGATTGATTTTGTGGTAGATTATGAAGGGATTGTTGAAGAATTGGATGAGAATAATAACCTTGTTCAAATGACTGTGGGCACCTCATAAAAATTTAAAAACTACTTCTGGATATTTCTTTGATGGAAGAGGTATTTATTGATGACAAAGGTTTAGAATATATCAAGATTCTTCGGGCTTTGATGGAATTGCCGTTTCAAGTTGGGAAAGGTTTGTTAGCAGATTTTTTGATGGGAGATTATAAGAATAAATCTGTGATAAAGAATCGTCTTGATGAGTTGGATAATTTCGATAGCTTGAGTTGGAGTAAAGATAAGATTTATCGGGAGATTGATAAGTTGACGGCGAATGGGATGATCGAGATTTCGACTTCAGATTATAATCGTTTTATCAAGATTTTGAAATTGACAATAAAGGGGCGGAATGAGATTAATCATCCGACGATGGAAGCTAAGCAACTGAAGAATAAGATTGAGTTTAAGAGGACGGATGTTACGGATGCAGACTGTGAGAAGTTCGAGGCGCTTGATAGTTTTCTAAATGGATATAATGACGAGCAGAAGAAGGCGATTATTTCTGAGGCGAATAAAATTCTTTGTGTCGCGGGTGCAGGTTCGGGGAAGACGACGGTTTTAACGAAGAGGATTGAGTTTCTTGTGAAGTATCGGGGCGTTTCGGCTGATAAGATTTTGGCGATTACGTTTACTCGGAAGGCTCGGCAAGAGATGGAGAAGCGTCTTTACGAATTAGGGGTTCGGGGGGTTCGGGTACATACGTTCAATTCTTTTTGTGAAGGGATTTTGAGAAAGCATGAGGCTGAGATTTATGATGTGCCTATGAGGGTGCAGGGTTATGGGGACAAGATTCTCGCGATGAATATGGCTTTGGGGAATTTGGGGATGGATATGGAAGATGTGATACAGGGTTACTTTACTGCACAACAGAGGAAGTTCAAGACTGGAAATCAACTCTCGAATTCTTTTATGAACGATTGTTTTTCTGTGATGGATTATTTTAAGGTGACTGGCGAGGATGAGTACGATTTTTCCAAGGATGTCGACGCGGAGAATAAACATAATGCTCAAAGGATTTATCAGATTACAAAATATCTTAAGGACCATATGATGACTCAGGGTCTTCGAGATTATACCGATCAGTTGATTGATGCGACGAAGTTTTTGAGAGAAAATCCTAATCAAGTTCCAGGTTTTGAACATGTTTTGGTTGATGAGTATCAGGATGTTAATGCTATGCAGATTGAATTATTGGGACTTTTGAAATCAGATAACCTTTTTGCAGTTGGCGATCCACGTCAAGCGATTTTTGGTTGGAGGGGTGCGGATATAAATTATATTTTGAATTTTGAAAAAGATTATGGTGAATCAGAGATAATCCATTTGACGAAGAATTATAGGAGTTCTAAAGAGATTGTTCAGTTTATGAATCATTCAATTTCGGAGATGGGGCTTCCAGATTTGGAGCATCATCATGAGATAGGTTCTAGGATTGAGATTAAAGATTTTAAAACCGAAGGAGATGAGAGAAATTTTGTCGTTAGGAAAATTTTGGAATCGGATGTTCCTCGGGATGAGATTTTTGTTTTGGCTCGGACAAATCGGCAGTTGATGGAGTTGTCACAGATTTTGAAGAAGAAGAGAATTTCGCATGTTGTTAAAACTGATGAAGTTAGGAATCCGAGGCCGGTTGCGGAAGGTGACGTGACTTTGGCGACGGTTCATGTGATAAAAGGGCTCGAGGCGAAAAAGGTTTTTGTGATTGGTTGTAATGAGCAGAACTTCCCGTGTAAGGCTTCGGATCACCCAGCGATTGAAATGGTGAAGAACGATGACTATGATAAGCATGAGGAAGAGAAGCGTTTGTTTTATGTCGCGATTTCGCGGGCGAAGGAGATTTTGTATTTGACTTATTCTGGTAAGAAACCTACCTATTTTATCAATGATGAGATGAAGAAATTAGTGAAATGAACGCTCCTGCCGCCGACCATCCACTCTTGGCATCGTGTGGGGACAACTTTTTTGTTTGTGAGTTTGTTTAGTTTATCGTTGCTGTTGGTAGGTGCTTAGGATTTATAAATATTGTCGAGATTGAGTATATGAATTTTATTTATTTTAGATAGAATACTTTTCCGCAATTTGAAAGCGTTAGCCCATTTTGCATAGGCATTCCATCCCTGAAAAATTTCCATCATCTTCTCTTTGCTGACT
>Ga0075122_10000633_pt1 | contig 27001 bp, 20 predicted proteins | sample AntAceMetag02UKB_FD_69790 | JGI IMG/M metagenome (GOLD analysis project Ga0075122, IMG submission 69790) | Saline lake microbial communities from Ace Lake, Antarctica - Antarctic Ace Lake Metagenome 02UKB | ecosystem: Environmental > Aquatic > Non-marine Saline and Alkaline > Saline | place...
CTGGTCATGCCCCCCTTGCGGGATCGAGTGGATGATATTCCGCTGTTGTGCGACCATTTCAGAAAACATTTCAATCATAAGCTCCAAAAGCGAATCATCCCCTTTTCCCCTTTAACCATGGATATCTTTAATGCATATGACTGGCCTGGCAATGTCAGGCAATTAAAACATGCCATTGAGCATGCATTCATTCTCGCTGAAGGAGATGAAATCAACCCGGGACATCTTCCTCCAGAGATGATTCCGGACTTTTCTCCTGTGGCTGATCCGGCTTGTCTGAAACCCTCTCACCTGAATGAAACCAATATTCGCCAGGCACTGCGCCAAAGTGGCTGGAATAAAAGCAAAGCCGCGCGACTGCTTGGTATGGGACGTCAGACCCTCTATCGCAAAATGTGCTCATTCGGTATTGCCGAATCCGATTCTACTTAAAAAATCCCCCCAATATCACATCAAATGGGTGTAGAGGGTTTAGAAGCGCTTGCATTTCATGTATACAAGGATACCGTGAATGTCGCTACGAATCCTGCAACTGTTTCTCATAAGCAGATCTATGACTTGCTTGTTGAAATCTACGACTAGTTCCCACTGCTAAAAGCAGTAGGTATTGACAATTTACCTGCTGTTTGACCTTTCCCCTGTGCTCAAGCCTAATTCCATATCTAAACCTGAATTGGTACTGATTCACTTTAAATACATTCTTCGCATAGTGTATGGTAAAATTATCCACTAACTATTCACTAAGAATGCAATTTGCCCATATTGAATGCCCTCCTTTCTTCTCCTGAACATTGCAAGGATTTTCCTTGCGATATACAAGCCATTTTGACAAATATCAAACAATATTATAGATGGATACCCTGTAAATTGATACTGAGAGTCTATCTATAAAGTTCAAAAGAAACTCAAAAATAGAAAATAGCCTCTAAAAAAGGAATTCAAATTACGGCTTGACGACTAGGTCAGACTGTTTTACGGTTTCCAATAATTTTAGTGAAATATGTTTATTATTAGGAGCTCTGGCATGATAGATCAAACTCAACTTAAATATGGCCTTTTTGCGGATGCCCCCGACCTGCTGGATATTCTGCCGGCTTTGGGAAAATTAAAAACAAAGGTTCCATCGTATATTCAGAGAGCTGAAAATGCTCAAAAGATAGCAAGAAAGTTTGCTAGAAATGAGATCTTTCCTAAGGTTCTGGAAACTGATTCAAAATGTGGCAAAGATCCCAAATATGTGGACTGGGATCTTTGGAAAAAGGCAAACAAGGCAAAACTGACTATCAGCCCTATTCCTGAAAAGATGGGGGGCCTTGGTTGGAGTGCTTTGGATAATGCAACTCTAATAGAAGAAATTGCCAGTGTTTGTCTGGCCAGTGCAAGCAATATTACATTTAATACGTTTGGGTTGCTTGGGGCATTGGTGGAATGTCAGACAGGGCTTGTAGTTCGAATTATCAGGGAGATGGTTGAAGCACAAAAACAAGAAAAACCACTATTTTGGTCCTGGGCCATCACTGAGCCAAGCGCGGGCACAGACATGGAAGATCCAGAAGCAATGGGTACCATGAGACCGTCCACAGACGCAAAAAAGGTTTCAGGTGGATATCTGCTTAATGGCACCAAATGCTTTATCACAAACGGTAGTCTGGCCGACTATGTCATAGCCACCATTCCGATGGATAGAGTGAATCCGCGTGAATCAATGGCAACCTTTCTTGTTCCAGCAACTGCGAATGGTTTTAAGGTTGGTAGGATTGAAAGGAAATGCGGGCAGAAAGCAAGTCAGACCGCAGAGCTTTATTTTGATAATGTGTTTGTTCCTGATGAAAATTTGATGGAGCCACCAGGGCGGGGGCTAAGACATACAAGAGAGATATTATCAATTACAAGAGGTTTTATAGGGCTGGCAGGATTAGGACTGGCAAGGGGAACTCTCGAAAGGTGTGTTCAGTTTGCTTATCACAAGCAAGTGAAGGGCCACCGCCTGATTGATGACGATTGGGTGCAGATGGCTATTGCTGATATGTTGAAAGATATTATGGCTGTTCGTGGGTCATGTTATAACTTCGCTATTGCGCTTGATACCTATCATGCCTGGAGTTTGTTCGATAAAGTCCCAGTTAAAGCTTCTCTGGCTGTCCTTCCTGAGAAAGTGTTGCTCAGTGAATCGCTGCAGGCACTCACGGGAACAAGGGTTATTAGTGAAATTGGGAGCAAGTATAAAAAAAAGATTGTATCTAACATTGTATATCAAATGACTTGAAATCACATTATTATGATTCTTTTTCACATGTACGTCATTATTAATTTCTGGCTAGTCTGCAAATAGAATAGCAAGAGATAAATAGAATGCGTCATCTGTAGTCGGCCCATACTTAAAGCTGAGATCACTTGTGATGAGATAAGAAACACAAGGAGATACTGAATACCAAATGATGAACCGGTATGACATGCGATAATGAATGGAACGAGGCTCTCGGTTCTCTGAACGTTCGGAGGGGCGCCCCATCCGGGGCAAGCGGGTTGATCTCTGCCTGGAATGGTTGATTGGTTAGAGAAAGCGAAAATCAGGCCTAAGACAAAGCAAACCTATTCACCCGATTGCTATCATTTTATTAAATAGCATTCGGTTTTTTAATCAACTGGACATTAAGGACTTTTCCAATATACAAGGGACAGACAAAATAGAGAGTTTTATATGACGAGGTTCCCAGTCTTCACTAAAACAAATTCACAACATTTCTTGAGGAGATCAAATGGAAATAAAAACTGGTGGTCAGGCGGCTGCACAGGCGTTGATCGCGCATGGCATTGATACAATATTCACCTTAAGCGGCGGACATCTTAACCCAATTTATGTCAATCTTGAAGATTCCGACATTCGCTATTTTGATACCCGGCACGAGCAGGCTGCTGTCTGGATGGCGGAAGCGTATGGCCGTTTCAAACGCAAGCCCGGAGTTGCCCTGGTAACGGCTGGACCAGGTTTCACCAACGCTCTGACTCCTATTGCCAGTGCCATGATGGCCGCAACTCCCTTGGTTTTGATCTCAGGGTGTGTTGGGTTGAACATGGTGGAAAAACTTGATCTTCAAGACATGCGGCAGCTGCCCGTGATTGAGCCGATGGTGAAAAAAGCCTTTGTCTGTCATAAGCCGGAACGTGTGGGAGAGTTTATTGACATGGCGCTTAGGGAAGCAGCCAGCGGTCGTCCCGGACCCGTTTATTTAGAGTTGCCGGTTGATGTCTTGAACGGCGCACCAGGCGATCCTAACGCTGTTAAGATTCCTGTGACAAAGGTTGAATCGCGGATTGTGGACCATGTCAAAGTAAACCAACTGGCAGAGCTGATCGCCGGGGCGAAAAAGCCGGTCCTTGTTGCTGGAAGTGGCGCCTGGTATTCTGATGCCGGAGCAGTGCTGACCGAGCTTGTCGACAAAACACACATTCCGATATTCACAGCCTCCAACGGTCGTGGCGTGGTATCCGATCTGCATCCAAACTGTTTCAGTGGCATGTCCCCGATTCGACCGGGTGCCTCCATACACGCGAGTTTTGGGACGGATCTCTATATCCTCCTTGGATTCCGGATAAACCTTTTTTCCATGTTTGGGGACACGATCAACCCGGAAGCCAAACTGGTTCAGGTTGACATTCAACCTGAAGAGATCGGTCGTAACCGACGCATTGATCTACCGATTCACAGCGATATCAGAACTCTGGTCGAGGAGCTGAATCTAATTATCGATAAAAAAGGGAATGGTGAAACATTGAAGAAGCAGTTTGCCGGTTGGAATGATGAGCTGAAACAAGGTGAAGCTGAGACTCTGGCCCAATCCCAACCCTTATGGGAAAGTGATGCCAATCCGATTCATCCGCTCAGGCTTTCAAGGGAGATCGATAATTTTCTGGACCGGGATGATGATATTCTCGTCACCGATGGCGGGGATACGACGGTGTGGATGAACATGACGCGAACCATGCGTACAGCCGGTCATTTCCTGGAGTATGGACTTTTCGGTAGTCTGGGAGGCGGGTTGCCAAATGCGAATGCTGCAAAGCTTCTCTATCCAGAGAAACGGGTCCTGCTAGTCACAGGTGATGGTTCTATGGGATTTAATTTCATGGAGTATGAACGCGCCATCAAGCGAGGCTTGTCACACGTCACGGTGATTTCCAACGACCAGGGTTGGGGAATGATCCGTCACAGCCAGGTAGTTAAATTGGGTCACTCCATTGATAGTGTCACCCATCTTGGAAACGTTGAATACCATAAGTTTGTTGAAGCCATGGGCGGGGTAGGGTTCCTCGTAACTGAACCCGGGGATATTCGACCGGCTATTGAAGAAGCCTTTGCATCCGGTAAGACAGCCTGTGTGAACGTGATGGTTGACCCGGATGTGATCAGCCCGGGAAGTATGGCACTTGCTCAAGTGGGTGCTTATAAGATGTAAAAAAGTTTTCGGCAATGAATCCGGGGTTGAGAGCAGGATTCATTCCCTCGAAAAAGATCTGTCCAGATCTGATAGCGAACAGGTGCGGACACCATTCATCAGGATAAAGCCTTTGGAGCGATCCTGACCAGAATTCCCAGCAGGAGGAAAAATAGCATGAAAGCAGCGGTGTTCAGAAAAGGGCAGGGTCTAGTTGTCGAAGATCTTCCAATGCTTAAGATCGATGACGATCAGGTTTTGATCAAGGTGGCTAACACCGGATTTTGCGGTTCGGATCATTCGATCGTTGAGGACGGAGGGGCCGCGGACGGTACAGTGCTCGGGCATGAGATGGCAGGTACTGTTGCTGAGATTGGTGCCAGTGTCCAAGGCGTTCAAAAGGGAACCCGCGTCATTTTGCGGCCCACCTATTGTGATAGTTGCCCAGGGTGCCGGAACGGTCGCCCACAGCTGTGTTCAAACAACCGTCGCACTATTGGGGTCGGTGACCTCCCGGGTGGATTTGCGGAATTTGTCAAGGCATATCCGCAGATGCTGATTCCGATACCGGATAATGTAGATTCCCAGAGCGCTGCGTTGGCTGAAGCATATGCGGTCGGTCTGCACGCTATTGACCTGACGGGTGCCACGGGTGGCTCCGCCCTGGTCATCGGTGCGGGAACCATTGGCTTGACGGTGGTTAAGCTGCTGAAAGTCAGGGGGTTTAACCCGATCGTTGTTTCCGAACCGGTGGCAGAAAAGCGTGATTTGGCCCGAAAGTTCGGTGCGGATATCGTTCTGGATCCTTTGTCAGACAATTTGATGGCCGAGGCCTTTCAGATTAACAGCGGATGTGGCTTTTCATCTGTTTTTGAGTGTTCCGGTCTTAAATCCCAGCTGGCAGTTGCCATCGATCTGGCCGGTCCAGGTGGAAAGGTTTGTCTCCTGAGTGTTCTGCATGAAGATGTTTTGGTCAGCCCAATAAACCTGATGTTCAAGGAGGTTGAGCTGTATTCCTCTTACGGTAACACCCATGCTGAAAACATTGCGTGTCTGAAGTTAATATCTGAAGGCGTATTGGATCCGCTGCCGTTAATCACTGATTGGTGTACCCTGGACGAGCTTCCAGATGTGTATCGTGACCGTGTCAATACCGGTCAGGCGATCAAGGTAATGCTGAAAATCGGCAAAGAATTTTAGCCGGTTGGTAACGAAAGTAAGGGAGATATGTATGTCAGTGCAGTTCCAGCTACGATGCGAATACATGCATTGTATGGGTATTCATACTCAGGTTGTCTCAACCGTGGAGACGCAAGCGGAAGCCCTGGAATGGGTTGAACACCAGCGAATCGAATCTTGATTAAGTCGAAATCGCGATTTAGCGATCTGCCGAAGTCACTGGGAGTTGAACTGTTCCCAAACGGATTTTTTTTCAAACGCAAGTGAATATAGAGGGGGAGTATCAATGGCGACACCTTTTGACATGAGTTATTTTCTGGCATTGGGTTTTATTGGCGTCTGTATTTATTTTGGCGTTTTACTACGTGCCAGGATTCGGTTTTTTCAAAGATATCTGGTTCCATCATGCATGATCGGTGGGATAGCAGGGATGATCCTGATGAATATAAAGTTGATCCCGCTGGAAGTGGAACTATTCCAAACGATTGCCTACCACTTTTTTATTATTTCATTCATTTCCATTGGCTTGACGCCGCAGTTGAAGCAACCGGGGCAGAAGGGAAAAAACAAACAGGTGCTCCGGGGTGCAATCTGGATGGGATTGATGAACGGTGGCTCCATGGCGTCTCAGGCCTTAATTGGATGTCTTTTGTTCCTGATTTTCAGTGCAGTCGGGGTCAATTTTCCCCTGCAGTTCGCCCTGTTTCTACCGCTGGGTTTCACACAGGGGCCTGGTCAGGCACTGGCAATCGGTAAAGCGTGGGAAGCCGCCGGTCTGACCAATGCAATTACCATGGGGCTGGCATTTGCGGCGACCGGTTTTCTGTTTGCTTTCTTTGTCGGGATTCCCCTGATTAATTGGGGGATTCGACATGGCTTTTCTGCATTGGGAAAGGTTCAGCTGCCCTCTTTTTTCACCAGGGGAACCTACCATGAAAAGGAGCAGATTGAAACGCTGGGAACCCAGACAACCCACTCGGGCAATGTTGATTCACTTACCTTCCAGATTTGTGCTGTCGTAATCGTTTACATGTTGACATACGGTATATTTGCGTTAGTGAATAAGATCTTCGGAAAGCTTGATCCCGCCTTCTGGGGCTTTTTCTTTTTCTTCGGCCTTCTGGTCGGTATCCTGTTCAAGGTCATTATGGGCAAGACAGGCAGTGGCCATCTACTGGACAGAGTGTCCCAGATTCGAATCACTGGATTGAGTGTGGATATCCTGCTAACCGCTACCCTGATTTCAGTGAAGGCCGGTGTTGTTTGGGATTACATTATTCCCCTGATTATTGTCTGCCTGGTCGGTGGCATCTGGACGACTTGCTACGTGGTTTATTTTGGGCGTCGATCCGGAGAGATGGGATTTGAGCGGATGATCGTCCAATATGGTGTCAACACCGGAACGGTTTCAACCGGCCTCCTGCTACTTCGGGTGGTGGACCCAGAGTTCAAGACCACTGCTGCCCTGGAAACCGGCCTTTATTCACTGGCAGCCGCTCCGTTTATCGTAAGTGTCATGGTGGTTATCACTTTCGGTGCTAAATGGGGTTTGACGGTCTATCATCAGATCGGTATCTACCTGGGATTGTTTACACTGATCCTGGTGTTGATGAAATTGTTCGGTTTCTGGAAACAGCGGGTATGGTAGATTAAACTGTTCCAGAAATAACAACTGAATCGAGTGAGATAATGAGAGAAGAAATGAGTTGTGATCCCTTTAACCTCGAAAAAGCAGTCGGTCATTGTTAAATAATCCGGCAATAAAAACAAAAAACGAAGGAACTAAGATGTATGAAGAGATGAAGGGAAAAACAGCCCTGATTACAGGCTCCGGGAAACGAAACGGTATCGGGTTCGGCATTGCCGAGCGACTGGCATCAGAGGGCGTAAATGTCGTGATATCTGATCTAGTCATTCCCCGAAAGTCCGATGAGTATGTGACTTTTGGCACAATGGAGGGAATGGAAGAATTGGTAGCCGAGCTGGAGAAAAACTATTCGATTAAAGCAACCGCAGTAGGGTTAGACGTCTGCGACAGCGAATCGGTCAATGCAGCCATGAAAATGATTGAGGAAAAGTACGGCCAGCTGGACTACCTGTTCAACAATGCCGGTACCGCCATGGGAGCCGGAACACTGGTGCACGAATATGACGAAGCAGCCTGGATTAAAACGGTCGATGTTAACTTTCATGGTGTGTTTCGCGTCTCTAAGGCTGCTGTTAAGCTGATGAAAGGAGGCTCGAGCGCCATTGTCAATATCGCATCCAAAGCCGGAAAATCCCCTGCTCCATTGAACGGCGCATATGCAGCTTCCAAGGCAGCGGTGGTGATGTTGACCAAAGTGATGGCCCTGGAATTAGGACCGGAGAACGTTCGTGTCAATGCAGTTTGCCCAGGTTTTATCAAAACGGAACTGCAGGAGGGGAACATCGCCCTGAAAGCTATGCTGTGGGAGATTGACATCCCCGAAGCTGAAAAACGAATGTCGGACATGGTTCCGCTGAAGCGTATGGGAAGTATTCAGGAGGTGGCTGACTTGTGTACTTACCTGATTTCCGAACGATCCTCCTACATTACGGGACAGGCTCTGAATATCGGTGGTGGGTTGCTGACGGAGATCTGATCCGTTTCAAACCGCCCTATTAACTACATATTGCAGCGGTAACGATCCAGCAGATGCCTTTCACGGCGTGTTCTGAATCATTACCGCTGGGAAATTTTCATAAAACCCGGCTCGATCCGGTTTTCTGGCAGAAGATGAAGAGATGAATAAAGAACTATTTTCAAATGCCCGTTGGCATCACATTGCCATTTCTGTCTGTAACATGGAAGCAATGGTGGCATTTTACCGGGATATCCTGGGATTTGAAGTTGAATGGCAGCTAGACCATATTAAAGCTGAAATGATTGATACGATTGTCGGGCTCAAGGATGTTGATGTCCACATCGCCATGTTGATTGGGTATGGCACTCGGATCGAATTGTTCCAGTATCAGCAACCCCGAGGCAAAGAACAGTCGCACCGGCAGTGTGATTTAGGGTATACCCATATCTGCCTGCTGGTCGAGGATGCCGTAGCACTGCACGAGGCCTTGGTAGCAGAAGGAATTAGCTTTGTCTCCCCTCCCGTGAATCATCGCCCTGACGGCTTTTGTTGCTATATGCAGGATCCGGAAGGGAATGTCATTGAGCTGCTGACCCGTAAAGACCAACTGTAAAATGACAAACAAATGAAATGATGAGCGCTTTCTTTTCCAATATCAATGAAACTTTACTGAGTAACTCCTAATAAAAACAGGAGAGTAAAACGAGTAGCTTGTTGCCCGTCGCTAGAAAGCAGGATGGGCTGCTTCAATCGGCAGAACGGGTGTCCCTGTCAGGCGATAATGGGACCATCCAGGGTTTTACATCTGACCAAACGCCCAGGGATAGCTACTTTTTGCATTCCAGTCTATCATACATTTGTAGCATATTGTGATAGTCCCCATGAAGGGTGGCGTCTACCAGGAAGTCTTCACCTTTTATGATACGCAAGGCTTTTTCGACTTTTTCTCGTCCAAAGATGGTAAAGAGAGACGTTTCATACTCCTCCAAAACCAGATTTTCCTGGTCCATGCGGATCAATTCTGCGACGACATGTCCCAGCTTATTGGTGCCAAATTCCAGAGCCGCCAGAGCCTCCTCTGTGTTACCCAGGCTGAGATACATTTGAGCTCTGAACTCAAGCATCGTGAAATTGTGCTCGAAAATCACACCGATATATTTCTCCACATTGAGAGTATCTTCCAGAGAGTCAATCGCGTCCAGGATATCCTCACAATCATACTCCTTAAAATGTAAAACCATCTGTCGGATCCGTTTGCCGCTGTTTCTATTATTATAGACCAGGTCCTCAATCGGGTAGACTTCAGAAACCCCCGGGACAAGCATCTGACATGAATAAAACCCAAGATAGCGGTATTCCCGCAGATACATCGTTTTGCCCATCTGGGTCAAAATATCGGTCAGGTAGTCATATTCTGCTTCATTGCCCTCGCCCTGATAACGCCACGGCGTATAGGCGAAACTTTTTACGGTGGATAAAAACCTAAAACCCAGCTTTCCATTAGAGTCAATAAAATGGGACTCAAGATTAGAGCTGTCTGAGACAATGCCCATGTCAAAGGTCGGGACTTCAAAACCATCAAGATTTTCCAGGCCGCGGCCCTGCATCAATTCTGTCATCGTCCGTTCGAGAGAGACTTCCAGAATTGGATGCGCACCAAAGGAGACAAAAAGAGAAGCGTTCTCCGGATTGATCAATGAAATCGCTGTAACAGGGTACCTTCCCCCTAAAGAGGCATCCAGAACCTTTACGATATATCCTGCTTTCCGCAGTGCCAAGACATCACGATGCGGACGCTTAAAGGATTGTACGATGTCGTCGGGGAATTCAGGCAGGGCATATCCGTTTTTGATGGTCATAATTTTGACATACCGTTCGAAAATCTCACTCAGGGCTTGTACCTGGGCTTCATGGGGTGTATTCCCTGATGCCAGACCGTTACTGACGTATAGATTACTCAAAATATTGAGTGGAAAATATACTGTCTCCCCAGTCACTTGCTTTGTAAAAGGAAGGGCGACGACCCTGTCCTCATAATCACTATTAAAATCAACCAGGTCTTCATCATGCAGCTCTCCATCCGGATTATACAACAGGCGCAGTTCATCGTTGAGGTACCCGCCGCCATATTCGAAGGCGACCTCATCCGGATAGTACTTTCGATTTGCCAGGTGGAAGTCGATGAAGAAATTATTGGTCTGGAGCCGTTCAATGTACTCACCCAAGGCACTCGCCAGCGAGGCCTCCGATACGATCCCTTTTCCATTGGAGTAGATATGATCGGGGGCTTCAACAGAAGCAAGGTTCACAGAGTAGCAATTCTCCAGCGGGTGTTTTTCAGGTGAAGATGTCGTTTTGCAGCCAACATCTGCTAAAACCACTTGCATTCTGGCTATTGACTCTTCCAGTGGAGCGTTTTTGGATAAAATTTTCATATATTTTGGCTCTCATTTTGTTCAGACCCGCTTACCGGCTCCTGATGCGTCTGCCCAACTCCCTCCAACCATAATACTCAACTACGCTATTCAAGACCCGCTCCCCGGAAATACCGTGCAGCGGGCAATTCAGTTGTTTCTCAATCATAAATGGAACAATGTCCGCAGGGTTATCACATGGTTTCATGCATCATGATATGAGTATAACAAGGAATCGGCGTATCTACAATGCTGCATCAGGGCTACCTTTATGCTAACTTTTCCAGCAAGAGCGCTTGGAGAGTTTTCAGGCAGGAAATGATGTAGAGTCAAAATATTATTTCCCCCGGAAAACCCAGATTGGCGGGGCTTAACAGCAGATATTGCCCCGATATTCAGTCTATATTTCTCAAGCCGCTAATCTATAGTAGTATTTTAATATCCCACATAGCCGATTACGACGCCTTATTTTTCCCTTATTGGAAATCAGTTTTGGATCTGGGAAAAACAACAAATTATCCTTTCCCTGATGATTTCTTTCTTTGTGATAGTGGATTTAATGCGTTTGATAACCACCCAAGGCAAGTTGAGGCAATTCCTCTTGTCAATATCCCCCCCCTTCAACTAACATCATCAACAACATACGAGTTATAAGGAAATTTCAGACGGCGATCAGGAGACGCACTTGGAAAAAATGAACCCGCAACAATTAGAATCCCCCCTCTGGGGGGGTGCCATGAAAAACGTAAAAATTGTTTACCAAGGTGGTCTGAAAAGTCCAGTTGGGATAACGGACGAAAAATGCACATCATTTCAGGCTGTAAATCCTGTTAATGAGGGCCTTGGGCGAGATTTACTTTTTTTACCCCACGGGAAGAACTATTTCACAACACAATTCAGTATGCTTAAACATTATGCCGAAAAGTGAGAAAAACTTTAAAAGTCCTCCCAAAAGATATCAACCCAGGGGGCTTTCTATTCTCTATGAAGATGATGATATTCTGGTTGTGGATAAAATGAGTGGCCTTTTAACAGTGAGTACTGAGAAAGTTAGAGAAAATACAGCTTATTATCTATTAAATGCGTACGTAAGAAAAGGGAATCAGAAATCAAGAAACCGGGTATTAATTGTGCACCGTTTGGATAGAGATACTTCGGGTATTATTGTTTTTGCTAAAAATGAAACTGCCAAACGTTTTCTTCAGGACGAGTGGCATGGATTTAAAAAAAAGTACTATGCAGTAGTTCATGGAACGTTATCGAAGAAGGAGGGAGTAATTACTTCATATCTTGCAGAAAATCGTGCTCATAAAATGTATTCTGTTGATGATCCTGAAAAAGGTAAGCTTGCTAAGACCGGGTTTAAAGTTCTGAGAGAATCAAAAAAGTATAGTCTGCTTGAAATAGATCTGCTTACAGGTAGGAAAAATCAGATCCGGGTCCATTTTTCGGAAAAAGGTTTTCCTGTGGCTGGAGATAAAATGTATGGGGAAAAGGACAAAGGCATTAAGAGACTTACACTTCATGCGGCCTCTCTAACCATATTACATCCCAATACAAAAGAAAAAATGACCTTTGAGACAACGGTTCCTGCTTATTTTAAATCACTTGTAAATAGTTAACCAAGACTGTTTTTTTTAATTTGCCTACCGTTTAGCACATATTTGCTACCGTTCAGCACATAATTCTTGCAATTTTAAGATTTTCCATTATTGTGAAACGACCGAGAAAACAGATTTGAAACAAGTGGGATCATTGTCTTTGATAAAAAGTTATTGCTGAAAAAGGAACCTACTGATGCTTAGTTTGATTTTATGGATTTTTGTAGTTGCTTTTGTGTCCATATTTGCAGTCTTTCCGCTGATTTGTTTACTGTATTTTATTCTAATGGACATTTATAAATGCCACCAAATAGGCTGCAAAACCAGACAGGAAAAGGAAGCTGTAAAAAAATTGATTAAGCAGGCAGGATTTTTAAAGGCTGAAGCCGCCGATTGGATCAGCCAAATTATTTTTAATAACCATAACCCGAGCGTCAACTATTCAAAATTAGCATTCAAAATTCGATCAGAAGGTTCTGAAATATCGCCTGATGAAAAAATCAGCCTCAATCTTCATTTAAATACCAAAGTAGGTAAAATATATTTAGACGCCCTGACAGATAAAGGTAAATCCAATCCCTTGCTTGGGGCTGAAAATATCGTCAGAAATTATCTAAAGAATAAAAATGAATTCGAATTAATTGCGAATAGGGATGAACAAGGAATTCTAAATGGATAAAAATAAAGAAAGTGACAATTCGGTTCCTGAAAGGATTATAAAGAGCTTTAACTATTTATTGGTTATGTTTCCTGATTCTAAGAATTTTCTGGGCAAAAATATTAATTACCCCAAGCCACCAAAAAAACTTTTCCCTAAAAAAAAACCAGATCTGAACGATATAAGAAACGAAGTTCAAAAATTTTCTGAACGAAAAGGTGTTACAACATCCAGAGAGATAATTAACAAAAAACTGAAGCAGTTCCCCCATATGGCGGATTTACAGGCACTTAAAGCTATTCAGCATTTTAACGACTCATCACAAAGTGGGCTATCTGAAAACAAGCTGGATGTATTATCTGATCCATTGTTAAGGATCACGAAGGCCTTATACAATGAAGGTATCAGCATTTTTAACTCAAACTGGTTTGTCACTATTTACGTAAAATACCTGGAGATCATCAGGGAACGAATTACCCGAGAATTTAAACTCGGCAAGTATCATGCTCATCCTGAAGTACGAAAATCGGCACAAAGATTGTATCTTAAACTTTTAAAAATCCCAAGACTGCTCCAAATAAAGAATAGTGCGAAAAGCTTGATTGCACTGAATGCCAAACTAAAAGACTCCTCAATTCTCACTGAAAGCATAACCACATTAGAATTGAAAAGGGCATGTCAGGCTATTGCCGCAAAGGATCCGGCTAAGATTATTGGCAACGGAAAACCTGCAAACAGTATCGTTTTTGTGATGTTGACTCTGAATTCTCTGTACGCGAGAATCCCCATCTTAAGAGAATTGCTCAACAGGAATTTAAAAAATATACCCGACCTAAATAGGGATTTGATTCTGCAAAAGCAAATGATCATCAATATCTCAAACGTAAACGATTTTCTGATGGCTTTAGCGATAGGCAAAAAAGAGACGGCAAAAGAGATTGCCAATAAAATATATGGTCGAAGCATAAGAAATGTTAATAACTACTTAGAAAATTCAATTTTAACACAGCCGTACGAGGTCGATCCTTTTCTCAAGGTTGCCTGGATAGTCAAAGAATCACGAAATATCTTTGATGAGGATATTAATAAAAAACGTTTACAAAAGGCCCATGAGTTTTTGAACATTATCATGAAAGAACGCTGCCAGCATAAAGGATCGATAGAAACAGCGATCAACTATAAGAATGAAATAATAGCTACAATGTCTGATTATGGATGATAGCCGATACACTTGGCCAGGTGAGTCTTACCCCGGGATGACCGATTAAGATAACATCTTTCTTCTGGTTGATAAACTCTGTCGGATTCTCTGCGATTTTTTAGGATCCCGGATCCAGAGGGGTTGCATGGCTCCAGGAACGTTAAATGCCAGACCTGAAAGGGGGGACGTATCGCCAAGACTGCTTTCAACCATGGTGCTCGATAATAAACCGGCATTCGCTGGCACCATCGGAAATTCTCTTGTTTAACCCTCCACGCCGAAAGCTTACCTTTTCGGGGAGATAGGTGTTGAAAATAACGTTATCCAGGGCACATATGCACTTCGTCAATTCAGCAATACCCAATTCCTTAAAAAACTCATAAAACAGGCAGCGGGTTACCTTGATTTCGTAGACCATTTCATTCTGGCTTAAAACCTCCATCTCATTCCATTGTGTCGAGCCTTCCCGGTTGTTTCTTTGCTGGAACTGTACCAGATTTTCCCAGGTTCTGCCGGCTTCCACAGTTCTAAAACCGCTTTGTTGGATAGCAGTTCCACCTGTGATGATGATAACCCGCATAATTTCCAACCCTTTTTGGGGTCCCAGTTTCTTTTTCAGCCTGAGATAAAGCCATGCCTGAAACGCAATCATCCTGATGAATTCTGGAGGAAATTCTTCCGGGATTCTTTTCCGGAATCCCCGGTAAGTCAGGGCGGTTGAAAGCAGGAATAAAATGGGATGCTTCAGATATCCTGATAAAACCCCCAGGGTGATTAAAAAGGCTGAGGGGCTGGCTGGCCTGTCAACAGTTGATTTAAGCATAAGGATCCTTTTTTAATTCGTGTTGGATTGGCATAAAAACAGTATGATACGCGAATACGAATTCGAATTTTAGAAAAATCAGGTCGCTTATCATATTTCATTGACCTCAGTTAACAAAATGCGAATTCGAATTCTATTTTACAAGATCAACTTTGAACTTTGTGGTATACACCTATGAGGGAAGACTGGTTTTTTAATCCCTTGGCTGATTATGAACTGAGTGGTTTTAATCTTTTTACGGAGATTACCGGTTTGGATTCACTCTTGTCTGATTCAAAAGAAAAAAAGCCCTTACAAAAGAGGTCCCAGGAAACACAGCGAAAAATTATTAACGCTGCCAAATCTCTATTTGCAGAGTTCGGCTTTGAAGCGACGACAACGACGCTGATTGCCGAGAAAGCCGCTGTTTCCATCGGCGGAATTTACGGGCGATTTAACAATAAGATGGAAATATTCTGGATCATCCTGGAGCAGAATTCACTGGAAACATTCCAGTTTCTGAAAGATGCTATTGATAGGGCCCTTGAGCAGAAAGACAGCTCGGTGGAGTCCCTGGCAACCATGATCCCGAATCTTTACAAAGCGTATCGCATCAATGACAAGCTCAGCTACGAGATCTCCCGATTTATCGTCATGAACTCCAAAGCCAGGGAAATCCATGACTATTGGGAGAAAAAAGAACACGAGGAATTAAAGCGGTATTTGAGTTTTTTCATGAAAACCGCTCCTCCGGAAGATATTGAAGCTGCAGCTATTGTCGTACATCAAGCAACTCACGGTTTGTTTTCGTTCATGTATCAAAACGAGGATACCATAGATGAACAACGGGTTATGGACTTTTATATGAAGTTATTGAGCGGCCGTTTCCTGAAATAGGCCATGATATCGAAAGCAGGTAAGAAACGAATAAAGGAATAAAGGAATAAAGGAATAAATGGAAAAACTGACAAACTGGCTACAGCTCTGGAAAGAGCTTGTGGAAGTAAAAGCCAGGGCAAGCAAGCTAAATCCCAAAAGCCATGATAAAAGCTATTGTAATCGAAAAGCCAGACAGTTCAAGAAAAAGGCGGAAAGCCGCGGGTCAAATATTGATTCCAGTCGACAATTTATCGCCTCCACACTAAAAGCCAATCCAGGTTCAACACTCCTTGATATTGGTGCCGGTATTGGCGACTGGAGTGTCTTTCTGGGTTCTTACGCCAGCGAGGTTACAGCTCTGGAGCCCTCCGCTGCCATGGGAGAATTGCTGGTTGAAACCATCAAATCCTCAAAAGCCGGAAATGTCAAATGGGTCCAAGGCACCTGGCCCGGAATCCATATGGAACCACACGATTATACCCTGGCATCCCACTCAATGTACGGTGAAACTGATATTAAACCCTTCATTGAAAAAATGAACTCGATTTCTCGCAAGGGCTGTTTTCTGGTTACAAGAGTCCTATATACCGACACCATCATGGCAAAAGCTGCACAACGAGTTTTAGGACAGCCATATGACAGCCCCTGTTTCCAGGTCATTTATAATGTTCTTCTTCAACTGGGGTTCTGCCCAAATGTCCTGATGGAGACAGGCAAGACCTGGAAATCCTGGTCCAATGATTCCATGGACGAGGCATTGGAAGATATTAAGACTCGACTTGGTGTCCAACATGAAAGCAAAGATGATGAATATCTTCTGTCCCTATTATCAGAGAATCTGGTGGAGAAAAATGGAAAATTCACCTGGCCCTCTGGAAACGGTTCTTCGCTTATTTATTGGGGTGAAAAAATGGGCTTTTTTGATTGTTATGACCAACCTCATGGAAGATGATGGGGATCTATGGCAAGAATTAAACACGCTTCTCAGATGCTGGCAACTTGATATCAGTCCATCAGTTGGATTTTGAATGGAGAATGGATTAAATGGTGGAAACCGGATTATTTTTGAATACCAAACTCAAGCAGCTTTCGATAAAGGGTACTGCGATGCATGCCAAGTAGTTTCGCAGCCTGAGCTTTGTTGCCGTATGTTCGATCCAGGGCTGAGCGTATGATATCAGCATTAAGTCCTTCATCGTGAGCGGTATCTGGAAGAGCGGGTGTGCTTTTCTGATCGAAAAACAGTTCGGCGGGGAGATGTTTTAGTCCGATTTTGTTACTGGAACAAAGGATAAATGCATGTTCAAGCGCATGCTTGAGTTCTCTGATGTTTCCCGGCCAGGGGTAGCGCATAAACAGAGCCAGGACCGAATCAGACACCCCTGTAATCTGCTTGTTAAACTGTTTGGAAAAAAAATCGCAGAAGTGTTTTACCAGTAACGGAATATCTTCTGTGCGCTCCCGCAGGGGCGGAAGATTGATTTCCATAACCTTAAGCCGGTAGAAAAAATCTTCCCGGAACTGCCCCTGGCGAACTCGCTCGGCCAGATCAACATGGGTGGCGGCTATGATGCGGACATCGGCTTTGAAGGTTTTGCTGTCACCCACGCGCTCATATTCTTTTCGTTCCAGAAAACGGAGCAGTTTTAATTGAATAAAAGGGGACAGGTCCCCAATTTCATCCAGAAACAGGGTTCCGCCATCCGCTAACTGGGCACGTCCGATTCTGTCCTTGACCGCTCCGGTATAGGCTCCTCGAACATGGCCGAATAATTCGCTTTCCATGATATTTTCAGGCAACACAGAGCAGTTTATTCGAACCAGTGGTCCTTTTGAACGGATACCAGCATTATGAATGGCTTCCATGACAACTTCTTTTCCGGTTCCGCTTTCACCCGTAATCAATACTGTGGATTCGACATCGGCTACCTGTTCCACCAGGTCGTATATGTGCTGCATACTTTTTGCTTTTCCGATGATTTGTTTAAAGGAATGACGTTCCTTCAATTTCTCTTCCAGGACTCTCAATTGGGTAATATCCCTGATCACCAATAATGCGCCTTCAAAGGTTCGATTTTCTTCCAACAGTGGGGAACAGTTTAAAATCAAGTTCTTTTCGCTACCGTCGCCGCTTGAGCAGCTTACATGGTACTCTCTGATCTGTTTCCGGAATGTAAGAGTATCTTTTAATATCTTTAAGCATTTCCCCTCACAATTTTGCATGGCCTGCGGAAGAGGGGTATCAAGAGTAATGTTCTTGAAAAGCGGACAAATCTGTTCCAGCATTTTATTGTGCTGAATAACCCGCATGTTCTCATCCACCATGATAATGCCCTCGGGAATATTCTGGAATACGGCATCCAGTTTTAACTTGGACACCTCTAACGCTTCCATCGCGATTTGATGCTGTTCTCGAGACTTTTTCAGCGCCAGATGGGTTTTCACCCGGACAAGCAATTCGGCAGAGTTGAATGGTTTGATAATATAATCGACGGCACCAATTTTAAACCCTTTGACAACATCGTCAGTATCCCTTTTAGCCGTCAGGAAAATCACCGGGATGTCACAGGTTTCGGGCTGTTCATGTAGAATCCGGCACGTGTGATAACCGTCCATGTCAGGCATCATGATGTCCAGGAGTATCAGATCAGGCCTTTTCCTCTTTACAAATGCCAAGGCCTCTGCGCTACTCACCACAGATGCGGTTCTGTATATGCCTTCCAGCAGATTTCCCAATACCTGAAGGTTTTTCAGGTTGTCATCCACCATTAAAATCAATGATTTTTCTGAATTGGGCATGTTCATGTACTCAATCAATTTCTCGATCTATGAAGAATTTCTTCCAAAAAGGGTCGGTCAGTTAAAGCTCAGATGTTGAATTCCTGTCTGCAGGAGATGCCGTTTTCAATGACAGACTTTTCTGGAATAAGGGCCTCATCTCACCGGGTCTTACTAGTAGATGGTTTTTTTTGTTGATATTAGTACAACATGGATATAGTCATCTCGTCCAGGGTAGACTCTGAACCGGATACGCATTACCTTTCCGACTGATTCTTTCAGGATTATTTTTGTCAAACGCTGTCTGCCCGGGGTGGGTACAATGGGGATTGAAGAAGAAACAACACATCTCTTCGGTTCGAATTATTTCTCATATATAATGGTTTGTCCCTCATGAATCGTCTTAAATTTATCAGTCAACTGATAAATGTGTTCGGCAGTGCCAAGAATTAAAAGTCCATTATCAGAAAGCATTTGGTGAAACTGGGAGAAAATCCGGGATTTGGTTTCATTGTCAAAGTAAATCATGACGTTCCTGCAAAAAATCAAATCAAATCCGCCTAACAGGGTAAACGGTTCTGTCAGGTTCAAACAGCGAAATTCAACCATCTGTCGGATTTTGTCTTCTAAATACCATTTACCATTGGTATTGATGAAATATTTTTGTAAGCGTTCGGAAGACAGTCCGCGCCTCACCGCCAGGTCGGTATACTCACCGGAAATGGCTTTTGACAGCACATTGGTTGAGATATCAGTGGCCAAAATACTAAAATCTTGAGGAGAAAGGCCAAGGGACGGATTTGTAGCAACGAATTCATGTATCAGCATGGATATACTATACGGTTCTTCTCCTGTCGAAGCGGCAGCTGACCATATCCTGATCTTGGACCCTTTCCTGCCTGTTTGTAATTGTTTCCGATCTCTAGCGATAGTTGCCAGGCGGGGCAGGACATATTCCCCAAAGGTGTTGAAGGGATGCTGATCGCGGAAAAATGAGGTCTCATTGGTTGTCATGGCATTGGCAATATCCTCCCGTATTCTTGGATTCTGCATCCCCACATTTTTCTGATAATACTCTTCAAAGCTACTGCATTTTGCCTGAATGACTAGGGGTTCGAGACGTTGTTGAACCAGGTACATTTTACTTTCTGATATTGAGAGTCCGCAAATATCATAAATAAAATCAGATAACAGCTTAAATTCACGGCTGGATAATTTCACTATTTCCCTCTAATGGTTTCTTTTGTGATAAGGTTCCCGACTGCCTCTGGAATTTCAGATAAAGTCGAAATAAGATCAACATTGCCGGACCCAAACGCACTTCCAGGCATTCCCCATACCACACTGGATTCTTCATCCTGGGCAATGACGTAGGCGCCAGCTCTTTTCAGTGCGGTAATACCTCGGGTTCCATCGGTTCCCATACCTGTTAGAATGATAGCCACAACATTTCCCCCATATATGGGCAATGCGGAACGGAAAAGCACATCCACTGAAGGCCGGCACCCCAATTCCGGTGGTTGGTCATTGAGCATTGTCAGTACGTCCGTTCCTCGTTTTCGTAAAGTCAGGTGACGCCCTCCCGGTGCGAGATAAACATGACGGTCCATTACTTTTTGGGCATGACCCGCTTCAAGGACTGTATGGATACATTTGGCGTTCAGCCCTTTAGCCAATGATGCGGTAAATGTGGGTGGCATATGCTGGACGATGAAAATCGGAAGCGCAACCTTTTCACAAAGCGGCGGCAGTAAATGGCTCAATGCTTGTGGACCTCCGGTTGAAACGCCAATCAGGATGGCGTTAATCTTATTCGGGTTATCAAGCGGTAAGGCGCCTTTCTGGGGGCTGGATTTTTTTTCCTTCCCTGTAGGCCTGATCTCGCCCGTAATCCGCCTTGTTTTAAAGGATCGAATTTTAATCACAAGCTGTTGGGTGAGCATTTCAAGGCTGTGCTCAAAGCACTCCGACTCAGGTTTGGTAATGAAGTCAAAGGCGCCGTCAGACAGGGCCTCTATTGTAATGTCCGCGCCTTTCCGGGTAAAAGCACTGAGCATAATGACACCGATGGGCGGACGGTCAGGATTTGCTCTGTTTATTTTCTGAATTGCCTTTAACGTTTCAAGCCCGTCCATATCCGGCATTTCGACATCCAGCGTGACAATATCCGGCCTGTTTAATTTGATAAATTCCAGTGCTTTAAATCCGTTTCTGACTGAGCCGATCACCTCAATATCCTTTTTCGATTTCAGGCTGTCCTCGACCAGTTTTCTGAAAATCCTGGAATCGTCAACGATTAATACTTTAGTTATTTTAGACATGTTTTCTATTATTAAGTGTCTGTTTCAAAAATTAAAAACAGACACTTCTATTTGAGGTTTCAGCTTGCTACAATTCTGAACTTACGAACCTGCTCCTGGAGTTCGCCCGCGATTCGTGAGAGCTCCCCCGCTGAAATATTGACTTGATGAGCGCCACTGTTGGTCTGAGAGGCTGCTGTACTGACCCCCTGAATACTGGAAGCGACTTCATTCGATCCCTTTGCCGCTTCTCCTGCATTCTGGGCCATATCATTCGTACCTGATGCGATTTCTGAAACTGAGCCTGCAATATCGGCAATGCCCTTGTTGGCGTCTGCTACGTTGGCAGAAATCTCATTAGCGGCACTGGTCTGCTGTTCCGCAGCGGCTGTGACGCCTTCTGCCGCCTGGTTAATCTGCTCCATGATACTTGAAACCTCACCTATGACGCTGATGGCCTCTGTGGAGTTATTCTGGACATCCCCAATCTGGCTGGCAATTTCTTCAGCCGCCTGGGCACTCTGATTTGCCAGCTCCTTTATTTCATTGGCGACGACTGCAAACCCTTTGCCGGCCTCTCCTGCCGATGCCGCTTCGATTGTTGCGTTCAACGCCAGGAGATTGGTCTGTTCGGCGATGCGTTTGATGACTTCCGTTACCTTGCCGATCTTCTGGGCTGCCTCACCGAGTGAATGCATGGTAACGGTTGCCTTGCCGGACATGGTGCTGGCCTGGTCAGCCACCTTTTGAGCATCCTTGGCATTACTGGCCACTTCACTAATCGACATGGACATCTCTTCAACGGCCGAAGCCACCGTGTTCATGGCGTTAGACATCTGTTCGGTGGTTGAGGAGACGGAGTGTGCGTTAACGCTCAGTTCTTCAACGGCCGAGGCCATGGTATTGATATTGGTGGACATCTGCTCGGTGGCCCCGGCAACCGTGTTGGCCTTGGCCGTCATCTCTTCGGAACCGCCGGACAGTTGATTGGAAACAGTAGAAAGCTCTTCAGCCGAGCTGGCGACGGTGCTTGAAATATTTTGGATTTCAGAGATTGATGTACGCAAGTTTTCCAGGGTAAGAACCAACGCTTTTTGCACCTTTAAGAATGCCTGATAAACCCCGGCGGTATCATCATCACTCTCAGAAATATCATAGTTGACGGTCAGGTCACCCTCAGCAATTTTTTCCAGTATCCTGGAGACCTGTTCAACCTCCTGTGCCTGATAATCCCCGATTTTCTGGGCGATTTTCTGTGCCTGTTTAATCTCCGTCAGGTCTGTAAAGACCTCAAGACAGCCGAGGATTTTTCCGTTTGCATCGACGATTGGAGATCCGGCATAGCTGATTTCCAGATTTTTGTTTCCGGGACAGGCATTTGTTTCACGGGATACATTCTCCCCAGTGGCCATGGCTGTATTACAGGCACAGTTTTTGGTCTGACAGTGTTCGGTTTTCATCAGGTCATAGCATTTGTTACCAATGCCTTGCTCGGATGTTGTTCCCGCAATATCAGCAGCGGCCTGGTTCATGAACTGGACATTGTATTCGGTGTCCAGAATCATTGCCGGGGTTGGAATTTGATGAATGTGTTTCGTCAACGAACCGATCAGGTTGTTGCTCTCTTCCATCATTCTGGCGAAAGCGCCTTCGAACTTCCCCGCATCTCCGCGGCTGTCAAGCTTGCCCTTTTCTACGGCTTTGACGATATCCGAATATTCTCCCATCATGGCCTCTACCACTTCCGGAATTTGGTCCACGGCTCTTGCCAGCTGACCGAGTTCATCTTTGGATGTCTCGTTCAGCCGCTGACTAGTATCCCCGCCTGCTACTGCATTGGCTGCTTTAACGACACGGTCCAGGGGTCGGGTGATGCTACGCGTTAGGTACATCGCCAGGAGAAAGCTGAAGATAATAATTGCCGCAATCAATCCGATAATCTGGATAAGGGCTGTCTGTTTTTCACTTTTCGCATTGGCCATAAATTCGCTTGCGATCTTGTTTTCATTCGCTATCAGCACCTCCTGACGTTCCCTGAGTATGCGGACCAGGGGATCCCCCTTGGTTTGGGTTATCTCTTTGGCTTTGTTTATTCTGTTGGACCGGATCAGCGCGACCTCTTCCTCGATAATCGGTTTCCAGTCAATAAATACTGACTTCAGTTCATCAAGCTGTTCTTTCTTGCCAGAATAATTGGTTTCAAGAATCTTGAAGTCTTCCCAGACCATTTTTTCATATCCGGCTAGTTTTGTCAGATGCTTATCGATGTCACCATCCTTAGCATGCAGAATCATATCCTTAACTGTTCGCTGCATTCTCAGGCGCTGTCCGTCAATACGGAGTAAGGCGGTACTGACCTGATAGGGATGCTCATACAATTTAGTGGTTAAGTCCGCCAGCAGTGACATCCGGATAATCGCGCTTACCCCGAGAACAATGGTGAACAGAACAATAATGCTGAAACCGATACTCAGCCGGGTTCCAACCTTTAGATTTGAAATTTTCATTTTATCTCCTGTTTTATATTAATAGTGGTAATTGATCTTACCAAAGCAACGGGTATTAATTTATCAGACCCATTTTCAGTCAATCAGAAAACGCAAGTGCCATTTGATGAAAAGCCTGTCTAACTGCTTGGTTTTTCCAGTGAAGATAATAAACACTCGGCCTTTAGAACCACCAGCAGCTCATCTTTCAGTTTACAAATCCCCTGGACCAGGTCCGACATCAATCTGCGACGCTCTTTGTCGGTGGAACCGTCCTTCGATCGCCTTTGATTTTCGATCTGGTCAGCAGGTACTTCAACAATATCTTCGATTTTATCAACCATGGCCCCGAACGGTTCACCCAGAAAATGTTTAAATATCACCAGACGTTTATTGCCTGTATCGGTTTTGTGATCAAAGCCGAGCAGCACAGAAAGGTTCAATACCAGGTGGATTTGACCCCGGATATTCACATACCCCTCAATACTGTTGGGTGCATGAAAAATGGGGGTACAGGTAAATACTGAATTGACCTCTTTCACATTCAGAATATCCACCCCAAACAGGCGTCCGGATATCCGGAAGGTACAGAATTGATGGCTGGGATTGGACGCTGCTTGAATATCTGCCGTCTTGTCCACTTATTTTCTCCAAAAAGAGTGTTAACATTTCGATTCATCTACTGTGATAAATCTCGGCCAAACCTTTTATATTTTATCGACACAGCAAGGAATGGCCTGGTGACCTTACCGGTGTCGGTTAATCAGGATAAGGGGTTGTGACACGCGAAACGGTGGTGTGTCCGGTATGACGATCTTAGGCGCCCTGTTCCGACGCGTGCGTTTTGGGATCCAATAGTTGTGCCGTGACCGTTAACAGTTGCTCCCGGTTTATCTTCTCTTCAAAGCGGTCGAAACCGACCTCGAATCCTCTTTGTTTGTCATTTTCGGAGTTTAACGCGGTCAATGCGATGGACGGAACATACCGACCGGCGTTTTCAGCTCTGAAAGTGGACATAAACGTCCACCCATCCATTTCCGGCATTTCAATGTCAGAAATAATCAGATCAAACTCTGCCTGCCGCACCAGTTCCAGTCCCTGTTTCCCGTTTTCTGCCACGGTTACCTCGTAATTATCCGCTTCCAGATATCCTTTGATCAGTTGGCGGAAAAATTTGGCATCTTCCAGTAACAGGATCCGTTTCTTCTCCTCAGGCGGTGGATCGTTGGATCGTCTCTCTTTGAACCAGTCCGGCTCCTCTATTTCAATCAGGCGATAGATATCAATAAAAATCGTCATTTTATCACGGACAATGGACGTTCCCAGCACGCCGTCCTCCATATAGCTGTCTGTATCCAGGTCAAGAATGGTCTGTTCGACATCTATGATACGGGAGACTAAAATCCCGAACTTCCTGTGGATGTATTTGGGCAGGAGCAGATACATCTCCTCTCTGTCCACAGCGGGTGAGACTCCCAGTAGCTGGTCAAGCCTCAGCACCAGAGTGGATTGGTCTTCGATGGTGATATACTCCTTGTTATCAATCATATTGATCTTTGAAGTGGGAATCCGCTCAATGCGCCGAACCAAGGGTAACGAAATGGCAAACTGCTCTTTCTCACCGCTTTGGAAAAGAAGCACGGTCTGGCTGTCTTCGTCCATAACGGTATTCTTCTCTAATTCGGCCTGATCCTGTTCCGCTTTGACCGAAAAATTCAACCCGGCATGGCGGAACACACCCTCAATGTCGAGAATCATCGCAACCTTGCCATCTCCCATAATGGTTGCTCCTGAATAGATTTTCAGGTTTTTCACCGACGAGTGCATGGGTTTGACGACAATTTCTTCGGTGCCAATGACCTGATCGAGAATCAAGCCAAATCGTCTGCTGCCCACTTTCACCACAGCCAGATTCAGGGATTGCGCCGCTGCATGATCCAGGCTCGCAGGCGAATCCGGGGATTGATGGTATTGGCTGATAATGTCAGTCAAGTCATTTTCCGAAAATCGGGTGGGTCGATTCAGCACTTCATTGAGTCTCACGATCGGCAACAGCTGGTCCCTGAGCCGATATAACTCCTGGTTTCCGGCACATTCAATTTTTGTGTCTATATCGTCATCGTACAAGCATACCAGCTCCTCCAGATTTATCTGTGGAATAGCATAGCGATAGTTATCCACGATAACGATGAGGCAGGGGATGATGGCCAGGGTCAAGGGCAGACGAAGACGAAGCGTGGTCCCCTTGCCCACGGTCGATTCCAGTTCAATGACGCCGCCCAGCTGTTTGATGGCCGTGGCAACCACATCCATTCCCACGCCTCTGCCGGAGACTTCTGTGACCTCAGATGCGGTGGAGAAACCCGGCATCATCACCAGAGAAAGGATATCTTTCTCATTCATATGGACCAATTGCTCCTCGGTTTTCAGCTTGTTTTCCAAGGCTTTATTTTTAATGATGTCCGGATCGATTCCCTTTCCATCATCATGGATTTCAAGATTAATCTGTCCCGCTTCATGAAACGCATTGACCAGGACGTTTCCAACAGGTGCTTTCCCGGAAACCTCACGCTCTGCTGGCGTTTCGATGCCGTGGTCGCAACAATTGCGGATAATATGGGTCAGGGGATCAGTCAGCGATTCGAGAATGGTCTTGTCAAGCTCCACCTCATTTCCGGATAACTGAATCTCAATCCGTTTATTCAGTTTACGGGAGAGATCCCTGACGATGCGCGGCAGTTTCCCAAACACATTCCCTATTGGCTGCATGCGGGTCTGCATGATGGTTTGCTGAAGCTCGGTTGTCACAAGATTCAATCGCTGGGATAGTCCCCTGGATGCCGGATTGGAGCTGTCTACAGACAGCAGGTGCTGGTTCCTCACCAGAACCAGTTCCCCTGCCAGGGTCATCAGATTGTTCAAGATATTCACGTTCACTCGAATCGTGTCCGATATATCTGATTCTTCTTTATTTTGAGCCGAGTCTTTTTTGTTTGATTCAGTTCTAACAACCGGCAAAGTTTCCTTTTTCTGCTCGGGTAGCTTCTCAGTTTCGGTCAATGCCATGTCAAGGGTTCCCATTTTTTCCGCTGGCGCCTGATTCAACAACACCTCCTGGTTGATCTCCTGAATGGATTCCGAAGGCAGTCCCGAAGCCAGCGAAACCAGCTCCGCATTCATGAGGGTTGAGTAAATGACATAGTAAAACAGATGGCTGTTTTCCAGACTGGTTGTCAGATCCCGGGCATCGGTGTCGATCCTGGAATCCATGATAATTCCAGTGCCCAGCAGGTTTTTAATCAGTGCTACGGGAGTCACTCCACCTTCCCTGCCCAGTTTCTCAAGGTCGAATTTTAATAAATACAAAAACTCGTGGGTCGCAGGACGATGTGTTAGATCATAATCACTGACTTCGAAGCCGATGGGGTCACCCGCCATGTCCACCAGGGATAAAGATGAATTCATCATGCACTGGGTTTGGGGCGATGTGGCCTTGCCCACTATGGTCGACAGGCTGTCGTACACAACCTGGATATCGACGTTATTACTGTTGGCCAGATCATCCAATAAGATATTCAGCATATCAACACCTGCTAATAAGGGATCAACATACAACGGTTCAGGATTGATCTCTCCCCCGCGCATCATCTGGAGCAGTGTT
>Ga0075122_10000636_pt1 | contig 26943 bp, 20 predicted proteins | sample AntAceMetag02UKB_FD_69790 | JGI IMG/M metagenome (GOLD analysis project Ga0075122, IMG submission 69790) | Saline lake microbial communities from Ace Lake, Antarctica - Antarctic Ace Lake Metagenome 02UKB | ecosystem: Environmental > Aquatic > Non-marine Saline and Alkaline > Saline | place...
TGGCGACATTAAATTTTCTTGAAAAAGTCAAGAAAAAATCAGTTACATGTTTGATATATTTGATTTATATCATATTGTTATGTCGGTATTTATTTGCAATTTCCTAACCGGACACTGCTGCAGCAAAATAATAAAATAGTAAAGATCCAATTATATAATGAGAAATCGGATGGTCATAGTTCAAGTCCGGTCTCTCATCTAAATTATTAGAGTACGGTCATCTATCATTACACAGTTGGCGTAAATCCTCATTAGTTTCGCGGTTTCACCCCCACCAAACCGATTAACGGTTTTCCCCCCACGATTGAATTCATTAAGAGGACTCGATGACGCAATCTAAACAAATTTTGCTTAAAACAACGTCACACGACACATTGATCCCGATAACTCGTCAAGTCGCGGAAGTAGTCTCGGAAATCGCCTTTGCAGATGGTCTTATTCATATTTTCGTACTCCACACTACTTGTGGATTAACCATCAATGAAAATGCTGACCCAGATGTTGTCCATGATTTACTATGCAGACTCAACAAGCTTGCGCCCTGGAATAGCTCAGAAGACAGACATATGGAAGGAAACTCCGCAGCCCACTTGAAAAGTTCTCTGCTTGGATCATCTGTCACTGTTCCTGTCAAAAACGGCCAACTGGTACTTGGCACCTGGCAAGGAATTTTTTTTGGAGAGTTCGATGGCCCCAGACAGCGCAGTGTCTATCTAACGGCCATATCTTCATGAAAGCTCCGGATCCTGCGCTGTTTTGACGCCAAAGATCTATAGCTGATAGGATTAAAACAAACGAATACAGATAATCGGCTTATCAGGTTGATTTTAGGAACAACCTGTTCAAATAATACCGGAGAAATGCGTGATGATCGCTAAAGATAATGGTGACGATATGCGAAATATTGCCCTCAGGGCAAAATCGATGGCTCAAAAACTGGCCAATCTGAGTACCGAAACCAAAAACCAATTGTTGTTAAATATCCGTGACAATATTCAGAAAAACCGGAGTCGAATTGTAGCTGCAAATGCACTCGATATTGCAGAAGCCAAGCAAATGGTTGAAAAGGGCACGTTATCGCCTCCTTTGTTAAGCCGCCTGGATCTCTCAGAAACAAAAATCGATCAATTATCAACCTATTTGGAACAGGTCGCAAAACTGGATGATCCTGTTGGAAAAAAGCAATTTGCGATGAAATTGGCAGATGAAATGGAGCTCACACGGGTTTCCTGTCCCATTGGCGTCGTTGCGATTATATTTGAAAGCCGACCGGAAGTCGTCATACAAGTCACCGCCTTAAGTCTTAAATCAGGTAACGCGGTGATCCTTAAGGGTGGCACAGAGGCTGGTAATTCAAACCGGATATTGTTTGAGCTCATCGATCAAGTATTGCAAACTTATGATCTGCAAGGGGCTGTAAACCTGATTGAGACACGAACTGATGTTGCTAACCTGCTGCATCTGGATGAACAGATTGACCTCATTATCCCCCGCGGTAGTAATGAATTTGTCAGGTACATTCAGGATAACACCAAGATACCAGTATTGGGCCACTCTTCAGGTATTTGCCATTTGTATCTGGACAAAGCCTGTGATCCTCAAAAAGCAATAGCGGTGACACTTGATTCGAAACTGGATTATCCTTCAGCGTGCAATGCCGTTGAAACCTTACTAATGCATGAAGAGACAGTCGAAGTTGTACTACCTGAACTACTTAAAGAACTGAAAAAAGCGGATGTTCGCTTGAATGGCTGTGAACTCTCTTTACAAGCTGCCAATCGCCTTCAAATTGAGATGGAACCCGCCTCAGAAGAAGACTGGAAAACAGAATATACTGATCTGATTCTCTCGATCAAGATCGTTGCATCGCTTGAGGAAGCGGTTAATCATATCAATTTATTCGGATCACATCATACAGACAGCATCATTACCGAGGATAACACAGCAGCAGATTTCTTCCTGAACCAAGTTGATTCCGGTTGCGTCTTTCACAACGTATCGACCCGCTTTTCAGATGGTTACGTTTTCGGATTAGGGGCTGAAGTTGGCATTAGTACCAATAAGACCCATTCACGTGGACCTGTCGGCCTGGAAGGCATGCTTATCTATAAATATCTTCTAATCGGTAACGGACAGATTCGTGGTGCTTTTTCAGGCAAGGAAGCCCTCCCATTTCTGCATATTCCATTACCCTTGGACTAATGTCTCTTTATTGGATGAATCATGAGCAACCGCAAAAAACTGTTTAAACTTCTGGAGAATATCAAGCAACAGCTGGAAATAGTATCAGATTTGTCTGAAGATACAGCAGCCCAAATTGAAATCGATCTTCAAAGCGTCTGCAATCAACTTAACTCCACGAACACAGATGCCGATGTGGATGTGGATCCAACCATCCGTATTTGGAGCGATGGTGCTTGTTCTGGAAACCCGGGTCCCGGCGGATGGGGAACCATCATTTTCAGAAACGGTACGTACCGGGAGTATTCGGGGTTTCAACCCAAAACGACCAACAATATCATGGAAATGACCGGTGCGTTGGAGGGCATACGACACACACCGGAAGGCTCCCAACTGGTCATCACTACTGACAGCCAATACCTTGTGAAAGGAATGACAGAATGGATCAGAGGCTGGAAAAAAAGGAAATGGAAAAAGGCTGACGGAAAACCTGTGCTGAACAAATCCATCTGGGTAGCGCTAGACGCTGAGGCCAAACTCAGAGATATTCAATGGCAATGGATCAAAGGTCATAACGGTCACCTTCAAAATGAACGGTGCGACGAACTGGCAAGAGAAGCCATCAATGAACAGATGAAACCGTAATCTTCAGCTGGTGATCATATTCCTGTAGTCACGGGCTAACTCTTGCTCTTTTTGCGAAAATTTGTCGGCAGGATGATGGGTATGGAGACTGTTGGGATTAATCCAGAAAGAAATGCCAGTTGCACCGGGATCATGTATATCGATTTTGTTGTCTTCAAAAAACTGCTTGATAGTATCCTGGATTTCAGAGGATTCAAATAACATTTCCGGATTTTGATACATCTCCTGGGCTTGTCTTTCTACAGTCGGATGATCTATTTCGTCAACATACCAGGTCTTCAGATTATCGCGATACATGAATGATACCCGCCCATACTCCAATAAGTTCAAGCAGATAAATACATTAACAATCTCCTTCTCTTTATAAATGCAATCTCGGAAATCAAATTCCTGAGGCGGAAATGCCCGGTCGATGCTGTCAACCAGACGATCAACAATATCCGGTCGGATATAGGCCCATTTGTCCGCTGATGCTTTTCCAATCTCTGTATGTCCTACCGAGTACTCCAGATGGGTGCGACTCTCTCTCAACGTCCCTTTATTCAGGACACCATAGTATCCATTCAAAATACAGTGAGCTATGCCATGGAGGAAGGAACCGTGTTCAAAAAGGTCCACTTCATCTGGCAAGTGTTCCAACATGCCAAATGTATCATAACGGCTTTCAGCCAATGTACTTTTTTGAATGGACCTGAAAAACCATTTGCGTTTATTGTTAATTCCAACCTGCAGACGACCTCGGGGAACCTTCAGATCTGTCAGGATATCTCTGCGGATAACATTATTGGGAGGATTAAAGTTTTTCTCATAGTAATGAAACCAGATTTTGTTTTCTTCCTGGTTGGTTTGATCCTCACCACCGTGATCACTGACAAACTTCTGTATCCGCTGCATGGAGCGTTCGAAAAGGAATTTAAGATCTCTCTCAAAATTTATCACAGAACCAACCTCACCGTTGCTGATATGCTCCAAAAACCGACGTTTACTGACAGGAAAAGCCTTTTTCAGGAACAAAGCGAGGACTTTTTCACGGTATGACTCCAACTTGCTTTTTTCCCTGATACTGACAAAAATATCAGAAATTTTCATATGGAGCGCAAACCCTAAATCGATGATGCGCGAAATCAAATCTTTTTCCTTTTGTTCGGTAATTCTTTTGTTTTCAGGACCAAATCCTATCTTCAGCGCTTTATAACGCAGCCACCATGGATCCTGGTGCAACGAAGGATATTTTTTTTCGATCTTGAATATTTCCTCAATTGGCAGCCCCCCAGGGTAATCCTCTTCCCCAAGAACTTCGTCCTCTTCCAACTCTTCTTTCTTTTTCCCTGCCGTTACTTCCAGGCCATAGTCATCGTAAAAGTCGTCTATTTCATTTAGTTCCACTATATCATCATCTGATTCTAGTTCACCCTTTTCGATGTCTGCAGCGAAAAAACTACCTGCATATTTATCGAATCTTTTCGGATCTTTAATCAATTCGATCACAGACACATTGAAGCGAGGATCAAACAGCATTTCCAATCGTAGTAGATTCAGTGTGGCCTTGGGAAGATTACCCGAAGAGGCTTTAAATGACTCCCAATATACAGCCCCTGAATGAGCTGTCATATAATCACTGGTCAACGGTGGTGTTGCACCCAGATCCACTAAATTTGACCTGTATCGATCATAAATATCGATAGATGAAAACCGGATGTAGTCCGTCAATTGTTCATAAGCAGTTTGATTTGCATTGACGCTGGGAGGCATCAGAAAATGAATTGGAATCATAGGGGAAAATTGAATTCCCGGCATCAGTACTTCATAATTCAGTATCAATTCATAGGCCGAACCCGATGCTTCTTTCGACTCAAGTGTTGTTCCATGTTTTCCGGCTCGATAATCATCATTTGAGTAGGAAAACAGATAAACTTCTGCTTTGGGGTATTTCTTCTGAACGTAGTTCTGGATTCTCTTAATCTTGTCCTTCAGTAATTTCTCTTTTTCAGATCGTTCTTTTTTCAGGCATATTTTGGAATGTAATTTGACCATGCTGATCAACTCGTGGGCCAATTTCTGTTTCGATTCCTCATTATGCAGGACAGCCTGCAGGACAGCCCTTTTGCCCTGAATAATAACTTCGTATGTCATCGGAAAGCGAGTTTTAAAATTCTGATGCCCCGATTTTAACAGCTGCTTTTTGACTTCATGTTTTTTTAACTCTTCCCGTTTAAACTTTTTTATAATCCTGAATTTATTAGTAAAAAAAGTAATTAACTGATTGGCTTTGTGCTTGAGCTGTTCATCCGATAGATTCTCTTTATTAAACAGGAAGGGCTCCAACTCGTATTGCACCTGCAGATCTAGGTCGGACGCGGTTTGTTTATGGCTGACGGTTCCGATAGATCCCAAAGAAGCAATACTATATATCGGTGCGAATCCGGAAACTTCAAAAATGACGGAATCCATTTCCGTATGAATAAATTTATCGAACTGGTCTCTAAAAATGGGCGATAATTCCCCAATACCAACAACTCCTGCAGGAGCGTTTTCAACATAGAGTGAAACAGTCTCTTCATATTCCACTTCTTTTGGAACGCCATGAACTTTTTCAATGCGGGTGGAGATAAAAGTGTGCTCCTCATGCTTCGGATCGTTTACATGCAGAAAAAATATCACTTCAAAAAGTGCCTTCCTCATGTCTTCCGAAAAAAGTGAAAAAGCCAGTTCCATCCTGCTGTCGTTGAAGTTGTTAAAAAATTCGATGCCTTCTTCGACAGCCTGTTTCAACTCATTTTGTTTTTTCAGGTCCAGTTCTATACTTTTTTGTAATTGCTCGAATAGCGCCACTTTTTACCCGCATTAAACAAATTTGTAACGATCGCCTATTATAGTTCTTCCTGGTTATTTCCCTATTTAATTAGAGACTAAGGATATATTAATACGGAAATAGGTTTACTGAAAGACTATACAATTTTCAAATTTCGACTTACTTATATCAACTATTTACTGATTTCGGCAATATGGGTTTTATATAAGAGCATTTGGACTTTGTTTCTTCAGATAGACACTTCCCCATGTTTCCAGGCTGCTAAAAACTCTCCCACAAGATATAAAGATCCAGCCACAACCAGCAAGTCATGTCCCGGTAAGGTACCGTTTATTTCTTTCTCAACGAGCGACTGGGTATCTTGGCACGAAAGTACTTTTAATTTTTTATCGATCAATGCCCTGGAAATGTTTATTCCTTTTTCCGAACGATCATTTTCAATGTCTACTGGTATGAAGACCCAATTGTTAAATTCGAACGTATCAAAGACCGATAGAAGATCTTTGTTCTTCATCCATCCAATTGCAAAGAGTATACGCTTATCTGGAACCTGTGTCGTCAAATATGTCAACAAGGCGTTCATCCCGGAAGCATTGTGAGCACCATCAAGCAATATTTTTCCCGACTCACCCAGATATTGAAGCCGACCCGGCCACTTCAGGTTCTTAATAGTCTGGGCTATGGCTTCTTCATTGAGTTGATTCTCTACTTTCCCCACATATTGATACACCGCCAAAGCAGTCAGAATATTTTCGAATTGATGTTTCCCCAATAATCCTGTCTGCGACAAATTTATTTTTCGCCAGCCCAATGGCCTACTTTGCCCCGGGAAAATGGATTCATTGAAAGAAAAGCAGATATTAACATCCTGTTTCGCTACAAAAAAATCTTCTGGATAACTGTAGGATATGTTTCCATTGGATTTACAATATGCCTGTATTGTTCTCTTAACCTCTTCTTGTTGCGGTGCCACGAAAACCGATGCATTTTTCTTAAGAATTCCCAGTTTTTCAAAAGTAATTTGTTCAATGGTATTCCCCAGGTATTCCTGATGATCCTCGGCAATTCTTGTTAAAACACATGCTAATGGATGCTCTACAATGTTGGTTGCATCCAGCCTCCCACCCAGGCCTGTTTCCAGGATGATATAGTCGACTTCTGCATCTTTAAACAGCACAAATGCCATTGCCAGGGCGAATTCAAAAAACGTTGGATTCAGTTTCCCATCCCGGGACCCCGGTTGCGACAGATCAAGACTGATCTCACAGACCCGGCATACATGCCTGAAAGCCTGATCCAGCTTTTCATCGGTCACTGCCTGGCCATTGATTCGAAAGCGTTCATTGAAGGAGATCAGGTGGGGTGAAATAGTACTACCGGTTGTGTATCCACTTTCCAGCAACAAACTTTCCAGAGTTACCAGAGTGGACCCTTTTCCATTGGTACCAGCTATATGAATAATGCGGGGGTGTAAATGAGGATCGCCTAAGCGGCTGAGCATGGCTCTGATGGTGCTCAGCCCCAGTTTAATGTTGAACTCACCTAAACGATACAAAAAATCTAAGTATGCTGGAGACACATCAGTCCTCTACTTTCAAAGGACGTGTCATCAGGGACATCAGGCTCTCACTCAGTGACATATTTTCATAAATGACCTGATAGATACCATCACAGAGCGGTAAATCAATCTGGTTTTGCTGTGAAATCTCCCAGACAGCTTTAGTCGTAAAGTAACCCTCAGCTATGGTACCGTGCATCGTCGCGAGAATATCAGTTACTGATTCTCCCTTGCCTAATCGTTTTCCAAAGTTCTTGTTATGACTGCTTTTCAGTGAATAACAGGTTAAGGCCAGATCTCCCAATCCGCTCAAACCGTATAGCGTATCCAGAGAGATGTTCATATGTTGGCAAAAACGCTTCATTTCAGCTAATCCCCGTGTTACAAGGACAGAGGTAACCTCTTCGTACATCCCAAGACCATCTGCTATTCCAGCAATAATGGCATAGATATTTTTTAATGCACCGAGAAGCGCAACACCTTTGACATCAACGCTACGGTAAACCCTAAATGAAGAGCTGCTGAACATCTTTTGAAGCATTAATCCCAATTGTTCATCTTCACAGGCTAGTGTTTCAGCAGCAGGAGTTGATTCACTCAGTAAACCTTCAGGGAAACAGGGGCCTCCAAGATGAGCGATCGGATGGTTTGGAAAAAACTCAGCCACAACTTCAGGTACCGTTTTCAATGATTCTCTTTCGATACCTTTATTTATACTGAGAAGCACCGTCTCCGGCTGTATCTGCCCAATTTGTTCAAGCACACTCCTCATGAACGCGACGGGGATTGCAATGATGATGATTTGCGCCTTCGAAACGGCTATATTTGTATCCGTTTCAAATTTGATTTTTCCATCGCAGCTGAAACCAGGCAGATTAGGGGCAATATCGGTCTTCACCAACTGATTGTACTCCTCCTGAAGATGACACTGGAGCGTAACATCCAGACCTTTCCGACTTAGGAAAATAGCCATGGCAGTACCCCAACGACCGGCGCCCAGAACTGTTATCCTTTGCAACTGTTTATCGTTTGACATGAATGCCCTGGTAAAAACAAAAAAAGGGACAGTTGGAAAGACTGTCCCTTTTATCGGCGGTTGTTATTACATAACAAGGAATTAATTATTCCATAACATGTGGTACCGAGAGCCGGAATCGAACCGGCACGGCCGTGAAGCCACTGGATTTTGAATCCAGCGTGTCTACCAATTTCACCACCTCGGCAATTTCTACAAATTTTAGTTGTCCGGCGATAAACTGTCAACTTCATTCGTTCAGGTTCAGAGCGTGTTTACAGTTCCCAACATAAATATAAATCTTTGCCTCTAACAAAATGTGGAATCTAGTTTATATTTCTTTCTGAAAAATTCTGAGTGTGCAATCTCCATTTTATGACCACAACTGGAAATTGCCGTGAAAAATAGCCACAGACTTGTATCATTTTTCAAATACTGTTAAATTTACTCAATAATCATCTGAATTTTCTAAGTATAAGTGATGATTTCAGACTGAAAGCGATGATTATCTCGTTAAAGTAGATTAACCCCAAATATTTCAACTATTAAAAGTTTGGTCATCAATACACCATTTTTCTCCGCCCGCATCCCACAAAGAATTAAATAATAGGGGAAATAAGCGGAATATTTTTCTCTGGGACCCCCAAGGGTGTTCAACAACGCAAACCGAAACATAATATTGAAGGAGTAGCTGTGGATTTTTTTGAGGATTTAATCGCGGAAAGATTAGGTGGAAAACGTTTTGGCAAATCAACCGAGATTTATAAGTTTGAAAAAATAAAAAGGGCAAAGGCTGAAGCCACATCCAATTACCCCGAAATACCGATTATTGACATGGGTGTTGGCGAACCCGATATTCCAGCCGATGCCAGTGTGGTTAATAAACTTGCTGAAGAGGCGGGAAAACCGGAAAATAGATGGTATTCAGACAATGGGATCCCTGAGTTTCAAGAAGCAGCCGCAAAATACTTGGAAAAGGTGTATCAACTGTCAGATATCGATCCTCAAAAGAACATCATCCATGGCATTGGTTCAAAGCCGGTTCTAGCTATTTTACCCATCTGTTTGATCAATCCCGGTGATATCACTCTCGCAACTACACCGGGATACGGGGTTACTTCGACCTATACCCGATATCTGGGTGGTGATGTTTATAACTTACCTTTGATAAAAGAAAACAATTTTTTCCCTGATTTCGCAGCAATACCTGATGATATCTTGAAGAGGGCAAAAATTCTTTATATCAATTATCCGAATAATCCAACCGGACAGGTAGCCACACAATCATTTTTCAGTTCTGTAGTAGATTTTGCCAGAAATAATCAGATTGCTGTTATTCACGATGCAGCGTATGCTGCGGTCACATTTGATGGATACCAGCCCCTAAGCTTTCTCTCAGTGGATGGTGCAAAAGACGTGGGAATTGAAGTTCATTCGCTCTCAAAGGCTTTTAACATGACTGGTTGGCGATTGGCATTTGTTGCGGGTAACGAAAAAATCGTCAGTGCTTACGGTACCGTCAAAGATAACACCGATTCCGGCCAATTCAGAGCGATTCAAAAGGCAGGCATTCACGCACTGACTCATCTGGAGATCACTAACGAAACCTGCGAACGATACTCAAGAAGATTTGAGCTACTGATATCCGCTTTGAAGGAGATCGGTTTTGATGCTGAAAAACCCAAAGGCACTTTTTACTGCTATGTTCCGATACCCAAAGGCACCCGCTCAGGTATTACCTTTGAAAGTGCTGAAGAGGCGTCCACATATTTGATTAAAGAAGCTCAAATATCCACAGTCCCATGGGATGATGCCGGTCCATTTTTAAGGTTTTCTGTGACCTTTAATGCCGATGGATACGATGAAGAGAAAAAGGTGATTGAGGAGCTGAAAACCCGATTAATGAAACTCGACCTCTTATTCTAGCCAGCCGAATTAATAATCGATACAGATCAATTTACATGCGCCGGTTGTGCTGATTAGCATAACCGGTTTGGGTATCTTCCAAAAAACAGCACCTGTGCAACATTCAACAATCTAAGCCCACTAACCGAAACGTTATCTAATGTCTGTGAAAGACTCATTTAAGAAACGATTGTTGATGTTTGTTGTTCCCAGGATCATTCGTATATTGATCCTCAGTCTGGGACTTACATACAGAAAAAACTGGATCGGCCTTGAGAACCTTGATGATTTAAAACAAAATGATCAGAATTGGATCTATGCGACATGGCACAATAACATCCTGATGGATGCACTCTTCTTGAAAAAACAGAACCTGATATCTCTGGTCAGTGCAAGTACTGACGGTCGCATAGCTGCACGTGTCCTGGAACTGATGGGAAACCAAACTGTTGCTGGATCATCATCCCGAGATGGAACAAAGGCATTGCTGACCATGATCAAACACATTAAATCAGGTCAAAGAGGTGCCATTACGCCTGATGGACCCAGAGGACCACGATACAAGTTACAGGAAGGCATCATTTACATCGCACAAAAAACGGGTGCCGCCATAGTACCGATTCATATAGAAGCGTCACGTCAATGGATATTTGAAAAAAGCTGGGACAAACATAAGCTTCCCAAACCCTTCGCTTCTGTCGTGATCAGTTTGGGTAAACCATATCGGGTTCCTCAGAAACTTAGTAAAGAAGAGCTGGAAAAAGTGAAGGTAGAATTCGAAACAAAAATGCTGGAGAATGTCAAGCATACAATTCAATTTAAAGAAAACATTAAAGGTAATCGATGAAATATGACGTATTTGGTCTGGGTAATCCCTTAATCGATGTCATCCTCCATGTGGATGACACGTTTATGACAGAGCTGAAACTGGAAAAAGGTAGTATGAATCTAGTGGATACAGATCGGCAAAAAGAAATCCTGGAAAAGGCAGCTACCCATCAGACAACAACGGCACTTGGCGGATCGGCTGCCAATACGATGGTTATGACAGCTCAGTTGGGCGGTAAAACAGCCTATGGTGGAAAACTTGGAAAGGATTCACTTGGAGAAGATTTTGAAAATCAACTGATAAACAATGGTGTCAGCTCTTACCTGGTTGCGCAGGAAGGTATGACAGGCAGCACCATCATCCTGGTTAATCCAGATGCTGAAAGGACAATGAATACGCACCTAGGAATGTGTCAGGCATTTTCAAAAGATAATATCTCAAAAGAGGGTATTCAAAATTCCAGATACCTTTATGTAGAAGGATATCTGTGGGATACTCCTGTTCAGCAAGAGGCGGTTATTACTGCCCTTGAATATGCAAAAGCAGCTGAAACTAAAATCGCCTTATCTCTCTCCGATTCTTTTTGTGTGGAACGGCACAAAGAAAAGTTTCAAGGGTTGATGGATGATTATGTGGATATCCTATTCTGCAATGAACAGGAAGCCGGCCTGATATCCAATGAAACCAAACCCGATGCACAGCTGAATAAAATCTCAGAAAGTGTGAATCATGTCGTTTTGACATTGGGTAAAAATGGATCGAAAATTAAATGTGACAATAACGTAGTCAGTATTGACGCTTTTCAAACAGAGGCTATTGACACGACAGGGGCTGGCGATAGTTTTGCTGCGGGATATCTTTACGGAATCACCCAGGGATTTACCTTTGAAAAAGCTGGAACCTTGGCAGCGTATTGTGCGGCGACGATTGTCGGACAGAACGGCCCGAGGTATGATGGAGATTTTCGGAAGTGTGTGGCACAATACTTATAAAGCCACAGAAGAATATATTGGTTAACAGCCGGTGAAGTGACTTTTGAACTTGATGAGAGCGAACAAACCGGCAAAAATGTAATTAAAAATCGCAAGGACAATCGAAATGAGTGAGGAGATTAACGTCTTAAAGGTTGCAAAATTGGCTCGCTTAAAACTTCAGAGCGATGAAGAGACCTATTTTAAGGAGAAGTTTAACAAAATTATGGATTATGTTGGTACCATATCAGAAGTTGAAATCACATCCGATATGAAATCGAAGGATGAATCTCAGCAACAAATATACCGGCCTGACAAAAAGGACGAATCCCCTGTCAAACCGGACCAGTTTTCAGATTATGTTGACAATAATTTTTTTAAGGTGCCAAAAGTGATTGAGTAAACCCTTACAGATCCAGATTTTTAACTTTTAGCGCGTTTGTCACAATGAATTCCTTCCTCACGTCGACCTGATCCCCCATCAGTATCGTAAATACTTCATCCGCATGGATTGCATCCTCAACGCTCACCTGCAGCATTGTTCGTTTTTCAGGGTCCATTGTTGTTTCCCAGAGCTGTTCGGGGTTCATTTCACCCAGCCCTTTATATCTCTGAATATAAGCCCCCTTTCTTCCCCCTTCCTGTAAAAAGTTAACAACATCGGTCGTGCTGTTGAAAGCGTAATCATTGTTCTCTTCGTCCTGGAGCACAAAGTTCCCATCAGTTTTATAATCTTCAAGTGACTGAAATCGTGTCAATATTTTATTGTAATTATCGATATCAATGATATTTAAAACGGATTCAGGGACTCGATAGGTATTGTCACCTAAAAAAATCTCCAATTCACGACTGTTATAATCTTGATTTACCAATAGTTTTTCATTAGGATTTTCCTGTACAATCCGCACAAGCTCTTTGTATATAGTATCAACATCAATGTTTTCGAGTTTTACATTATATTTAAACAGAAGATTATAGAGTACTCTTAAAGTAGAATTATATGTTAAGCGCTCAAGTAGGCTATTCAGGCGCACAACAGAATCTGCAAACTCTTTCAGAGAGGATTGTTTGTCATTCACCATTCTGTATTTACTGATCGAAAAATCAAACAGACGGTTGACCAGTGCACCCTCATTCTGCAGATACTCTTCTGTCTTTCCTTTTTTAATCTTAAACAGTGGTGGTTGCGCGATGTACAGGAATCCTTTTTCAATTACTTCTGGCATTTGCCTGAAGAAAAATGTCAAAATTAATGTCAGAATATGACTTCCGTCTACGTCCGCATCTGTCATAATGACTATCTTGTGATAGCGAAGTTTTGCAATATTGAAATCCTCTTTTCCGATTCCTGCACCCAATGCAGTCACCAGGATTTTGATCTCCTCGCTGTTCAACATTTTATCAAACCGCGCTTTTTCAACATTCAAAATTTTACCTTTCAATGGTAAAATCGCCTGATTCTTTCGTTCCCTTCCCTGTTTTGCAGAACCACCGGCTGAATCTCCCTCGACCAGAAAAATTTCACTTAAGGCTGGATCTTTCTCTTGGCAATCGGCTAGTTTTCCAGGCAGGGAACTGAATTCCAGTACGCTCTTACGTCGAGTTAGCTCTCTTGCCTTTTTTGCAGCAACTCTTGCTCTTTGAGCATCCATAGACTTGTCGATAATTTTCTTGGAAATCTGTGGGTTTTCTTCCAGATAAGTTGAAAACTTTTCAAAAAGAATCTTGTCGACAATACCTCTGACATTTGCATTGGTCAGTTTTATTTTTTTCTGTGACTCAAATTGTGGACCTGCGATCTTGACGCTCACAATAGCCGTTAACCCTTCTTTGACATCATCCTGACTGACTTTATCATCCTGGGTTTTGAATGTTTTATTCTCTAAGGCATACTTGTTGATGGCTTTCAGCAATGCCCCCCTGAACCCCTGTTCATGTGTTCCACCATCGATTGTATTGATATTATTTACAAAAGCATGAATCTGACAGTTGTAGGAATCGTTGTACTGAAAGCAGATCTCCACATCAACATCTTCTAACTCACCTCTGACATATATCGGTTCTGGCAATATACAAGTCCGATTCTTGTTCAAGTGCTCGATAAACGTGACTATCCCCCCCTCATATTTAAAAACGCGGCTTTTATCATCTCTTTTATCTGTCAGTTTTATTGACAATCCTGGATTCAGAAAAGCAAGCTCCCGTAGTCGATGGGCAAGAATATCGTAGCTAAAGTTCACTTCATCAAAAATGGTTGAATCCGGATGAAAAATGGTTGTTGTCCCTGTCAGATCAGTTTGGCCAACTACTCTGAATTCTGAAATGGGTTCTCCCTTTGAATAGGTCTGATTATAGATATTTCCATTTCTAGATACTTGAAGCTCCAATTCATCACTGAGGGCATTGACTACTGATGCACCGACACCATTCAATCCACCGGAGAACTTGTAGGATTCTTGATCAAATTTTCCACCGGCGTGAAGAGATGTCATGACTAGTTGAGCCGCCGGAATTTGCGCTTTCTCGTGAATACCTACAGGAATTCCCCTTCCATTATCCTTTATTTTTATAGAGTTATCGACCAGGATGGTGATTTGAATTTCATTGCAATACCCACCCATCGCTTCATCAATACTGTTATCCACAATTTCGAATACCAAATGGTGGAGAGCAGGTGAATCAATTCCGCCAACATACATACCCGGTCTCATGCGCACAGCCTCCAATCCTTCGAGTTGTTCTATATTATTAGCACTATATTCATTAGTATCGTCTGCCATTATTTTTTTATCTCCAATGTTAATACCTCACCTCAGACTAACCCGGTTTGAGGATTCTAAATACGTTAATAATTTCTATAAATATTTTTACTGACTATTGGGTTGTTGATAGATTTCCATTGCTGATGCAAATAGCATTACCGATATCCCTGAACTTATCTGGTACAGCCGTAGAAGTCATAAAAACCTGATTATCACTGCTTGTAATATAATCAATGGTATTTTCACAAACTGTTTCATCGAGTTCAGAAAAAATATCGTCAAGAAGCAGTATCGGTCGAAAACCCAGCATTTCAGATATAATCTTGTTCATCGCCAGTTGCAAAGAAAGATATGCAATACGATACTCACCTTGAGAGAAGGCTTGGCGATCCCTTTTCCCATCCAGTGTCATCCAAAAATTGTCTTTATGGGGACCAAATTGACAATATCCATTTCCTATCTCTTGATCTATTTTTTCTGTTAGAAATTTTAAAATAGAGTCAGAAGATACATCTGTTTTATTTTCTAGATCATTACCGTAGAAAAACTTTAAATCAGCATCCCTTCCAGTTAATGCCTTGAATATTTCTGGCAACACTTCGTTTATCTTTTCAACGATGACTTCCCGTGACCCGATAATTTCAGGAATTACAGCTGCCATCAGTTGGTTCCAGACGAAAATGTCCTTTTTATTTGCATTTCGCAGCAGGACATTTTTTTGTTTTTTTATTCTGTTAAATTCCTTTATTCTCTGAAAATATTTACTATCAATCAGGAAAAGAATTCTATCGATAAAATTCCTTCTTTCAAGCGGAAACTCCTTATAAGCTACCAACTGATCAGGTGAAAACAACAGAGATAAAAAATTTTTGATATACTCAGATGTAAAGTTGACAATCTTTTGATTGTGCAAAACCTTCTTCAGGTTCTCATGAAGTGTAATTCTGATGTCGTGACGAACATCTTGTTTAAAAAGATTTGTTTGTACTGTTGAATTTTTTTTTGAATATGAGGTCAGATCACTCGCTTTTGACGTACGAAATGATTTCAGGTGAGTTATTAAGTACAATGATTCTATCAAATTTGTCTTACCTTGACCATTCTTTCCGTAGATAAAATTGATCCCTGAATTGAACTCAACATCAATGTTTTCGTAGTTCCGGAAGTCAATCAGTTTGAGTGATTGAATTACCATTGAATTTTAACAGGCATCAGAATGGTTTTAAAATAATTCCATTCCTCGCAATAAAGCGTTATTGGAGCTCCTGGATCCGAAATATTAATGGAAATCATCTCATCACTGGAACCCTCAAAAATATGCAAGGCATCCAAAAAAAAGCGAATATTTAGCCCGATACTCATCTCTTTTCCACTGTACTCACATGATATTTCATCATTTCCCTCACCAAATTCTCTTTTTTGGCTCTCCAGTACGATCTTTCCTGCCTGGACCGTCATTTTCATAATAGAATTTGCGTCACTGTCCGTTATCGTATTCAGAATTCTAACAGCATTAATGATATCCTCTTTGGGGACCTGTATTGGATTGGAAATATTTGTATTAATAAGACTATTTAAATTTGGATATTCAGCTTCAATCAGGCTTGTTTTAAACTTTATCTGATCCGTTGATATTTGAAATGTATTTTCATTAAATGAAATGGCGAGATTTTCCTCACTAAAATCAATAATTCGTTTAATCTCGACCAGGCTTTTCTTTGGAATAATGATGTTGCCATGTCCTTCAATTTGAAAGGCCATCTTTGTTTGATGTTGACAAATTCGATATGCATCAGCACTTGTCCAATGAATCTTATCAGAGCCGATGATTTCCAGGTTAAGTCCCATGAGGCTTTTTCTCGATTCATTTTCACCGATTGCAAAATATGTCAAATCGATTGCTGATTTTAAAATGGCACCTGGAATTTCAATTGTTTTTTCTAACTCTTTGAATTCGATAACAGGGAAATGATTTGGGTCTACGCCGGGTAATTTCACTTTTGAATTTCGACTGGTCAAGAAAACCCAATTCTGAGGCGTTGCATTTATGAATATCCGGTCACTACGAAATTCTCTGACCAGGTTAAATAGTTTATTGGCGCTGACACAAATCCGACCTGGCTTATTTATTTCACACTTAAAGCGACCCAGGAAAGTGTTTTCATAGTTTGTTGCTTTTACTTGGAGTATATGATTTCCATCTGAATCGTCAGTTTCGAGAAGGACATTGTTGATAATAGGTTCACTTGATATTTTTGGTGAGATATTAACAATCAATTGTAAAGCTTCTATAAAAACATCTTTTTCTATATATATTTCCATAGTCGTCGTAGGCTCGTTGATTTATGTGTCTTCTTTATAAACCATTGTTATAAAGAAGTTTAGAAAATTTTAGATTGTTGATAATTACATGTTTATCAGTTGCAAAAAATATTTGAGTCTTTCAACTGACATACTCCTGTTGAAAACCAGCTCGAAGCATAAAAAAAGAAACAGAATTTATAACATAGAAAAGTTATTAGTCTTATAGCGCTTTTCTAATAGGGATCATAGTGTATATTGAACAGACAAATCACGAAGAATAGTGGTGATGGTTTGGCTGATTTCAGGATCTCTTTCCATCCACTCTTTTGTTTTTTTACATGCCTGAAGAACTGTGGTATGGTTCTTCCCACCGAAATGTTTACCAATAACAGGATAGGATGAGCTTGTTAGTTCTCTGGAGACATACATGGCTATTTGTCTTGTCTTTGAAATCTCTTTATCTCTTTTTTCAGACATGATGTCAGAAGTTTTTACATCGAATTTTTGACTGACCTGTTTGATTATTTTTTCAATCGTAATCCTGTTTTCTTCGATATCGAGAACCTCTTTTAAAACTCTTTTGGTGGATTCCAAAGTAATATCTTGATTTAATAGTGACCAACTCGCTTCGATATGTATGAGTATTCCGAGAATATCTCTAACATTTGTTTTGACGGATCGAGCGATAAGATCGATATTTTCTTCATCTAGCGGAATTTTCATCTGATCTACCTTATTGCGAATGATGGCAACTCGAGTTTCAAAATCCGGTCGGCCGATTCTAGCGACCATGCCTGAATTAAAACGGTTGACCAGTCTTTCTTCAAGGTTCTTGATTTCTCTGGGGTATCGATCGGCAGTGATGATTATCTGCTTCTTATTATGAATTAGTTCATTAAAAATATGAAAAAATTCTTCCTGTGTGCTTTCTTTATTCTCAAGGAACTGGATATCGTCTACTAAAAGCAAATCGATGGATCGATATTTGTTTCGAACATCGGATATTTTGCGAAAGCGAATGCCGTTGATGACTTCATTTGTGAACTCTTCAGAATTTGTGTACAGGATTTTGAAATTTGGATTGTTCTTTTTTACTTTCAGTCCCACAGCTTGTATCAGATGTGTTTTTCCCAAACCAACATCACCACTGATAAAAAGTGGATTGTATTTATTATTGGTTACTTTATCGCCAACAGCTCTTGCCGCTGCATAAGCGATATCACTATTACTGCCATTGACAAAATTTTCAAAATGAAACTGCAAGCTGAGTCCGTTTTCTTCTGTTGTTAGACTATCAGCTGATTTAACAACTAGTTTTGATTCTTTTTCTACTTTTCCGATTTCTATAACCAGCTGAAAATCCTTTTTTAGATTCAGTTCCTCGAATGACTTCAAGAGATGAATTTTCAGTAAATGATGGTGATGATCGCGGATCCAGTTATAAAAAAACTGATTGACTCCACCAATGGTAACCGTATCCGGGGTGAAATCAACGAATGAAAGCTTACTAACCCAAGCATCAACTTCATCCTGTTCAAGATCGTTACTCAGTAGACTGATAAATTCTGCCCAACACTCCGCTGTTGTCTCAGTTGTTGTCATATTACTATGTTTATTAAAACAATAATTTATAAACAAAAAATCTTTATTAAAATTTTGGTAAAGCTAAGCCTATCGCAATCTTTTTGATAAGTTAAGCAAGGATTGAAAAAAAATTTTTGATATATGAAAAGCGACTGAAAAATAAGTAAAACTGGAATAAATTATTTTTAAACCTAGGTGATCTCCAGCGATAAATTGATTTTTCCAGATTGAAAAGTCAAAAACTAAAACGAGAATAGAGAAAAAATTCAGTTACACATCCTCCGTATTTTCGACAAGTTATAAATCACTCTAAAACTGGATTTGGAATTGTTATAATTGGCTGAATACTATACAATATCCCTCGTTTGGTCGGTCAAAAAATGTAGGTAAAAGCTTTATCGAAAAATTACCACATCATAATGCCTTTATAATTGAAAATGAATGAAATAGAGCTAGTTAAGTCTTTTTTAAGAAGAGATGTTCAAACATTAAAAGGGCATGTAGTTGGATTGATTGGTCCCCTGGGAGCTGGAAAGACAAGCCTGGTGAAAAAGCTGTTGAAAAAAATTAATTCGATTTTTGATAATCAGGTGCATAGCCCGACATTTAATATTTGCAATGTATACAACGTTCCGGAGTTAGAAGTTCATCATTTTGATTTATATAGGGTTGAAACCAGTGATGATCTGTACGATATCGAAATATGGGAGAGTATTGATAACCAAGATGTCTTGACGTTTGTCGAGTGGATTGATCTGTTTCCAGAGCTGCTCGCTAAATGTGACGAGATTATTACTATTTCAATCAAAGAATTGGATCACAGATATTACGATTTTGAAAAAAATTAGAGTAAATCAACAAAATGTGTTAGAATGGGATTTTATTCTTAATTCAGTTATGATTTTAGTAAATAGCATTCAATATCAATAATTTATATAATTAGATAAGAATGTTATAAATTCAAAAATTGCTCTCTTTATTGCTTTTTGTAATTTGTGCATTTTTCTAGATGCATATGAAGTCCGCCTTTTTTATGTGATATGAAAATCAAACGCATCGTAGTCATAACGGGTAATGCCGGAAAAATGGAGGAAATCAAGGCGCTTATCGGGCTGGAAGCGATGGAATTTGGGTATCAAGCATTAGATCTAGTGGAGATTCAGAGTCTGGATATCCAAGAGATTGGCAAATTCAAAACCCGAATGGCGTTGACACATGCCCATTTAATTGAGTCTTATGATGCGGTTTTAACGGATGATACCGCATTGTCCTGCGATGCATTGAATGGATTGCCCGGACCTCTTATTAAATGGTTTCTGGACCGCTTGGGACAGGATGGATTGGTTGAGTTAACCAGTGGAAGGAAAAATGACGCTTCTGTCAGTTGTTTATTATCGCTAGGGATAATAAAAACCCAGGAAATCATTCAGTTTGAGGGAAATGTCAAAGGCAAGCTTGTTCAACCAAAAGGCAGCTATGGCTTTGGATGGGATCCTGTGTTTATGCCCAATGGTAGTGCGTTAACCTATGGTGAACTGGGTGCTGCTGAAAAGAATAAAATAAGCCATCGGGCGCTGGCAATACGAAAACTAAGGGATTGGTTGATTTCTTAACAGGCCGGACGGTTTTGTGGTTTCCCAGAAGCCGGGTTACAATATTTTGCTAGGGGGGGTCTCTGTTGGAAAAAGCTTTTGATAACTAACCACTCTTACTTTCGAATAACTGACAGTCTTTTCCCGAGGCTCTGAAAACTGACATTGAAGGAATGATGGGCGATTTAAATCCCCATTTTTTACATCCATAGGGATGATTTTTTTCCCATGTGATATAATAGTACTTACACTGAGCACATTTGGGTTTGTTGTTGTTTATCATATCGTTCCAGGTTTGTTGCTTGTCATAATGTACGAAACCCGCAGCCAAACAAGGTTTAGGCCAAGCATTAATATGGCCTTCGTTGAACTATTAAGCTGTTTTCACCTATATTGTCGGGAATCTGCATACTAAAACACTTTTTTGCATCCAACGGGCAAAAAACCGAATTTGATGTCAGCTATTAATGCAAAATGCTAACCGGAGAACGAATTCAGAGAGTATTGTAGCAGTTCAACCTTGAATTGGCTAAACCAGAAAAGAATAAAAAGGGAATCTGAGAAGATTGTCCCATTTTGAAAACAGCGGTGAATTGGTATCCAATGCTTGGTATTCACCATTTTTTTGTATGTCACGCAAAAGTATAATAGGAGGATAATGCCATGTCACTATTTGAATCATTTAAATTGGGTCAAATCCGTTCCAAAAATCGAATATTGGTTCCTCCCTATCACGAGGGAATCGCTCAAAAAGATGGTCGAGTTTCCCATGCCATCTATGATCACTTAATGCGACTGGTCAGACAGGGAACAGGGGTAGTGATATTTAATAACTCCTTTGTGACACAGCAGGGAAAATCCCATCCTCTTCAATTGGGAATTGCGGAAGAAAACCATCTTCCCGGGTTGAAAAATCTAGTGTCCCATATTAAGGCGGAAGGTGTGATCGTTGGTATTCGGTTGTCTCATGCAGGAGCGAAAACTTCTGAAAGAATATGTGGGGAACAACCCATTGGACCGTCTACGATAAACTTCGGTAAGGATTTTGACTTAAGTCGTACATTTGATAAAGACGATGTTGATGAGTTGTGTCTGTTTTTTGCCCATGCCATTGAACGAGCTGAGGAAGCGGGGTTTGATTTTGTCGAATTGAACGGGGCTCAGCAGCAGTTGTTGGATCAATGTCTACACACCCGTTATAACAACCGTGAAGATAATTATGGTGGTAGCCTGGAGAATCGTTTGAGGCTGGCTTGTGAAATCGTAAAAGCAATGAAGGAACGTATCAAATCCAGATTGCTGGTAGCTTATTTTTTCTCTATCCATGATAAGCTGGAGGATGGTTTTACGGCGAAAGATCTGAAAACAATGATTAAATTATTGGAAAATGCGGGTGTCGATATTTTCCATCCCATTACCATTCACGTCATGAACAAGTTTTTCGATAGTGAGGAAACTTTGCTGGAATGGGTCTCTAAATATACAGATAAAAGCATTATCGTAGAAGGTAATATTAAATCGACACAGGTGCTTAAAGAAGTTCTGACGATTGATAAGGCGACTATGTACGGTATTGATAAGGCACTCTTTGCTCGCTCAAATTGGTATCAGTTTTTACAGAAAAAGATTTCCGGTTGATCATCTTTGGAAGGAATTTGATTTTTTATGCTCTTTAGGACATTTCTGAGGTCGAAATGACGCCTATGTTTCTGATTTGATTCAACATCACCAGCCCCTTTAAGATTTAATAATAAGTGGGAAAAACACTTCAGGAACAAGTCTTTAAGTAGATTTAAACGAATTAATTTTAATGGAATTTCAGTATTGTATATTTTTTAAAAACGACCGACTGCAATTTGGTTGGATACGTGAGGTCAGAAAAAATAAGCCAGTAATTGTTCCAATCCAGGGAAAAGAGATTAGCTGTTCAACGAATCGTTTGGAGTATATCTGGCGGGGAGATGTTCATCAGAGCGAGAAAGAGGCCATTGCTTATTTAGCCGATAAATCAAAAAAAGTCCTGGCTGAATCTGCTGACATTGAACTGGATGTTATCCATGAGCTTTGTGAAACGGGAGTCCCCTATTCACTTGAAGATCTGGCAACAAATTTTTTGGATAATCCGGATGATGGCTGGTCCCGAGTTTCTTTGCTGATAAGTATAAGATCGGATCAGAAACGTTTTCAACGGAAGAAGAATCAATACTTTGCCAGAAGTACTGAGGAAATTCTTAAACTGGAAGAGGAAGCCGAAAAAAAACTTGAAAATGAACGGCGGCAACTGAAGGAAAAAGAATGGGCCTCCACACTACGCAAAAACGAACACCCCGATATTCTCCCCGCTGAAGAAGAACACTGGCACCATTTTTTGCACCGTATCCAGAACTTTCTGATTTATCTGGATAACTCCCAGGAAAAGGATTACTTCTGCTCGCTGTTTCAGTGTCAAATCTCCGAACCCATTGTCACTGAAAGGCGATTTCTCGATGTGCTTTCGCTTGCCGGTATCAACATTTCCTGGGGGAGATTAATAATCAGCAGGGTAAGTGCTTATTCTACTTCCGATGACGAATTGGCAGCTGTTGCAAAATTGAAGAATTTGGATATTTGGAAAGGTTTGTATGATATCGAAACCAGAGATCAGAAAGAGCTGACAACCTTCACTGTGGATAGTGTTGAAACACGGGATTATGATGACGCCGTCAGCTGGGAGGTTCAGGGTAAAGGCGGCACGTTGCGGGTGCATATCGCTGATGTCGCCTCATTTGTCGACAAAGAGAGCCTACTCTTTAAAAGAAGTGAAGATCGGATTTCTTCTCTCTACACAGTGAAAGAGGTCTACCCCATGTTTAACCCGGACCTTTCCGAAAATTTATTCTCACTGCGTGAAGGACTTGACCGACCGGTCATGACTTTTGAAGCTCAAGTAGATGAAAATGGTGAAATTGAAACAACACAGATGTACCGATCTGTGATCAATGTGAACCACAATCTCTCTTATGAAGAGGTAGATGAAGCCATCAGCCACGAAGACCCCTATTGGACCGATGTATTGCAATTTTGCCAGAAGTTGAAGGCGAAAAGAATCGCAAACGGGTCCCTTGAATTGGAACGTATCGAAATCAAGCTGGATATCTCAGATCCGGACAGTATTCAGATTAAAGAGATCCGGGAAAATACACCTGCCAGCATGCTGATTGAGGAGCTGGCCATTCATACGAATCATCAGGCTGCGTCGTTTTGTAAGTCAAATGACCTGTTCTGTTTATATAGAAATCAGCCGCCTTATAGTATAAATAAGGAACTGGCAGAAGATGAAAAGCCGACACTTCAGGATATTCAGATTCAGCCGGCTCGTATAAGTACATCACCAGAAGGTCATTCTGCGTTGGGTCTGGATTGCTATCTTCAGGCTACTTCACCGATCCGGCGATTTCTTGATCTGGTGAATCAGGGCGTCATCTTTTCGAAACTGGCCGATGTTGAAAGTGGATACATTTCAGATGAACTGCTGACTTGGGCCAGGCAGGGAGAGGAAACCCAACGAGAATATGCTTTTATTGAAAGACGTTTGGAGCGTCACTGGAAAATAAAATATCTGGAACAGCATCAGGATGAAATTTTTGAGGCGCAGATGGTGCGTACTCTTAGAAACGGTAAATCACTCATTAATATTCTGCAGCTACAGCTGTTTGTGGAGTGCATATTAGATGAAGTTCCCGATGATACATTTCAAATAGTTCTGGACCTTGTAACACCTAAATATGATCGAGTTGTTGTGAGACCCTATTTTGAGGAGCCGGCTGAATTGAATTCTGAAACGAATGAGACTACCTCTGAGAATTAATCAAGTTGTAGAAAAAGTCCAAGTGGATTTGATTACTATTTAGCCATAGGTGGTTTCAAGAGCTTGATGCACTGTTTCCATTTTTTCGGGTAGATTGGAATGGTACTCGAGCCATTCTCCGGTCTGTGGATGGATGAATCCCAGACTTTTTGCATGCAATGCCTGACCGTTGCATCCTTTTAGAATTGATTTCAAATCCGCAGGAAATTTCTGGGCATAGTTTTTAAATGTCCCATATACTGAATCCCCTAATAATGGGTGTCCGATTGAGCTCAAATGTACTCTGATTTGGTGAGTGCGACCCGTTTCAAGCCTACATTCGATTAGGCTGAGATATCGATACCCCTTCACTATTTTCCAGCGCGTCAATGCTTGTTTTCCATCCTCTCGGATTGTAAATTTTTTTCTGTGATGAGGGTGCCTTCCCAGAGGTTGGTCAATAATCCCTTTAGATTCCTTTGGAACCCCCCAGACGATAGCCTGATAGGTTCGTAAAATCGTATGATCAAAGAATTGCCGGGCAAGATGATCATGAGTCTCATTATCTTTTGCAACCACGAGAAGTCCTGAAGTGTCTTTGTCGATGCGATGGACAATACCGGGACGAATAGGGTCTTTTCCAGAGAGTCGGGAATGATACAACAGATAATTAACAAGAGTGTCGGAGCTGTGTCCAGCTGCCGGATGAACAACAACGCCGCTGGGTTTGTTGACAATCAGTAGAAAGGGATCTTCATACAGAATATCGAGATTGTAAGGTACGGGGACGACTTCAGATAGTGGTTGCGGTAAAAGTGTGAAAGTAATGATATCATCGGCCCTGACTGTTTTCTTTGGGCTAACTTTTGCTTTTGAGTAGTTGATTTGAACGGTACCGGCATGAATGAGGCGTTGTGCTTCAGCTCGCGAAGATATTTTTTCATGAGATGAAAGCACAACATCGAGTCTTTTTTGATCCAGAGTCTCAGAAACTCTCAAACTCTCCATCAGAGCTCCAACAATTCAAATTGCTCGTAGTGGAACTTGTCTGATGTTTGCAGTGAAATGGTCCCTTTGATGAGCCTTTCCATGGAGCGATAGGTTTCTATCTCCTCGATCTCTAAATACTCTGCAATATCTGAATGTAGTCCCAGAAGCAAATTTCGAGGTGGTCTGGGTCCATTGGCCAGACGAAGGATCTCTCTGTATATCTCGTAAATAATAGATGTGGGCGACAGTATTCTGGCTGTGCCATCGCAATACGGGCAAGCCGTTCGTAAATAACGACCGAGATTTTCCCGATTCCGTTTCCGCGTCATTTCCACCAAACCGATCTCCGAAATTGGAAGGACCTTGGTCTTAGCCTTGTCTTTCTTCAGTTCATTTTTCAAAGTGCGAAAAACTTTTTCCCTGTTCTCAGCCGCTTCCATATCAATAAAATCGATAATGATAATACCACCTATATCCCTTAACTTTAGCTGATGGACAATTTCCACCGCTGATTCCATATTGGTAATTAAAATGGTGTTTTCATGACTGTCAGAGCCTGTGAACCGTCCAGTATTGACATCAATCGCAGTAAGCGCTTCTGATTGATCAATGACCAGATGACCGCCAGATTTTAACCAGACTTTACGGCTCATGGCACGGTCAATTTCGTGAGTAATACCATGGTGATCAAAGATCGATGCCTTACCGGAATAAAGTTTTAGAACATGACTGTAGTGAGGCAGATAAGTCGCAAGATACTTCTTTATCTTTTCATATTCAAATGTGTCATCGATTATTAATGCCTCAACATCCGGAGCCAACATGTCCCTGATGGTTCGAAAAGTGAGATTCAGGTCTTCAAATAGAATTGCCGGTGAGCGATAGGTTTTATATTTTTTCTCAGAGTCATGCCAGGTGGTCAGTAGATATTCTACATCATGCCTGAATTCCTCTTCAGATCTGTTAGTCGCTACTGTTCTGACAATAAAACCCGTATTTTCAGGCTTGATGCTGGAAACGATTTTCCGTAAGCGATTACGCTCTTTTTCATCACGGATTTGTCTGGAAACACCGACATTGTTTACATGGGGCATAAAGACCAGGTTTCGGCCAGGTAGTGTTATGTTACAGGTGATACGAGCCCCTTTATTTCCAATGGGACCTTTGGAAACCTGCACCATAATATCTTGACCTTCCTGGATCAGGGAGGAGATATTCTGCTTGTGGCGATCCTTTTTTTTCGATCCGTTCTGTTTACTGTTGCCATCGTCATCAGAATCTATGTCGATTCTTTCTGGGTCGGTTCTGATGTCGTCGACATATAGAAAAGCTGCTTTTTCCAGACCGATGTCAATGAAGGCCGATTCCATGCCTGGAAGAACTTTTAGTACTTTTCCCTTAAATATGTTTCCAACAACGCTTTTATCTCGTTCTCTTTCGTAAAATATTTCGTTAACAGCGTTACCCTGGAGTAGAGCAATACGAATTTCATGCTTGGTATGGTTTATTACGATCTGTTTTCCCATATGCTGGTTTATGTTTTACAACTTAACCAACATGTTCGCAGATTGAATTATTTTGCTTTAGATCAATATGTTATTCTATAAATAGGTTGAATTTTCTCTATAATCACAATACAGCTTTCATCAATATGTGTTTAGTGTGAAGCCGTTTTAGTTTTCAATATGAATTATTATTCAAACATCTTTGGGTTTTCATTGGACCGTTTTTCCCAATTTGAGTGGATGATGATTGACAACAACAAATGGATGACTATAAAGATGATTGTTAATTAGAGAATTTTCTATTTATTCTGTTTTATTGAATCTGCGTTATGTTAGTTCGTGTGTGATTCAGCAGTGTCCGGTTAGGAAATTGCAAATAAATACCGACATAACAATATGATATAAATCAAATATATCAAACATGTAACTGATTTTTTCTTGACTTTTTCAAGAAAATTTAATGT
>Ga0075122_10000637_pt1 | contig 26938 bp, 35 predicted proteins | sample AntAceMetag02UKB_FD_69790 | JGI IMG/M metagenome (GOLD analysis project Ga0075122, IMG submission 69790) | Saline lake microbial communities from Ace Lake, Antarctica - Antarctic Ace Lake Metagenome 02UKB | ecosystem: Environmental > Aquatic > Non-marine Saline and Alkaline > Saline | place...
TCCAACAGCTAAAGCTTCGATAGCCGCTGCGTCTGCTCCAACTAATAATCCACCATCTGTGAAACTTGAAGCACCTGTACCGCCATCTGCTACCGGAACATCAGTACCGTCAGCTCTATATATATACTTAGTTCCTATTGTTACACCAGTAGCTAAATCACACGTTGGATCATCAGCTGCAGTAAGTGTAATAAATGGTACATATGCTGTTCCATCCACATCATATGCTTGTATAAGAAGACTATTTGTCGCAGTAGTTCCTGTTTGAAGGCTTCCTCCCGTAGAAAAAGTTACACTTGTCATTGCCGTAATAGCTGCATCAAGATCAATAATAGGAGCTGCTCCTGTTCCTGAAGTTGATATATTTGTACCACCAGTTACTGAGGTAACTGTTCCTACAGTTGGAGCAACCCACGAAGGTGCCACACCAGCACCACCGTCGGTTAATACATAACCAGCAGTATCAGGAGCAAGCGTTGTAATAGTGTTAGCTCCAGATGCTATAAGTATAGTTCCTATTGCAGCTGTTACTGGGTATATTGCTGTACTCCATGCTGGGTTTGCAGCAGCTCCTCCAGATTGTAAAACTTGTCCAGCAGTTCCAGTTGCCAAAGAATCCAAAGATCCAGTTGCATCACCAACTTGTACTGCATATTGAGTTGTTCCTGTTACAGCAATAGAAATACTATTAGCACCTTCTGTTGCTGTAATATTATTACCATCGGTTAATGTAGCCCAAATTGGTACATCGCCAGTTTTTCCAATAAGCAAAGTGCCATCAGCACCATCAGCCAAGGATGAAACATCACCAGTACCAGAAGATCGTAAAGTACCAGCTGTTAATCCTGAAATATTAAGATCATCTATTATAACCTGGCCAGTTCCCTTTGATGTTATGTTTATATCTATGTTTGCATCTGTTCCATCAGCTAATAAACTTGTTCCAGAAAGTGTTACACCAGCTGCTGCTACATTCGTATCAAACGTAGTTGCATTTACCGTTGTTAAGGTAATCGTAGCATCCAAGTTAAACGTAACAACAGCTCCTGCTCCTGATGTATTGATGTTTGTACCACCAGTCATTGTTATTGCATTTAATGCTGGTACAGCAGATCCCGCATCAGCATTAAATGTAGTTGGTACTGAAGCTGCCGCATCTATAGTTAATGTATTAGAAGCTGGAGTGCCAGTTGTTACTATTCCTGCTCCACCTGCAATATATAATTCACCGGTCGCATCTGCACTAACAGCGGCACCGGCATCACCTATAAGTGTTTTAATAAATTCATCTGTTGTTATAAATTGATTAATTTGACTCATTACATGCTCCTAGACGTAATTATGATTAATTATTTACCATAAAATACTGTTAGATACACTGATCCGGTAGTAGGAGCAGATATTTGTGTTGCGTATAGACGTTGTCCTTCAGCTAAAAAGAATCCATCTTCACGTGTTTTATTACCAGTAATATCAAGAATTAAGTGGGAATAATTTAACATTGGAAAGTGATCATTTATTCCATCAAATGAAAGCATTAAATCTGCATCAGTAAAATTTTGTATAAGAATCATTCTTGCAGGATTATCTATTTCTGTTCCTACACCTATATAAACACCACCACCAAGTATTGAACCATGTGCTAATGATCTAACTGGTTCAGCCAATAAACGTACAGAAAAGCTACTCATATTTATTCCTTTAAACTAAAATTGTTCGTTATAATAACCAGAAAGATAAATTAACCCAGTTCCTGCGGTTCCACGTACTGATATAACAGTTCCTTTTCTCAATAAAGAAACAAAGTTAGTTGGAGAACTATTTGCTTGTAAGTTTAAATCAACAGCTTCTCCACTAGGTACCATTTCATGCGCAGTTATTCCACCATCAAAACTTATAAGAACATTTGTATCAGAAGTATTTGTAATTCTAATCATAAAGCATGCTTCTGTTGTTCCACCAGCAACAAAATCAACCCATGTTCCAGCAGTTATTGCAGCAGCGTCAACAGTTGTAACCGTCAACGATTTAATAAAATTTTTAGCCATAATTTCTCCAATCTATTTTAGTGAGCGTTATAATATCCAGATAAATATACACTTCCAAGACTACCTACATTAGCAGATTTTTTTACATAAATTTTTGAACCTATTGCGATCTTAGAAACATAATTATTTGGAAACGAATTTGTTTGATAATTTAAGTCAACACTACTTTTATTTCTAATTATGTCAGCGATAGTTACACCGTCATAACTTAAAAACAAACTTATAGTACTGTCATTTGTAAGCCTAATAAGAAAACAAGCTTCAGGAATTCCGTATAAATAAAACGTAGACCAGTCTACCGCAGACATCTTAAGCGTATTTAAATGCTTAACCTCCAGCGGTAATATATAGTTTTTTTGAGACATACTACTCTCCAATTTATCTAAAATATAGAGGAGGCATATGCCTCCTCCTAATTATTCTTCTTCAATAGATTCAAAAGATCCTTCTTCTTTAGCTTCTTCAGCTTTTTTAACAGCTTCAGCTTCTTTTGCTATTGATTCTTCAAGCATCTTTTTGACAACATTTAAGCATTCTTCACAAGCTTCTTGGCATTCAACTAGTTTTGCACCAACTGGCATTTCAAATCTATATAAACGATTTTCCCTTACCATGTTAATATTTAATGTTGGGGCAATCCCGTATTTGAATGGCTCAACTTTGACTTCTTCTTTGTTATCAACTTCTTCATTGATGTTATCTATTTTTTCCTTCTTGCTCACAAAAACTCCTATAAATTAGAAAAATTAAACTTACCGTTATATATCTTATCAAAATACCTACGGTATCAAAATACCCGTGGTATTATAATTTGATACCACGGGCTAATTATTAAATTATTTATTAACTATAGTACTAAATAATTTTAATTTAGAACCATAAACGTTATTACCAAATTTCCATTAAGAGCTGCTGCGCCTCCGTTTATAACAGATATTGAAGCTGATCCAGCTGCTGGCACAACACGTGATACATAGCACTGTGCGTCATTAGCTCCAAAGTTGGCTGCTGTTGCAATAATTGCTGAAGTTGCACCTATTTGATCATTTGTAAGTGTGATAACTTCAGTAGCTGCTGCGGCTGTAGTTAACCCGGTCAACGTTACTGAACCTACTTTTGCGCTTAAAGTAATAGCTGCACCGGCTGCTGTACCTGTTGCAGGTACAAGTTGAATATCACCACTATCTCCACCAGTTAATGTGATTTTACTTCCTGCTGTTGCATTTCCTATGGCGATATCTTTATCGGCTGCTCCTGTGCCAAGATTAACAGCAAATGCATCTGCAGCAGCGCCAATCGAAATTGCTCCACCAGATGAATCGATTGTAACAGCACCTGTGGCATTGACATCGAATACTCCACCTGCCGTGAAAGTCATTGCTCCAGTTCCTGCTTGTAATGTTGTAGCCGATGTACCTGTGACAGAACCAATTTTTGTTGTATGGTCTGTTGCATTGGCTGCAAAAGAACTTTCAGTTGTACCAGAATTTACAACAACACTAGCTGTTGTGTTAGCAGAACCTAAAGTTAATATTCTTACACCATCAGTAGAAATATTAACAGCTTGGTCAATATCATCATTTGCAATAGAAATAACTCCAGCTGAAGAGTTGAGCTCTAAGACACCAGCTGAATCTATAAGAACTGTATCTGAAGAATTTATTGTAATATCACCAGCTCCTGTTGAAGCTAAAGCAATACCATCTGTTCCAGAATTTATAACAACTTGAGTTGTACCTGTTACATTTCCTAATGTTAGGATATGTTGGACCGCATCAACGCCAATATTAATAGCACCAGTTCCAGACTCAAGATTAATAGCACCATTTGCTCCAACAACTGACAATCCTCCTGTTCCAAAATCTACATCTATACCACCACCAGCATTACTTGCATCAATAACAATCGCATCTGCAGCAGCTTGAGACGAAGCAACGTTAATTTGTAACGCAGCATTAACATCTAATCCACCAGAGGCAGCTGCTATATTTATAGCATCATTACTTGCAAGCCCAGAGGATACAGTAACACCACCAACATCTGAAGCAATATTTACAGATGTTGTAGATGTTCCTTGATCGGAATGAATATGTACAGTTTCTGTTGCTCCACCATTAGCATGTAAATAAATAGCTTCAGCTGCATTTTCTGTAGATATAAGATTAATAGAAGAACTTGCTTCTAATGTAATATCTTCAGCTGCACCACCATCAGCTCTAATACCAATTCCACCAGCAGAAGAATGTAAATATATAGCTGTTGCTGCATTTTCTGATGAAGCAATATTAATTTGTGCTGCTGCATCCATGTCGATTCCACCAGAAGCGGCTGCTATATTAATTGCATCATTACCTGCAATACCAGAAGCCAATGTTAATCCACCAACATCTGAATGTACCCATATTGAATCAACGCCTGTTCCTTGATCGGAATGAATATCCAATGTTTCTGATACACCACCATTGGCATGTAAGTAAATTGTTTGTGCAGCATCTGTTGTACCAGTAATAGTACAATCTCCAGCTGTCATATTAAGATCAACAGCAGCTGTTAAAGAACCTGCAACAGATGGAGAACCATCAAGATTAATTGTAATTGTAGAACCAGCACCTGCAGTTGTAATATTTGTTCCACCAGCCATAGTTGTAGCACCAGCAAGAGGAGTTGCTGATCCACCATCTGCCGGAAATGTAGAGGCAACTGCACCAGTAGCTGTGATTGTTACAGCATTAGCAGCGTTTGTAATATTAATACCAGCACCAGCTGTAATATTTGCCCATAAAGGAACACCAGCAGCTGTAGCAGCAATTAAAAGCTGTCCATCTGTACCTGTTGAAGAAGATACCAAGCCAGCTGCACTATTAAGAAGAACACCAGCTGTTGAAAGAGCCCCAATAGTAACTGTACCTGCAACAATACTTAAATTGCCAGCAGTTGCTACTATATTACCGGCTGTAGCTGTAATATCACCAGTTGTTGCTGTTATAGATGAAAATGTTCCAGATCCACCACCAGCATTAATCCATATAGCAGAACCAGCTGTAATGCTCGTCAAGAAATAAGCATCATCATTTACTTTATCAATCCAAACCTTACCAAATTCATATTTGTCTCTTACCGTAGGTGCTCTCTTTGCAATTATAGGCGCTTCATAATATACATCTTCAAACTGATTAGGCGCAAAAACGCTATTATCATTAAACATTCCCATAAAAATATCCTTTTTATAAAAAGAAACTTATAAAACTACTAAAATTAAATAGTATTTCCACGCAATTTACAATATATAAAAATAATGGTTGTACAAATGTACATTCATGTTAAGATAGATATATAAAGTTACATAATTTATTAAGGAGTATGGATGAAAGAAGAAACACCAAAAAAGAATAGGAAACGGTTATCTGTAGAGGTACCGATTGAAATACACAATCAATTGAAATACATAAGCATCTTTAGAAATTGTACGATACGTAAGTTGGTTTTACGTGCTTTGATAGCGTTTATTAAGCACGAAGAAAAGTTTATTTAATATAGGGGCCATTATGAATAAAAGAATAAGAGTTTTATTGTTAATTGCGATTACGTTATATGGATTTACATCAAATCTTAGATCTAAAGTTGAAGTTGATATAGATCATGCACGTGTAATGGCTGCTCAAATACAATTGCTCACCGAAAGAGTTAACAACTTAACTAAAAAGACAGAGCTGATTGAGTCTTTATCTATAAAGATAGAAGAGATCTTTAATAAATTAAGCATTCAAAATCAGTTTGAAAAAGTTATAGAAACTTCTCTTAAGTTATTAAACGAGAGATTAGCTAAGATTTTAGATAAAACAGAACAAACCAAAATAGTTGATAGAGCGGTAGAGATAGTTGAAGAACAACAAGAGACTATTTACAAACCAGAAGAAGTTTTAGTTGCTGCGCGCAAAGGCAGAAGACCACAAAAATTAAATCCTAATTTTGCTTAATAATTAAATATTAAATCCTGGGGGGGATAAAATGGAATTTAAGAGCTATGTAAAACAAAATGATATATGGGAAAAAAGAGCTTCACAATTACATGAAGCTCAAAAAATGAAGAATTATTATACAAAGCTTTCAGAATCTTTATCAAAAGACTTACTAAAAATGTCTGCTGAAAATATAAGCATGAGTAATAATTTTAAATTTGACTTTAGTTATCGAGCTGGATCAATAGATTATAAAGCTATTCCAGAATTAAAATACGTTGATCTTAATAAATACAGAAAAGAAGATCTACGTGTTTGGAAGTTAGAATATCTTGGAACAACTGTTATTAATAAAATGGATGATTAATAATTAAAAAACGGAGGTTATTGATATGAATAAAGTAGAAAAAAATAAAGGAAGCTTAATTGGTGACATATTAAGTTTATTAATTAAGATTCCTTTATTTTTGATATTTGTTTTACCGTTTTTACCTGGTATGTTTTTTTTATTTATAAAATTTATAATACCTGTATGTATTATTTGTTATTTATTTAGCAGTAAAAAAAATAATCAGGCTACAAGTTAAATGATTAAAATATGTATATTTTGTAAAAAAGAATTCAACGTTAAGCCATCGCATTATAAGCGTCGTAAATGTTGTTCAATAGAATGCTTTTCTAATTTAAGGAAAAAAAATAGAACAATAAGTTGCGCTTATTGTGGAAAAGATTTTGATCCTTTAGGGTTTAAAGATCAAAAATATTGCTCCAGAAAATGTATGGGGATAACTAAAAGAAATCCAGTAAAATATTGTCCGGAGTGCAATAAGCCAATTAAAACAAGTAATTGGAAATACTGTTCAAAAGAATGCTATTCAAAGTCCATGATTGGAAATCCTGGAAATCATGTATTTTGGGATACCGCAACTGAAAGTGAGAAATTGGAGCGTCTTGTTATAAATTACAATCGATTTGTAATAAAAAGAAAAGGTTGTTGGGGATGGTCAGGTTCAAAATTAAAAAAATATAAATCTGTTCAATATAACGGAAAAAGTATAGATGCTCATAGAGCGTCGTGGATTATATATAAAGGCCCAATTCCAGACGGAATGTTTATCTGTCATAAGTGCGATAATCCAGCATGTACAAACCCAGATCATTTATTTTTAGGAACTCCTACAGATAATGTTCATGATATGCATAAAAAAGGAAGAGCTAATATATTAAAAGGAGAATTAGCGCCGAGTTCAAAATTAACTAATAATGAAGTAAAAGAAATAAAAAAATTATTAAGAAATAAAACTTGTTCAGATTTTGAAGAAGTAGCTAAAAAATATAGGGTTCATACAAGAACTATCTCAGATATTTATTATAATAAAACCTGGAAATCTATTAAATTTTAACCAGGTTTTATTATAAAGTTAAATTAAATATTAAATGGCATATCACCAAGCCATTTTTGAGCTTTTCCTACAAAGGAACTTCTATCTTCCGCAAGATCGGCTTGAATGTTATATCCTTTTTTAAATGTCTCTGCCAATCTATCAAGCTCTGGAGCAACAGATTTTTCAACCAATAGTTCTAAATTTCTAGGACGCCTTCCATTATTTTGCTCTATAATCCTATCCATTGCATTCTTAGTAAAATCTTCAGCTTCTGCATAAGCCTTCATATTATTTACAACTCTGAGCTTACCTTGATCTGACTGAGTTAATGTAGGTATCATTGACATAAAAATTTCTAATTCACTATTTGTAATTCTATTTCCAAAGATCGATTTAGCATTTTTAAGAAATTCAGTACTTAATTTCTTAAATTCCTGAGAATCAGGACTTCTAAGAGAATCCAAATTTATACCAAATCCAAATATACCTTTAGACGTAGTGTCTAAAAGAGAACTAGCTATAGGACTATCTAATTTACCTTTTCTTACTAGTTCTTCCATACGACCTAAGCGGCGCCGGTTCTCTTTAGAATCTTTATTAGCCTTCATTACTTCTTTATAATAAGGTAATGTTTCTTTATCTACCTCTCTTTGCTCTAACGCCAGATCCTTTTTCTCAGAGGCTGTTAATTTTTTTTCTGCAAGTCTTTCTTGTTGAGCCATCTGTTCAATTCTTAATCTATGCTCCGGTTTTAATCTTGGATTCTTTAATATTTCCTGAAAACTACTAGGTTTCTGAACTTCACGACCTGGTTGGGCTACTTCTTGTGGTGGCTGTGCTACTTCTTGTGGTGCTTGCCCCTGAGTATCTCCACCTAAACCAGATAAAGCTTGTCCTAATCCAGATGATTCAGCTCCAGATAAATAATTTTTTAAAACTAAAGACTGCATAGCATCAGGTAATTGCGATATTTGAGATGCTTCTTTTTCTGGAATACCCAACGCCTCTAAGCCTTTTGATGTTTTTGTAGATTGTTTTTGTTGAAGCATTGCATCTAACTTATGTTGCATTAAAGTTTGTAGACCTTTACCAAGTCCAGTTCCCATAGATTCACCAAGCATAGAAGCTCTACCTTGTCCTGGTAATATTTGTACAGCCATCTTATTTCCTTTCTATAAGCCAGCCAATAAAGGCAATAAAGACATTAAACTTTGAAGTAAAGGATTAATAGCACCCTGAGTTGCTGGTTTATATCCAGTATCATATCTTGGCTGTAAACCCATACCCAATTGTTGCATTCCAAATTGAGGTTTTAATGCGCCTAATTGGGCTTGTAGATCAGAACCAGAACGACCTAAAGCAGATTGAAAAGCACTAGATCTTTGTCCACCACCCATAGAGGTAAAACGTTCAGCTAATGAAGGAACCGTTTCTTCACTAAATCTCTTCTGAGCTAAGTTTTCCATGCCAGTAATATCTGTATTCTGTGATCCCTGTTGTAATAACTGGTCTAATGATGATTGTTGTCCAGGTGTAAATTTTTGAAACTGCTGTTCTTGTTCAGGTTGCCCAAATAAAAAGTTTGATCCGCCTTTACTACTTCCAAGTGCATATGCAGGACTAAGCATTTTTAATATATCTTGAATTCCGGTCATTTCTATCTCCTAGAATTTTAAATATTCCAATACAATATAAGTTATAGTATACGCCGCTCTATTACTACCAGTTATTATAGTAACATTTGTATTATCTACCGATAATTCTATATTATTTGCTGCTGTTGAAGATGCGTATGGTAAAGGTAAATAACTTAATCCAGTTGGGTCTGTAGCAGTTCCATAAATTCTTGTAAATATAGTATTAGCATCAACTGTTATTCCATGAGCTACATTTGTTGTTCCATTATTAGGAAGCGTTCCAAAGTTAATTACTTTTCTGTATGTCTGCCTAAAATTAGCAGTAGATGATCCAGTTGTAAGCGAACTTGTTCCTGGTTTAGGAAAATAATTCTGTCCCGTAACAAACTCAGAAATATCATAATACCCAGTATCTTTAAGATTAACTGATATCGCCATCGTATTAAGATTCTGATATAGACGAACCATAAGCTCTTTAAATGCAGGACTCGTAACCTCTGTTGCATAAATCTCAGTCGGATCCCAAATATTAGTCGTCGGTATAAAAGAACCAACTTCATTGCTTGGCATTAATTCATCCTTCCTTTACCGGACATATTAAGTATAAATCCTTCAAGCACAAAATTAGATTGTGATATTTCTGGATCTAACATCTGTTCATCACTTAGATATAACTTAAGCTGAACGCTATCACCATCAACACCAAAATATACTCTATGCCATAATAACTCTTGAGTTGACTCTAATGGAACTAAATCATATGCATAAGTTTGTAGAACGTTATCTCCTAAGTTGACACCCGAAGTTGTTCCGTCAGCTACAATAGATATATTTGAAGATGATGGAGTATAATCTACTGTTATTTGTCCGCTAGCTGTTTTCTGAACAGCAAAATCTACACTGTCTATAGATACATTTCTTGCGTCACCTATGTATGGATTAAATCTCTTTGTATCAATTTCTATCTTCGAAACACGTGCTGCAGTTCCACCACCAGTATATGTTCCAGCAAACGAACCCTGTTGCACAGAAACTATGCTAGTTGATGTAGGAGTAACTTGATATATTTGATCGTTTAGTCCAGTAACACCCTGACAGTTAGTTATTTCTATATAATCACCTACATATAAATTATGATCTACTATTGTTAATAGAACCGCACTTCCAACTCCAGCTGCAATATCAGTTACCTGAAGCGCACGTTCATTAGATGTAACATTAGGTTCTACTTTAAATATAAAACCTTGTTGATTACCAGCAATAATCTGTCTAAATTTTGCTTGTGTTGTGCCACTTCCCCATGGAAATCCAGCTTCTTCCCAAACAATATTAGAATTACCCCAAGTCATACCAGTTTGTTGCTCAAAGAATCCAAATGCCGTAATACTATCGTCATTCAAAGCCCAGTTTTTATATTTATAGTTATAAACTAACACTTTAGATGGATAAGTTATCGCATATCTATCAGCCTTAGACTCAGGAAATGTCCAATAAACAGTTTCAACAAAATAATCTCTTATCCCAGCAACTCTTTCTGGACCATTATTATCATTTCTAATCTCAAATATCTGTGTTTCAATGTCTTCATCGATTCTTATAACATTGGCACCATTACATGCATGTATCCCGGTTGTTCCAACAGTTAAAATAGCTTGGTCAAAAGGAACAGATGATAAGGCAGACTCAGATCCAAGTTCAGTATTGATCTTCTGCCATAAGAATGGCTGTACAGAGTTACCTGTATAAGCAAGTTCCCAAGTACTTTTCTCAAAATAAACAATCAGTCTATCTTTTATATACTCAGCACTTATAATTTCTTCTTTTGTTGCAGCATCTATCCAGCCACCACCTGTAAAACCAACCTGATTTGGTTCATAATAAGCACTTGCCGCTACTGGACTTCCATTATGTGAGAATCTACATCTATTAGAGTAAGCAGTATTTACTCCAAGACCACCGCCACCATCATTCTCAACGGTATTTAAAAGAATTAATCTATCCTTAAAAGGAAGAATTATCCTTGCGGATCTTACAAAATTAGCTCCAACAATAAATATAGGTTGAAATTGAGTCCATCCAGTAAACGCTGTTCCATTGTAATACCACATTGGATCGTCTGTTGCAGCTGCTGGAACAGTAGCATTAAAATTAGTAACAAAGAGTAGATTAAGATCTGACGTTATGCCATTCCAATTACACGCCTTAAAGAATTCATAGTTAGTACCATTAAACTGAGATCCAGCTGTTGGACCAACGGCTTGCCATGCGGTTCCAGCATATTGATAAGCAAATTGTGTATCAAAAGATAATGCAGGATTATTATTTAATGAATTAGTTTCTAAATTTGTTATTCCCATTACTGGTTCAGCAGGATAAAAATAAACTTGCTTGGTAGCCCCGGCACCATTAAAAACGTATGCCCCAGTTGTTGTGTCAAATGTAAGAGTTGTTGCTGCTCCTGTCGTATACATTACAGCAGGTGTACCAGTTTGATACACAGTGAATATTTCATCATCAATAGAAAACATCTGACCAATTTTAAAAATAGATCCTGGAACTGTACCTGTTGCAGCACCTGCTCCATCAGTTATTCCAACACCAGCTCCACCAGCAAGAGCTATTCTTAATCTAGAATTTAATGGTTGCGTTAGAGAGCTAGAAGCTCCTGTACCAGTAAAGGTTGAACCGAATCTTTTACGTATTCTACCTTCATGCATATAAGCATTTTTTAATTTAGCAAAAGCATTATCAGATATTAGCCACGGTTTTAGGTTAGTCTTCAAACCGCTCTTAATTGGAGCAATTAGGAAGCGATCATTTGCCATGTTAAACTCCTATGGCTAAATAGTAGAAAGTTGCAGTTGTTCCTACATATGCAGCTGTACGAGTTACTTTAAAATCTGCAACCTGTACATCATACGCACTTAGTACATAATCTTGTGCTGCTCCGCTAGCTCTAGAACCATAAGGAGTAACTTGTACAGAATAAACAGTTGTAAAGGCACTATAATATGTTATAGCTGCTGATGTACTACTACTAGAAGCTATAGTCCCAACTCCCCATTTCATTTTTATACCAGATGGTAAAATAGTTTCACCGGATGCAGCTTTTATTGCATGTGTAATATTTATATCGTTTGTTGTAACACCAACAGTCTGGCTAACAGGTCTTAAATACATAGCTGGATTAGCACCATCTGTTTTACAATATAATCCAAATTCTGTAGCTGAAGTAGCTAGAGGAAATGCACCTCCGACTGTTTGTTGTGGAAAAGTAACAAATTTATGTTTTCCAGAGTCAGCAGATGCAAATGTTTCATGATTAATTTCTATAAATGTCTGAATTGCCTCAAAGTTTTGTAAAATATCACTTTGAGATTGAGATAAAAGATCTGTGGAATTGGGTATCAGATTCGAATATGCCATAATTTATTCCTTATCCGTTAAAAAGCTTAGAGTTATCTAAATTTAAGTTATTATAAATTGTAGCAGTTCTTTCTTTAGATTGTTGATCAATTGTTTTTCTGTTAACTAAAGTTTCCTGCTTCTTAAATTCTGGCATAATGTTCTGAACGCTTTCCATATCCATACGATCTTCAAATACCTTCTTAGCTGCACCATAAGCAATGTATTCCCACCATTGAGATAGTTCTGGCATATCAACGCCATCTAATAACTCAGTTGGTCTTGTGGCAACTTCAAGTTCTACTCTATAACTTTTATCTGGAACAGGTCTAAATACTAACTTGCTATCGTAATATAAGATTGAGTTTGGACGTCCTGCTGTATATGCAACATGCTGACTATAAATATCTTTACCGGTAGCTGGAAAGTCATCAAAAGTAATATCATAAACTCCGGTTGTATAATTTATTGATCCAGCAGCTCCTATATCACCAGCAAATATTCCTTCACCATCATTAGGATCGTTTGGAACATCATGTACCTCTAAACCAACATTACTAGCATTAATAGACGTAAAAGAAAGATGATTCCTTAAAATGGAAACAGGTGTTAATGTTCCCGTATAATTTACAGTTACTCCATCGCCTTTAGTACCAATAGATTTTACATTTTCTATTTTTGGATATGTAGTATAGAACTGGACTCTGTCCTGAAACCATGCCTGTTGGCACCCAGCAACGTAAGCATTTCCATAAATATTGGTATATATATTATTAAAATTAGTAGCGATATCATCGCCTTCATAAGTATCTATATATGGTTGGGTATAAAAAGATATAGTTTTTCTTAATGTAGATAGTCTTAGATGTTCAGGAAAATCATAAAGAACGAAAGTATTTATATAGCTCTCTATTGTTGTATCTGTAATTTGTGATGTAGACGGTGATTTTGTTAAACGTCTAACCTTTATTTTAATTTGATCTAGTGTTGATAAAGTATTATCTGGCATTTTTAACTCCTATGTAACATCCTGTGTGGCAGCAGTAAGCTGACTACTAACTTCACCTATTGGAACTACTAATGCGCATGTATTTTGATACCACCCTGGAGCTACTGGTATAGAAAATGTATCAAACTTTGTAGTATCAATGTTAACAGTAAATGTATCAGTTCCAGTTACAGTTACTGTACCCTTTTTTTTATCAAGTTGCTTCATTCCAACATCTTTTGGAATATAAAATCTAACAATAGTTCCAGTAATATAATCATGGTCAAATGTCGTTGTAATCTCAGCATTAACTGCTTTAGTTACACTAGAAATTATTCTCATTGCTGGCTGTATTTGTGGATCAGGATTAGCATAACATTTAGACATCTACTCTCCTTTAACTAACTAGTTAGTTTAACTAACTATACACTTTCTACTGTAACAAGTTCTGATGGTGCAGTTGATAATTCTTCTACATCTACAAACTCTAAACTTTGGAATCCAAATCTTCTTACTCTTTGTCCAATTTTAGCGGATACTCTTCCACTTTCGTCTGTAGCAAAATGATGTACAGGATAAGATCCTTTTTTATTTAAATGCTTAGCTACACCTAAAGGCAAACTATAAACTTGACCATCAATTAAGGTATATTTTTCTATGGCGTCACCTTTATATGCACGAAATACAAACTTTAATTCTGATCCAGGACACTCAAAAAATCTGAATATACCTTTTACTTTTTCTCTATCTTTGTCCCTTTTGTATATCAAACTCTGTTTTCTAATAGGTTCACTTTTTATGTTCTTATTCTTTTCTTCCATACTTTGCCCTTCTTAAAAGCGAGGGAGATGTCCCCCTCGCTGTACTTAATTGCTATGTTCTATCAATTAATTACTATGTTAATACATTAAATGACTTACCAGCTCTCCAATATATTACATCAGCCGCTGTTCCACCAGGACTTCCTAGTGCAATAGCAGCATCATCACTTGTTCCAAGCATAACTCCAATATATGCAGCATTCTTTTCAGCTGGATATGTTGAACTTGTTACAGATATATCTGTTCCTACAGGTATAACCGTAGCAGGTGTAAATGGATATACTGTATATACAGGATATGTAAATGCAGTATAAGTAGTCGTAGCAACATCTATACTGAAAGTACCAGCATCTATATTTGTTACTGTTACAAGTTGACCATCAAGTTCAATCATTCCACTATCAGATGGAATGTTAATTCTTACTTTTTGTCCTGTAACATAATTATGATCAACTAATGTTGTAACAACACCAGCTGCTGCTTGTGTAATATTAGCTATTACACGTTTTGCAGGATACATCATGTCATATATCGCAGCACTTGCAGCTATAAATCTCCAGTAACCAGCAGCACCAGCAACTACACCAGGTGCAGTAGCTAATGTGTTAGCAAGTCTAAAGCTTGTATCTAAAGTAACAGTATCAACTGTAAAATCGAAACCGTTAACATCTCGTTGATCTGTTCCATAGATTCTTACAATAGAACCTTCTATTAAGTTACCTGTATCAGCTGTGCTATAAAGAGGTTGTGTTGCATTTGTTCCAGCTGTTATTGCTACAGCAGCACCAGGTGTTTTATCAGAAGTATCTATAAGTGTAATACCTCTATAAACAGCGCCGTTATAACCGGTGGAGCATGTAGATGTAGATATAGCTTGAGAAGCAGCAGCATGAAAATCGGTAAATGCATCGTCATCGCCCATGCCTCTTTCCCATCTCCAAGTTGTACCTGCCCATTGAGTTGAAGCTTCAACATTAGTTCTATTAACAACTTCAATCCAATCTATATCAGATCTTAAATTTATAAGTGCATCTGTACCATCAGAAGTAAAATGTCCTTGTTGGATTATTGTATTATTAGCCATCTTTAATCCTTTCTTATGATAGTGTAGATCTTAAGTTGATAATCCATAAATCATTGGTAATTCTAGGAACTTCCGCAAATTTATAACCAACAGAACAATTTAATGCAAGAGGACCATCAAAAATTGGAGGTCTATATATAAAGCTTGCACTATATCCATCCTGTTCAACACATGCATAAGCTTCCATGCCCATACAAAATACATTATAAACTGTGTCTCCAAGATCGGATTCTGAAGCAACAGAAGATCCAACAGAAGATACCAAGAAACGTAAATTTCCAGATGTACCCCATTCTGATCTTAATGCTTTCATAGGTGCTGGATATTCAGCTTTAGATACAAATGTTGCCATTGCATCAAGATTTGTTGTCAAATCTGTATGAGCAAGTGCAAAATATGCATCTCTAGTTGGAGCTGTTCCAAATTTATTTTCGCCTTCAATATTATCTAATATTGTATTAGCATCATTACCAACTAATGTTCTAACGACTTCACCAACATCAAAACGAGTTATTTCTGTTGGATTATCACCATTAACACCACCTGTACAATTAATAAAACTTGCTGTTGCTGCAAGCATATCTCTTGTAAGTTCATCTTCTGTTTGTCTCATGGAGACGCCCAGTCTTTTAACAGCTTCATTTAACACAGGATCTTGTGCTTGCAAAGTGCATTTAACTGTTACTTTTTATGACCAAATATTTTCTATTTGGCGGAGAGTCTTGTTAATCCTCTCTCCCTATGTCTCCATAGGGACCCGACTGTCGCTTCACCTTTCGGTGTCCACTCGCCTCAGTCTGTCACGCTGCACACTTTTATTTTTTAATGCTATCATTGCAATGTAACTGTAACATTTCTATTTAAGGAAAAATCATGAGTAAAATTATAGATAAAAACAAAAAACATTCTGAATCAGTATTAGGTTATTTTGCTGGAATAATAGATGGAGAAGGAAGTATAACTATTACTGATTCTACCCATACCCAAAAAAGATCTTTTTTCACAACTTCATTAGGAATATCTAGTACAGATAAGATTTTAATAGATTGGATAATCAAGGAATTTGGAGGATGGCAATCAGAATATACACCAAAACAAACTCCCAAAAACAGCAGAAAAAAAGTATATAGATGGCAAATAACTGGAGAAAACCTAGAAACTATATTGAATTTAGTTTATCCATACGTAGTTATAAAAAAAAGAGAGATCGAAGTTATGTTTAAAATGAGAAAAACTTACAACTTAGTAAAAGGTGGCAGTCAAAAAGTTCCAGAAGAAATAACAAAACTTCGCCAAAAATATACAAAAGAATTAAGTAGTTTACATTGCAGAAATTATAATAACCATAAAAAATAAAAATTGCTTGCGCCCTGTCGTCCTCAGCATGATCTGTTAGGATTTCCAAGTCAATCAGAGCAGATTTATAGCAGGCCATTAACTGCAAACACAAAAAATTTCAAAGATCTTTTAACCACGACTATTATAGACGCGGAGTTTTAATTAACCTGCTCATTTATCTGAATATATTTTCCGTAGAATGACACCTTTGCATCTATGTCAACTGCGCTTAATGTGTCTGCTGGAGGTGTTACTCCTGAATTTCCTAGAGGGACCATTGCTGTTGAGAGAGCGTTATATCTTCTCATACGCAATGTTGTACCACCATTTCTAGGCATAGTTTTAAGATCTGCTGCGATCTTATGTATTAAGTTTGGTACAGGAACTGATAATAGTTTTAAGCTGAAACTCTGCTGTATTGGAGCAGGCAGCATCGAGGTTGTTGTAATAGCCATATTGTTTCCTTCAAATAACATTAATAAAATAAATACCTACGTTTGGACTTCAAACATAGGAATGTTACTCAAAGCTGACGAGGCTTTTATACGGTCATGGATTGGCGAAATCCGATACAGCCTAAAAAAAATGAATAGATTGGCGAGATCCGATACAGCCATATTATAAATACCATTATGGAACTTATTTTACAATAAATAAGATAAGAAGTGTCGTCTTGAACAGAAGGGGTTACTTCAAAAAAAACAAGACGACACTGAACGGAGTGTATTGATTAATACTGTTTAGCAGATTCTTGAACTTCTTTCCACAATTGTTCTTTTAATTCTTTAGTTAATCCATTAGCAAATGCGTTAGCTTTTGTTAGAGGCGAGTCACCTTGTTGTGGAGTAACTGATGCGAGTGGCTTTGGTTTAAGACTGTTTTGTTTTACAACATCTCTATCTGCTTGATAGTTATCTTCTACATAAATACCAAGCTTTTTAATCATTTTATATGCAGAGACAGCTTTGCTATACATATCAGTTGTTGAAGCAAGTGTTTGTGCTATCTCAGGCTCTTGATCTCTTAATTTTTTAATATTCTCTTCACTTACAACCCTATCAAAATCACCAAACTGAGATTTAAGCCTGGCTTCAGTGGTTGTTAGCTGAACTTGAGATTGATATTTATCTATTATTTCTTGTTGTTTCTTTAGCTGTCTTTGTATTTTCTTATAATGTTTACCCTCAAAAAGATCATCATCATTAATGACCATATCATCATCGTCTTCTTGTACTGGTTGCTGCTTAGGTCTTTCATATTCTTCTAGTTTTCTTACAGCTTCATTTTTCTCACGTTCTATACGATCTTTTTCAGCACGTAAGGCTTTAAAGTTAATTTGATGTGGTGATTCTTCTTCTGGTTTAACTTGTTCCTCAACTACTTCATCAACAACAGGCTCTTGAACCACTGGTGCCTGTTCCTCAACTACTTCGTTGACTTCTGGTGTTTCAACTTGTTCTACAACTTCTTCTGGAAGAGGTGGCATTGCGATCTCTTTGTTTTCCATTAATTTTTCCTTAATTCTGGAGTTTTTTCTTGTTCATTGTTTAATTCTTTAGACAACCTATACAAGGATCCATCAGCAAACTTAAGAATATTAGAAAGAAGTTCATATTGTGACGGATCTACTTCAGTTGAATTTGCTCTCATATACTTACTTATTTTTCTATCTGGTATAACCCAAATAAGCGAAATTGTATCATCTTCTTTACGGTATTTATAAACAATTTGATCGTAATTTGGAGTTGGACATGTTGAACGTGCAAGAAAATAGTTACGAATAACGTTTTTCATTACTCGTTCTTTTTTAGTTAATACAACAATATAAAAGTCATCGTATTTATTTATATTATCTTTTATACACTGTTCTATATTTTTTTCATAATCAGTTAGATTTTCACGCATCTGCTCTTCATAAGAATGCGTTTCTATAGTGTTTTTTGAAAGCAATTCACTAGAAAGTTGCCCCACCGTCTTCTTTTTCCCTTCTATATTAACCATATATAGATCTCCTTCAGGTTTCTTAACTGGTATTACTTTCCCTTCAAATAAGTATTGGGGCAGATACGAAGGGATTATCTACCCCAATAAAAAAAGGAGCCTTATTACTTGTGAGTTATATGCATTAAATCAGTATTTATACTGTCTCGCATACCTTCTTTAGGATAGTCTTTTTCTTTTTTAGATTTCTTTTTTTTTGCTTTCATATTACTTGGTGTACCTAAAATATCAAAAGCTATCTTAGTTGTTTTCTTGTTAGTTCTAGGCATTATAGGCATTTTAGTACTTGTCTGGTTGTAATTGCCCACTTCTTTTTGAACTGTCTTTGCCTATTTGACTGTCTACGCCACTTAATCCGTCATTAAGATTAGGATTCATATATCCACTAGATTTTGGATATGGTTTAATGACTACTTCTTGAGGAAGATTTGCCATTGCTGAAGTATTAGTATTCAGCATAGAATTCGAACCATCATAATATTTTTTTGCCATCACGGCCCTTTCTGGAAACTGCAGGTAAATATACCTACAAGGATTATACCTCTAACCACTATACTTTTTGTAAATCTACATTAGTCGACTCAACTTCCTGATTTGGTGTCTCTCCTGTTTGCTGGAGTGTTTCAGAAAGTCGAACCATTTGCTCTAATTGTTGCATATCAATACTTTCTATTTCCTGCATTGCTTTAATTAAATTAAGCATACTTGCAGTTCTATCTTTAGCTGCTTCAGCTTTTCTTTCTATAGCTAAAGCTTTATTTTCTTGTATTCTACTTACTCTTTCTAAGCCCAGACCTTGATCAGCAATAGCTCTTGACTCAGCAAGTTTAGTTCTAGCTTTTTGTTCCTCCATAGCTGCTTGTAACTGCATTTCACTTGCTTGTTGTTGTTGTTGTTGTGCTTGTTCCATAGCATCAGTAAGTTCTTTCTTGTTCTGTATAGTTGCAGCATTAATTAATACATCGTCAGGTATGGGAACTCCAGCTTCTTTCAACTCTAACAACTGAGCAAATTGCATTTGCTTCTGAGTTGTAGTATTCAATCCCTCTTCAACAGCTGCATCGTATTTACCGAAAGCCTTGTGATAAAACTGAGGAGAAGGTTCTTCTTCTATGACTCTCTTAACTTTTCCTGGTGTAAAGTTATTTTGAATGATGTTTAATATTACCTTGCCTAATAGCTTCTGAGCATAGTCTAGATTATCAAATAACCCCTGAAGAGTAGTGAGACCAGCACCTTGTCTAAGCATAGCTAGAATGCCAGGCTTGCCATCCAAACTTGAGCCAGTAAGTTCTTCATTTACACCGGAGATTTCCTGAACTTCTTTAGCTAATAACTCTGAAAGCTGAATCATTGAAGGTGGTATCTGTGGCGGAAAGATTTGTTCAACGTCTGACATCTGTGCATCTTCTTTAAGAGCAAGACCTCTTCCTTGTCCACTCATGAAGACATCTTTTGGATTAACAAGAGCGTTCTCTTTATATTTCCATCCAGAGTTTATCTGACTTTCAAGGATATCGAGCTCGACAACTTTACGTCTGTTATATAAATACTGTGCATCACGTAGACCGCGAACTACTCCCTGAATTCTCTTATCAAAATTTGAAATACTAGGATTGAAATAACCTAAAACAGGAATAAAAGGATAGTTATCTATGCCGAGACAGTTCGGGCCATCGTACATAACTCTATTTTGAACTACTATGGCTACTTTTACTGTTGGGACTTCTTGATCTATAACAGTTACTTGAGGATATGTTTGTAAGAACTCCCTTAGACCATCTTCGTCTTCAGACTTCCATTCCATAGCCTCACCAGTTTGAGCATCTATTAACATGCGTTGCTTACGATAATCTTTATAGTAGAACTCATCGTATGGTAATAAACCCTTTGTTCCAATGTTATGACTTTCAGGCATGTACTCAAACTTACCATCTCTGGCATCTCGTACTTGTAACTCATTAATCTCAGTGGCTCTTTCAGGTAAAAGAGAGGCGCACTCTTTTCTTGTTAAGAATGAGCGCTTCCATATAGCGTTACAATCAGACAGATCAGCCTTCTTAAAAAAAGGATCCATTAAAAAGCTATTGTAACTACAGTTATCCACTCTTATATCACCAGAAATAGGGTCAGATCTGTAGTCTACCCAAACTTGTAATAGATTCATTCCGGTTATAAGAGCACCCTGAAAAGCATCAGATACTGTGTTTAATACACCTTCTTGACTGTTTAGCCAATACATTATTTTAGTGAATTGATCGGCTGTAACTTCATCACCATTTTCAACAGGAGATACAATAGTAGACATTCTGTTTCTACGCTGATGACCACTAATCATATTGATCACACGTTTTATTCTGTTGAAGTTAAATTGTTTTTTATTGAATGAAGAAGGTCCACCATAAAGCTCGTTCCATAAAGTTTGATCGCCAGCTTCAAACCTAGTGTCGATATCAGCCTCAGCCCAAAATGATTGGTTAATAGTGATGCTATCAGCATAAAACTGATTCATCTTATTTAACATTTCTTTATTCTCAGTGTAATACTGAGAATCTGGTTGAAATATGGCCATTTTTAATCCTCAATCCTTTTTTAAATAGACTACATACAGACCCTTATTGGACGCTCATCACCTAGTTTGTATTCAAAGTCTGCCTTGGGTGCATCCTTAAATCGCTCATAAATTTCTTGGTCTACCATAGAGTCAACGCCACTTAAATCTTCGCTTAAAATATCTAAAATGCGATTAATATCAACTGTATCAAATTCTTCCTCATTATAATATTCAATAGGATCTTCATTTGATACAGTTTCACCACACGAAACAAATAAAATGAACGTAATACTACAAAATAACAAAGCAACACAATTTAAAACAGTTCGCTTAAACATATTATCTCCCTTATATAAATATATTAAGATGATAACCAGTTTAGTTTCGCTGTATCAGTATATCAAGTTATTAATAATCAGATTTAATTCAAATAGAAAATCATATATATTAGTATTTGTAAATAAAAGGTGCAAATGTATTAGATAGTTTAACTATTATAAATGTAATAACTTATTTCATAAAAACGTTGATTTCTAGATGCTTTTATATATTATTATCGCTTATGTTTATTAACAATAAAAATTGAAGGGGTTTTTATGTAGTATAATAAATTCTAAACAAATCTATGTTTTTCAATCATACAAAGTATCGTTTTTTTTCAACTTTAAACAATAAAAGGAAGCTATGTTTAAGAAGTTTATAAAAGTATTATTAGTGTCGGTTGCTTTATTTTCTACAAATATCAACGCAGTAGAAATTAAAAGGCCAAACTTATTGGTTTCACCAGAAGCAGGTAAAGTAAAATTGTTCCATGAAGATGGCAAGTTTTATGTTTTAAATGACTGTGAATATACTTCGGTTCAAAATGCTTTTGTTGATAAAGAAATAAGAAATCTTTCTAGTGTTGAACTTGGATATTTCTTAGGAAGCATTAAAGAAATAGAAGTAAACGGAGAGATTCAAACTTTATACAAAATATCAGAAAAAGAGTTTGCAAATTTAGTTATTCCTGCCGTAGTAAATCCAATTGAATTTACTTTAAGCCAAGAAGTAGCATCATCTATTAATTCATATAACAGTATTGTCATTACTAAATTAAGTAATGGGGAATATTGCTTACACGCACATGTAAATGGACATGGTGGTGGATTTATTACTGGAGCAGTTGTTTATTGGGGTATTAAAACATTTGCATATGGAGGAATTGCCGCAAGCGTTGGAACTATAACAGTAGCCACTGGTGGAGTAGCTGGCGCAGCAATTGGAGGTGCCGCAGTAGCAACAACAGCCGGAATTAGTACAGGAGCCGCAATTGCAGGTGGAGCGATTGCAGGGGCAGGTTTAGCAACTGAAGCCGCTGTAGTTACCACTGGGGCTATTACATTGGCTGGAGGTGTGGCTGCAACTATTGCAGCAGTTGAGTCTACTGCTGCTGGAGCAGGTGTATTTTTTACTTTAATACCATGGTTACCATAATCTAAAGGATTTTAAAATGAATAAACCACAAATATTAATTGCACATCATGATCAAAAAATGATACTTGATGGAGCTTTGTCTATATTTATTTTTTTGTGTATGTGTATAGTATTTGTGGTTTTTCTTCCTAAATTAGAATTCTCTTTTTTTACGCTAGAAAGATCAATTAAAACCATATTTTTACTGGTAATTAAATCCTTTCTATGGTTTTCAATTTCATTTTTTTCCATTGGATTAATTAGTATGATATTCATGATCAAATACTATTTACTTCAATCAAAGATTCCAGATTTAATCATTGATAAAGCAGGTATCAGAATTAAAGTTTTTAACTTTATTCCATGGGATAATATTGAAGATGTATTTCCTGTTTACGGACCATCAACATTGAGCTGTATTGCCATAAAACTAAAAAATAAGAAGCTGGCTTATAAAGAAGCAGATATTTTAGGAAAAGTTGGAATCTTTAATAACTCATTAGTAACAAAAAAATATAATATAACTGTATCTAATTTAGATATAAGTGATGAAGAAATTTTTAGATTCATAGACAATCTTAAAAAATAAAACAGCCGACTTAACATGAAAAGCCGACTGCTACAAAATAAAAGAGTGCTACTTAAGCCTTATTAGTCTCTATTGTATTTAGATCAACAATCATATCAAATTCCTCTTGGATTATTGATGCGATTTTATCTTGATCAAAGTATAATTTTGTAAGTAGTTCTAATTTTTCTATGCGATCAATATCTATCTTATCAAGAGCAAATTTTGTTCCGTTGCCTAATGATTTGCTTAATTCAGTAACAAAATCAAAAGATATTTGATCTATTATATATTCAAGTTCAATAAGATTACGAGCATAATCTTGCATTGTAGTAATGATCTGATCTTCGTATTCTGAACCATATTCTTTTTCTAAATCTGAAATTGTCTTAATAGCTAATATCTTTTTCATATTAAACCCTATCTAAAAAATGGTGGCAAATTGTTAGAGTCTCCAAACATAGCTTCGCGATATCTACTGTCAAGTTCTTCTGGTGTTGAGTGACCATCTCTAGTCTTAGGTAAAGTAATACATAGATAACGTAGGGCATCTGCCATATGCGAAGTCCAATCATGTAACGGACGTTCTTTATATGTTTTCTTTTTGGAGTCGTATTCTTGGCGATAGTTATTGATAGCCTTTAAAAGCTTTTCGCATTTGGTTTCATCTATCCATATCTTAGAAAACGCTGATCTTACAGACTCTATGCCATCCATAATGGAGAGGTTAGGTGCTACTGTAAATTTTATACCAAGTTGCTTAGCCTTCTCTATTCTTGTCATGCCAGAACCAAACTCTTTAACGTTGATATCGTGAGGCGCTATATGTTTACCATAAATGTAATCCTTTTGAGCTAATACTTTTACGTAATGCTCAAGCCCTTCTTTAGAATTCTCATAACAATCTATAAAACGAACTGTCTGACCTATGGTTTGAAAGAATATAATAGAAGTTGAATCTCTAACACCTATATCCCACGCCGTATGGACCTTAAACCCTACCTCATACGGAACACAGCCAATCTGATTATTAAGTCTCATCTTATCTAGATACTTGGTGTAATAAGCACCCTCAACACCTAAAGAGAACGAACAATAGTATTCCTGTTGAATTAGATCCTCTGACATTAATCCATCAGCACGCTCACGCTCTATCTCTTTATATGGAATGTGTCGTGTGTCATCAAGTGTAAGTTTATAAGCAAACCAGTCTGGACTATTAAGAGCTACTTGATACAACTCCCAGAAGCTATTCTTACCACGTGGAGTTGAAATGAAAAGAGCCCATCCATCATTGGCTGCTAAAATAGGTCTAATAAACTGATAGGCACGTGGATCTTGTATAGCATACTCTGAAAATATGCATGCATAGGGGTTTGTGCCAACAATACTATCTATGTTGTCACTACCAATAAGCTGTAAGATAGAGCCATTGGTAAATGTAATCTTCATCTCTTGAGAGTTTTTAGATTTTATAAGCTCTTTAGGAATAAAGTCATGAAAGCTTTTACCGTCATTCGTTATTGAATCCCAAATAACTTTCTTTGCTTGTGCGTATGTCGGAAAGATATAAAATACAATGCATCTTTTTTTTATGCACTGTCTTATAGCCAGATTCCAAGCTGTTATATCTTTGCCTGCACGTCGTGGCATAATCGCTACGACCTTCTTGTACCCTTTATTCTCTACAGCATCAAGTAATGGGACCTGGTATGGGCGGGGAACAAAGGAGTTAAGAACCCTCCTTGTCTCATAGTTCATTGTATTGATCTATGTTCTTTGGAACACGCTTCACTCTCTTCTTAGGTTTAGAAATAGATTCTAATTTATCCATTCTCTCTAAAAGCTCCTGTAAGAATTTGTTTGTTTGGATATTACAATCAAAAGCTTTGATACAATCATCTTTAATAAAGCTATGTGCTTCTTTTAAAAGCTTCAGCTCAGTACCAAAGTTTTCTTTTATGTCATCAATAAGTCTTTGTAAGTCCTCTAGTTTATATTCTAGATTTTGCAATCTTACAGTCAGCTCTTTTCTGTTTTTACCTAAAAACTTAAACATTAATCTTATTCCTTCTTCTTCTTAGGACTTGTCCTTCTTAGGAACTATGTTTGAATCTGGAAACTTTTCTAAAACCCATTGAATAGTATTATTTTGAGTCTTCTCATCTGCTTTTTGTTTGAGATTTGAATTCCACTCTATGAGCTCTTTCCACTCAGGTCTATACATTGGTTGTACAGCTCGAATCATACCGGGTTCAAATTTTCTATTGATGGCACCTGTTTCTCTTCTCATGCCTATCATAAGTTTAGCTTCTTGACATGCTTCATCTAGTTCTGGAAACCTTTTACGCCAATCTCTAAATGTGGCTGTTGGTATCCCTTTAGAAAACCAAAATTGATCAAGGAATAGAGCTTTTTTATCGTTATAAGCCCAGTTTATTATTTGTTTAGTAAGTAGTTCGATAAACTCGATAGGAGCTGGTACAAGGCGCTTAGTGAATAGGTCTTTATATTCGTCTAAAAAACGATAGTTAGTTTTTTTACCGTTACGTTTAGGTACTATAGACTTGGGGACTTCTTTCTTTTTGGAAATTTTCTTCATCATTCTCCTTCTTGAATAGATATTTCTGTTCTAGGTATATTTGAATAATATTTAGAAGCATTAAGTTTGTAAATTAAAGAATCATCTTGGTACACGATTTTATTCATAACATCTAAGTAGAATTTAATTAGGTTATCAATATCTGGTCTAGAGGAATGGCGTAAGTCCTTTTTTCTGAGAGAAGGAGAAAGGTAGAATAAAAGACTTACGCTTATTGGTAGTATAAATAGTATATGGTCTTTTAATTGTTTTTGAACTAAAAGTTGATTATAAAACTTTTCTTTAGCTTGAGGATTGTATGTTCTCTTTGAGTTATGACGATGTCTTTGCTGTGGTATAGGTTTGCCTTCGATAACTATACTTACTTCTCTCATATCTAATCCTTTACCATCTTAGCTCTTAATTTATCACGTATAGCTAATGGTATCATATTTTTAAATCCTTGAGGCAGTTGGTCATCTGAAGGAAATTCGCCTATAGTTTCTGGCTGGTTTTTTTCTTCTATATTATCGGTACGTTGATATCGATAAGTATTAGATTTATAGGATGTCTTGTTTGGCTCTAAAAAACGAGAGTCATTATATCCGTATTTTCTAAGCAGACTCTTAATTTCGTTATTTGGTATATTCATCTTCTTACACCTCACAATACAAGCATCCATTATCCAAAGCATGTCATTTTTTCTATCTGGACGATTAAATAATAGTTGCTTGAGGTAATATACAATAGGTTGTGGAAGTGATTTTATCAACTGTACGTCCTTTTCACTTAATATTGTATCGGAAGGTACATTGAAAAGCCATACTTGCTTAGATTTACCAAGATTTATTAATAATTCTTCATATTCAGCAACTGATCCATATAATCTTTTACCACGACAATAACGATGTGCTGCTATTTTTTCTTTATCCGTTAACGATCTAAAATATGACTTTTTACAGAAGCGAGGATCTATCGAGCTTCCCTTTTCAGGTGATTCATTACCCATACCTATATCTCCTAGAACTGCTGAAATAGACAATGAGTTATTTTTAAACTTGGCGTATGGATAATCTTCATAATGTATATTTGCAGGATGCGTTTTTGGTAACTT
>Ga0075122_10000638_pt1 | contig 26937 bp, 36 predicted proteins | sample AntAceMetag02UKB_FD_69790 | JGI IMG/M metagenome (GOLD analysis project Ga0075122, IMG submission 69790) | Saline lake microbial communities from Ace Lake, Antarctica - Antarctic Ace Lake Metagenome 02UKB | ecosystem: Environmental > Aquatic > Non-marine Saline and Alkaline > Saline | place...
CTCCTACCACTCTATACAAAAGTGGCGACTAACAAGACCACAACCGGGTCGGGGAACCCTTAATCTTGAAAGCCGCCACCACTTCATAAATGTACCCCCGAAAATCGTTGTTATATCTCTCATTCCCAGCCCTCTCTTAGTACAAGACAAAAAGCACCCCAAATGTTCCTAGTAGGAATCATTCCTATTAAGGGATAAGGGGCATCCCCAAGGAGAGCCTCAGAAACGCCCCTTAACGGCATCTTAGTGTGTAACCCTACATAGGGCTTCATCAAACACAGTGCTGAGTATCTTGGATATCTGGTAGACCTCTAGGCCGACATCTATCATTGCACCCAACATTAGACGGGCAATAAGCCCCCTGTCTATAACCTCACTATCAGGGTCCATATCACTAAGCATGTACTTTAACGCACCAGCATGTAGCTCTAGTATCCTTACAGTGTCTTCGCTTAACTCTTTCATCACTATGTCTCCAAGGTGTCGGGAATGGTACTGTTATCAATTGCATACATCATAGCACAAAATCTCTCGAACTCAGCTTCTACCCCTAGCTGGTGGTAGTATTCCTCGTCGAGACCACTAGGTTCAGCGTAGCTCTCGTCGTAATGGTCCTTACACATAGTATCCCTCCTCGTCAAATATAGTCATAGCCTTGTTATAGTTCCTGATGTTCTCGCAACACAACATAGCCTTACCGTCCTTGTCAAATCTAGCAACTATGTATCCTAACCCGTTCTCAGCCAGTACCAGAACATCCTCTCCTATGTTCATGGTAGCAATGAGGGTGGCTCCCCTCTTGTTGATTAGCTCGCCTACCGCAAACTCTCCACTGTTTAGATTTTTCATTCTGACCTCCTATTAGTAGTATATGTACCCCGTCAAGGCCTGTCTTAACCCCTGTTCTTGGCAACCTGCTTTTTGTAGTAAACCCGTACTAGGGCTATACCTTCAGCGAAGTCCTCATATGTCCAATCCTTAAGATGCTTGGCCATGAGGTCATTATCGACTAGGGCATGTACCTCTACATCTCCGGGGTTGATGCCGAAGGTCTGTGCAGTCGTGTCCAAACCCTTATTATAATTGGCTTTCATGTCCTCTAGGGACAGTCTAGGCTCCGTAGGCTCTGTAGGTGGGGCAACAGGTGTTTCTGCCTTAACGGGCTTCTCAGGTGCCTTCTCGTCGAACTTGGCCTTCATCTCGTTAACGTAGGGGCTACTGTCGAACTTCCCAAGGAAAACGTCAGCAGAAAGTCCCACATCAGACATACCCTTTGTAAGAGCATCTGTCATGGCTTTCTTGGGTGCTTCCTTATCGAAAAACTCCCCACTTCTGTTCTTGACAACAAATGGAGCCATTCCCCGTATTGGACCCCATGTAGACCACTCGCTGTCTTCCTTGATGCCAATGGTGATATCACATACTGCATAGGAGCCATATGTAGGTGCTTCTATGATGGAATGGTCACACACATACTTCCACCCCACACCCACGGGGCCAAATTCTTCAGTCATCCTCTGTCGTTGCCATTGGGCGCATATGGTGGTCAGGCTGAACCCACCCCCCATACTTACCTTCTTGGTGAACTTGGGGTCGGTTTCACAAAGATTATCCCAGTGTCTCATATTGTCGCTCATTCCTTTTCTCCTAACGGTTTGAATAGGTCTATCCCTATGTGTAAGCAAGGTTCTATATCTTGCTTGTCGCCCCTGAAGTTTTGAAGCTGCATCCTTACTGTGTCTTTCCTAACCATGCTCCTGTCTATTGTGACATAACCTGTACGGTCTGTCCACTCTACCACCACAACAAATGGAACCCCTAGAAGTTCCCCATACTCTAAGCACTTCTTTACCTTAGCTAGGCTTATCATGTAGGTATCATAGGTGGTGGACTCACAAGTCCTGTTCTTCATCTCCACCAAGGAAACCGCCCTGTTTGCCCTGAAGCCAAAGTAGTCAGCCCCATACTTCATCCCTACCTTATATAGCTTGCAATAACAAGCTCCCTCTACCTTAGCCCTCAGACGCTCTTCATTTACAGCGTCACTCTTATCCTCGTAAATAGGTCTCATTATCAACTCCCTCTAGTATATATACTTCAATAGTAACCTCAACTGTAGCACCAAGTAACCCTTACCTCTATAGTATATCCTCAAATTCTATCCTGTCAAGTTTCGGTTGGCTCAACCCTCGGCTATTTTGCCTCCCGCAGGTCAGTGGGTTGCTATCGGGTGGGGTTCCTTTAACCCCCCGTTCACCCGTCCCACTTTGTCAAAGAACTTTGGCCTCTCAGCCATCTGCACTATATAGAAGCAAGAACCTTGCCAAACTATACAAAGTGCCACAAACGACCATATACCGTACTATACCCAAAACAGGTACAGATAGTAGGGCTTGCAAATTGCATGACGGTGTGGCATAATGCAACAATACAAATGTTGTAAACAAAAGGGAGCCGTACAATATAGATGTTGTTTACAGTAGCAACATGGTCCCCCTACATAAGCCCCACTTAGTCCCCATTTATAAGGAGGTATTCTAGGTGTGCCAAAATGGCACAGTTACCTAAGGCTCTTACCATGGGAACTTTTTACCCCCATTCTGTCTTGTATAGGTAGGAAGGTAACAATATCACAACCAGATAGGATGTTATGGCAAAATCGAGGAAAGCCAAGAATAGGTACCTACCCCAACAGATGGGTAAATTCATTGAGTTAAAGGACCGGCTTGACGTGGTACGGTTTAAGCGTATATTCCAAATAGAGAGGTTGAGAGAACAACAACGTAGGCAAAAGGAGATTGAAGATAATGAAAAAGCCCAACCTGAGTAAGAAGTGTGTATTGTGCATAGTAGTTGTGATTATGTTGGCAGTAGCCCCACTACTATGTGGGTGTAGTAATCCTACAGAGCCTATAGATATGTCCCAATATTATATAAGGTATACTGTTGAAACAGATGACAATGCTCTTGTAACTATATACAAGGATGGGGAACTATATGAATATAGTTTTGAAGATGGCTTAGGCACACTTGGCTTTAATCCAACAAGTACAGATACGGCTTATATAAGTGTGGTGTTTTGGAATGATTCACCTGATAGTCTTTGTTTTAGTGGCACTTCAGTTAAGGTTCAATTATGTCCCAAATATTTGGGTGGGCGGTTTTTGTTATTTTACGAAAATGATATGAGTCCACAAGGTAATATTGCGTTTTCTTGGAATGGAGAGTTTTAATGCCTAATCCAATTAATGAAGACCCTGTAATGGCGGCTAGGGGCGTTGCTGAATATAGGGCCATGCTTGGGGATGCTGAAGTTCAGGCTGCTTTGGAACTGAACCTTACTGGGTCCACGCCGGGGTCAACCCTGCCAGATACCTTAATAGTATTTAGAACTGAGGATAATGACTACGCCCATGCTGATTACTATGGAACTGATATACCAACACTTGCAGATAGTATGTCAAGATTTGGTATTAGCTTAATACCTGACGGTAGGGATATAGGAGTATATTCTATTGATATCCCCGGCAATATAACAGTAAGCCTATCCGCGCTTAAGGCTGAGTTTATCCGTATATCAAACATGATGAATGAGTCTTGTGACCCTTCCTTGGCTAAGGGGCTTGGTATGGGGATGGAAACGTGGATTAGTACCCTAGTAGGCACAGATGCTTAAGTCTATTGAGGAACGCCTGTTTGTAGAACAAGCCCTTAACCTAGACACTTATGCTAAGTCTGAAGACGACCTTCAAGTAGGCTGTGCCAAACTACTGGATGGCTTGGGTCTATTATGGATGCATGTACCCAATGAGGGTAGGCGGTCTGGAAGGTATGGCGCTGGCCTCAAACGCAAGGGTATGAAGAAGGGTGCCCCTGATATCCTCATATTTGAATGGGTACAGCATAGGTTCGGCGTTGCTATTGAATTGAAATATGGTAGTAACAAAACCAGTAGTGAGCAGGATGAATGGCTACAGGCTCTTATAGATAGGGGCTGGTACGCCGTGGTGTGTAGTAGTATGAAGGAAGTAGTCAACGTATTGCGACTTAATGGATTCTTACCTTTGGAGGCAAAGTAATGTTGTCAGTAGAAACGGGTCATGTAAAGGGCTGTAAGGCTCTGGAAGCTGTAAGGAACCACGAGGTACTGATGCCATATTCAAGCATGGCAGAGATAGAGTTTAAGACCTTCCCCGGAGACGAATCTCGTAAGTGGATAGTATATCGTTGCCTAGATGTAGCGTGTGATGGCAAGCTGTATATATCTTCAAACGGGGCTAGGGATGCCGCTTATGAGCATCTTCACGATAGGGAACACAATGGGGGGTAAAGATGTCAAAGGCTAGAAAGACACTATCTGCTAAGGCTAAGAAGCGTAGGATAGATGTAGCCCAGTTACTTCTAAGGGGTTACTCATACAGGGAAATGGCGGCTCTTTACGGGGTTAGCCATGTTACTATATGTAATGATGTTAAGGCTATACTAGAACTATGGGCCGAAGAGACTAAGCCTGAGGAACGGCATAATTGGAAACTAAAGGAGCTTAGAAAACTTGACAGTATGGAACGTGGTCTTGCTATTCCTTCAGAGAGTGGGGACGTACCATCTGTTGATAAGAGACTTAAGCTTATGGAGCGTAGGGCAAGGTTACTAGGATTGGATGCCCCCATCAAGTTAGCTATCAGTTCATTTGATATAGATGAGGCCATTAAAGCAGAGCTGGAATTACTGGCGACTGGTGATACTAATATCGTTGAGGCTGACTTTGAACTCTTACCAGAAGGTGATGGCGAATGAACTACATCAAGCTAGAACAATTCTGCAATGTATTTAATGACTTCTTCTTAGGAGGACTACATGGCATCATGGAGGGACTGGCCGGAACAGGACCGCATGAGGCTCCTGACGGAGCTAAAGGAACGGAATAGAGCTAAATACCTTAATAAGTTTACCCCTGAGTGGTTTCTTAATGAGTGCCTAGACCTAGACGGAATCTCTTTGGCAAGCTACCAGAGGGAAATGGTTCACGATGTCTTTGAAACAGACAGGGCTTGTTGGAGAGCGCCCCGTGGTGCAGGTAAGTCTGCCGGGGCTGCTATTGCTATATGGGCATTTATCCTCAAGCATCACATGGCTGGACATGAATGGAAGGTTGCAACCACAGCTTCAGTCTTCAGACAACTATCCCGATTCCTGTGGCCAGAGGTACATAAGTGGGGTAGGCGCATTAAGTGGGATGTCTTAGGGCTTAATAAGCACGAGTTTGAAATCTTGATGACTGAGATTAAGGGTCCAACGGGAACCGCCTTTGCAATGTCATCCAACGACCCTGACTTACTAGAGGGCGTACATGCCGACTACCTACTACTGGTACTAGACGAAGCCAAGGCAATCCCCCCTATTATGTGGGATGCTTTAGAGGGAGCATTGGGTAGTGGTGAATGTCATGTGTTTGCGATATCAACCCCCGGCCCACCTTTAGGCAGGTTCTTTGATATACATAATCGTAAGAGAGGGCTAGATGACTGGACCCCTAAGAGGATTACCTTACAGGACTCTATTGCAGAGGGTAGGGTTAGTGCTGGCTGGGCTGAGCAAAGGCGCAAACAATATGGAGAAGGAAGTGCTGTGTATCGCAACTACGTCTTAGGTGAGTTCTCCACTGAGGAAGAGGGTGGGTTAATCCCCCTTGAGTGGATTGAGGCTGCTATGGCTAGATACCCCCAAATAAGGCCAGAACCTACCCAAGGCGGCATAGATGTAGCCGGAGAGGGTGATGACACTACCGTACTAGCTTATGGCTGTGTAGGGGGTGTAAATGGGCTTAAACAATGGGCTGGCATTAAGGAGCAGGAATTAGCCAATAATCTACTGGCTGCTTCCCAAGAGATAATGGTGCCATATCCTAGTGAGAGGCTTAAGAAGTTTAACATAGACTCCATAGGTATAGGTGGCACTATATGTATGCTATTGGAACAGGCTAGGATGTCTGTCTTTAGATTCTGTGGCAGTGCGTCTGGTGGCAACGAAGATGGTATAGAGTTTGCTAACCTAAGAGCCTTGGGCTATTGGAACCTTAGACAATTACTTAATCCTGAATCAGATAATCCTATCTGGCTACCACCTGACGATGATTTAATGGGAGAGCTTACGTCATTAAAGACCGTGCCCGATGCTCATGGTAGGTTAAAGGTAGTAGAAAAGGCTAAGATAAAGACAAGCCTAGGTAGGTCTCCTGATAAGGCAGATGCAGTTATGTATTGCATGTGGGAAGTAACTGGTGGGGCTATTGGCTGGGAGGTTGTTAAGTCAACTGGTGGCATTGACATAGGGCTTATCTAAAGGGAAGGCCGGGAAGACCAAGAAGATAAGTACCCATTTTGGGAACATAAACACCCATAATTGTCTTGTATATGTTAGGGGGATGCTAACGGGGTATATTGCCCCACTTTTCTATACACTTGGGATAGGAGCAATATGCTTAATTCGATAAAGACATGGTGGCCAATAATAGTAACTGTACTTGCAGTGGCTTTTGCCTTGGGTGCTAACGCTAAATCTATTTCAGATAATTCTTGTGATATTAGGGAAAACAACGTATTTATCCTAGAAAATACCGATGAGATTAGTGATGTAACTGCTACACTTGTCCGTATAGAAACAGATGTAGAGTGGGTAAGATATATGTTGGAACATGAAATCTATGGAGAGGGTGAATAGTGGCAGATAAGAAAAAGGGAACCCTACCGGCCACGGAAAAGGTTAATCTCAAGTCTAAGCGGTTTATCATACTGGTAGCCCTTGACTTGCTTTGGGCTGGACTTCTAATATTCAACTCCCCAGTAGGTTTAGCCCTAGCCCCTTGGCTGGCTGGCATCAACGGTGTGTGGATACTTGGCGAAAGCTACCGACCCTCTGGCGTAGTTGAGGGTGTTGTAAGGAACATCCTAGGTACTGATGAGGAGTAACAGATGTCTTTAATGAATGATATGATAAAGCTTGCTGCTGCTAATAAAGTAGCAAAGCCTGAGGTATTAGATAGGGATTCATGGGGAAGCTTTAAGCTAACCACTAATGAAGACCCTGTAATAGCAGCTAGAGGCATTGCCGAATATAGGGCCATGCTTAGGGATGCCGAAGTTCTAGCTGCTTTGGAACTACGCCTTACTGGGTCCATGCCGGGCTTCCAGATTCTTGAGGCAGATAGTTCCGGCGAGGCTGCTGAGTCTGCAAGGCTTATAAGAAAGATTCTTAATGTAATACCGGGGTCAACCCTTGGTATCCTGAGGGACCAAGTATATAGAGAGGCCATGATATCAGGCTTCGTTATTGCTGAAGAGGTCCAACAGGTAATGGATGACCCTGAGTTTGGCTCGATAATTGGGCTTAGCTCTATTAAGGTGAGGCCGTCTGATAACTTCAGCTTTGATACCGATAGACACGGCAATATAACGCAGGTTAATCAACTAACCACTGGCGCTAGTACACCAGTACCTATGGACAGATGTATATATTACGCTCCATTCGGTACTCCCTTCAACCCTTATGGCAGGTCTGCTCTCTATGCGGCATACAACGCATGGAAGCTTAAGACCCACCTATTTAGGTCGTTCGGTGTATTCATGGACTCTAATGCTTCAGGTGTTAGGGTTGGCAAGATAAAGAAGGCTGACTTCGCAGAGCTTAGGGATAGGGTACAGACCATTCTTGAAAGAATGAGTTCTAATCCTTCTGTAACCCTCCCTGACACTGTAGACCTAGACCTTAAGATTCCTAACGGTGCGGCTGGTAAGCATTATATAGATGCTATTCGTGAAATCTGTAATAAGGAAATCAGGAAGGCTATACTATATGATGAGAGTATAAATGCCGAAGGTCTACACACTGGTTCCTATGCTAGTAGAGAAATGTCTAAGGGCATTGTGGATGAGGTACTATCGGCTTACGGCGCGGCATACGCTGAGATTCTGAATGAGCAACTTATTAAAAGGCTCTTGAAGTGGAATGGTATGGAAGATTACCCAGCCCCGACGCTGGTATCTATTCCCGCCGTAATTCGTAACGAGGACCCCGCCCCTATACTAGCAGCCCTTGCTTCAGCGTACCAGTCTGGTGTCCTCACAGAGAAGATACCCGCTCAGGTACAGAACGACATTATTAAGGTTATGGTAGAGGGTATTGGCACAAACTGGCCCGACGAGCTTGAGAAAGATGATAGTAATGCTATTTCGGCTCATGCATGTAGCCATACTATAGAGCTATCGGCCCCTGCTGGTAGGTCCAAGGCTGATATGATGAAGTACCGCAAAGAGGTTAAGGTAGCTGAGGCTGATGCCCTTGTAAGTTGGGAAGAAGCCATTGCTAAAGTAAGGCCCATTATGGAGACTGCTATAGGCAGGGTTCTATTCGATAGTAACGGCCAGTGGAGACCTGACATCATGGTTAATGGTGTACCTAAGTTGGGTATTATCAGGCAGAGGCTTGGAGAGGTATCACATAGGGGTGGAACTGAACTCAGGAAAACACTTAGGGTGATAGCAGAAGACTCCCGTAAACAGGGCGTTAGCCAAGCAGAAAGAATGGTCCCAAAGAAGGCCAGTATCATACAGAGAAAGAGTGTGGCTCCTACGGCTGCTGAAGAGATACTAAGTCAAGATGTTTATATGGCCCTTAACGGGTTTTATGACGAGCTTGATAGAAGCATGTTCTATATAGTGAGGAACTCGGCACTTAATCAGGTGTCTCCTGACCTTACTGCTATGGACATTGAGACAGAGCTTGATAAGGCGTTTGGGGAGAATAAATCAACCATACTACTTGCAGGAGTAATGGCAGGTGCCTATGTCATAGGTCAGAGAGAAGTATTTGACCCTAGCGTTATTGTAGGATTTAAGTATGATGCTACGTTTGATGATGGAACCTGTGAGATATGTGACGCTTGGCATGATACATTCATAAAGGCTGATGACCCAAGTATGCCGGGGCTGCCTATGCACCCCAAATGTAGATGTGTTAAAATTCCGGTATATGCAGGTGAAGAGCCTAGTGGATGGTTAAGCGGTGGCGAGTGGGCTACCGTGGATGACACTGGTGGGATTGCGTCAAGTTTTCCCACACCTAACGGATATGGTGGAGGAGCATAATGTCTAACGAACACGTTGCTATAATCTACGGCCCCGACAAGTTTAGCAAGTTCCGCAAGGAATGTAATGCCTTTGACGAGGGCATTGGTGCTACATGGGGCGAGGGGGATGACGGCAAGACACAGGCTCAGATGGTTCACTTCGATACTATGAAATGGTCTCCTAAAGAGGCTAAGCAGTGGCTTAAGATACATTTCTACAAGCCCATAGAGTTTTCTGAGGGAGAAAAGCCTGAGGCAACCTTTAAGGTATGCGAGCCGGGTACTTACAAAGCATCTACTGGCAAGCTTACTATTACCGCCTCAGACATAGATGATGCTATTGAAGCCTTTACAGAGGCTAAACTTAAGGGTGTACTCCCTGCCCTGAAATATACCCATGCTTCTGGCACTAAGGCTATAGGTGCGGGTAAGATTACAGATATGTGGAAAGCCAGCGATGGTTGGCTAATGGCAAAGGCTGTTATCCTAGATACTGCTGTAAGGGATGGACTCAAGAAGGGTATCCTAACCGATATCTCCCTAGAGGGTGGTAGTTCATTCCCATATAGCAACAAGGACTATGGTCTAGTAATATCCGCACTAAGTATACTGGCCCCCGGAGAATTTCCTGCGGTTCCGGGCGCTAGTTTAACAGAAATAGCCGCAGGAGCAAGTGTTGAAAGGGTGGTAGTTATGATAAACCAACCTGAGGATACTATTGCGGCTGAGGCTCCTGTTGTAGAAGCCCCCGTTGAGGCTGCTGTTGAGGACGCCCCTGATGAGGCCCCTGTAGAGGCCCCTGAGGACGAACCTACTGAGCCTACGGTAGAAGACCGCATGGAAGCCCTCGAAGCCCGTATAGCCCTATTGGAAGAGTCTATGCTGGCTGTTGAAGACGAGACCCCTGAGGAGGTCATTGAACCTGAACCTGAACCTGAGCCTGAAGCTGTTGCTGAAGGCCCAACTAATGAAGCTATCGAAGCTTCTATTACCGAAGTTGAAAAGAAACTTCAAGCTGGAAAACGCAAGTCTTTCAGAGAGCATATAAACGGTCTAGCAGACAATTCTGCCAAGCAGATAGTTCTGGCCGCCGCAAGTATGTTCACCGTAGTAGCCGAGCCAGAGGTTCTTCTTAGTGGAGAACAAGGCGACTCTGAGGAAGCTGCTGTTATTGAGGAACTGCCCATCGTTGATAGGCAGGAAAAAGCCATACATGATGTAATGGCAAGAGACCATGTGGATTTCGTCTCTGCAACCAATTCGGTTGTAAAAGAAAATCCCGAACTTTTCTCTTAAAGGAGTAAACAATGCTTAGAGTACCTTCAATGTTTGCTCAGCTTCCGGGAGTAACTGCTTCCGCTGATATCTCTGCATATCAGTATTGTAATGTGAAACTGGATGCTGCAACAACTTGCACCTTCGCGGGTGCTGGCGAGAGGGCTGTTGGGGTTGTCCTCAACGCACCGGAAAGTGGAGAAGCTGCTGACATTATGGTCAGTGGAGTCTGCATGATGGTCGTTGACGGTAATGCCGGTGGTATCTCCGTAGGTTCGTATCTTATATCTGACGCTGCTGGCAAGGGCGTTGCAACCACCACTGACACCCACCAGCTTGTTGGAATGGCCCTTGCGGCTTCCACGGCTGCGGGTGACATAATCCCAGTTGTCATTATGCATGGCACTCTGGCTGGATAAGGAAAGGGTAAAACAATGAGTATTACTGTAGACACTGCACAACTCAGAAAGCTTGTCCTTCCTGTATTCACCGGATACAGCAACGATGACTATCTGGCGAGGGTTATTCTCCCTCAAATCAACGTCAAAGAGGCTCACGGCCAAGTGGCCCAGTTCTCCGCAGACGTGCTGAGACTTACTAACTCCGCAGTAGGCGAGTTCGGGAAGGCTGTTGAGGTTTCCTCAGGGCTTTCTTGGGCCAACTACGACTGCATCGACCACTTCAAGTCCCAGTTTGTTCCTAGTACCTTTGAGCGTCAGTTTGACGCACCTATTTCCGCTGCACAGTGGGCGGCTGAGTCAATCGCTCAGTCCTTGCTTGTTGAGGAAGAGGCTGCTCTTGCTACTGCTCTTACCTACACCAACTTCTCCGCAGGTTGGTATGCAACTCCGGGCACCAAGTGGAACTCCGCTGGTGGAGACCCCGTTGCTGATGTAAATACGGGTATGGCCAAGGTTAGGACTGCCACTGGCAGGTTCCCTAACGTACTGGTTGTGACCCCTGATGTACACCTTGTTCTCGTGGACTATGTTAGGGCCTCTTATTCGATTGCTACCTATGCGGGTCAGCCCTCGAATGAGCAGATGGCTGCTTTCTTCGGTGTAAAGAGCTACTACGTTGCTGGCGCTTCGTACAACTCCGCTATCGAAGGACAGACCGCAGTGCTGGCTAACATCTACGGTACTGAGATGTGCTGGCTGCTCTATGTGCCTGAGAAGGCCAGTCTGATGGCTCCTGCTTTCGGTTACACCATTGTAGCCAATAGCACGATGGATGCTGAGGTAAGTAAGAACCCTCGCGGTATCACTTACCTCGCAAGCTCTGAGTATCAGGCGAAGGTTCTGAACTATGACGCAGGGTACGCCCTGTACAACACCTTAGCCTAAGCTAAGACTGGTGATGGGGAGGGCTTCGGCTCTCCCCGGACCCTTTAGGAATGGAGTTAATATGGCTTATACGGATACTGCTTACTTACAGACTGTTAATTCTGCCCTAACGCAGAATACTTTACTATTGGTCAATGCCATTAGTGATGCCTCTTTGTATTTAGATGGTAGGCTTGAGGAGAAGTATAGTATTCCGCTGAGTACGCAAGCTACTGGTAGTCTGCTATTTACAGACAACCCGACAGATGGTCATACCCTTCCTGTAGGTGACGTAACGTATAGGTTTAAGGATACTCCTGTTCAGGTCAATGATGTTACTAGGGGAGCTTCTGCAACCCTATCCGCTACCAACCTAATCTTTGCAATAAACCAACGTGGTAGCAATTTCTATACAGGAACCAAGGTTAATGTTGATGTAGCTGCTGTATACGGTTCTTCTACTACCGTAAACCTTGTCGCAAGAAAAGCAGGTACTTGGGGTAACTTCCTTGCTTTAGATGCTGGAACTGCACCTGTTACCGTTACTGCCTTTAGTGGTGGCTCAGGTGACTATCCCGTGCTAGAACGTATATCTGCATGGCTTGCAGTATCTTACTCATTAGCTGGACAGGCTAAGTCTTCTTTATCAAGTGGTGGCGGGGGAACTGACTTCATAGATGCTATGACTAAGAATGCAGAGGCATGGATAGATATGCTACTGGATGGTAAGATGTCCATTATAGAGGCAGATGGTTCCATAGTAAGCCCTAAGAGCGGTTCTCTACCAACAAGTTCTACTCTTAATGCAACACCCTTTGCAGATATAGGAGACCCTATCTATTGGGAAGAGGATTCGTCCTTAGAGTGGAGTAGGTAATGGGAGTGCGCCTCAAGCTTACACCTGAGAGCCAAGCCACGATACGGTATTGGATGAAGGAAATGGCTCCTGAGTTTAAGTCAGAGGTTATTACCCCTTGGGTGAACGAACTGGGGCGTAAGTGGAAAGAACAGATGGAGGGTGCCTTCGTTGAAGAGGCCACCCCTCAGGGACCACCTTGGAAGGCCCTCACAGCTAGGTATGCGGCGTGGAAGATGCGACACGGCTATCCTGACCTTATAGGCACCCGTACCGGAGCCTTAAGCCGGTCTATGTATAAGACAATGACCCCGGCTAGAGCGACCGTAGAGGTGGGTTCTGGGGGCGTAGAATACGCTAAGTATTTCAATAGGGTAAGGTCATTCTTCCCATCTATGAGAAACGCTGAGAATGATGCCTATGGGGTTTTTAACTCCAAGGTAAGAAGGTTTGCTAGGAAGGTCAATGGTGGAGCGTAATGAATAAGTATCAGATAATCAGGGATGCTATAGTTAGCCATCTTCAGGCCAATATAGACGATGCCTTCATAACTGGGGACATCTCGGCCTCTACAAATATACAGGATTATGATACCGCTATAGCAGTCTTCTTTGCTGGCTTTGAACACCTTGAAGACCGAAGCGAACCCGGCCATCCTTCCCGTGATGCCGAGTATTGGATAAGTGTGGTATGCAGAGCCTCTAATGACAGGAACCAGTCTGATGCTATAGATGACCGTGTATCTGAGATAGAAGACCTATGTAATGCACCGGGGCACGGGTTCCCAGTCTTTAGCGTTACTGGGGTAGAGCGGTCAACCGCAGTCAGGGCCAATAAGAACTTCGATGACGCAGCGGGTATTAATGCAACCATAGTAGTAACTGTAAGAATACATGAGGATGAAATTGAGCTAGTACCTGACCCTAGGCTTACTACGCTTACCTTTATGGCAATGGCTGGATTAGCTTCTTGTATACAGCTACAGCCCAATACTATCTTCGACTACTACCTACCAGACGGTACGGTCCAGAGCGGGGTTAATAGCCCCGTATACACCCCTGCTAAGGGTACTGGGGATAAATACATCTATGCTATAATGGATGATGGTCACGAGGTTAGTGAGCTAACCCATATTGCGGCTACTAATACCCTCCCTACGTTTATGGTTTACATATCTGACCTTATACACATGAGGCCGTCTACTATGTTTTCCCTCGCCTACCAAGCTGTAGTTGGTGATGTTGATGACCTTAGGAACGTAGTAGCGCCTACTACTTCAAGGGTCTATATACATGCTGGTTACAATTTCTCTTGTCTATATGGTTCTGTTTCACGCTGGGTAATGCAAGCAACTGAAGTCTTACTATACAACTGTCGCCGGGTGTATGGTTCCTTACAGTTTGCCACAGATGCCCCAACCAGCAAGGTTACTCTGAGTGCATGTACAGACATGAGCGCAGATAATGTGTCACAGACTATTATAAATTACGATAACTGCAACGCTAACGTCTTTGCGAGGACATTCCTTGTAAACACGGTAAAGCGTAGCCAACTGACGGCTAGTGCTGAAACGTCCGTACTGTCGTTAATAGCAAAGGGCTGTACCTTTACCTTTGCACCTGAATAAGGAGTACATATGAGTAGAAGTAAAAAGTCTCCCGATGACATCACCCTGCGTTATGTGGGTGGATGCGGTGCTAGAATTTGGAAGGGTGGATGGATACGGGTTAAGCCCGGACAGGTCTGCACGTTCCCCTCTAGCCAAGAAGAAACTAGGCTTGCAACTGGCATATGGGAGCATGTCGAGAAGCCTAAACCCGTTATAGAGGAGAGTGACTAATGTCTTTTTACATTGGACAAAACGCTGTATTGGGTGTGGCACTACAGGACGAAGCCTCGGGCGAGACGTTTGGCCATGCAATTTGTGGTACTTATGACTACATGAGGGTTAAGCCCGGCGGTTTTAAGTATGAAGTCCGTAATGCCAAAAACACCATAGATGAGCTAAATGTAGACCCTAGTCTTCTTTGCGTTGGTGGTCTCTACTACACATGGACCGCAGAACTAGTTATGAGTTATTCCTACAGGGAGAAGCTGTTCATGCTTGCCCTTGGGAGTACGGATGACTATGTTGCTGGTCCACCAATGGTTCACGGGATTACCCCTGCGGATAAGATTCGTTTTGGTAGCATACAGTTAGTCTATACAGATGAAGCTGCACAGGACGACCTTTGGATAACTGAAACCTTTAGTAATACTGCTATAACCTCACTATCTCTTAAGCAGGATGCCGAAGGCGAACTTACCCTTAGTGTGTCTGGCGTAGCAACTGCCATGACAAGGGCCACTGACTTTGCTGGCCAGTCAATAACCATAACTACTACTGAACCTGTATGCTGGGGAGTATTGACCCCATCACTTGATGGTACCACCACCTTTAGACTCGGTTCTATCAGCATGGACGTAGACATGCCTTCTACTGAGGGCGAGTTTGACATGGCTGCATCAACCCCTAATACCCTTGCGTTCTTGGGTAGAAGTGGTCCAAGGACCGTTAAGTATGGTGTGGACATAAGGATGGATGCTGGTGCTTATACGCTTGTCGGAGATACCTCCGGCGTTTGGGATGGGGCTAATAGCCTTGTTTGGAACAACGGCGCGGCTGGTGCCGACAACCGTATTTTCTCCCTAGTGTTTGGAGAGTCTTATGTAACCGGAGCTGGTAGAACTCCACCGGTCTGGGGCAGAGAAACAAGAACGCTTGATATAATGCCACTAGACGGAACCACTAGGGTTCTTACGGTTGCGTTCACCAACGCCCGTTCTGGCGTGATTGCGGTAACATAAGATGAGTAAAGTTGCCGATGACATACTGAAGAAGTCTCGGCAAATCGTGGAGTTCCCGTGCCTTGGTGTAAAAATTGAGGTACGGGCGCTCCGTACTAGAGAAATGTTAGAGGCTGGGATATTACCCCTTGCTAAGATTAGGCCCGATGAGGTGGATGATGATACTGATGCCTCTGTACAGGACATATTAAGGGTAGCAAGGGAGCTTCTAATGGCATGTGCTGTTGTGCCTAGGATATATCCAAGTGAGGATTATAGGTCAAGACAGCGTGGCAATGTATGTATAGATGATATCCCTGAAGAGGATGTTCTGGTTGCTTATAGGGTGATAGTTAATATAAGTGACACAAGGTTTTATGGGGTAGACAATACCGCCTTCGACCCCGATGCTAACCCCAAGCTTATGGAAGGGCAAATGAAGATGGCTGGCTTAATAGATGGCATAGCCCGTAGATACCACATTTCCCCCGTAGACATTATGGGTTGGTCCTCACAAGACCTTTCTATGGTATGGTCGATGATAGAGGTTTCTGAGGCTGAGCGTAGCAAGGATGTAGAGCGTAGCAAGGATGTAGATAATGGGGAATAACAAAATAAAGCTTATTGCAGAGCTTCAGGATGACCTTAGTGGTCCCCTGAGCAATGCTACTGGTGGTCTTGGAGGGTTTAGTAAGGCTGCTGGTATGGCCGGTGGAGCCGCACTTGCCCTAGGTGCCGCTGTTTTAGGTGCTGCTAAGAAGTATGGCGACATGGCTGCTGAGATAAGGGACACCGCTGCAACACTTAATGTGACTACGGATACACTTCAGGCTCTAAACTATCAGTTTGAACAAACCGGTGGTGGGGCTGATACCTTTGCTAACTCTATGCGTGGGGTCACTAACTTCATGCGTATCGCTGGCGCTGGTGGTGCTGAGCAGACTAGGATGCTTGATAACCTAGGCTTGAGTTATGAGCAGTTAGCCGCAATGTCCCCCGATGACCAATTCTATACCATTACCGAAGCCTTAGAGGCCATGACGGATGAACAGAAGAAAGCAGAGACCGCTGCTGGATTCTTCGGTACTCGCTATTCCCAACAGGTTCTTGGTACGCTTAGACAGACTGAGGGTACCCTTAGGGATGCTTCTGCTGCCTTCCAAGAGACAGGGCTTGGTATACCTGAGGAAGACATAGCTTCCCTAAGTGCCTTCTCCGATAAGTGGAAGGAACTAGAGACCAAGTTTAACGTAATGATGGCAGAGGCCATCACTCCAATGCTACCTGCCATAGAGGGTATTGCAACCGCCCTAATGGACGCTGCCGAAGAGGCTCTTCCTGCCCTTATCGCTGGTGTAGAAGACTCTATCCCAATAATACTGTTAATGGTTGATGCACTTAATGAGGCCATAAAGGGTTGGGGTCTATTACTTGGTCTGGGTGATGCACAAGAGTTTAAGAGGATTGATGACCAGTTAAACGACCTTGCTGATTCCCTTGCACAGGGTGTTGCATCTGGTTTTATAACAGCCGGGGAAGCTGCTACAATATTGGGAGAAAATTATACACTTCTAGCCTCCGATGCCAATTTAAGCCGTGACCAACAGATTGCTCTTGCCGAAACCGTAGCTGAATTAGGCTCTGTATTTTTAGGGGCTGCATTTGGTATAGATATGTTCACCAGAAAGCTTAACCTAATGGTACCTGACCTAGACCTCATTGACGAGACCCTACTTGAGACTGGTGATGCCGGTGAAAGTATGGGTACTGGTGTAGCAGGTGGTTCAGAAAAGGCCGCTGCTGCCGTGGATGCTCTTAAACAAAGCCTACTGGACCTTAAAGTTAAGATGCTTGAACTGTCAGAACAGGGTGCTAAAGACCTCATTAAGGATGCACCTGATATCGGAAAGAGCATGGCTGGCGAGGCCGAAAAGGTTGCTGAAGTAAAGGCTAATGCCATACAGAACGAGATATCTATGCAGGAGCGTCTTAACGGTATGATGATGCAGGGCGCTCAGAACATGGCTGGCATCCTTCTAAAGGGTGGCAAGGGCTGGGAAAAGCAGATGCTTGTCGCTATTGCAAAGATGGCACTACAGATGATATCTATGCAGGTTGGCGGGCCTCTAGGGACCGTAGCTGGCTTCATAGGTGGCCTATTCCAAACTGGTGGTGTTGTAAGAACTGCCCAGTCGGGAACAACTGTGCCTGATTCTGGATTGTATGGAGATAGGCACCCTTACATGCTAGAGCGTGGAGAGAGGGTTATTCCTAGGGAGCAAGCACAGATGCGTGATGCAGGAAGGGCAACAGCTTCTAACATAAACCTAACCTTTGCACCAACCTTTTCCTCGGCCAGTAAGGCAGAAATGCTTAGTTCCGCAGATATCATAGTTCAAGCACTTAGAGAGAGAGGCATAAACATTGGGTAATATATCAACGACCTTAACTTGTGAGATAGTGACCCATCCAGACTACCCCCCTAGACGGCATCTTACCCTCCCTATCAAGGCAAGGGTCCAGACAAGGCTGCGTAGTATCGAGGAGCGGGTAGAGCTTTTTGATGGCAGTATTGATATTATAAAATATGGCGAACCCATGCTAGACCTCGTCCTTGAGGTTCCTCAGTGCGCCCTTTCTGCGGACGACATCAGGCTTCTTGAGGAAATACAGGCAAGGAACATCCCCGTCATGGTTTACAGTGGTGCTGTTGGGGGTACCCTATTTACGGCCTCTCTGTCGTCTTATGATAGCCTAAGAAACCATGATTACACTATTGAAAATGGCGACTGGAACGCCACGTCCGTAAAGCTACTAGAAGTGCGTGGTGATGCTTCTACTGGATGGAACCTTGCTTCCATACCCCGCCCTGTTGATGGTACACATGCAATTTTCAAAAGGTCTATTGCCCACGAAGATGCTAATGGGTTTAGTTATGACTTCCCTTTAGGTAAGGCATACTACGCCTATGGGAACCTACTCAATAAGTTAGTTGACAGCACCTTTTCTGATGTAGGAGCCGTAGGCACCGAATCTTGGGTACTTGATGCTGGGCTTACTGCCACCACAGCAGAAAACTCTTGGATAGGAGAAAGTGTAGATACCCTTATCATAGAAAATGCCGGTGGCGGGGCTGGCCTGCCCTACGAGGTCAATAGTATATTGTGCGAAGACATTCAGGCTGGCTATAACTATGTTGCGGCTGTAGGCTATTCTTCTAATGGAACCATATTGGCAGAAGTCGGTTGGTATACTGCTGCGGATGCCCTAATAAGCACCGAAACTATTCAGGCCACCACAGTAGGTAGCGGGGTTGGCTGGGTAACTATCAATGCACCGGCTACTGCTACTAAGGCCAGAATGGTGCTTACGCAGGTCACTGGTACCGTAGCTACCTTCTCCTGCCCGTGCCTCATGACTAGCTTCTCTACTGCTGTAGATGCAGACCTTAGTAGTGCCGGGGTGCTCTTAACGCGCGAGGCCCTAATAGCTCAAGCCGGTGGGTCTTTCCTGTCGTTTAACATCCCAGAAACCACTGTTACCAAGGGTACCGAAACGGTTACTGTACTCTATGGATATGGCCTCCCAAACTGGGAAGTTGGAGCTGGGGATGACGAAACATCCAGAAACACCTTCCTTTGCCTAGAAAACACAGACATCGGCGACACCCTTCACTGTGGGCTGTATTATGATGGAAGCGACAACAGGTTCTTTGTTGGGGCTGATGCGACATATGAAGCTAGGGTTTTGGCCCATTCCATAGGTGACGTTTGGTTCTTCGCTTTGCACTGGGGCCATGGGACCACTGGTGCTGAAATTACAGTTTACAACCTCACCGCCGGTACCAATGACTCCAAAGAAATAACTTCTGGGGTAGCGGAAATTTACAATAAGCTATATATCGGCCACATGCCAGACCATAGACATGCCTTTAACGGGCTTATCGGGGGGGTAAACATAGCGACCATAGCGGACTCAGACTTAAGTAACTTCTTTGACAGGATGACTAACCCAGACCTTATAGACCTATTCGCCATGACTAACGGAAGGTACTACACGATAGAGAATACACTAACCCCTTCCCCTTGGGAACGCCGAAAATATAGTGGCAACATTTCTCTAAAACAGGTTGGAAGAGTATAATGGCAGTAACCTATCCGTTCCACCCTAGGCTCCTGAGGGCTGGGTGGCAACAGCACGGGGGGTACGAAAAAGATGCACCAAGGCCGGTCATAACTGATTATCCCTATAAAGCACAGGGCCTTATCACTGCTGGTACGCTTACGAATAAATGGCTAGTATTCATGCCGAAGGGTTCAGCGCCAGCAGATTCTACGTGGGGAGACTCGGCCCCGTGCGTCCCAAATGGGTCAAACAGTTATACGCTTGCCATATATGTAACTGCTATCTCTGCTGGCACAGCAGATGTTTTGATTAAATCTTCTGACGCTGATATAAACCCAACTGACGGAGGCGACCTTTTTGACCTATGGGATGGGACGGTTGGTACACCAGACCCTATAGGAACATATGAGCTTGCCTTGGGGTGGAACTTTATTGATTTTAGCTTGCTAATCTACACTGATGCGGCTGGACTTACGAACATAGTTACTCACGGGCTTATGATAGGCTTTGACGAAACTTCAGCAACCATAACCAATGGGGATGCCAAGCTAGAAATTGGCCTCATGCTTATGTTCAGGCACTACGAGTTTGGTCTTAATGACATTGTCAGCGATTACCCTTGGACATTAGACCCACAAATAGACAGACCAACTATTGACGATAGGATTTACAGCGAACTAAAGAACAAGCTGTCCACTGACAGCTCCCTATATTCTGAGATAGAGCTTTCATGGGAAGCAGATGGGGGAGACGTTATTGACGTGACACCCCTTCTTGGTGGGTCCTTTCTTAATGGTTCAGTCAACATAGAAGAACCGTGGAGCCTAGGGTCACAGAAGTCATCTATAAGGTGCAACATACCGTCTACTGTCGTTACAGAGCTTCTAGCAGACCGCGCGGAAGCAGGGATTATACTACCAAGCAACCTAGCTAATGCTACGCTATATGGCAAGCTATACTCTAACAACGGAATCATTTGCAGGAACTCACAAACCGCACTATCCTACGGAACAGGGGATGTCACCTCTGCTTCTATCAAGGGCGACTTCATAGAGCTAGGCTTTGAAAGCGCTCTATCTAAGCTTTCAGGTGTGCCTTTTTGGAACAACTATGTATGGCCCTTCCCCACAGTGGGTTCGCCCGGGACTGGCGTTGGCTGGGCTGCTAACCCCGGAATATTGTATATAACATTTCATTGTCTGACTGCATCGACTCCCTTCTTTAGAATGCAGGCCCTCTACCCAGCAGACTGGGTGTGGCTGGCGAAAAGATATGCCCATATGTTTGTTGGGGTTGATGTTGACGAAATGCAAACTGGCTGGGACGGTGGCCTTTATGGCGAAGTCGTACAATGGGGCTTCAAGATGTATGGATTATTTTCTGCGATAACATCAGACGGCAAGTCTTTGATATACCATCCGGCAGTTTATAGGCCGTCCATGAGGGTACACTATCTTGACCTTGACACTGAAACCACAGACGGGGCCAAGATAAGCCCACAAACCGCCGAGGGTTCTGGCGGGATAAAGATAGTGGGTACTGATACCTCTGCCTTGGACTGGGAAACCATAATCCCAGCGGCGCCAGAATATATCGCTGATGCGTCGGATATCAAAGAGATATCCCCCGTTAACACCAGCGGAGTGTGTCCCCTGACGGCTTTCAATAGCCTTATGGTGCGGGAATCCCTAGCCCGGCAGTATGCTCAATATATGGGGCCTGATGTTCTAAAGCTGGTCTTTGGCCTTGGCAAAGTAGGCGCACTATATAATGTGGGGGACCAGATTATCCTTACTTCTGAGCGGTATTGGCCCGGAACCACCAAGACATTTATGGTTTCCCACACCAACAAGAAGGCGGGTGGCACTAAGGCCGACATAGAAGCCGTAAAGTTTTCTAACTGGCAGGCAGGCCACTCTACCTTCCTGAAGCCGGGGCCGCTTGCCCTCTATCGTGGAGCTTACGATGGCGACGAAGGCAACACAGTCACTAATAGGACATGGCGAGACGATGGCGAGGAATGGGGCGCCCTTACACAGTCTGGCGCAAATACCATTCATTTTGACGATACTCAGGGTTCTTGGCAGGGCACTGGCTGGTCGATAGAAAATGCCTACACTGGGAGCGAGGCTTTGTATATTAATAAACAGCCACCATACACGGCAAACCCTGCCGGAACAACCGAACTAGACATAGCTTTTGCCATACACCCTGCTTCTGGCTGGACATCTGGCATGGGTAGGGTTATTGTACACTGGGTTGATACAACCACCAATAATGGGTTACTTGTCGTTGTTATGAATGGTGATACGGCAACACAATATGGCAGGAAAACACAGGTTCACGTTACTTGGACAACAGATTTCACAGACCCATTTAATACTTCATTGTGGGCAGCGGATTTTGTAACAATTTACAACGGTGGGGCTGGTATAACCACCGCAAATACAGATATTAATATGGCTATATCTATTACTTTGGACGCAAGGTCTATGGACGTATACTCCAATGGGATTTTCCAAGGCACAGTCACTACAACCTCCAGACTAGATAATGTGTGGCGGTTGGCTTGGCGTGGGTATTATGGCGCAGCACATGCAACGGTGTCAAATAGCTTCCTTCAGGTTGATGGGCGGCTTCTTACTGACCCTAGGACTGTCAATGAAAGAATAAATAGGAGTGGCCGTGACATATACTATCCGTAAACTACGGGGAACACTTTGGCTGGTTTTAGTCTTGTTACTAATAGGGCTATAGCCCTAACCGTGGCAATAACGCCACACTAATAGTGCGAGCATGATGGATGGATGGTGGATAATCATGCAGAAGAACCAATTCTATGGAAGTGTTGGTGGTAGTATTCCTAAGGTTAGCTCTGGTGGAGCGCCCTCAACTACCGATGTTTATAAGGTAGAGGTCACTAAGGCTGGCCCATCTGGTACGGCTGAAATTACCGTAACAAACACTGCTGGGACTGATAACCTAGCGGCTAATACTATAGCCACTGGGGTTGCAGAAGCCCTAGGTACCAAGAGTGGTACTTTTACGGCCGTCTTTGAGTATCTTCACCTAGGGGACTTTTGGACTATCCAACAGTATGCCACTGGTGAGATTGAAGAGCCTATAGCTGGTACTGGTAATTATCGTGGTACAGTAATACCTATTTCCGTAAATGAAAGTGGCGAGCTTGTAGTATCTGCTGAGCTAGAAGTTGGCGATATCGAAATCGGTGCCGTAGAGCTTAAGAATGCCGCTACAGATGATAGGTGTCTTATAGGTGATGCTAATACAGCCCGTGCCGCAACTGACCATGTGCTTGTTGTACAGGGTTTGGACGCTGCTGGCAATGTATTGGATACTGCTTCTTTAGCCCTTGAATCTGGTGGTAACCTCGATACCATAGCTGGCGATACTACCTCTATAGACGGCAAGATTACTGCATGTGATACCGGCTCTATTGCGGGTACGGTGACGGCGAATGCAGGAACGGGCCTCGACCAGATAGAGACCAAACTCAACACCTCTAACGGTCATCTATCCACTATAGCCGGTAGTGTCTCTGGTACGGAGATGCAGGTTGATGTAGTAAGTTCTAGCCTTGACTCCAAGATTCCAGCCCCCATGACGGCTGGTAATGCCTTTGCACAGCTTGATGCTCCGGGTTCCAGCTCTTCCTACTCCTGTGGAAGCGTGTACACTGTGCATGTTCTTCAGGTTGTGGTAGCGACTATCAACACGGACGTTGAGGTCTTCCTTGAGGGGTCCATTGATGATACTGACTGGTACACCTTGGGGAATGCCACCTACACCACCGATGGCGTAAAGCACATTACTGTTTCTGATGCCGGTGCCCTTTACACAAGGATTCGCTTGGGTTCTGAGCATGGTGGTACTGACGTTACTATAGACGGTACCTATGTTGGTAAATAACTGAGGTAATAGCCATGAAGTGTGGGTCTGTGGACCTTCGTCACATCCTCTAACGAGCATGGCATTGCCCTTCCCGACTATAACAATATCGTTGTAGTCAAACAATTAGACGTGAGGAGTCTAAAATGAGTGTATGGTACGGTTCAAACAAGCCCAAGACCACGGTGAAAATCGCGGCAATGGATGCTACGGCTGCAACCAATGCATCTGATATCTTGTCAACACTTCCGGGGCTTACTGTAAACGGTGGGGTAATTGCGGATGCCGCAGCTATTCCTGCCAATACTTCGGCCCAGTATCAGATTATCACTGCGGCTGCTGAGACTAACTCCTTGGCAATACCAGCCACAAGGGGACTGGTTATTTCCTTGATGTGTGAAGTCTATGCAGTTGGTGATAGGGTTGTTACGGTTGCGAGTGCCATTAATCAGGCTACTAACACCACTATGACCTTCGGTGCTGTGGGTGACTGGATTACCCTAGTGTCAATCGACATCGGTGGAGTTTTGTATTGGCGGATTTTAGCCAATGACGGCGTAGCCCTGACCTAAACCGACCGAGGGGCTGGCTTCGGCTGGCCCCTCCTTCTTTAAGGAGATGTATGCGGTCGATAGACCTGTTAGTAATACATCATAGTGAAACCCTTGGGGGGAATATTGACTTCCTAAGATATTGCCATGTAACGCCTCCCCCTAAAGGTAATGGGTGGATGGACGTGGGATATCATTACACAATAGCCAATGGTAAAAAGCATTATGCTTGGGAAGCCGCTGGGGATGGTTATGTTGAAGAGGGTAGGCCAGAGAAGAATGTAGGCGCACACGCAAGGGGTTTTAACGAGCATTCTATAGGGATATGCCTTATAGGAGACTTTGAAAACACATACCCTACTAATCTTCAGTTAGCATCGTTGGTAGAGCTTCTTATTAAGCTTTGTCTAAAGTACGACATAGACCCGATGAAGGGCATTAGAACCCACGGTGAGTTAATGGAGACCAAATGCCCCGGCAAGAACCTACAACACCTTATACCTACCGTAAGGCAAGCCGTGCGTCTTAGGATAGCCCACCAGAAACGGATTAATAAGGCCATCGAAGGCTTAGGATAGCAAGGAACATCTTAAGGCAAAAATGGCTTGTATATAGTATCCCCCCAAGTAGCCCGCAAGGGCAGTTTTTGTCTGAAAGAGAGATACTATGGAGCAAGCTAAGGCAGAGGACCGACAGGACTACAAAAAAACTAACAGGTGCCCCGACTGTGGCGGTCCCATTAAGCGAGAGGGTGGTTGCATGTCGTGTGCTTACGAATGTGGCTGGTGCTTATGCGGGTAAAGGCCATCAAGTGCTTAGTGTACAGCAGGGTAGTCGGCTATTTTACTCCCGTAAACAACTGGCACAGGGGAAAGAGGGCGGAGTTTAATGACAGAGAACTTCATTCGCAAGGGAAAGACCTATCTGATAGTGGTTTTAATGCTAGTAACAGTAGTGATGTTGAGGTGCCTGTGCGAGAAGAACCAGCCATCATCGGAGGGTTTGGTAGAATCCATTACGTCGCTAGTGCAGAATGACTTTACTCCCGCTGAAATAATAGACCATCCAATCATACCAGACAGTGTTGACATACCCAATGAAGATATAATCGAAGCCACCCTTACGGGGCATGGCCATGTATCTGTATGTGATACGGTATTGCCAGTCTTAGTAGAGTATGTAAAGCCTTTAGACACCACTCCGTTCGTTAAAGTAACCGTGGGGGATTCGACGGTAGTATTTGAAGAGCTTAAGTATTACGACTCTCAGGAAGGGCTATTAGAAGCCCCTCACTGGCGCGTAGGTATTGGGGCGTGTCTTATACACGAAACCATAGAACCTTCGCTCACGGGGCTGTATTACCCCTTAAAAACAGGCTCAGTATCTATAGGGATTGGTGTGGGTGTTGGCAATGCTTGGGTAGCCCCCATGATAAGGGTAGCACATGACATTACTAAACACTCCCATGTTGGAGCAGGTATAGGCCATCGGTTCTTCGAGGATGAGGGGTTGCACATAGAGGCAGGCATTGAGTTCGACCTATAAGACAGGCATCACCCCTGTAATAGGCTAAACAAACAGAAAAGGGGTCTAGGAAGCTCGTAACTCCCCGGACCCCTACTTCTATATACCCCGAAACTAACTTGGCGTTGTAGGCCCCTCTATGGGGCTTTTTTGACAGGCTTCAAGCAATGCGTCTGCCCACGTCCACCCCTTGCCCATAACAACAAGGATATTTCCATCAAGCTTCCCCACTATCCTATCGTAGAACTTGCCCTCTACTGTAGTGGAGAATATCAGTCCCTTACCAAGTAGGGCTTCCCCAAGTAGCTTGGCTTCGTCTTTAGTCAAATCATCCATAGCTATTCCTGTATCCCTGTTGTTGGCACATCTATGCCACCAAACATAGGCACTGAGGCCAATATACTTATTCCAGTAGAAAAGCTAGTAGGGTCATCACCATCTTCCTTAAGAACCGATACATTCATAACCGTAGTACCATATGTGTTCTCATATGTGTTAATAAGGTGGAACAGCTTCAGTTCGAGGTTCCTTGCTGCCTTAATGTTGGGGTGGTCTAATCTTCCCATCTTCTACGCCTTCCAAGCTAGGGTTAAATTAAGCCATACAATCCTGAAATAGTCTTCCAGACCTTCCGCCACCTGCGGCCACAGGGGTATAAATATAGCTATCAGGCTATTCATCGTCACCACCCATGGCTTCAGCCAACGAACTGAGGATGCAGTCCTTGCACGGCCTGTCTTCCTCACACATACCATCATATCTACACGGAGCCTTGTCAAGCATGAGCCTTCTGCCCTTTGGGTCTGATGTACGCTGAATTGCGTCCAGTAGCTTCTTATGCATCAGGGTTTCCCCTTTTCTTACTGACCCCCAAGGACCAAGCTTTCTTGTGTAAATATGCCTTCGGATAATTCTTGCCTTGCCTTTCAAAGTATGCTAGGATATCTTCAATAGGTGCCTTGCCATAGTAACGCCGCATCACGGCATCAAACTTAGGCTCCCATTCCGTGCTGGTCTTTTTCTTTTCCGCAACCTCAAGTTCGTCTATTATCATATCTTCACACATGATTAAACCTCTATCCCTATGTTGTTAATGGAGTCCTCAAGCAAGGCTCTCGCTCTGAATATCCTCGACCTAACCGTGCCTTCTGGTATCCCTTGCTTTTTAGCTATCTCTGCATCGGGATAACCGTCTATACGTAGAAGCATTGTCTCTCTAAATACTATTGGAAGGCTTTCAACAGCATCATAGATAGCCTCTACCATATCATTTTCGCCATGGACATCTGCGGGGTCTATTGCGGAGGGGTCTTCGATGTCATCATTACCATACGGGGTGCGCCAAATTGGCACACTCTTGCCTAGAACCCTGTCCCCTCTCCGGTCTTTAAGGTGGGCATTTTTCATTATAACGAACAGCCA
>Ga0075122_10000639_pt1 | contig 26915 bp, 34 predicted proteins | sample AntAceMetag02UKB_FD_69790 | JGI IMG/M metagenome (GOLD analysis project Ga0075122, IMG submission 69790) | Saline lake microbial communities from Ace Lake, Antarctica - Antarctic Ace Lake Metagenome 02UKB | ecosystem: Environmental > Aquatic > Non-marine Saline and Alkaline > Saline | place...
GGAGAATTTAATTTAATGTTTAAAACAAATATTGGTGCTCTTGATCCTATGCCTGCTTATCTTCGAGGAGAAACAGCCCAGGGAATGTTTATGGATTTTAAATTAATTCAACAAACTTCTAGAAAACAATTGCCTTTTGGTATTGCACAAATTGGAAGATGTTTTAGAAATGAAATTGCTCCTAGAGATTTTTTATTTAGAAGTCGTGAGTTTCATATAGGGGAGTTTGAATTTTTTATAAATCCTGAAGAAACTAAATGTTCAATTCTTGATAAAAATCATCTTGATGTTGGATTGAGATTATTGGATGAAGAAACTCAAAAAAGTGGAAAGGAAGATTTAATTGAAACCACAATTGGAAAAATGCTTAATGATAAAAAATTAGGTGAATGGCATGCCTATTGGCTTGCAGAACAAGTAAGGTGGTTTAAGAGTTTAGGATTGGATGAAATAAAAATTAGAGAACACACTAAAGATGAACTTTCTCACTATAGCTCTGCAACATTTGATATTGATTATGAATATCCTTTTGGAAGTAAAGAAGTTGCAGGTAATGCTAATCGTGGGCAATTTGATTTAACTCAACATCAAAATGAAAGTAAAGAGAAAATGGAAATTTTTGATGAAAAGGCTGGGAAAAAAATTATTCCTCGAGTAATTGAACCAACTTTTGGTATGGAAAGAGTTTTTTTAGCTATTTTAACAAAAGCATATTGTGTTGATAAAGAAAAAAAGAATGTTGTTTTGAAAATTCCTGCTAAATTAGCTCCGGTGAAGGTTGCTATTTTTCCTATTATTAAGGGAGAAGAGTTTGAAAAAATTTCTCAAGAAATTGTTTCTAGTTTAAGAAAAAATTGGAATGTTGTTTATGATAAATCTGGAAGCATTGGTAGAAGATATGCAAGAAATGATGAAATTGGAACTCCCTACTGTGTAACAATTGATAATGATTCTTTAAAAAATAAAGATGTGACGATTCGTGATAGGAATACTGCTAAACAAATTCGTGTAAAAATTTCTGAGCTAAAAAATATTTTAAATCAGTTAATTGATGAAGAAATTAATTTTGAAAATGCAGGTAAATTAGTTAGTTAATTTACCGTCGATAAAAAATAAAAATTATTTTTATTTAAATTTTGCTTTTTTATTTAAATTTTTTATATAAAAAAATTTATAAACAACTTATTCCTAGTATAGTTAATTAAAAGAGAGGTGAATTACATGGCAAAAACTAAAACACCAAAACAAATTGCGGCTAAAATAAAATCGCTTAAAAAGCAAATTTCAGTGCTTGAAAAAGCTAAGAAAAAGGCAGCAGCTAAAAAGAAACCAGTAAAGAAAAAGAAAGTGGTTAAAAGGAAAGCTGTAAAGAAAAAAGCGAAGAAGAAACCAGTAAAGAAGAAGAAAGCTGTAAAGAAAAAGAAAAGAAGATAAACAATTCTCTTTTATTTTTTTATTTTTATTGTTTGTTTTTTATGTTTAAATTATTTTGAATTATGATGGTTAAAGAATGTGTTTTTTGTAAAATAGTGAATGGGGAACTCCTTGCGAAAAAAATCTATGAAAACAAAAGTTTTTTTTCTATTCCTGATGCGAATCCTGTTGCAGAAGGTCATAGTCTGATAATTTCTAAGGAACATTTTGAAACTACCTTAGATTTACCTGAAAAAATTGGGGAAGATTTTTTGGATTGTGTTAAAAAAACTGCATTAAAGGTAATTGATGAACGTGGGGCAAAAGGATTTAATATTCTTAGTAATAATTTTGAATCTGCTGGGCAGGTCGTTAAACATGCTCATTTTCATATCATTCCTAGAAAAGAAGGCGATGGTTTGAAAGTCATTGCTTAATAAGATTTTTAAATGAATTATTTCTTGTAGTATTGTCTCTGTAGCTCAGGGTTTAGAGCGCGGCTCTCATGAGGCCGAGGTCGGGAGTTAAAATCTCCTCAGAGACATTAAAAAATTTTAAAAACTCTATTTGGTTAGAATTGTTATGGCAGGTGAAAATTTAATGGCTACTATTCCTCAAGAATTTTTTTCAAGTATGGGGTCTCTTATTATTTTATTGAAAGCTCTTGGAGGGTTTATTATATTGTATTTGATCTTTAGCATAATAAATTTAATTATAAATAGAAATAAACGAAAAGAAATTAGTCAAATAAATAAAAATCTTGAAGATATAAAAAGATTATTAACTAAAAAGAAAAAGAAATAATTATTTTTGAGCTGCTTCTAATTTTTCTTGCTTTTCTCTTTCTTGCTTTTTGAATTTTGTTAAATATCCTGCAGCTTGATTTCTCATTTTTTTACTGGGCATTGTATTTCCAAGTATCTTTTTGTTCTTTTCAAAGTCTTCATGAAATTCTATGCCATGCTTTATCAAGGTTTCTGATGCCCTTTTGATTGATTTTGATTTTATTTTTCCCATACTTATTTGTCTATTATTTAACTTTTAAAGCTTTTGATTACTCAATTTTTCCAATATTATCCATGTTTTTGATGGCTTCAATGAAATTTCCTAGTTTTTTAGAGGGTTCACTAAGGCTTAGGATAATATATTTTAGAGAATATTCAATTGCTTTTTTATGGCCTTTGATTATGTCTATTTCAGTTATTTTTCTTTTATTGAAAGCAATAAGTAATTTTTCTTGCCCATCTGTGATTACCTTTAGTGTTAATTCTTTTTTATTGAAATTTATTATGTCTGAAATTTCTATTCCCTTATGGGTTAGATATTCCTTTACTTTGTTGAAGAATTTTTCATCATTGTTTGAAGATGCTTTTTTTCTTGTTACTTTGGGAGATGGTTTTTTGATTATTGGTTTTTTAGGCTCTTTAGAATCATCTCTGGGGGATTTTTCTTCTTCAAAAATGTCCAACACTTTTTCTTTTTTTATGGGTTCAGGAGTTGGAAGTATTTTTTGAGGAATTATTTCTTTTGGTATTTCTGGTTTTATTTCTTTTTTTATGGGTTCCCAATTTCCTAGTTCAGATTCTGGAATTATGAAATATCTCCAATAGATTTCATCATTTTTCTTAAAGGGCATTGCAAAATCTTTTATTGATCTTAATGCAACTCTTATTGCAGGTTCTTGTTCTATATCTTTGAGGAATTTTTTTGATTGAAGAATTGAGAATGCTTCCCTTTCCTTACTTCCTAGATGTTGAGAAAATTCTGCTAATTTTGGTTGTTGTCCATCTAAAAAGTATATGGGGGAGTTTCCAACCTTCATGTTACTTATTTTTATTTTCTTTTCAGAAATTAATTCAGATAAAAATGCAGATGCAAATAAACTATTTAATCCAGTTCCCTTTGCAATATGTACCGGTAGGCTTGGACCCCTTGATCTAAGGATTTGGATTATTTTTTCTTTTAATTGGGAGGTGTCTTGTTGAGGCATAATTATTAGAGAATTGGGAGGGTTATAAATATTTTTATGGTTTAACCCAATTAACTTCGTAGTATGTAATATCGCTTTCTTCGTCTACAATTGCAAGTAGTAAGTTTTTCTTTGTGGAGTGCGCAACCCTTGTTTTTGCTGAGAATTCATGCCAGGTTAGTTTTTTTGATTCGTGGTCTACAAATACTATCCATTTTGCGTGCTTTACTCCTGGTTTTGAGCCTTTTGTATATACTCTGAATTCTGCTCCGAATTTTAGGGCTGTTTTAACAACATATCCTTTTTCTCTTAAGTTTTTGAATACAGGATATTTGATTTGAATTTTTTTATCAATTCTACTTAGCTTGGACATTAATTCTTTTTTAGGGATTTTTTTGTTTCTTGAAAAGATTTCTATTTTTCCTTTTTCAACTAAGAATAATGCTTCTGATAGGGAATATTGTATTTTGTCGCTCACTGGTTCTCCAAATGAACTTTTTTTGAAAAGCGAATGTGCTTCAGAATCATTTGTTGAGATTATTTCCCCTGTAATGTGTGCTTGAATTTTTTTCATATAGATTTTACTCAATAGGAATATTTAAAAATATGCTTTTGGTATGTTTGATTATGAAACTAACACAAAACATGATTATTATTGTTTTATTGTTAGTCGTGACTCTCTTATAGGGTCATCTTAAATTTTTCTACACTTAAAATGGCTCTTAAATCTTTTATCTTAACAGATGTCTCTTTTGGAATGTTTTTCTTATCTTCAGATTCAATAATTAAATTTGGAGGTCAAAATGGAAATAGATTATAATAGGAAAACTAAGAAATATTCTTTTTATCATGGGGATCAATCTTGGAAATTTGAGGATTTAAAAGATCATTTTAGAGATAATGGTCATCAGAGGGAACCTATTTGTTTTGGAGTTCCCTATGAGGCATATGATGAATGTAGGGAAATGGCAAAAGAAATTAGCAGTATTTTTGATGAAAAAGAATCTCGAAACAGAAGGTAAGGATTATAAATAATAATTATCTTATAATAAAATGGAGAATGATTTTAAAAAAATAGAAAGTAAGTGGCAGAAAAAGTGGGAAGCAAAGAAGATTTTTGAGGTCAATGAAAAATCTAAGAAACCCAAATATTATGTTCTTGATATGTTCCCATATCCTTCTGGAGAAGGATTGCATATGGGTCATGCTTTTGTTTTTAGTTTAGGGGATATTTTTGCTAGATTTAAGAGGCTCCAAGGGAATAATGTTCTTTATCCTGGAGGTTATGATTCTTTAGGTTTACCTGCTGAAAATGCTGCAATTAAGGCAGGAATCCATCCTGAAAAGTATACAGCTGATTCTATTAAGAATTTTAAAAAACAACAAAAGGCAATGGGTTGGAGTTATGATTGGTCTCGGAGTGTTAAGACTTCTGATCCAGAATATTACAAGTGGGATCAATGGATTTTTCTTAAGATGTTTGAAAAGGGTTTTGCCTATCAGAAAGAATCTGCAGTTAATTGGTGTCCGAAATGTAATACTGTGCTTGCAAATGAACAAGTTACTGATGGGAAATGTTGGAGACATGAAGATACATCTGTGAGGGTTAAGCATTTGAAACAATGGTTTTTGAAAATAACTGATTATGTTGAGGAATTGTTGGATCATAGTAAATTAGATTGGCCTGACAAAGCAAAGAGAATACAAAAAAATTGGATTGGGAAAAGTTATGGGACAGAGATTAATTTTGAAATTAATAGTAAAAACCCCAAGGGGGAGACCTCTTCGAGGCCTTGGCCTATTTTTACAACACGTCCAGATACAATTTATGGAGTAACTTTTATGGTGGTTTCTGCTCAACACTTTAAACTTGATGATTTGGTTACAAAAGAACAAAGAAAAGAAGTTGATGGTTTTTTGAAAAAACTTAAATCTGTATCTGAGAAAGAATTAGAAAATATGGAAAAGGAAGGAGTTTTTACTGGCAGTTATGCTACAAATCCTTTGACTGGAGATAAGGTTCCTGTTTATGCTGGAAATTTTGTTGTTGCGGATTATGGTTCTGGAATGGTAATGGCTGTTCCTGCACATGATAAACGTGATTTTGAATTTGCTCGGAAATATAAAATTCCTGTAAAGGTTGTTATTGGATCTGAAGGATCTGAAGAGAGTCCTGAAAAAATGGCAAATGCATATGTGGGGGATGGGATTTTAATGAATTCTGAAGAATTTAATGGAATTAATAATCGGGAAGCAATTGATAAAATTACTCAACATTTGGCTAAAAAGAAATTGGGGAAAAAAACAGTCCAATATAAATTAAGAGATTGGCTTATTAGTAGGCAGAGATATTGGGGAACTCCAATACCAATGATTTATTGTGATAAATGTGGCATTGTCCCTGTTCCAGAAAAAAATCTTCCAATTAAGCTCCCTAAAGATGTTAAGTTTGGAAAGGGTAATCCTTTAGAGACAAATAAAAAATTTACAGATGTGAAATGCCCAAAATGTAAGGGTAATGCTAGAAGAGAGACAGATACAATGGATACTTTTGCAAATTCTTCTTGGTATTATTTAAGGTATGCTGATGCTCAAAATAAGAAAGAAATTTTTGATAAGAAAAAAGCTAATTATTGGTGTCCTGTTGATCAATATATTGGAGGTCCAGAACATATCACAATGCATTTGATTTATATTCGTTTTTATACAAAATTTTTAAGAGATCTTGGTTTATTGAATTTTGATGAACCTGCTTTAAGGTATTTTACTCAAGGAATTGTTAATGATGCTAAGGGGGAAAAAATGTCTAAATCTAAAGGGAATGTGGTAGAGCCTTTACCCATTATTGAAAAATATGGTGCAGATACTTTGAGATTAGCTTTGGTTTCAGTTGCTTCCCCAGATAATTCTTTTAATTGGGATGAGAAAATTTTAATTGGAAGTCATAAATTTTTAGTTAAGGTAAAAAATAATTTTGAGAATGTTAAGATTGGAAAATCAGACGCTAAGATTGAAAGCAAACTAAATAAAATTATTAAAGAAGTTACAAATCAAATTGAAAATTTTAAATATAATTTGGCAGTAATTAAAATTCGTGATTTGTTTAATTCTCTTGGAGATGAAGAAAGTAAAGTTGTTTTAGAAAAGTCTTTGAAATTATTACATCCTTTTTGCCCGCATCTTACAGAAGAACTTTGGGCAAAGATTGGAAATAAGAAATTTATTTCATTGGAAACATGGCCTATTGTTGAAGAAAAAAAGATTGATAGCAGTTTGGATAAGCAAGAAGAAGCTATTGAAAAGATTGTTGGAGACATTAATCATATTTCTAATCTTGTTAAAGGTGGCTCAAGTTCCTTGGCCTCGTCCTCGAAAAATCAAGAACGAAAGAAGAAAGTTTTCATTTATGTTCTTCCAAATGAAAAAGCTCTTTATGCTGGAGAGTTGGATTCCATTAAGAAACGAACCCAATTGGATGTTGAAGTATTCGCAGTTAATGATAAAGATAAACATGATCCTGAAAATAAATCTAAGAAGGTTAAACCAGGAAGGCCTGGAATTTATTTGGAATAGTTAGTTTTTTATAACTTATTCCCTATTTTATTTAATGATTGATCAAAAAGAAGGTGAACAAGATTCTATAGGTATTTATGTTCAAATATTTGCTGCATTATTTGTTGTTTTAATTATTGGGAGTATTTTTATGTATTATTCTACAAGTAAAGATTTGAAAACTTCTTGTGGAGATGGAACAGCATTAAATAATTGTTCTTTGAATGCTCCTTATTTTTGCTTAAATGGAACTTTGGTTCCTCAATCTTCTATTTGTGGTTGTCCAGAAGGATTGATTTCAAAAGGGGACCTATGTTTATCAGATTACCATGTTGACCCAAAGATAGTCGAGCTTAATTATATCTTGAGGGGGGAACAGGAAAAAATAGATTTTATTGTATATAATGGGATGTCTGATTATATTGCAAATATTTCTAGAACAATTAGGTATTCTTCTGGAGAGGTTCCTTCTTTGGATGATTTTAAATCAAGAAATATTAATGATGAGGTACAAAGAGAATGGATTTTGCCTTTGGTTGTTCAAATTCAAAATGTTGCTGGAACAAAAGAAGATCAAGCAAGAATTGCAATAAGTGTTGTTCAAAATATTCCTTTTGGGAGATCTAATTTGACTGTTCTTGGTTTTGAGAATAGAGTAAATTATGCGAGATATCCCTATGAAGTTCTTTATGATGTTGAGGGGGTTTGTAGTGAGAAATCTGAATTATTATATATGATTTTAAAAGAAATGGGTTATGGAGTAGTTTTCTTAGAATATTCTTTGGAAAATCATGAGGCTTTGGGAGTGAAATGTCCTGTTCCAAAAAGCATGGATGATACTGGATATTGTTTTATAGAAACTACTGCTCCTGCAATTGTTAGTGATGATAAAATTATTTATCGTGGGGGAATAAAATTATCTTCTATTCCTAAATTTATTTTTCCAACCAATGGGAGTTCTTTTGCTGAAGATCTATATGAATATGGGGATGCTAAAAGCATGATTAAACTTAGAAATAAAATAGAAACAACTGGTAAAACTAATTATTTTCAACATTGGAAATTAGAAAGTCTCAAGGAAAAATATGGCTTTGATGGCCATGAGTACAATCTTTAACGTTTCATAATTTCATGGCTACATTCTGTACATTTCCATTTTTCAAAAACGTCTTCTTTAAATGAAAATGGCACAAGATACCCTTTTTCACACTTCGGACATTTTGGAAATATACAATTACTTTCACTCATTTTTTCCCTCCAAAATTGCTTTAATTCTTCTAACTCCTGAACTTGATGATTCTTCTTTTTTGATTTTGAAATGTCCTAGTTCACAAAGATTTTTTACATGTGGGCCAGCACATATTTCTTTTGAAAAATCTTCTATGGTGTAGACAGAAACTTTGTCTCCATATTTTTTATCAAAAACTCCTGTTGCTCCTTTTTTCTTTGCTTCTTTAGGACTCATTTCTTCTCTTTTAACTTCGCATGAACATTGTATTTGAGCATTGACCAAATCTTCTATTTCTTGTAATTCTGTTTTTTCTAATTTTCTTTGGAATGAGAAATCTAGCCTTAATCTTTCTGCAGTTATGTTTGAACCCCTTTGCATTATGCTATCATCTTTTAGAACTGTTTTTAATGCTGCTAAAAGCAAGTGTGCTGTGGTGTGAAGTTTTGTGGTTTCTTCTGAATTGTCTGCCAATCCTGATTTGAATTTTCCTGCAGAGGCTGTTCTAGAAAGCTCTTGATGTTTTTTCATTTCATTATCAATGCTTTTTTCATCAATTTTTATTTTGGATTCTTTTGCTAATTCTTTTGTCATTTCAATTGGGAATCCATATGACTGGTAAAGTAAGAATGCTTCTTTTCCAGATATTTTCTTTTTTTCTTTTGTCAATTTTTTAAATTTGTTTAAACCTTTTTCTAATGTTTGACTAAATTTTTCTTCTTCTTTGGTCAATTCTTTTAGAATTTGTTTTTTGTTCTTTAATCGGGGATAATCATCATATATTTTGAAAACTGGTTCTCCTATTTCCGAAATAAAATTTTCCATACCTAATTTTTTTCCATATTGTATCGCTCTTCTTATTAATCTTCTTAGAACATATCCCTGTTCTGTATTACTGGGAGTTATTCCCTCCGCAATTATAAAAACTGAAGCTTTAATATGATCGGCAATTATTCTCATTTCTTTTTCATTTCCTTTGTATGGTTTTTTTGAAATTTTTTCTATTTTTTGAATTATGGGTTTCCACATATCTGCCTTGTAATTATCTTCAAGACCATGTAAGGTAACGATTATTCTTTCAACGCCTCCTCCAAAATCTATTGTTTTTTGTTTTTGTTCTATGAATTCTCCTTTGTTATTTTTGTTGTATCCCATTAATACATTGTTTCCTATTTCTAACCAATTTTCATCTTTAGGGTCAAATTTTTTTGGAGGGGAGGAATTTGGTTTCCAATAAAATATTTCAGTATTTGGTCCACAGGGTCCTGTTTTTCCTGCAGGCCCCCAAAAATTATCTTTTGTGCCTAAAAAAGCAATCCTTTCTTTTGGAAGCCCAAGTTTAAGATAAATTTTTTCAGATTCAGAATCTTTTGGGATGTTGGATTTAGTGTCTCCTTTAAAACATGTTGCGGCCAATTTCTCTGAGGGAATTTTTAATATTTTTGTTAGAAATTCATAGGTCATTGTAATCGCTTCTTCTTTAAAATAATCTCCCAATGACCAATTCCCAATCATTTCGAATAAGGTATGGTGAAATGCATCCCCCACTTCATCTATATCTTGTGTTCTTACGCTTCTTTGATAATTAACTAATCTTTTTCCTAGTGCATGGGGTTGTCCGATTACATAAGGGATTATTGTTTCTACTCCAGATCCGATAAATAGGGTTGTTGGATCATTTTCAGGGATTAATGATTCATTTGGGATTTCTTTATGTTTTTTTGATTTAAAAAATTCAATGTATTTTTTTATTAATTTTTTTCTATTTATCATGGTTAGAACAAGTTAAGGGATTTTAAAAATCTTATTGACTTAGAGCCCTTAGTTTTTCTTGAATATCTTGAAGTTCAGATTCTAAACTTGAGTCATATCTTTGTCTTTTAACTTTTTGAGTCATTTCTTTTTTTTCTTCTCGTTTTTTCAATTCTTCTGGGATTTTTACTTTTGGGAGAATTGTTTGTAATTTTCTTATGTTGGATCTTGTTTCCTTTAGTTTTTTGTATATCTTTAATTTTAAATCTAATTCTTTTAATCTAAGGGCCCTATAGGCTTTTATTTTTCTTAGAATTTTTAGTAGATTTAGTTCTGAAGAAAGAATGTTTTTTTTAGATTCAACAGCTTCATCATATCCAATTTTTATATGGATTAAATTATCACTTCCCATTTTATTCTATTTTAGAAAAAATATCATTATTTACTTTTTCAATTTCTTGTTTCATAACCTTTATTTCATTTTCCCATGCTTCTAATTCGCTTCCTTCTTCTTCTTTTATTTGTTTTGTTTCTGCTAGCATTTTTTCTATTTCTAAAATTTGTGTTCTAATGTTTTCAAAGGTATTTAGACTTTCTTCGAATTTATCAAGTCTTATGAACATTGGTTCAACTTCTTTTACTCTTCTTGCTGCTGGCTTAAATTCTTTTGGAATTATTTCTTTTTCATCTTCGTCTTCCTCTGAAAGTTCTCTTCTTAAAATTTTTTGTGAATGCCCCTGAAGTATTTCTTTTTTGTAATCGTTTACTTCAGAGACATCCTCACCTTCTTTTTCCCCAGATACAGCATTCTTTATACTATTTTGTGAAAATTTTTCTCCGAAAGAATTATTTGGTAAACTTGGTAATTGATGGATTTGTTCTACAGGGGGTTGAGCTTCTTTAGTTTTTATTTTGGGAAGTTCTGGAAGTTTGGGAAGTTCTGGAAGTTTAGAAATACCTTTTTTCTTTTCCTCTTTTTTATCAAACCACCCCATTTTATTTTTTTAATATATCCTTTTTAATATATATTTAATAGAATATACGTTTAAAAACTTTTATTTTTTTTGTCAAAATTTTTGAAATGCAATTTTCTTTGATTTTTTTGAAACCGAAAGGTATTTATTTGAATTTTTTCTCATATCTAGATGCAAATAAAATTTCTTAAAGAAGTTATCACAATTACCGTCGGGAAGCAAGCAGAAGGAATAGTAGATTTGCTTTATGAAAAGAAATATGTTAATGAATTTTTAATTGCCAAAAAATTGGATATAACCATAAATCAAACTAGGAATATTCTTTACAAGATTTCTGATCATGGGCTAGTATCTTCCATAAGAAAAAAAGATAAGAAAAAAGGATGGTACACCTATTCTTGGAAAATAGAAGTTCTAAAGGGTTTTGAGTTTTTGAGAGGAATTTTGGTTAAAAAAATGGAACAAATAAATAATCAAGTAAGAAGTAGAGAAACAAAGAAGTTTTATGTTTGTGAAAGGTGTAGCATAGAATTTAATGAAGAAAATGCTCTTTTACATAATTTTACTTGTGATGAATGTGGAGATGTTTTTGTAATGAAGGATAATTCAAAGATATTAAAAGAACTTAAGAAGAATTTAGATCGTTTAGAAAAACAATTAGCTCTTTTGGATATTGAAATTGCAAAAGAAAGGGAAAGATTAGGTAAGATTAAGGCAAGAGAATTAAAGAAGGCAGAAAAGATTAAGAAAGAGACTAGGCAAAAAGCAGCAGCCATTAGGAAATTAGCTAGGGATAAATTAGCTAAGGAGAATCCAGTAAAGAAAAAGAAAGTTGTTAAAAAGAAGAAAGTTAAGAAAAAAGTTAAGAAGAAAGTAAAGAAGAAATCTGTGTCTAAGAAAAAACCTGCAAAAAAGAAGGCGCCATCTAAGGGTGTAAAGAAAAAATCTATAAAAAAGAAAATTGTAAAAAAGAAATAATGGCATATGTTTATAGAATTGATTCATCTAAGAAGAAAAGTTTTTTTAGTGGAATGAGTGTTAATACTATTTTGATTGGTATGAATGTTGTAGCTTTTTTTGTTTTTATGATTTTAATAGGGTATTTTGGGATAGATATTATTGCTTTGAATCCTGCTAATGTTTTAGGTGGAAATTATCTTTGGACTTTTTTAACTTCAATGTTTATGCATGGGGGAATTTTCCATCTTTTTGCGAACATGTTTTCTTTAATGTTTGTTGGAAGTTTAATTGAAAGGATCTTGGGTGCAAAAAGGTATTTGTATTTTTATTTGCTTTCTGGATTATTTGCTGGTATGTTTTTTGTGCTGTCGGCATTGATTTTTAATGTGGATTTGAATTCCTATGCAGTTGGAGCTTCTGGAGCATTGTTTGGATTGGTTGGATTATTGATGTTGTTAACTCCTGATTTGCCAGTTTATGTGATGTTTATTCCAATTCCAATAAAAATGAAATATGCTGCTCCAGGAATTTTGCTTGTTTTATGGTTAATTTCTGTTGCAGGAGATGTTCCCATTGGAAATACTGCCCACCTTGGAGGATTGATCGCAGGATTATTTTATGGAGTTTATCTAAAAACTAGGTATAGGAATAAAGTTAAATACATTAGTCAACACTTTAAATAATGAAAAAAAGAGGTTTTTCTTTGAAAAGAGAATATAAACAATGTTGGAAATATCTTAGGGAGTCTAGAAAATTTATTTATGGGGTTGTGATATTATTTTTTTGGTTTTCTTTAATTGGTTTTTTTGTTCCTGCTTCTGATGCTTTAACTCAAGAAATTTTGAAATTTATTGAAGGTCTTTTAGAGATGACTAGAGGTATGTCTGGATTTGAATTGACTGAATTTATTTTTTTAAATAATGTCCAAAGTGGTCTTATTGGAATGATTTTTGGAGTGTTGTTGGGGATTATACCTATTTTAGCTACAATAGTAAATGGTTATTTACTTGGTTTTGTTGCAAATATGAGTGTTGCAGAAAATGGGATTTTGAGTTTATGGAGAATTTTACCCCATGGAATTTTTGAATTGCCTGCTATTTTTCTTTCATTTGGATTGGGTATTAAGTTGGGGACTTTTATTCTTCAGAAGAAAAAAATAGAATCTTTTAAGGATTATTTTTTGAATTCTTTAAGAGTATTTTTCTTTGTTATTTTGCCTCTTTTGATAGTTGCCGCAATCATTGAAGGAGTTCTTATTCATTATTGAAGTTGATTTTAGATATAGTTAAAGTGTTTAAATAATTAAAAAATAAAAAATTCTGGGAAATGTTTTTTTAGCGTAACAATTATTCTTTCAAGTCACTTATTCCTAGAAGGATGAAAAGTGCACCAATCATTATTACAAACCAGATTATTCCTCCCTTAAGGAATTCTAATGCTGCTGTTCCTGCGCCAAGAATGTCCATTCCCCACACATAAACTGAAGCAACCACTAGGATTAATCCGACTAAAAGTTCTATCCATTTATTCATTGTATCATTCTTTGTTTGTTTTGATTTAAAAAGATTTTGATGGTAGAACACAATCTTTTTATACTCTTTTTTTGTGTAAAAATCATGGATTTAGACAAATTTACAAGGATTCTTGCAATCCCTATTTTATAATTCTAGTTTGAACTAAATTCCTTTTTTTAAAATGAAAACTGTTAAAGATTTTTTTTGGAAACCTGGTATGAGCATTGAAGAATGCGTTGATAGTTTTGGCTCCCTTGGATATCAAGCAATTGAACTTTCTGAGGCAGTAAAGGTTGTTTTGAAGATGAAAAGGTCTGGAGCTAAGACATTTCTGACATTTACTTCTAATATGGTTACTTCTGGATTACGTGGTTTTTTTGCCCAATTATGTAAAATGAAGATCCCAAATGTTCTTGTTACAACTTCTGGGAGTATTGAAGAAGATATCATGAAGGCAATTGGGGAGGAATTTGAGCTTTCTCATTTTTATTCAGATGATATTGCAATGCATGAAAGAGGAGAAAATCGTGTTGGGAATTTATTGATTAGAAATGAAAGTTATATGAAATTTGAGGATTTGATGAATAGTTGTTTGGAGAAGATTTATGCTAAAAAGAAGAGATTGTCTTCTTCTGAGTTATTGAGAGAAATTGGGTTGTTGTTAGCACCTAAAGGTGTACCCTTGAATGAGGGCAATGAGAATTCTATATTATATCAGGCAGCAAAGAATGATATTCCTATTTATTGTCCTGGAATTGCAGATTCTAGTTTTGGGTTTCAGTTGTTTATGTTTCAGCAAAAGAATCCTGATTTTATTGTAGATACGATTAAGGATATGGAAAGAATTGTTACTGATTTGCCATTTGATGATAAAAAAGGTTTGATTTCTTTGGGAGGAAGTATTTCAAAGCATTATGCTATTTTTGCAGCGTTGCTTAGTGGAGGTTTTGATTATGCGGTCTATATGACTACCTCTCATGCAAGTTCGGGGAGTATGTCTGGCGCTACTACGCAAGAAGCTAAGTCTTGGGGGAAGTTAAAGGATGATGCAGAAGCAGCAACTGTTAATGGGGATGTTAGTATTACTTTTCCATTGATGATGTCTAGTGTTTTAGATAAAATGAAAAGGGAAGGGCTTTTGGAAGATGAATGAAGTTCATTATTTGGGAGGAAAAGAAGATTTAGAGTTATTGATGAATAAAGATGTTGTTAAGGGGATGTGTTGCGATAGTTATGGTAAGGCACATTATGGGGAATGGGTATTTGTGGAACCTAAGGAAGAATTGATTATGCGTGTTGATAAAAGTGTGGCTGTCTTGAATATTACTTGGAAATCAAAAGAAGGTTTTAAGTTTTTACGTGGCCAATTTTATTTTAATGATAAAAAAGCTTTTTACTTAGATTTTTTTAATTCTAAAACTGAAGAATTTGGTAATTCTTTAGATGATTATTTGAAGGAGATGGGAAGGTGAATAATAATTATTTGACTGGGCAAGAACATAAATTAATTGGGAGTAGTGAATATGATGTTGAAAATAAAAATGGTGTGAATTATATTCCTATTGCAGTGTCAAAAAAATATCTTACTGTTGAAGAATGTAATGAAGAAAGATTTGATGTTGGAAATTTAAATGATTTAATGGGGCATTATTGGGGTAAGAAATATGCTAGATGCCTTATGACTTTAGAGCCCTTAGATATTGATAGAGATTCAGTTAATTATGGAAAAACTTTGAGAGACCCGGTTTTAATAAAAATGGAAAAATATATTGAACGTCTTAAAGATAATAGTGAACAATTCCCATTTAAGAGAGATGGTCCTATTGTGAGGTTGGAAGATGACCTCAGCTAAATTTATCCTATCTAAGAAAAGACTTTTGGAACAAGTTAAGTCTTTAGAAGATTTGGGTTTGAATCTCTCTTATAGTTATAAAACAAATCGTGAAGTTGGAAATGTTTTACAAGATGTTTCTGATGTTGATTTTTCAATTCATGCTCGCGAGGAAATTGATATGGTGCGAGATAAATCAAAGATTTGGTTTTTTACTCAAGCAGAACTTGAAGAAGAGTTGATGGAGATTTTGGGTAAAGGAATAAGAAATTTTGTTGTAGACAATGAAATTGATTTACAAAGAATTCTAACTGTTATTGGGCAAGAAGGAATTAAGATTAATCTTTCTCTAAGGATGAAATTTCAAGAGCATAGAATTGGTTCTGGAAAATATTTTGTTTATGGAATGGTTTCTAAAAGGGTCAATGAATTAGTTTCTGAAATTAGGGCTAATGAGTTTGTGGGGGATTTGGGGATTCATGTACATAGAAAATCTCAAAATACAAGTGAATGGGAGATTTTAGGGGAGTTAAAAGATTCTTTGAGTGAAGATAGTTTGAAGAAAATTGATTTTTTAAATCTTGGAGGAGGGCTTCCCATAGAATATCGGGGTTATACTTCTAAAATTTTACCTTATATTTTTGAAAAGATTTCACTTGCAAAAAAGTTTTTAGAAGAGCATGATGTTAAAACTTATCTTGAACCAGGAAGGTTTTTAGCAGGTCCTGCAATAAAACTTGAAACCAAAATTATTCAAGTTCAAGGAAAAAATCTTGTGATTAATACTACTATTTACAATTGTGCACTTGATTGTTTTTTGACAAATACTAAATTACTTATCGAATCTGAATTGTCTGAAGGAGAAGGAGATTCTTATTTAATCAAAGGTAATTCTCCTACTCGGGACGATATTTTTAGATATAGTGTTAAGTTGAAAGATCCTCAAGTGGGGGATAAAATTATTTTTTTAAATGCAGGAGCATATAATTATACAACTGACTTTTTTGGATATAAAAAATTAAATACTGAGATTGTGGAAGATTTTTAAATCAAGGAGATTTTATTTGACTATGACAGATTATGATGAGAAATATAAACAATGTATCATGGGAACTTATGATGGGTATTCCAAGGTTGTTTCTATTGAAGAGTTGAAAAAAAGACGAGATAGGATTGGAGAGATGGTGGAGCTTAATGAATTTATTGAGAATATAAAGGAGATGATGTACTAACCAATTAAAATGTTAACTACAAAACAAATTAAAGAGATTAAAGAGCATTTGGATAAGGCTCAGAATCCTTTATTCTTTTTTGATAATGATCCTGATGGGCTTTGTTCTTTTCTTTTGCTACAAAGATATCTTGGGCGTGGAAAAGGTGTGGCAATAAAAACTTTTCCAAAAATGGATGAAAGTTATTTTAGAAAGGTTAATGAATTAAATCCAGATTATATTTTTATTTTAGATAAGCCTGAAGTTTCTGATGAATTTTTTAAAGAAGTTGAACAAGTAAATCTCCCTGTTGTTTGGATTGATCATCATGATATTAAATTAAAAATTCCTAAATTTGTGAGTTATTATAATCCTAATCTTAATAAGAAAAAAACTAATGAGCCTGTTACTGCATTGTGTTATCAAATATCTCAAAGAAAAGAAGATCTATGGATTGCTATGGCGGGCTGTATTTCAGATAAGTTTGTTCCTGGTTTTTATAAAGAGTTTGAGAAAACTTATCCTGATTTATCTTTTGATTCCAAATCTAAAATAGAATACGGAACTACTTCTTCTGCATTTGATATTCTTTATAATTCTCAAATAGGAAAGATTTCAAAACTTATGGGCTTTGGACTAAAAGATTCTATGACTAATGTTGTTAGAATGATGAAGTTTATTATAGCTGCTGAAACTCCTTATGAAGTTTTGGAAGATGGTCCTAAGAATCACCAAATGCATAAAAAATTTGCAGAGGTAAATAATAAATATCAAAAATTAATTGGGGAAGCTTTGGTTGAAGAAAAGAAATCAGATAAACTTTTATTTTTTAGTTATGGGGGGGAGTCAAGTATGAGTGGAAGTTTGTCAAATGAATTAAGCCATAAATTTCCTAACAAATATGTTGTTATTGCATATATGTTTGGTGCGCGAGCAAATATTTCTGCACGGGGAAAAGGTATTAGAGATATTTTAGTTAAGGCTATTGAAGATTTGGAAGATGCTACTGGCGGGGGCCATCCGGATGCGGTGGGGGCTAGAGTTCGTGTCGAAGATTTAGAAAAGTTTAAGGAAAATTTGAAAAAATTTATTGAATAATTTTATGGATTTGTCCTATAGAAAAGTATAAATACTATTTGACCCTAATTATATTAATGGAAGGAAGACTGAGACATATGAATTGGAATAATTTTGCGTATGATTTAGTCTGTACTTCAATTAAACCCTTCTCAATTTAATCCAAGGTTTTAGTTCTGGATTGAATTGATTACTTCTATCTAGACTAAGCTTGGATTTTTTTGGGATTTTTCATAAAATGGAAAACCAAATGGAAATGAAAGAAAAAAAACTTGTAGAACAAGAACTTGGAAAGCTAATGGAGAGAACTTTGAACTTAGAAAATGAGTTGAGTACTTTGGTTAGCTATCAAGTAAAATATAACTAATAGAATGCGGGTGGATGAATCCTCCTAGATGTTACTGTACTATTTGGTATAGTAATCTTTAAAAGAAAAGGGTATGTAATATTTTTATGGTATTAAATTTAGAAGAATTGGATTTACCTGAAAAAATAAAAAAAATTGAACGTGTTGATGAAAGCACTATGAAGGTAATTGATAATTATTTTGCTCCCACCTATCGTAGGATTGAAAAAACAAATAAAGATATGAAATTATTTGGAGCTACTCCTACTTTTTGGTATAGGGCATTTTATTCTGTTGCAAATAAAATTGTTCCACATGAACCTAGTAAGAATCCAAGGTGTTATACTGATATGCTTATTTTTTGCCCAAGAGATTTATAGTAATCAATAAGTTTTTCCAACATAAACCCAATAATCTGCAGGTTTATCAGTCATAATACATTTCTTTCCTTTTGTAGAATTATTTTTAGGATCTAGGAAAAGTGTTTTTGCTCCACCTGTATCTGCCTTTAGGATGTCTTCTGTTTCTTCTGATTTTTCTAGGGGAACTAATACCATATATCCTTCTTTGATTAATTTGATTAATTCTTTTTTATCTTCTGTTTTCTTTTGACTTGTTTTTAAAATCTTTTCTGCTTTTTCATACATTTCTTTTTGCATGTCTTCAAGAAGTTTTGGAATTACTTTTTTTAGATCTTTAATCTTAATTGATTCTTTTGTTCCATCATTCCTCTTTGCAACCATTACTGATTTTTTCTCAAGATCTTTTGGTCCAATTTCTATTCTTAAGGGAATTCCTTTTAATTCCCATTCATTGTATTTCCAACCTGGAGAAACATCTTCTCTATCATCTAAAATTGGAGAAAACTTTGAAAATTCTTTTTTTATTTTTTCTGCTTGATTAATAACTTGTTTTTTTGTTTCTTCAAATAGTATTGGGATGATTACCATTTTATTTGGAGCCATTTTTGGAGGAATAACTAATCCCTTATTATCTGAGTGCACTGCAAACATTGTTCCTAGCATTCTTGTTGAAATTGCGTGAGTGTTTTGCCAAACAGATTGTTTTTTCTCATTTTTATTTATGAATTTAATATCGTAGGCATTTGCAAAGTTTTGTCCATCATGGTGGAAACAAGTTCCTTCGATTATTTTTCCCCCTTCCACATAATGATGTGTTTTTTCTGAGAAGACTGCTCCTGCAAATTTTTCTTTTTCTGTTTTTCTTCCGTAAATTCCGGGAAGAGCCATAAAATCTTCTGTAATTTTATTATAGGCTTTCATTACTTTGTTTCCATGATCTATTGATTCTTTTTCTGTTGCAAATACTGTATGAAGTTCGTTCCAAAGAAATTCTCTTGTTCTAAAAAATAAAACTGGATTATTGAATTCCCATCTGACTACGTTATTCCATTGATTTATTAGTAAAGGTAAATCTCTCCAAGATCTTATCCATTTTGAATATGAATCATACATTATTGCTTCTGAAGTGGGCCTTACTGCAAGTTTTTCACTTAATTTTGTATTTCCTGTTTGAGTAACCCATGCAACTTCTGGGCTAAATCCTTTAACATGTTCTTGTTCTTTTTCAAAAAGTTTTTCAGGGATAAATAATGGGAAGTAAGCATTTTGAACCCCAATTTTTTTGAATTCTTTATCTGTTTCTTCTTTTATTTTTTCCCATAATGAATATGAATAGGGTCTGAGAACCATGCATCCAGAAACAGCGCTATAGTCTGCTAATTCTGCTTTTTGAACTATTTGAGTAAACCATTCTGTAAAATTTTCTTCTTTTTTGACAGTTAATCCTTCTTTTGATTTTTTCTTAGTCATAAATGATTAAAGAAGGGGGGGTTTATAACTTTTTTCTGATTAGACAATTGTTTTGTTTAAAATTTGTTGTCCTATCTGATTTACAATTTCTTCAATGTAATTTGATTCAAGGGCAAAACCTAAGTTTTCTCCACTTCCTATTTTAAAATTGTTTATTCCTATTACTTTTCCTTCTTTGTTAATTAAGGGTCCTCCTGAATTTCCAGGGTTTAGAGCTGCATCTGTTTGAATGTATGCGTCTTTTCCATTTAATCCTTCTCTATGTACTGCAGAAACTATTCCTTCTGAAACAGAGAATTGCAGGCCCAATGGATTTCCTATTGCAATTACTTTTTCTCCGATTTGTATATCATTTGAATTTGTTAATTTTAATTTTTCAAATTCTCCACTTATTTTTAATAAAGCAATATCAAAATCTGCATCATAGCCAATAAATAATCCCTCCCTTGAACTTCCATCATAGGTTAATATGTTAATTGGGTCTGATAGTTTTCCCAGGGGATCTGCAAGAACATGTGCGTTTGTTACAAGGTATCCTTCTTTGTCTACTATGAATCCTGTTCCTTGTCCAGAATTAGTTCTTATTGTAACTACTGCTTTTATAGCATCTTCAATTATTCCTGAGAAATCTTCGCTTGCTGACGCCTTTAATAGATCAAATTCTTCATCCATTGTTCCAAGTTCTGAATTTATTGAAGTAATTTCATTTTTTGTTGTCAATAGATTGGTGGTTATTTCATTTATTTCACTTTGAATTTGAATTATTTCTTTAATCATATCTCTTTGAATTATTTCTTGTCTTGTGAAAAGAGTATATGTAAGAATACTGCTAGTTATAATAAAAATAATAATTATTGAACTAAAACTTCCAATCATCCATTTATGGTGTTTCTCTAGTGGCATTTTTTTCTCTTTTGTTTATTTTATAAAAATGATTAGGTTTTTATATGTTAAGTTTTTGGTAGCTTTAAAGGCTCGTAGTCTAACGGATAGGATAACAGGTTTCGGCCCTGTTGGTGGGGGTTCGATTCCCTCCGAGCCTGTTGGAATCTCATTCCAGGGGGTTTCCCAAAGGATGACCTAACGGCCCCGATTTCCTCCGAACCTGTTTATTTTCTTTCTAAATATTTTTGAACTGGAAATGATTTTGGAATAAATTTTTTCAGAATTGTTTTAGCTTTTATTCTTGTGAGCATTTCTGTTTCTACTAGATTTGTTAATTCTATAAAATCATAGGGATCAATGCTTAGTTCTTCAAATCCTCCTTTTAAGGTATCAAGTATTTCAATGAGTTCTTCAATCATCCATTGTTGGGTGAATTTTGAATTTGATTTTTTTGGAACTTTTTCCAACATTTTAATCACTGCAGGATGTTTGGATAGAATTCTTTCATGTCTTTTTTTTATGTTATGTTTTTCAACAACATGTTTTAATTTTTCATAATGATCCTCTTTCATATAATTCTATAGAAAATGCATTTATTAATTTTTTGAATATGTTTTTTCAAAATTCCATTCAGGTAAGTGGTATATTTCTCCTGCTCTTGGTTCTTTATTGTCATTGAATTTTTTATAGAAATGGGCTATTTCATATGGGCCTATTTCTTGTTTCCACATTTCTGCTAATTCTGGATTTTGTATGATATCTTCTCTAGCATAATGGGCTAAATATTTTCCTGTTTCTGATCTAACTTTTCTTATTCCCTTAACATGTTTTTCTAGGATTTTGTTATTTTTATCTTGTTCTTTTCGCATTTCCTTGCTAGCAAATTCTTTAGCAATATTGCTTGCTTTTTCACATGCTGGAAAAACTGCAGACCCTACTAAAGTAAGTAATCCGTTTTTTACAAAGTTTCTTCTTGTTATATTTTCCATATATTTTGAGGTAATTTTGGGTATATAAAGATTACTATTTGTATCTTTTAAGTGGTTACAATATCTATTATTTTTTGTGATTAGTTTTTTATACTCTTTTGTGTTCTTTTCTTTATGAAACAAATTAGTCCTGGAAGTCGTGTAAAGGTTGTTTTACCCAAGCAAGAATATTCTGGAATTTGGCTTGAAGCTCCAAAAGGAGAACATAATCTTATTTTGTTAAAGTTAGATACTGGTTATAATATTGGTTTGAATAAGAAAGATGTATTGGATGTGAAGGTATTGAAAAAGCCTGTGGAAGTTAAGGTAGATGGGGAAATTAAGAAAGATTCTGCAAAGCCGAATATTGGGATGATTATTACTGGAGGAACAATTGCTTCAAGTTATGATGCAAAGACTGGCGCAGTGAAATGGTTAACTGACGCTAATAATTTATTTAAGTTTTATCCAAACATGTTTGATATTGTTAATGTTGCTAAGGTTGAAGTTCCTTTTATGAAAGGTTCTGAAAATATGGATTTTAAGGATTGGCAAAAGATTGCACGTGTTGCAGAGAAACTTTTGAATGATGATAATATTAAGGGAGTGATAATCACTCATGGGACAGATACATTGCATTATACTTCTGCTGCATTGAGTTTCTTTTTGGGCAAGGTGAATAAACCAGTTGTTTTAACCTATAGTCAACGTAGTATTGATCGTGCAAGTAGTGATGCTAATTTGAATTTACAATGTAGTGCTTTGGCAGCTATTTCAGATATTGCAGAAGTTATGTTGGTGGGTCATGCAAATAGCAATGATAATTTTTGTTATGCAATGCCTGGAACAAAAGTAAAGAAGTTGCATAGCTCAAAACGTGATGCTTTCAAAGTTATAAATGCAAAACCTTTTGCAAAGATTTTTCCAGCTCGTTTAGAGAAAATTTCTGATTATAATTTGAGATCTAAATTAAAAGTTAAAACAGATTTGAAGTTTGAAGAAAAAGTTGGTTTGTTGAAATTTTATCCCGGACAAGATCCAAGTATCTTAGATTATTATGTTAAAAATAAGTATAAAGGATTGGTTATTGAAATGACTGGTTTAGGTCATGTTGCTACAAGTGAATCAAATAATTCCTGGATAAAAAAATTAAAAGAAGTTCAAGAAAAAGGATTGATTGTTTGTGCTACAACACAATGTATGTTTGGAAGAACAGATCCTTTAGTATATTCTGCCGGAAGGGAACTTGAAAAAATTGGAATTATTTATTTAGAAGACATGCTCTCTGAAACAGCTTTAGTAAAACTTGGATGGGTTTTAGGTCATGAAAAGTTTAAGGATAAAGTTAAGGAAAAAATGTTAGAAAATGTTTCTGGCGAAATTAATGATCGGTTAGAATAATTATTTATTTTTTCTTATGTTTTTTTTCATAATGGTTTCTCAACATATTTCTTATTTCTCTAATTTCTCTTTCTGCCTTTTTGTTAATTGCATAATCATAATCTGCTTTTACCCTATCTCTTTGAGTTTGTCTATTTTGACTCATTAAAATTATTGGAGCCTGTAGTGCAGCTAAGCAGGATAGTACTAAATTTAATAGAATAAATGGATATGGATCCCATTCATTTAACCACCCATAAACATTTGCAGCCATCCATATTCCGAGGAAAACTAAAAAGGATATTATGAATGTCCAGCTACCTGCCCAATTTGCAACATTGTCTGCAGATTTTTGCCCAAAGGTTTTAGGTATTTTGAAAACAGGATTTCTATGGGTATGATTATTTGTTGTCTTTACTGCCCCTTTCTTTTTCATATATTTAATTAGGGAATTGGGATTATAAATCTTATTGATTTGGAAAGTTTTTTAATGTATGATGATTAAATATTTTTATGGTAAAAACTTTAATTAATGAATATTTGAAGGGTGGCCCTGGGAAAGGAAATATTTTATTTCATGGAAAAAAACATAAGAATGATTCGGGAATATTTGCATGTGTTAGGGGAATTTCTGAATGTTGTGAAAATGTAATTGATTGTGAAAATTGTTATGATAAAAAAGAAGGAAGTTATTGTTTGAAGGATGGCCAGTCTATTAAGGGTTTTTTGGCTATTGAAGATAAACATGAAAAATTAGTAAAAAAAGGAGCTACTGGGGCCTATACTTCTATTCGTTCAGCTATGAAAAAATTAACTCAATAATTTATTAAACCTTGTTTCTTTTCTTGATTTATGTCTGAATTAGATTATGCAAAATTAAAATTTATGGCTGGACTTGAAGTTCACCAGCAGTTGGATAGTAGAAAACTTTTTTGTAATTGTCCTTCGATTCTTAGGAAAGATGAACCTGATTTTGTTGTTGAACGGAAGTTGCATGCTGTTGCAGGAGAAAGTGGGGAAGTAGATATTGCTGCATTACATCAGGCTAGTTTAGATAAACAGTTTGTTTATCAAGGATATGATACAACTTGTTTAGTTGAATTAGATGAAGAGCCTCCACATGAGATAAATAAAGAGGCTTTGGAAACTGCTTTACATATTGCTATGTTGTTGAATTGTAAAATTGTACCTGTAACCCAAATTATGCGTAAGACTGTTGTTGATGGTTCGAATACTTCTGGATTTCAGAGAACTGTTTTAATTGCACGTGATGGTTATCTTGAAACAAAAGAAGGAAGAGTGGGAATTAATTATATTTATCTTGAAGAAGATGCTGCCCGTATTGTTTCTCGTGAAAAAGATAAAGAGACTTACAAATTGGATCGGTTAGGAATCCCTTTGGTGGAAGTTGTAACGGCTCCTGATGTAAAAACTCCTGAACAAGCAAAAGAAGTTGCTTTGCAGATTGGAGATGTTTTGAGAAGTTGTAAGGTTCGTAGGGGAATTGGAACAATTAGGCAAGATGTAAATGTTTCAATTAGGAAAGATAATCGTGTTGAAATTAAAGGGATGCAGGATATGAAGATTTTTGTTAAGGCAATTGAAAAAGAAGTTGAAAGGCAGAAAGAACTAAGTGATGCTAAAAAATTTATTGAAATGGAAGTTAGAAATGTTTTACCTGACGCTTCTACTGAATTTATGAGGCCATTGCCTGGTTCTGCAAGAATGTATCCTGAGACTGATTTGCCTTTGTTGAAAATTTCTAGAAAATTTATTGATGATGCTAAAAAGAATTTACCTCAAATGAAGGGGGAGATTGAATCTGGATTAAAAGAAAAAGGATTGAATGAAGATATGATTAAATTATTATTAAAGAGAAATAAAGTTGAAGATTTTAAGGTTTTATTGAAAGTTTTAGATAAGCCCTCATTAATTGCTAAGATGATTTTAATTTTTCCAAAAGAAATTGCTGCAAAGACTAAAAAATCTTTAGAAGATGTTGAAGATATTGTGGAAGATTTTTATTCTGATATTTTGAATAAGTTGATTAAGGAAAAAATTTCTGAAAGTGATATTAAAGATGTTATGATTAATTTGGTTTCTGGAAAAGATTTAGATGGTTCTATTGTTTCTGAGAAAGCAGATTCAGGGGATGTTGAAGAAAAGGTTATGAAGATGATCAAAGAAAAACCAGGACTTTCTGCAAATGCTTATATGGGATTAGTTATGAAAGAGTACGCAGGCCGAATCAATGGAAATGAGGTAATGAAATTAATAAATAAGTTTCTTTCTTGATTCGCTCATTCATTCTTTCAAGATTGGTTGAATGAAAGAGTTTGGGGGAAAGATTAGTGGAAAAGAAGCCATGGAGATTATTAACAAGTTCACTAAATAAATAGTTTTAAATATTATATTCTTTTTAGTTTAAAATGAGGTTACGTTCACATTTTGTTCTCCCCCTTTTATTTTTCTTAGTGGTAATTTCCCTGGGAGCATATACCTATCATTCAGTGGAAGGATGGAGTATTTTGGATTCATTTTATTTTGTAGTTGTTACTGTTACAACCATTGGCTATGGAGATTTAATTCCCATTACTTCAACAGGGAAAATTTTCACTATGTTTTATTCTTTTTTTGGAGTTGGAATGGCTTTTTACCTTCTTTCTTTAATTGGGGCTAAGGTATTTGAAGACCATGTCGAAGAGAAAGTTATTGAGTTAAAAAAGCATGCAAAGGGTAAACGAAATCATTAAAAAGTTTGTTTGGTAGGATTTTTTATGAAAAGGCAATATATTAGGGATGTAAAGGCAGGAGAATCTGTTCTATTGAATGGATGGGTTCAAGATATTAGGGATTTAGCTAAATTGAAATTTTTAATGTTACGTGACTGTTCTGGAATGATTCAATGTATTGTTAAGGATAAAGAAGTGTTGAATAAAATTTCTGAATTAACTTTAGAATCTGTTGTAGAAATTAAGGGAAAAGTTAAGGAAGCAAATATTAAAGCAGATATTTCTCGTAAAGATGTTGAGATTGAAGTTACTGATCTAGAGATTTTAAATAAGGCAGAACGTCTTCCAATCCAAGTTGCTGAAAAAGCTTCTGATGCCAATCTTTCTACTAGATTGGATTATAGATTTTTAGATTTACATAGAAGAGAAATTCAAGCAATTTTCAAAGTTGAATCTACAATAATGCAAGCATTTAGAGAATTTATGGTTAAAGAAGGTGCTGTGGAAGGTGCTTTTCCTTCACTAATTAGTTCGAGTTCTGAAGGAGGAACAGAATTATTTTCTGCAAAGTATTTTGAGAAGAAAGCTTTTTTGAGTCAGAGTTGTCAATTGTATAAACAAATGTTAGCTTGTTCAATGGAAAAAGTTTTCACTATTTTTACTGTTTGGAGAGCAGAAAAACATAATACCCCCCGTCATTTGAATGAGGCAAGACAATTAGATTTTGAAATGGCTTTTGCAGATGAATTTGTAGTTATGGAAGTTATGGAAAGGTGTGTTCAATTTATTATTAAGAAAGTTTTAGAATTAAATAAATCAGAATTAGATTTATTGAAAGTTGATTTGAAAGTTCCTAAGGTGAAGTATATGACTTTTGCAGAGGCCATTGAATTATTGAAGAAACATAAAATAAAAGCAGAGAAACATGATTTAACTCCCGATGCTGAGAAAAAATTAGGAGAATTATATCCAGATACAATTGTTTTTGTTAATGACTGGCCACTTGAAGGTAAGCCTTTTTACATTATGCCAAAAGGAAAAGATTCTTCTGCTGGTTTTGATGCAATTTATCAAGGAACAGAAATTTCTTCTGGAGGTCAAAGAGTTCATCTCCCCGAATTATTAGAAAAAAGATTAAAAGCTAAGGATTTGAATCCAAAAGATTTCAAAGCATATATTGATAGTTTTAGATATGGTGCTCCTCCGCATGCTGGTTGGGGGATTGGTCTTGAAAGATTAACTATGTTAATATTGGGAATAAAAAATACAAGGGAGGTTACTTTATTTCCTA
>Ga0075122_10000640_pt1 | contig 26879 bp, 28 predicted proteins | sample AntAceMetag02UKB_FD_69790 | JGI IMG/M metagenome (GOLD analysis project Ga0075122, IMG submission 69790) | Saline lake microbial communities from Ace Lake, Antarctica - Antarctic Ace Lake Metagenome 02UKB | ecosystem: Environmental > Aquatic > Non-marine Saline and Alkaline > Saline | place...
GAGGAGTAGCGGAAAAGCCGGGTCTCAATTTTTCTTTAAGAGGGTCTGTCTTTTTTCACGGACTCCGAGGGCGATCAGACCTTTTCGCAGTGCTTTTTCATCAATTTGGTTGCAAGCTTCTTTGGCTTCGGCGGCTTCAATCTGGACTTGAGCAAGTTCTTCGACCGTTAGCGCGATTTCCTGCTGGCGCAACCAGATCTGGTGATAAAACTCTAAGCGGGCAATTTTTTCTTCGCCCCGATAGACCAGATATTGGGAATCTTCGATGGCATTGACTGAGGTAATGTCGGTTACAAAAGCCAGGAACGGCAGTTCGCTTTCCTCGTTTTCGTAAAGCATCAAAAAACTTTGATTACAATGACTTTCGGGGATGACGTGGTAGGTTGTTTTGGGATTCTGATCATCAATCTGACTTGAAGAGCTGACCAACGCAATCGCATGGATTTTTTTCAACCACTGCGATTTCAGGCCGGGGAAAATGGTTGGTTTGATGTTGGGGTGGTTGTTATAAATGCTGCGAATGATCGGTAACTCCTCTTCAGAGAGTACATCGTCCAGGTAGGCCTGGAACTCCGCGAAACCGATGACAGAGTCAAATCCGGTAAAATTCAGCTGTACATAGCGTCGGGTTTTACCCACCAGTGACGCTTCCTGGATCTTGATCAGATCAAATGTCGGCTTACTGATGCGTTGCAGTTCCTTAATTGCCAGGTTGATAGCGCTCTTGACCGGGTCCCCCTTTGCTTGCAGATGACCCTTCACTTCAAGCAGATGCTCGCGCAGCTCTTCCTCGGAGACCTTCTCGTACAAGTTCTCATACAGGTATTCCAGGGCTTCATATTGGATTCCGCGGGTGCCGCGTCTACGGGGCATGAGTTCCCGCACCTGATCCCAATCAGCGGTTTCAATCCGTGTCCTCTTTTTTGCCAGTCTGCTTGACATTCGATATAACCCCTACTTGTGACGAAACAATCTGCACCATAAAATTATCTTTTATCTTAGGATATTTGAAGAGGATAGGCAAATAAGGACCACTTCCTAGCTCTCCTCCCATCATCAGGGCTTTAGCTGGCTAACTATCATCTAACGGATCATCCCTGAACCGATGCTCATCAACCAATAAATAAGGCTTAAAAAGGACTCTGTTTTGATCTTTTCGGGGTTCAAAAATAATTTGTGCCCCATTGATTAGTGGGCTTTTGATGAGAAGGTGCAACTTTTTCAACAATAGGGGTTGACAAAAAATCCAAAGATAATAAATATAATTGCAGGTTAAAAAATAAATTAAAAAATAGATTTTGTAATAAATAAAAATCTTGTGAATTTTCAATAGACCTACAACCAAGTAATAATAACAATAAATCAATAACTTAAATATAATTTCAAGGAGAAAAAAGATGGAAAAGTTCAAAACACAGAAGCGTAGAGGCAGAAGAAGATCGGTTTCTTTCGATCCAAATCACAATTACGTTGAAAAATCGGTTGAAGAGTACCTGAAGGGTGGTGGCACAATTACTCGTATTGAGCGGATAAACGGCAGTTACGAGAATTTTGTGTCTATCAGCGAAGCCAATGGTTCCGCTGATGATTTTTTGATGGAAGGCTAAGACGTTTTTTTTGAGCCGATCCTTACTCGTCCAGCAGTGATTCAAAGTCAGGGTGTTCTTTGATGGCTTTCAAAAACTGCTCTTCAACCCGATCGATTCTGTTTTTCATCATACGGGTCAGGCTCTGCATCAATAAAAATCCCATCGAATGATCTTCCTGCATGAGGCTTAAAATCTTGTCAGCATTAATCATCAGAATTTCACTGGTTTCAGCACAGATTGCCATAAAGCTATAGGGTTCTCCGAATATTGAGGACCAGCCAAAGGAAAATCCGGGCTTGATCGCACCGAGGGAGACGTTTATTTTATCCGAGATCGGTTTTTCCAGTAATACCTTTCCACTACGCAGCATGTAGAAATTCTTGGCTTCATTTCCCTCAGCGAATATGATTTCCCGCTCTCTCAGCTTGAGAATATTGATTGTCGGAATGACTTTTTCCAGCATCTCATCTGACAGTTTTTCCATGATAATAATCTTCCGCAAATCTTCTTTAAGAATCATATATTTGCTCTGTAATCTCTATTTTGAATTTATAAAAATTCCCTCGACACTCATCTCCGCCAATCTAAAGAAGGGCTGCGGATAAAAGAGAAGGAGGATGGAACAGACGGCTGTGATTAAAAGTGGGACCAGACACCAAAGCGGGGCTTCTTTGAACCGTTCCTGGAACTGAGAATCTTCGGGAGTGCAGAAAAAAGCCTTGTAAACAACGGGCATAAAATAGGCGGCGTTCAGGATGGAACTGATTAGCAAAACGAACAGCATGATCATCTGATCGGCTTCCAGGGTCCCCAGTACCAGATACCATTTACTGAGAAATCCACCACCCGGTGGCAGACCGATGACGCTCAGTGCGCCAATGAAAAATGCGGACATGGTCAGGGGCATCTGCTTTCCGATCCCTGCCATCTGGCTGATATGCTTTACACCTGTCGAAACGAAAATCGCTCCTGCACAGAAGAAGAGGGTGATTTTTCCAAAAGCGTGCATGGCGATATGCATCATCCCACCCATTAAACCGAGCGGGGTCAGCAGAGCGGTTCCCAGTACAATGTAAGAGAGCTGGCTGACGGTTGAAAAAGCCAGCCTGCCCTTGAGACTGTCCTGGGATAGAGCAATGACGGAAGCCGTGATGATGGTAACGGCTGCGATGGTTGCCATGAGCGGCCCATAGCCGTGGGCGTTGAGCAGGTCCGTGCCAAATGTTCCGGTGATGACCCTTAGAATGCAGAAAACACCGACTTTAACGACGGCTACTGCGTGCAGAAGTGCACTGACAGGTGTGGGGGCGACCATTGCGGCTGGTAGCCATGAATGGAAGGGCATGATCCCGGCCTTGGCAAAACCGAAAAGCAGCACAACCATCAGTACCCCGATCAGGGTGGCTGATTCAGTCCCACTGAAAACGCCTTGCCGGGAAAATTCGAGTGACCCCGTCAGCTGATAAATCACCAGCATGGCGGGTAATACCAGCCCGATTGAAGATCCAACAATATAGAGCAGGTATTTTCGACCCGATTTTTTCGCCTCTTCATCCTGGTGATGTGTGACCAGCGGATAGGTTGCGAAAGACAGCATTTCGTAGAAGAGGTACAAGGTCAGCAGGTTGGCAGAAAAGGCGACCCCAATAGTGGCTGAAAGTGATATCGCGAAAAAACAAAAAAAGCGGGTTTGACTGTGTTCTTTCAATTTTCGCATATAGCCGATGGAGTAGGCGGATGTCACGATCCACAAAAAGGAGGAAACCAGCGCAAATATCATCCCCATTGTATCGACACGAAGTTTGATCCCTACATCAGGCAGTACCTGGGCGATTGTATATTCAATGGAAACCCCCTGCAGTATGATCGGTAACAGGGACAAGACCAACAGAAATTTCAGGATGGCTGCGATAAATGTCCAGCTCTCTCGCAGATTAGGCTTTTTCCCTGACAGAATAATCAGCGGAACAGCCAAGAGAGATATGAGAATGGCCAGAAACGGTCTTATTGAAACAATGGTTTCCATATTATAGTCAACTTAACAACTTGATATTACCAATTGACAATTTTCAATTGGTTTTTCACTGGTGCTCATGACAGACATTCAATGCAACTTAGTTGTCTCTGTGAGCTCCGTGCCTCTGTGGTGACTGTTTTTTTATATCAACTCCTTCACAGAACAAATTGAATCACCTTTCCCACCAATACATTGGTATAAATCCCCAGCACTATCAAGGAAGTTGCCGAAATGAGCGAGGTAACGACCATTCCCAGAGGGGCTTCATTGATTCCACCATTAGCCGGAGTAGTGTGATCATCATTTCTACCTTCGGTTTGTGGATTGAAATAGCCGATCTCGATGACCCGGAAAAACAGAATGATATTGATCAGGCTGCTGAAAATCAGTGCGGCTACAAATTCATAACTACCGGCAGCTAATCCTCCTTTGATCAGATACCACTTACTGAAGAAGCCGCAGGTAGGTGGTACGCCGATGATGGACAAGCCTCCGACAACAAAGGCTATCATCGTGAAGGGCATGGTTCGAAATATGCCGCTCAGGTCAGACAACCGGTCGCTCTGCAGACGAAAACGGATGCTGCCGACTGCCAGAAACAGGCAGAGGGTCATGGCTGCGTCATTCACGATATGCAGTACCGAACCGGTAATACCATCTCTGTTTCCCAGCCAGAAACCACCGACCATATAGCCGACTTCGGCGATGATGATAAAGGTCAGCATGCGGGTCAGGCTTTTTTGAGCCAGGGCTAGAATCGACCCCGTTACAATTGCGATGACAGCCAGCCAGACCAAGGCACTGTTCAAGAGGGTGTTCACAAATACAAATGAGGGGGTGAAAACCAGCAATGAGATGCGGATCATCACATAAATCATGACTTTGGTGGTTAAGGCAGCGATGAGCCCGCTGGCTGCAGTTGGCATATAAGAATAAGCGTTGGGCAACCAGCCGTGAACCGGGAACATCGCCATCTTGATGAAAAGGCCGATCAGGCAGAAAAAAAATGCAAAGATTACGACTCTGGATGAATAAAGAGCCGGCAGCATCTGTGATAGCTCTACCATGTTCAGGGTGCCCGTCATCAGATAGAGAAACCCCACACCCAGGAGATAGAAACTGGCGCCGATGGTTCCCATGATCAGGTAGTGCAGACCGGCCAGCGGCGCGTGCTTGTCCCCCATGCCAATCAAGGCATAACCTGACAGTGCGGTAATTTCCAGCAGGACGTAGAGGTTGAAGGCGTCTCCCGTAATGGTAATGCCCGCCAGTCCAGCTACAAAGAGAAGCGAGAGACCATAGAATGCACCTGCCTTCTCTGGGAATTCAGCCAGAACCTTCTCCCGGGAAGCGATCAGGTTCAGCAGCGCAACACTGAAAATCACCACCAGTACCAGTCCACTGAGATGATCAATACGGTATTCAATCCCCATCGGAGGGCGCCAACCTCCCAGATGATATGTGATTACCTGTTTTTTCAGCACTTCCAGCAATAGTCCCACAGAAATGAGCAGAGGGGTCCCAAGTCCGATCAGAGCCAGGGGGAAGCACCATTTTTTATTCAGCCAGCCGACAATCGTTATCACCAGTGCAACAATCAGCGGAACAATTATGATCAAAGCTGGAAACTGTTGATTCATAGCTGGTTAATCTGGGATTGAATTTCGTTTTCCTCAAGTGTCCCGTACTGGCGATACACCCGAATGGCGAGCGCCAGAGCCACTCCTAAAGTGGCCACAGAGACGACAATGGCAGTCAGCATCAGTACATGGGGAAGTGGATTAATATAGTTGATTGCCTGGATCGGGTGAGCCTCTGTGCCGTGACTGTGCTCAATAATGGGAATCGTGGCTTGCTCCTTGGCTCCGACAGATATGTAGAAGAGAATAATCGATGTTTGAAAGATATTCATCCCGATGATTTTCTTGACCAGATTTTTTTTGACGATCATGGCGTACAGCCCCAACATCATCAGGATGATAAACGCCCAATAATTGTATTTGCTTGCAATCAGAGTGATTAAATCGTTCATAGCGTTTTATAGTCCTTCATCGTGTTTACCGGCTGAAGAGATGTTATAGTATAGCCAGATCATTACCGCCATTACGGCCAGTCCGACACCCATCTCCACGATGAGTATTCCGTGGGATCGTGCCATGATCCGACTGCTCTGGAGTAAAGGAGCTAGGGCTTCATAATCCAGGAAGGCAGCTCCCAGGAGAAGACAGAGAATCCCCGTACCCACATAAATAAGGACCCCTGCCGCGGCCATGATGGCACTCGCCTTTTCGCTCATGCGCCTGAGGGTGCTGCGTAGATCATTGGATATGGCCAGCAGGATAATGGATGCTCCCAGGATCACGCCCCCCTGAAATCCACCACCGGGACTATGGTGTCCATGGGCGATGACATAAAGTGCAAAGAGTTGAATAGAAGGGATGATCAGGCGGCAGGTGGTTTTGATAATCAAATCATATGGTGTCCAGAGTGAATCGATGCGCTCGAATTTGGATGAATCATCCGGTCTTTTTCCGCCCTTCTTAATATTAATAATGATCCCGGTGGAGCTATGGCGGTATAAGCGCTCATTTCGGGTTTTTTTGGTAAAGGTCCTGAGCAGGAAAAAGCAGGCCAGCCCAGCGGCAAAGATCACGGTGGTTTCGAACATGGTGTCGAATCCGCGGTAGTCTGCCAATACAGCGGTAACAATGTTCGGGACGGCTGTATCTGCCAGAGACTGCTCAATAAAATAGGGTGATAAATGACGGCTGGCCGGCGATTGAGGATCCCCCCAGTCCGGAAATTCGAAAGTGCCGAACATAATCAAACTACCGCAAAGCACTACGGTAATGAAGGCGATGGCTTTCAATCCTGACTCCTTCTTGTTGTTTGAAAAACAGCGGCTACAAAAAGTACCGTACTGACACCGGCGCCGACGGATGCTTCGGTAAATGCGACATCGACAGCACCCATAATCGCCCAGAGTAGGCACATCAGGAAACTGTACGCCCCAAACAAAATGGCAGCGCCCAGTAGGTCTTTAATGGTAATCGCAGCGATGCCGCTGATGATAACCAGAGTGAGTATAATGACGTCGAGTTGCCAGATCATGGGATTTTCCTTTCTATTTATCTTTTGTCCAGGGGCTGAGCCCAGCGGTAAAACCTGCATCAATGATTGCATGAGTGGCGGTCGGGCTGGTCAGAAAAACAAACACCACGATCATCATAATTTTTAAGGCGGTTAGTAGTGATCCCCATGTTAAATCATGAGCAGTATATAGGGCCATGCCGGCCATGCTGAATAACAGTCCGGCTGTATCCAACTTTCCTGCGGGATGTAAACGGGAGTAAAAGTCGGGAAAGCGGATTATGCCCACTGCACCGCCAAAAAAGAAAAACAGCCCCAGAACCAGCAGTATTACAACTAAAATGTCCATCATTACCTTTTTTAAATTTCTTTCATCATGTTTCGTTGTCCTGGAGACCTTTGCGTTTTTGAAAATATTTTGATGCGGCCAGCACAGCAATGAAATTGAGCATGGCGTAGGCGATCGCAATGTCGACGAACATGTCCACCCGCTGATAAAGCAATCCGATCAAAATCAGCAGAGCTGTGGTTTTGCTGCCGATGGCATTCACTCCGATTAAGCGGTCGAGAATCGTTGGTCCGAAAACAGCACGGTACAGGGAAAGTACCATAATCAGACAAAGAATGATGGCCGCGTAGAAAAAAATATCTTTCATGATTCCATAAATATATTAGCAATTCTGGTTTCCATGTCGCCGGGCAGTGATTCTGCCGAGGGCTGATCAATGACATGCACTTCGAAATCTCCGTATTCCGTAACGTAAACTGTGATTGTGCCAGGCGTGAGGGTGATGGAGTTGGCAAAGGTCACCAGAGCAAGCTCGCCTTTTAGTTTGCTGCGAAACTTGATGATACGGGGATCAATCAGGTCCATCATCCGGGGATGAAACACCAGTATCATGACATGAATGTTAGCTCTAAATATCTGGTAGATCAGCCAGGGAAGATACATGAGAAATCGTATCCACTGCTTCCAGAGGGTTCCCAAATCGACCGACTGAAAAAGAAGATCACTGGAAAAATAAGCAACCAGCAGGCAGGAAAACACGCCGAGGCTCAGATGAAACAGGTCGAATTTTCCCGACAAAACAATCCAGCTCAGGAACATCAAAATAAATGTCACCAGGAATGGGGCACCAAACCGGCTGGCTTTCTTTTTCGGTGGCATTTTTTGGGTTTCGGGGGCCAAGGTCTCTCCGCTATAGTTGTTAAAACTAAGACGCCTACTGAGTCAGATTCATAAGTGCTCGCCAGTCTAGTGTCGCTTTCCCGTTTTTAACGATTCTCTATATTGCCTGGTTTGAGGGGATCATGATCCCCCCGGCGGGGTCCATGTTGAACAGTTACTCCCGTTTTTACTTCCTGATATTCAGTCTGGGTACAGCAAACCCAGGTATAGACATACACAGAGCATGATCAAAGCGGCAAGCGCTCCCAGTCCGATAGGCTGGCGATGGGTTTGCTCTTCTAAATTTTCTAATTGGGAGTCTGGCTCACCTGTCTTCAGTTGTTTTTGACGATCAATCAGATCAATGATCAGGTACGGATTGCGACTGAGCCAGGTGAGTTTCTGGATGAGCCGTGATGCCTGATCTTGAGTCTGGCTGCGAATCCAGGCCAGCTGATTTTCACTGAATCGGTACAATACTCTACCGGGTATACGGTAAAACCAGTCTGTGTCAAGGCTGATAAATGGTTCTCCACCCAGTTTGTCTATAAAAATCCAGAATGCTGCTGCGGTCAGCAATAGTAGTTGCAACATGCTAATGACATGGCTGGGCTGGTAGGGGTGAAAATTTACTTGAAAAGGGAGCAGGTCGTAAAGAATTTTGGGATAGACACCTGTCAAGACACACAAAAAAGCCCCCAGCCCCATGGCCAGCAACATATTTAATGGCGGTTCGCCGGCATCTGTGAATTCCTCCGCCTCTTCGTTACGCCGACCGAACCATGTTCCCCATGGTAGTTTTAACCCGGTGTGTAAAAATGTCCCTACAGACGCCAAATGTAGCATCAGTTCGATAAAAGGTCTGTCTGCCTGTCCGGCCGCAGCAACGACCATCGTTTTGCTGATGAATCCATTAAAGAGTGGAACCGCGGAGATGGAAAATGCGCCCACCATATAGAGGGCCAGGGTAATTGGCATTTTGCGGTAGAGTCCTCTACCCTGTAGATCAGTCATTTTACTACAACCGGTGACATGGATTACGGCGCCCATACCCATAAATAGCACCGCCTTGTATAAAATATGACTGAAAGCGTGTGCACTGGCGCCGTTGATTGCCATTTCACTGCCAAGTCCAACCCCGCAAACCATATATCCCACCTGGCTGATAATATGGTAGGCAAGTAGACGACGGATATCGTTCTCCAGAACCGCATAGACAACACCATAGAGTGCCATGATGGCGCCCAGCCAGACCAGAAGCTCAACCCCGGGAAAGCCTCGTGCTAAAACGTAGACGGCGCTTTTTGTCGTGAAGGCAGTCATAAAAACACCCCCGGTGATGGTGCTTTCAGGGTAAGCATCTGCCAGCCAGGCGTGCAGCGGCGGAACTGCCGCATTGATCAGAAATCCGCAGATAATAAATTTTCCAGCAAGTGTGTGGTAATCCATCAGTCCGAAACTGATGGAACCTGTATTTGAAACGTGGATGACAATGCCCGCCAATAGAATACAACCACCGGTGACATGAACCAAGAGGTAACGATATCCAGCTTCCTGGGAGGCCTTTGTACGCCGATACCAGATGAGAAAAACCGATGAAGCGGCCATCATTTCCCAGAACAGAAAGAGCGTGAACAGGTCGCCGCTGAAAACCACCCCCAGCGTACTACCCACGTATAGGTATGCTGCTGTATGCTGGCCGGTCTCCTTGATATGGATCGCGTAGAGCATACTGATGAAAGAGGCGATTACGAATATATAGCCGAAAACCAGGCTCAGGCTGTCAACTTTTCCCAGGATGAGCTGGTATTTGAGGAAGTCTACTGTCCAAAAGGTGCCGTGGGGCAGGCGGAGCAGATTAACAAAAGCCAGCACCGGAATTAACAGCGCCAATCCCTGCTTGAGACGATGATTTCTAACACCCGGAAGAATCAGCGCACCAATGATGTAGAGGAATGCTGGTGGTACTGCATTAATCATAATAGTCCTCGTCTTTCATCAACCAGAGATGACCGATCCATTTCGATACCAGGATGATGAAGACACATCCGAAGAAACCGAATGCAATGTCAAAAACGGGAATTTTTTGCCACCAGAAATGAGGGTGAGGGTTGGGGAAAACAAAGCCCAAGATGAATAATAATATGATACTGATAATGAGAGTGAAACGTAGTCTTTTTACCATATCTCCTCTTCTACAGGCGTTCCGAGTACCGGGTCTGATCAGCGAGATACAAATCGGGTCTGCAGGAAATGGTCCGATTGCAGCGTATTGATTCTAAAGAGAATAGATCAAAATTGCAAGATTTAATTGAATCTTTCGCCCTCTGGTAGGGTTCTTTGAGGTGGGGTCAGGCTTTGCTTATTTGCTTATTGGAGTTTCAATTGAAACTCCAATAAGCAAATAAGCAAAGCCTGACCCCCAAGGGTGTTATAGTACCAGAGTTTTGATGAAATCAAGGAGTTGGTTGAGATTCTGGCAGTGTCTGACTTCATTGCAGTAGCGCTGGTAGGTTCTCATGCGGCTGTCTCCGGTATTCCAGAAGACCAGCGATTCCGGATTGAGCCAGATGATGCGGCGACATTTTTCCCGCATCTCATCCAGAATTTTCTCCTCTGGATTGGAATAGTTGGTTCGCCCATCCCCCACAATGATCAGGGTTGTCTTTTTATTGAGAATATCCATGTATTCTCGCTTGAACTGCCGAAACGTGCTGCCGTAGTCAGTGGATGCCTGGTAATTGATTTCAGCTTCTTTCAGGGACTTGTCCACCGCAATATTGATATCATGCTTCTGGAAGGTCTGGGTGACCTCTTCCAGCTCATTGACAAAGATGAAGCTGCGCACCTGCAGAAAACAGTCCTGCAACGAATAGAGCATATTCAGCATAAATTTTGCTGCAGTCCAGACTGAGCCTGAGACGTCGCAAAGGGTGACGATTTTTCCTTTGCGTTTGGGCTTGTGTTTGTAAACCACTTCGATAGGGACGCCTTGGTACTTGGCGGAAGCCCGCAGGGTTTTTTTAATATCAAGAACCCCTCTTTTGTGTTTGCTGTACCGGCGTTGAACTGTATCTTTCAATTTACGCACGAGCTGCTCTACGATATCCCGCATCTCCTCGACCTCTTTTTTGGAGAGGGAAAAAAAGGATTTGTCCCCGATCTGATTCAGATGTTTTTCGTAAGTAGTGACCTTTTTAAGTCCGTCATCATAAGGCTCCGGGTCTTCCCGCAGCATGCGTCGTGCATTGTCCAACCGTTCATCATAGTGAATGGTCATGGCTTTGCGGTCTTCCCAGGCTATCGATTGTCGGTTGTTTGCCATAAATCTGGCGAGGCCGTCTCCGATGCCGTTGATCTGTGACATGATCTGCAGACGGCGGATCAGGGGGCCGAAAGCATTTGGCATGCCGGAAGGTGTGTCTCCATCTGTGTCCGATTGCAACTGTCGCATTTCTTCCAGATACCCCAGGGGGTCTCCCTGCAGGAAATCGAGAATGGCTTGAAAAGAGGGGTCCTGATCCAGTTTAGCGGTGATCGAGTCCAGAGCTTTTTCCATCAGCTCTGATAGCTCATTAGAGTGGGGTATACTGAGCTCGCTGCGCATTTCGTGAAAAAAGAGGTGATAAAGATGATCGAAATGTGCCTGTTCACGACGGCTTTTGGCGAAATTGGAACGCAGTACGCTTTGGAACAGGGGTTCTTCCAAAACATCGATCAATTCCAGCTGATTGACACAGTCCAGCACTTCAGAGGAGGAGATGCGGAGCCCGGATGCCCGGGAGCAGGAGACAAAATTCAGAATTAAATCGAGCATTCCAGTCCCGCATTTTTGGTAATGGTTTCCATGTTATCCTTTACCAGATCCGCATCGGAGCGGTATTTACAGATCATGTTCAGGGTGTCCGTCACAATCTCCGGTGTCAGATGGTTCACCTGCAGAGCGATTAGAGACTGCGCCCAGTCCAGGGTTTCGGAAGTACATGGTTTCTTCTTCAAATCCAGATTGCGGATCTCGTGGATGGTGTTAATCAACTGCTCTGCCAGCCGATCTTTAATGCCGGGAATTTTCAACTTTACAATCTGCAGTTCCAGTTCTACATCCGGGTAATCGATATAGAGGTGGATACAACGCCGTTTGAGGGCGTCACTCATATCACGATAGTTGTTGGATGTCAGGAAAACAATGGGAATTTTCACCGCTTTGCGTGTTCCGATTTCCGGTATGGTGACTTGAAAGTCGCTCAGAATTTCCAGCAGAAAGGCTTCGAATTCCGGATCGGATTTATCCACCTCGTCAATCAGCAGCACCACGGGTTCTGGTGAACTGATAGCCTGTAGTAAGGGGCGGGGCAGGATAAATCGTTCAGAGAAGAAGGCATCTTCCTGATCCGCGATTCGGTCAACCGCGTCGTTTAAATCTGTTGAACCTGAAATGACCTCGTCTATCCGGTCTTTCATCATTTGTGTATACAAGAGCTGCTTGGCATATTCCCATTCGTAGAGTGCCTTGGCTTCATCCAGGCCTTCATAGCACTGCAGGCGAATCAAGTCGCGATTCAGACTCTGGGCCACTGCTTTGGCCAGCTCCGTCTTGCCGACACCAGCAGGACCTTCCACCAGGACCGGCTTTTGTGTCGCCTGTGCCAGGAAAACCACAGTGGCCACGCTCTTGGAACAGATATAATTGGCCTTTTGCAGGTGGTATTTAACGTCAGTTATACTTTTGTGTGTCATTGTGTTGTTCCTTTTTCTGAATAGTAATCCGGATCCGGTCCGTGTGTTTTCAAATTTTCTTATTTATCGTTGTGCCTGTGTGGGCATGGTCGTATTATTTGAGAATAGAAGGTCAAGTAAACATTGTAGTTTATATCAAAAATGATTTCCAGGCTGTATCCAGGCGTTGGGTGCGGGCCTGGGCAGCAATTCCCATGACGGCCCTGTCCCTTTCCCAGGCAAGCCTGATTTTATCCGGCGCACTGTTCCAGCACTCGGCGGACGTTTCAATCAACTTTGCCATGGACCACTGGAGTCCCGCGTAGGCAATGTGAATTTGGGGGGAGAGTGGATCGGCCATCGCGAGTGGGCGAATGGCTGTAATCAGACCGAGCAGGGCCTCTTTGAAGGATTGTGGCCAATGGTACTGTGAGGCAATGCGAAACAGATAGCCCAGAATGGCGGCTGAAACGTGGATATCCTCAATGGTGCGAAAGGGTTTGATGTATGTTGTGTACGCATCGCCCGGCAGCAATTGTGTTTCTGTTACATCTACATTTTCCAGATACACGACGCCGTGACTGATTTCCGGTATGAATGGCAGATCCGGCATAGGTTCAATGCGGACGCCGGGTGAATTTCGATCGATTCGTACCAGGCGGATCCGGTTTCTGCCCTCCGAGTCTGTGCCGGTTGATGCGGCTACCAGTATTGAATCGGCATCGTGGGCACAGGTAATGTACTGTTTTCTACCGTTCAGCAGCCATGATTTGTTGCCTGGATTCGCGCTGTTTTCCTCAAGTCGGGTTTTGATGGCGCGGGGGAGGGCCCCTCCCTCTTCCGAGATGCAAAAAGCAGTGATCTTTTCCTCTGGGGCATCTGGTATCAGGCGCTGCATGGCAGATAAAAATCCGGCCAGAAATGCGTATGCCGTGCGGTCAGCCTGAAATCCGCAACTGATGGACCGATCAACAGGCTCCGACCAGTTTTTGGCATTTTTATCATAGGCCGTTTTCCAATCCCGAATAGATTCAACAGGCACGTCTTGAATGGATCCGGCTGCAGTCAGTAACCAGCCTAAAAGTGGCGCACAGGTGTTATTCATTATTCAAATCCCCGCCAGAAACTGATCTTCTCCAAATTTTCCCGGGGAACAGGATCAGGTTTGAAATCTCTGATACTTTTTCGGCTTTGAATGGCTTCCAGAATTTCCATGGCATCCCCATTGTTGTTTCAATTGTCTGCCCTGTTAAGACAGGGCGGCTCTCCTTGAGTAAACATTGAATGACAATGAAGTATAAAAGATTTAGCATATTCAGACAATCAATGATCTTTTTTGGGTGGGTTTCCCAAGCAAAAACCAGCCTGGCACTTTTGCGCAATGAAGGTTGAAAAGAAATGTGTTTGCTCGGCTGAAACGGGTTTATGCTGGCCACTCTGTGCAACATTTAATTCTCTGTGAACTCTGTGTCTCTGTGGTGAATATGATTGTATTTCTCATTTCAATCAGTAAGTGAAGTGTGAGAGCCGTAGAAGGAATATAGAATCCAAATGCCTGAATACCAAACCAACGAATCGTTTTTCATCATACACGCTGCAAATCGTAAAGAGTTCAGGGAGATTGAACTGCTACTGCTTTCCCGTTCTGTCCCTTTTTCCATGGAAAGTGATCCGTTTCAACGAAGCTTCTACGTTCCGTTGAATTATCAAGTTTTCGTTCAAAGCGAACTTGGCAAATTCCAGAAAGAAAACAGAAATTGGCCACCGGTGATGGCGATTCAGCAGGGATTGCTGTTTCGGTTTTCTCTGGTTCATCTGGGTGTGGTGATATGTTTGACGCTTTTCCATTGGCGCCTGGATCGGATTCCGTCTGCCGGGAAATGGACCGAAAGTGGGATGTTGGTGGTAGAAAAGGTTCTCCAGGGTGAATGGGCTCGCACGGTTACTGCGTTGACACTGCACGCTGATGGAGCCCATCTCTTAGGTAATCTTCTCGGTCTGCTGGTCTTTGTTGGTGGCGTTCATCAATTTACTGGCGCGGGTCTCTCCTGGTTGCTGGTGCTGTTGGCGGGAGCCCTGGGAAATTTTGGAACCTCGGTGTTTTACCAGACAGCACACAATGCGGTGGGGGCATCAACTGCTGTATTTGGTGCGGTAGGGCTGCTGGGGGCCTTTGGCGTGAAGCGGTATCTGACGCAGAAGTCTTTTCGAAAACGGTTTTTTATTCCGCTGATCGGGGCTTTGGGCCTTTTTGCCATGCTGGGTACGAATCCGAGCAGTGACGTGATGAGTCATGTCTTTGGTTTGTTCAGCGGGATTGTAATAGGATTGGTACTGATGCCTCTCCTGGGCTCTCAGAGGATGAAAAATCCATTGATTCAGGGATTGGCCCTGCTACTGTTTTCTGCCGTGCTGGTTTATTCCTGGGAGGTGCAACTGGGGTTCTGGTAACTATTCAGCCCCCCAACGGGCGGCTCCCTAAACAAAAATTACACTAGAATTCAGCAAATTGTCATGATCAATCTGTCATCAACACACCTATCAAGTGAGTCTGGCGCTTCTAAATTGGACTTGATTGATTTGACATATATAATATATGAATAGGGGTGTCATTCTAACTGCCACCCATCCGAATTAAGCGGATGTCCTATGTTGTTCGCAGAGGTCTCTCTTTATTTCATTAAAGAAAACCTTGCCGGGTATCTGGACAGCTGTGCGGCTCATGGCACTTAACCGGAGTTTTTCAATTAATAAAAGAAATGAAATTCGATGATATAGACACAGCGATAATACAATATCTCGAAGAAAATGGGCGGGTTTCCAATAATGAAATTGCCTCTGGGTTGTCTATTTCCGAGGGAACGGTGCGAAACCGGATTAAAAAAATGACCGAGAACGGTTTTTTAAAAGTCAAAGGATTGATCAACCCCGGAATGGTCAGGGACAAGCAGGTTATTTTTCTCGGCGCGAAAGTGGCTGTGAGCAAGGATCTGGTTTCAGCTGCCAAAGCTGTTTCAAAACTCCCCAATGTCAAAGCCACGTCCGTTGTCACCGGCCGATATGATCTGATCATTGAAGTGTTTCTTGAACCCTATGCAGTTATCAATTTTATCTGCAATGACCTTGGAAAACTGGACTCCATTGTGTCGACAGAGAGTTTTTTAACATTAGAAAATTATAATAAGTGGGTTTAAACCGCTTTGCCGGGTTTGTACTTACCAGAAACGAGGTATTGAGGAGAAGAAATATGGCGCGATTATCATGGGACAATTACTTTCTTGAACTGGTGAACACCGTCGCCAATCGGGCAACCTGCGACCGTGGGCGCAGTGGATGCGTGATTGTCAGAGATCGGCGGATTATCAGCACCGGGTATGTGGGTAGCCCGCCGGGTCTGGACCACTGTGATGAAATCGGTCATTTGATGAAGGAAGTGATTGATGAGGATGGTACGACACGTAAGCATTGCGTGCGAACTATCCATGCGGAACAGAATGCCATTTGTCAGGCGGCACGTCTTGGAATTGCGCTGGAAGGAGCGGTACTGTACTGCAAGATGGAGCCCTGTCGTGTCTGTGCCATGCTGATAATTAGTTGCGGGATCACTAAGGTCGTCGCACAAAAAAGATACCATGCGGCTCAAGAAACCCGTGATATGTTCGTTCAGGCTGGAATTGAGCTGGTTGTCATTGAGGACGAAACCGAATCGTATACCAATCAATAAAGATCGCCTCAGTTCCATTCTCATTTTGGTTGCGCTTGCCCCAACGCCTCTTTCGTTCTCGTTGCGCAGACTTTTGTGACAAAATTCTGTGTCCATAAAAGTCAATTCATATTGACTGCTTGGATTACCAATAATTCTCGGTAGCAGCTGATCCAGGTTGATTTTATGTCCGGGTTCAGAGATACTGAAAAGCACGGATCGATTCAAAATTTCTGGAAAAATGGTTTTTGGAATCTGGACCGATTCAGGTGATTGATTGAAGTTGAGTTTGAAACGTAATCGCTGGTAGCATTTTTTATCAGAGGAAAGTCCGGGCATCACAGAGCAGAATGCTGGTTAACGGCCAGAGGGGGCGACCCCATGGAAAGTGCCACAGAAAATAGACCGCCGATGGTCCGGTTCGCCGGACACAGGTAAGGGTGAAATGGTGGGAGAGTGAAAGCTCTTTAATGTAAGAGCCCACCGCGGGAATGGTGACATTCCTGGCAGGGTAAACCCCATTTGATGCAAGTCCAAATAGGGTAGCGTTTAAGGTTGCTCGCCTAGCTATCGGGTAGGATGCAAGAGGATACGGGCAACCGTATTCCTAGATAAATGATTACGACTCCGGTTTTGCCGGAGGACAGAACCCGGCTTAAAGATAACTCAACTTCAACATGACCACTAACCACTGCCTTTGATACTGGCAGTCGCCCTCTGATCTCCTAAAACGACTTTCTGAGCTATGAATGAATCCGGAGGCATTTTGCTAGCCGGTGGTCTGTCGTCCCGCATGGGAAGTGATAAGGCCAGTCTTGTTTTGAATGAGCAGACTCTGTTAGAACGATTGATTCGAATCGTACTACCTCAAGTGAGCCAATTGATTGTCATGCTCTCCGCTCAACAGAAGTTACCTCCGATCTCTTCTGAATTGATAGATAAGATTGAAATCGGGCGGGATTCACGCCCTGCACAAGGTCCCTTGCAGGGGATTTCTGATGCCATGCCCATGGTGGGTCCCCGGATTGACAGGCTTTTTGTCCTCAGTAGTGATCTCCCCTTTTTAACCACAGAATGGTTGATAAAAATGCGGCAGGCACTGACCTCTGATGTTGACGGGGTTTGTGCCGAGGTTGATCAAAAAGTCAACCCGTTGCTGGCGATTTATCAACGACAATTGTTGAACCGGTCAACTTCCTATCTGGCTTCCGGCATGAGTAGCTGTATGGTGTTGGTCGATCGACATCGGATTCTCCGCTTGTCCCCCCCTGCCGATAATCCGCTGGTAGGCAATGATGTCAACACCCCTGCCGCTTTTGAATGGGCGAAATCGGTTTTAAATAAATCCGATTGAATCAGTTGTCCTATTTTTCCTTTTTTGACAATCGTTGTTTATTCCCTGATTGCAACCAACCAACTAATTTTTTGATTTTCCAGTCCCTGAAATGGGGCATATCCAGCCTTTTTTTATTTTTTATACTTTCGGTAAAATACTGGGATGATGGCGAAAAGCAACTCCAGTCTGGATATACAGGAAATATTTTATTTTTTTTTATTTATTTTTTCTCTGTTATGCACTATAACGAGGTTGTTCTTAATTGATCGGTATCAACTCGATTCAATGGCAAGAATGACCCATGCTGGCTCATGGGTTCGAATCAGAACCGTCGTTGAGGCACTCTAAATTCTAAAACTGATTTTTAGTGAATAAAGAAAAGGAGGTTTTTAGATGGGAAAATCAGGAAATAACGAAATGCTGAAATTTCACCAGAAAAGAAGAGAAGAATTACGTGCTATGGGAGGTTTCAGCCCAAGTACGAATGAACTGGAAAAAGCAAGGCAAAAATTTCTTGCAAAAGGGGGAGTGATCAGAAAACTGATGATAGCCAGTGACTCAATACCCAATGTTTGGGGAGATTTCGTAAAGTCAAGAATTCGATCAACCTGACCTGTTCAACAGTTTAAGGAGATTTTGCAAACGGACCCGCAAATGATATATAGGTGGTTATTTCAACATAAACCATCACAGAAAACAGGGTAAACACTCGTTTTTGGTAGAGGACACACCGGACTAGCAACAGAATCAACTGTGCCTATCAGACAAAAATATGTCTGGTCAAAAGCCTAAAGGAATCAAAGGCTATCAGTTGCAGGATCTGGATATTCAACTTCGTCTCCCTGCCAGTTTTTCAATCTATATCCGGAATGTGTTTTTGAGATCAGCGTCCTGGGGGCGAGAGTCACTTTCCCCCCGGGCGGATCGACTATAAAATGAGGAACGGCATAGCCGCTTGAATACCTGCGCAGATTTTCAATGATCTCCAGACCCTTTTCCAGCCTTGTACGAAAGTGACCGGATCCCAGAACCGGATCGCATTGAAACAGTGCGTATGGTCTTACACGTAGTCTCAGCAAGTTCTCCATCAAACTCTGCATCAACGCTGTGTCGTCATTAATCCCTTTCAGCAACACTGTTTGTGAACCGATAACGATTCCGGCATCCACCAAACGTTCAATTGCATAGGCAGCTTCCTTGGTCAGTTCGTCCGGATGAATCACATGCAGGCTGAGGATTACTGGGTGGAATAAACGGAGCATTCCGATAAGATCGTCTGTCATGCGCTGGGGCAAAACGACTGGTATTTTGGTTCCCAACCGAATGATTTCAACGTGGGGAATCCGCCTCAGTTCCCCCAACAGCCACTTCAGGGCTTCATCTTCCAGAATCAGTGCATCACCACCACTGACGATCACCTCCCGAATACTTTTTTTCTCTGCAATGTAAGCCAGGCCCGCTTGCCAGTGCTCGGTCCGACTGATTGCTGTGGCAGGTTGGCTAAAAATCCGGGCTCGTGTACAATATCGGCAGTAGACTGCACATTGCCGTGTTGTTAGAAACAGCACTCGATCGGGATAGCGGTGCACAATCGCCGGAACAGGTGAGTGTTTCTCCTCAATCAATGGGTCATGGCTTTCATCAGAGCCGAAGTTGAATTCTGATTCAACCGGAACCAGGGATTTTCTCAACGCATCATTCCGACAAATATTCTTGATCACCCCCAGATAATAGGGCGTAATGGCAAAAGGAACCCGATGCTGACTGTGGTTAAAAGCGGAAATCTCGGTATCTGTAAGGCTGAGGATGTGGCTGAGTTTCGAATGAGAATCGATACGATGTTGAAGGTGCCATTTCCATGAATTCCATTGGTCATCGGTTGCAGCGGGGAAAAACTGATCTTTGAACAGAGCGATTGCATCTGAGACTGGGTGGCTTTCAATATGTGGGGTTATCATTGGTTGTTCTAGGTCGACCATGGTGCAAAGAAACGTTGCTGGTAATCAGCACAAGCGACTTACAAGTCTCCCAATATGACATAAAAGCGGGTCAATGCAAATGGGTCGGATCAATATTGAATGGTTGCCTGATTTAAAGGAACTGGGAAGATGATTCAGATTGTTGATTTTTACGTAGATGAGCCTGCCTGCCTGGGGGTCCCCCCCTATCTGTCCCCCTACTGTCGATATGTGGCGGGAGTGCTGGTTGAAGCGGGTCTGTCGACTGAGAAAATCAGTTACCTGACAGTGGATCAATGGCGGGCTTCCGGTAAAGAGATGACCGACGAACCGGAATTAGTGATTTTGATTGCCGGGTTTACGGTTCCTGGAAAGTACCTGGGCGGTAAAATCGGTACAGTGGCAGACATCCAAGCGTTTTTAGATTATCGCCGGAAATTTCAGAAAGGAGCGACGACACTGATCGGTGGACCAATCCGACATGCGCCTCAGATGATATTGGACAACCTGTGTGAATTGGGCGGAATTGTGGTCATGGGCGATCTGGAGCCTGCCGTGGAGAAAATAGTTTGCCATCCTGCAGGTATCCGAGAGGCAGCCCGGGAGATTGAAAGCGACCCGGGAATGGTTTCTTTCAAACGTCTGGACAGAAGCTATCAGAAAGTGAATCGCTGGGCGGTTGCGGGGGCATTTCTGACAAGCCTGCATCCGAACTATCCTTATTTGATGCTGGAGTTGGAAACATATCGAGGATGTACCCGAAAAAATCACTGTTCGTTTTGTGCGGAAGTTTTTTATGGCAGGCCGATTTTCAGAAGCGTGGAAGGGATTCTGGACGAAGTGAGGGAACTCTATCTTCTGGGTAACCGCTATTTCAGACTGGGTCGGCAAGCGGATTTGCTGACGTATGGGGCGGATCTGGGAGATTACCACAGTGGGTTTCCCAGGCCTCGACCTGCGGCCCTTAAGCAGCTGTACAGTGGATTTCGTAAAGTCGCCCCGGATCCCAGGGTGCTGCATCTGGACAATATTAATCCGGGGGCCATTGTGGCTTTTGAGCGGGAAGCTGCTGAAATTATAAAAATTATCAGCGATCACAATACTCCGGGGGATACCGCGGCCATGGGGTTGGAAAGTGCCGATCCAGTTGTCTGCCGCATCAACGATTTGAAATGTACACCTGATGAGGCTCTGCGGGCGATTGAAATTGTGAACCGCTTTGGTGGGAGGCGGGAAAACGGCATTCCAAAACTGCTGCCTGGATTGAACTTCATTCATGGTCTGCCGGGGGAGTCCGACAGGACTTTTGAGCTGAATTACCGGTTTTTGAAATCTGTCCAGGAAAAACAACTCTTACTGCGTCGCATCAATATTCGGCAGATTACGGTCCATCCCAAAACCAAAGCGGAAAAATTGAAAGCGGATCCCGGGTTGCTCAGTGGGATGGGGATTTCCAAGAAACATCGCAATCCTTCTCTGCTGAAGAAGAAATTTGTCTACTTTCGGAATAAAATCAGGCAGGAGGTTGACCGACCCATGTTGGAGGCAGTATTTCCTGTCGGAACGGTCTTCCGGGAAGTGATTCCTGAAACCAGAAATCCTGGATTTATTTTGGGACGGCAGCTGGGGTCCTATCCGGTGACGGTTAAAATACCGCTTTCAGATCCGGTTGCTGTCGCCGCCTTTGAAAACCATCATCCGATGGATGTGATTGTTACCGGTTATCGGGAGAGAAGTCTGGTGGGCCTTTCCTACCCGATTCCCATCAACCGGTTGGGGCAAATTGCCCTGGCGCAGATCCCGGGAGTTGGCGCGAAGCGGGCCACCCGGCTTCTGCTGGCCCGTCCTGTAAATACCCTGGAAACGTTGTTGCAAATTACAGAAACACTGCCCTTTGGCGATGAAACGAGTTTTAATTTCCACGACAGATCTGAATAAAACCAACACACTCGCCGGGGAGGCAATGGTTTTTTCTATAGTGGTCCGCCATTATTTTCTTGACGTATTTCGGGCGTAGCCCTTATTTTATCGATATTGACACGGATTTTGGAAACGAGTCCGGAAATTTTTTAAATAAATAACGGGTTTTTGATGGCCAGTTATCTTATTCGTCGACTACTGCTTGTGATACCCACTTTTCTTGGGATCACTCTGCTGGTTTTCACCATTACCCGTTTTGTTCCTGGCGGTCCGGTGGATAAAATCATCTCTGAGTCGCAGCAGATGAGTTTTAGTCAAGGAAGCGATACGGGTCAATCCAATGGGCAATCAGGGAAGAATGCATCACCGCTTTCTGAAGAACAGATTGAGGAACTCAAGGTTTTTTATGGATTTGATAAACCGGTTCTGATCAGTTATGTGCAGTGGTTGGTCAAGGTGCTCACATTTGATCTGGGGACCTCAACTCGCTACTACGATCCGGTTTGGGAGATCATCAAGAGCAAACTACCGGTATCGGTTTATTATGGATTGGTGACGACAATTTTGACTTATCTGATTTGTGTGCCTCTGGGTATTTTAAAAGCGATCAAGCACAAAACGACGATTGATAATGTCTCGTCTGTGATGGTTCTGGTCGGGTATGCCTTGCCGGGCTTTATCCTGGCAATCATTCTTTTTGTCTGGCCAGCTGCTCGTTGGGATTGGTTTCCTTTAGGTGGATTTGTCAGCGATGAATTTGATGACCTGCTGTTCCTGGAGCAGGCATGGGATGTCTTTCATCACTCCGTTTTGCCGATCATTGCTTATATGATCGGTAGTCTGGCGACGATGACCTTTCTGATGAAAAATACCCTGATGGACAATCTTTCTTCGGATTATATCCGCACCGCCATCGCCAAGGGACTCTCTTTTAACCGGGCTGTCTTCAAACACGCTTTTCGAAATAGTATTATTCCTCTAGCGACCCATTTTGGAAACAATATTGGTCTGTTTCTGGCGGGTTCTTTTCTGATCGAAAAGGTGTTCAACATCGATGGTTTGGGTCTCTTGGGATTCGAATCCCTGGTGGAAAGAGACTATCCGGTTGTCTTGGGGGTTCTGGTGATTTCGTCCATTCTAGGATTGTTGGGAAACATTCTTTCTGATTTGTGTGTTGCTCTGGTTGATCCCCGGGTTAAATTCGATTAGTAGGATTCATGCAGATTAATCCACTTACATTAAAACGAATCAGACGCTTCAAGTCTATCAAGAGGGGATACTACTCCTTTCTCCTTTTCGCTTTTCTGCTGCTGATTGCCGTCTTTGCTGAGTTGCTGATCAATAATCGTGCGTTGCTGGTTTACGATGGGGAGGAACTCTATTTCCCGATTTACGGGGACATCATTCCCGGCAGTCAGTTCGGTCTGGGATACGATTATGAAACCAATTATCGGGATCTGCAGACAATTTACAAGAAAAAGGGGGAGAATCGGTTCGTGATCATGCCGTTAGTGCCTTACAACGCTTATGAAAATGATCTGAAAAAGGGGACTTACCCTCCTTTTGCGCCTTCTTTTGCAGATCGCCACTATCTGGGAACAGACGAGATTGGCCGGGACATGATTGCCCGACTGGTATATGGATTTCGCATCTGTATCGTCTTTTCGCTGTTGTTACTGGTGATTAATTTTTCCATCGGTATCTCTCTGGGGTGTTTGATGGGATATGTGGGCGGAAAATTCGATCTGCTTTTCCAACGGATTATCGAAATCTGGTCTTCGATTCCGTTTTTGTATGTCATCATGATTATCTCATCCATCATTATCCCTAGCCTGATGGTGCTGGTTCTGATTTCTGTTTTTTTTGGCTGGATGGGAATGACCTGGTATATGCGGACGATGACATATAGGGAAAAAGCCAGGGATTATGTGATGGCGGCCAGAGCTCTGGGAGCTTCAAACCGCCGCATTATTTTTCGCCACATTCTGCCCAATGCGGTTTCATTGATTGTGACCTTTGTTCCATTTTCTGTTGCGGGAGGCATTGGCGCCCTGACCGCGCTCGATTATCTGGGATTTGGATTGCCTGCTCCCACACCGAGTTGGGGCGAACTGCTGCAACAGGGAACGAATAATTTGCAGGCCATCTGGATTATTTCGTCCATTGTGGTGGCGCTGGTTGCCGTGATGGTGAGCATCACCTTTATTGGTGAAGCCGTCAGAGAGGGGTTTGATCCACGAATGCATAGCACGTACGAGTAATTGACCGGAAAACGGTCGTCATTTTGGAGACTACGAATGTTAAGATTACGATTGCTTATCACGCTGTTGGTTTTTTTATGGGCGTTACCCCAATTCAGCGGTCTGGCGGCTGAACAATTACCGGTGGGCATTCACTGGCAGACAAACCAGAAAGCTCCTGTTTTTGCTTCTCCACAAGCGAAGAAAGGTGGAACTTACCGATCTTATATGATGTCATTCCCGCTGACGTTTCGTCATGTAGGCCCCGATTCCAACGGTTCTTTTGCATCAGTCATCCGTTTGCAAAACCTTAGTCTGGTCGGGATCCATCCCAATACAGAAGAAGTTCTGCCGGAACTTGCCACGCATTGGGCGTATGGAGATGATCACCGCACGATGTATTTTAAATTGGACCCGGAGGCAAGATGGTCTGATGGTAAACCGGTGACTGCGGATGATTACCTGTATACGCTTGAGTTCATGCGCTCTAAAAATATTGTGGCCCCTTGGTATAACAATTACTACACCGAAGAAATTGAGCGTGTGATCAAGTATGATACTTATACCATCGCAGTCGTGTCTAAAAAAGCGGTGCCGGAGCTGCATCTGAAGGTGCCCATCAGCCCGACACCAAAACATTTTTATGGAAAAATCCCAAAGGATTTCGTGCGGCGCTTCAACTGGAAGATTGCTCCAAACACCGGGGCCTATTATATCGACAAGGTGAAGAAGGGAAAGTATGTGACCCTGAAACGGAAAAAAGCGTGGTGGGCAAAAGACAAGAAATATTTCAAGGGTCGGTACAACGTCGATACCATCCGCTATACGGTTATTCGTGATTTGAATACCATTTTTGAATATTTTAAGAAAAATAAACTGGACAGTTTTCCATTGACCTCACCTACATTTTGGCATCAAAAAGCCAAAGGGATGGAGGTTTATGAGAAAGGTTATGTCAAGAAAGTGTGGTTTTACAATAACACCCAGCAGCCCTCAATAGGCTTCTGGCTGAACCAGGCCAACGATCTTTTTAAAGATCGCAATCTCAGATATGCCTTTGCCCATGCCCTCAACATGGATAAGCTGCTCAATGAGATTCTGAGAGGTGACTACTCGCGGCTACATAACCATTACACGGGATACGGGGCTTATACGAACAGTAAGATCAAGGCCCGGGAATTCAGCGTTAAAAAAGTAGAGGCCCTGATGATGAAATCGGGTTGGAGCCGCGGAACTGACGGTATCTGGCAAAAAGGGCAGCGCCGGTTTTCGGTCAAAGTCAACTATTCCGCAGAGCTGCACACCAAACGTTTGGTGGTGCTGAAAGAAGAAGCAAAAAAGGCAGGGATTGAGATGATCTTGAAACGGCTGGATGGCAGCTCTTCGTGGAAACTAAATCTGGAGAAAAAACATGAAGCCGCCTGGACCGGTTTCAGCACAGGGTTGAGGCCCGCCTATTGGGAGCATTATCATTCTGCAAACGCTTTAAAGACACAGACCAACAACTTTACCAATACTGCCGATCCTGAACTTGATAAAATGATTAGTCAATATCGGCTGTCGCTTAAGATTCAACAGCGGATTGATCTTTCTCAAAAAATTCAGCAGAAGCTGTTCGAAATCGGGGCGTTTGTACCGGCTTACAAAGTGGGATATTTCAGAGTGGCATACTGGCGCTGGTGGCAGATGCCGGATGTGCCGGCTACGAAGCATTCCGGGGATCTTTTTGAAGAATTGGGAACCGGTCTGTTCTGGATTGACGCAAAGATCAAAAAAGAGACGCTGGCTGCTATGAAATCCGGGAAGACCTTCAAACCGGAAACCATCATCGAAAAAACCTTCAAGGTGGACTGACAGGATTTGTATATGGGAAACGATTCAGCGGGAAACACAATCCTGGAGGTTAAGAATCTGGTAACTACTTTTGAGACAGAAACAGGACCACTCCGGGCTGTTGAAGGGGTCAGTTTCTCCGTCAATAAGGGACAATCGCTGGGGATTGTGGGGGAATCAGGCTGTGGAAAAAGTGTGACCGCTTTATCAATCATGCGGCTGTTACCAAAACCGGTTGGCAAGATTAAATCCGGTGAAGTTTTGTTTAATGGTGAAGATCTGGCCAAGCTGCCAGCTGAGGAGATGAGGAGAGTCAGGGGAAATAGAATTTCCATGATCTTCCAGGAACCGATGACGGCTCTGAATCCGGTACACCGAATTCATAAACAATTAGGAGAAATATACGGCCTGCATTTTCCGAAAATGACACCGGTGGAGATCCGCAAAGCCTCGCTCGGTTTGATGGACAAGGTGGGCATTTCAGACCCGGAGCAACGTCTGCAGGAGTATCCCCATCAATTGTCCGGTGGCATGCGGCAGCGGGTAATGATTGCCATGGCACTGGCTTGCCGTCCGGAAATCCTGATTGCGGATGAACCCACCACAGCGCTGGATGTAACGATACAGGCACAGATTCTGACTCTGATGAAATCACTGCAGCAGGAAACTGGCATGGCGATTATTTTTATTACTCACGATCTGGGGGTGATCGCTGAAACCTGTGATACGGTCGTGGTCATGTATGCGGGGACTGTTGTTGAGCGGGCGTCGGTTATCGATCTCTTTCAGTCGCCCAGACATCCCTATACCCAGGGACTGCTCAAATCGATCCCCAGGTTGGATACGCCATCCAAACAACTTCTCTCAACCATTGAGGGTATGGTACCCGATCTCCAGGATATTCCAAAGGGGTGCCGCTTTCAGAATCGCTGCCAATATGCGGAAGCACAATGTCGGCAAGATCCACCACCTGAAGAGACGGTGGCAGCTGAGCATGCTGTCAGTTGTTATCGATGGCGGGATATTGCTTAAAGGAAAGAACGAATCTTTATGTCACATGAACTTTTAAGAGTTAGCAATCTGAAACAGCATTTTCCGGTTCACGGGGGGATTCTGTTTCGTGAAATCGGGCGAGTCTCAGCTGTGGATGGGGTCTCTGTTTCTGTTGCCAAGGGCGAGACTCTGGGACTGGTTGGAGAGTCCGGGTGCGGAAAAACGACTCTGGGAAGGTCAATGATACGACTCTACCAGCCGACTGCAGGAGAGGTCGTTTTCGATGGAACGGATATCACCCACTTTCGTCAGAAAG
>Ga0075122_10000642_pt1 | contig 26816 bp, 26 predicted proteins | sample AntAceMetag02UKB_FD_69790 | JGI IMG/M metagenome (GOLD analysis project Ga0075122, IMG submission 69790) | Saline lake microbial communities from Ace Lake, Antarctica - Antarctic Ace Lake Metagenome 02UKB | ecosystem: Environmental > Aquatic > Non-marine Saline and Alkaline > Saline | place...
GGTCATCCCCGTGGGAAACCTTGGTGAGAATCCAATGTGGGTGAGAGGATTTGAGGCCCAACGAAGTTGGGTCATCCCCGTGGGAAACCTTGGTGAGAATCCAATGTGGGTGAGAGGATTCGAACCCCCGTAAGCATAAGCTAACAGATCTTGAGTCTGTCCCGTTTGACCACTCCGGCACACCCACATAGAAAAGACAGAGATAATTTGCTTATAAAAGTTTTGAATTCCCGGAGTAGGAGAACAAGTTTGACCGAGCGATTTTGCGAAATTATATTCTGGAAGCAAACCAAAAAGATCTGAGCAAGGTCGGGAGTAGCGCAGGCACACCCACATGTGACTAAGATTATCAAAAATCAAGGGTATCAGAAAAATGATGCGCGCAACGCTCGTTTTTTGGATGTTCCGAAATGGTTTAATAAGGAAAATTTCGGACATAAAAAACTTTATAAAGCTACTAATAGTCCAAAAAATGAGACGGCCATAGCATGTTGGTAACACCTGATCCCTTTCCGAACTCAGAAGTTAAGCTTCATGTGTTGGTGGAATAGTGCCTTCCAAGGCGTGAAACTACCAAGCTGTCTTTTTTATTTACTTCATCCCAAAACTTAAAAACTCAAAAAACTCTAATTTTTTATGGCAATCAATTTAAAACAAAAAGCAATAAGATTTCACGACAAGTATTACAAACATTTGCTTTTAATCCCAATAATAATCTTGATTTTAGTTTTTATTCAATTAGGTATGACATATTCTTCAACGGGGGAATTTTTCAAAAAGGATATTTCTCTAACGGGGGGAACAACTGCAACTATCTCTATTCCAGCCAATCAAGAACAATTGGAGTTAGAACTTTCAGATAAACTCGACGGCGTAGAAACAAGGACAATTTATGATTTAATAACCCGAGAACAAAAAGCAATAATCATACAAACAAAATCTTCAGCTGAAGAAACGAGACAAGTTTTAGAAGAATATTTTCAAACGGAATTAACCGAGGAAAATTCAAGTTTTGAATTCACTGGCGCAAGTTTAAGCGAGAGCTTTTTCAAACAGCTTTTAATTGCAATAGGAATCGCATTTCTTTTCATGGCGATAGTTGTTTTCATCTTGTTCAGAAACTTTGTCCCAAGCCTAGCAGTAATCATCTCAGCATTCGCAGATATAATGATGACCCTTGGGCTTGTCAACCTCTTAGGAATGGAAATGTCAACTGCAGGAATCGTTGCCTTCTTGATGTTGATTGGTTATTCTGTTGACACAGACATATTATTGACTACTCATTGTCTAAAACGTTCCGAGGGAGGAATCAACAAAAGAATCTTTACAGCGTTCAAAACAGGGATAACCATGACTTTAACTTCAATCTTAGCCCTCGGATTTGCATTGGCGATCGTTTCAAGTTTTTCAATAGTCTTATCAAAAATCTTCTTGATATTATTAATCGGTCTTGGTTTTGACATCCTTAACACATGGATAACAAATGTTTCAATACTTAAATGGCACCTAAATAAAAAATCTAAGGAATAAGATGGCGGGAATAAATCTAAAACTAACATGGAGAATAAGATTATTAATTGTCTCATTGGCAATAGCCTTTGCAGGGATATTTCTTTATTCTCCCTTGCTTTTGCTTGCAATTTTTTTAATAGGATTAATTTATATCTTGTTAGGAATTTTCTTGAAGAATGATTATTATGACCTTATCTTCCTCTCTTTTATGATCTTATTAGTTCTCTTCGCCACGATTCCCGCCTTCCTCCAAGACGGAGTTTCAATAAAATCGGTGGATTCAAACTCGACAGCTATGGAACAAGGGTTTACCCAAGGAGAGATAATAGTCTCGATTAACAATGAAAAAATAGAATCTCTTGAGGATTATACCCAATTAATAACTTCCATTTACCCCTCTGAAGAACCAATCAAAACAGTTTTCAAAACATCTTCAGGAAATGAAATAATCTACTTTTCTTCTGAGGCCCCAAAAATTGTCGTTGCCGAGATCTCGAAAACGAATATAAAAACAGGCCTAGATTTATCCGGGGGTTCTAGGGCGTTGGTGAAAGCAGAGAACAGATCATTAACTCAAGCAGAAGTTAGAGATTTGGTAGATGTGATTTCAAATAGATTAAATGTTTACGGAATAGCAGACATGGCCATTGCGCCAGTTTCAGACTTGTCTGGAGAAAATTTCATGCTTGTAGAAATTGCAGGAACAACTCCGGATGATTTAAGAGATTTAATCGGGCAGCAAGGAAAATTCGAAGCAAAAATAGGGAACGAAACTGTTTTCGTGGGCGGAGCAGATAATGGAATAGCCTCTGTTGGAACAAGTGGACAACAAGCAGGAATCAGGGAATGCGATCAAGCTCAAGACGGAACACATTATTGTAATTTCCAATTTACAATTTATTTAACTCAACAAGCAGCAGAAAGGCACGCAAGAATAACTTCTGAATTAGAAGTGAACAGAACTCAACAAGGAAATTATCTAAGCGAAAAATTAGACCTTTATGTTGATGGCACGCTTTTAGATAGCTTATTAATCAGCGAGGGTCTTAAAGGACAAGTCACAACACAAATTTCAATTTCCGGATCCGGTCAAGGGGAGACGAGAGAGGATGCGATAACAAATACCGAAAAAGATATGAAGCATCTGCAAACAATTTTGAAGACTGGAAGCTTACCTTACAAATTAGAGATAGTAAAACTCGACACAATTTCTCCGACGCTTGGAAAAGAATTCATCAGAAGCATCTTAATCGCGGGTGTTGCAGCACTGTTTGCAATTTCACTAGTAATATTTTTCAGATATAGGAATATCAAATCTGTTCTGGCATTATTATTGACAAGCATTTCTGAAATAATTATCATCCTTGGAATCTCCTCGCTGTTTAACGTTAATTTTGATCTTCCAGCAATTGCGGGAGTTTTAGCGACAATCGGAACAGGAATAGATAGTCAGATAATTGTTTTAGATGAAACACATTCTAAGGTTCAACTGAGCATAAAGCAGAAAATAAAAAGGGCCTTCAAAATAATTCTCGGAGCATATTTCACAGCACTAGTTGCCCTACTCCCTTTAATCTGGGCAGGCGCAGGCTTATTAAAAGGTTTTGCGATAACAACAATAATAGGAATTTCAATTGGGGTTTTGATAACTCGTCCGGCATTCACAGATATCATAAAGAAGATAGAGGAATAAGATGCTTCCAAAAACACACCTTATTCTGGGAGCAATTTTTTCTGCCCTTCTTTTTCTATTTTTTCCACAGATTGGATTAATAGGAGCGACGATAGTTTTCCTTTCAAGTTTCTTGATTGATGTAGACCATTATATTTATTATGTTTTCAAGAGGGGAGAGACCAATCCAATCAAGGTAACAAAGAGGTGCTTTGCCAATCAGAGGTTGGCTATGGGTTACTCAAGGGAAAATAGAAAAAAGTTTTACAAGGGGTTTTACTTTCTTCACGGAATTGAGGTTTTGATTGTTCTGGGATTTCTCGCTTTCTTTTCAAAATATTTTTTCTACATTCTTCTGGGGTTTAGCATTCATTTAATCTTAGATTTTATTGCAACAATAAAATTAAAAGCAAGAATACATAAAATTTCTATAATACATGATTTTTTAAAGTTGAGGAAGTTAATGTTTATTGAGGGATAAAAAGGGATGGGAAAACTAAAAATTTTTGAAAAAGAGGCTTTCGGAATAACAAGAAGACTCTTAAAAAGAGACTTTTCCGGGAATGCTGGAATGGCTGTGAAAAATTCAATTTATCAATTTTCAACTAATCTGGTGGCAAAATTTGGAAGTTTAATATTTATCTACTTGATATTAATGAGGGTTTTGTCTGAAGAACTTTTTGGGCTTTACTCTTTAGCACTTTCCACGATTTTAGTTTTTGCAGGTTTCTGTGATCTGGGGATTGGAACCGCTCTGATTAGATATGCCTCCAAATATCAAAAAAATTCGAAAGGATATGTAGAGTATTTAGCAAAGTTAAAGTTTTTATTAACTATCACAGTCTCTTTGGTTTTATTTTTTTCAGCATATTTTATAGCTAATTATTATTATCAAAAACCTCTTTTCCTTGCTTTATTAGCTGGAATTTTCTATATAATTTTTCTTAATTTATCTGCTTTTTTATCTTCATTATTCCAATCAAAAAATGACTTTAAAACACCCTTCCATAAAGAGATACTCTTCCAAATCTCAAGGATAGTCTTGATCGGGCTGGCACTTTTTTTGACGGCATCTTCTTCAAGCAGGATAATTTTATTTACCCTATTCCTTTGTTTAGGTTTTTCTTATCTTATTATCTCAACTTTTTTATTGTTCAAAATTCCGAAATATGTCGGAAAGAAAATATCTTCTTCGAAGAAAATGGGGATAAGAAGTTTCATTTTTCCACTTTCAGTTACCGCCTTTGCAGGAGTTTTCTTCGGCCAGATTGATACTATAATGCTGGGAAGGTTTGTAGCTCCAGAATTTATTGCCCATTACCAGGCAGCATTTTACTTAGTTGTCGCAGTCCTGGGGCTTATTTCTTTTTCAGCAGTTTTATTTCCTATCTTTGCTAAATTAAAAAAATCAAGACTAAAGTTAGGATTAAAAAAATCCTTAATCGCAACCATCCCTCTTTCAATATTAGCGATTATAGGTATCTGGGTGCTTGCCCCGTATATTTTTAATTTTGTAAATTTTGTCACAGGAAGGGATTATTCAAATTCGGTATTTTTATTAAGAATTCTTTCATTGGTACTTTTTACAGACCCTCTTTTAGGAATTTTCAGCGGTTACTGGGGAGCCCAAGGAAAAACAAAAAAGATAGCATTTGCAGTAGTTATTTCAACTGCCCTAAATATACTTTTAAATTATTTATTAATTACCTGGGCCTTGGCAATAACGGGGGAGATGTACCCTGCAGTTATAGGGGCAGGAATAGCCACTATAATTTCAAGATTTGCCTATTTGGGATTGTTGGTTTTTGGGGGAAAAGATAACCACAACAAATAGTTTTTTATACGGGATTTTATTTAAATTTATAATGAAGAAAGTTAAACTTGGTTATTATTGTGCGGATGTAAACCCTCAGAAAACAGGATCTATAGGAATTTATAAGACAACCTTAGAAATCCTTAGAGAGTTAGAGAAACAAGATAAGTTTGAAGTGGTAATTATCTTAACAAAAAAAAATAAAAAATATTTCAAAGAGTTTAAGTCTAAGAAAGTAGTAGTTAAATCAAATGCCCCATACCTTTTAAGAAAGATATTTTTCTATCCAGGAGCGGCAAATAAAATAGCAAAAAAAGAAAAACTGGATTTTTTATTTTTCCCTAAAGGACATATGTCATTAGTTAAAGTTAAAAAAACAAAATATGTTTCCTTCGTGCACGACCTTATCCCGTTATATTATTTAAAAAAAGGGCGCTTGGATTTAGCCATAACAACAGCACTCCTTTTATTTTCTCTAAAGTTTTCAGATATAGTTTTAGTAAATTCAAACTATACCAAGAAGGTAGTTAAAAAATTCACAAAAAATAAGATATTGGTTGTTCCCGAAGGGTGTAATCAAGTCCCCGTAGGAAAAATTAAACCTAAAAAGAATGAATATATTTTTATAGCTGGGAGCGGGGCTCCCCATAAGAATATGGGGAGGACGTTAGATTTAATAAAGAAATATAATAAAAAATACGGAACAAATTACGAGCCATATTATCCTGATGGAAGTTTGTCGGAAGAAGAGCTTGCAGGCTATTACAAAAATGCAAAATTCACAATGTTTCTCTCATCAATAGAAGGTTTTGGATTACCCTTAATAGAATCATATTTTTATGAAACCCCAGTAGTCTTTAATAATGCAACTTCTTTAGCAGAATTGGGAAAATCTTTACCAGGAAAGTGTAATGTAGAAGATGATCAGAGCGTATTTAATGCAATAAATGAAGTTTTAGATTTGAAAAAGAAAGATATTCAAGCATCGAGAAGTATGTTATTAAAAAAATATAATTGGAAAAAATGCGTGGAGGATATAACTAAAGAAATTGTGAAATTCTAACTTTCTGAAAAAGGGAATATAGAGAATATAATAGGTTAAAGTATTTATAAAATCAAGACATTTTTTTACCAACCCTGAAAACAAAATTCAAAATTCATTTAAAGGGTTTTGGATATATCTTCCCTATCGTGACCCTGCGCAAAACAAAAAGAGATAATAAACTTTATATACACAAATCAATAATAAAATTTATGAGTAAAGCAAAAATAAAAAAACTAATCCCAAAAAGATTTGTAGAGATTTGTAGAGATTTAAACATTAAAAGGGTTAGAAAACAAAATTCTCGGAAATCCGTTAAGCAGGTATTTCAAGAAACATACTCTAAAAATAAATGGGGGGGGAAAGCTGGAGAATTCTATTCAGGATCAGGATCAGATGAGGCAGCAAGTAAGGAATATATAGAGGTCGTCAAAGATTATATCAAGAAATTAAAATTAAAGAAATTAAAATTAAAAATTATAGATTTAGGCTGTGGGGATTTTAGAGTAAGCAGAAACTTAATCTCTGAAAATATAGATTACGTAGGGATAGATGTTGTACCAGAGTTAATACAAAAAAACCGTTTTGAATTCTCCGCAAAAAATATAAAGTTTGAGTGTTTAGATATAATAGAAAACAAACTTCCAGATGGGGATATATGTATAATACGGCAAGTTTTTCAGCACCTATCAAATAATCAAATTCAAAAAATTCTCAAAAAATTATCAAAATACAAATATATCTTCATTGTAGAACATTACCCATTCAGCGAAGAAAACTCATGGCCTAATAAAGATAAGTCTCACGGGCAAGATATACGTTTAGCAGAAAATTCTGCAGTTTACCTAGATAAGTCTCCATTTGATGTAAAAAACATAAAAGAGATATTGGTTACAAACATTTCAAAAGAAGAAGGAAAAATTAAAACTTTTATAATTAGAAACTAATTCAATCCCAAGCTACAATACGAAGACATTATTAAGATAAAGAATACCTAGAATGCATGGATAAGATAAGTAACCTTTCCACCATGGGAGGATTTCCTTTGGTTAAGACATTTTTTACCAATCATAAAAGAATACAAAACTTGTTTAAAGGTTTTAGATATATTCCATACAGAATGCTATAAACCCTAAATTTAACCAAAACTATAATAAAATATAATTGGAAGAAATGCGTAGAAGATATAACTAAAGGATTGAACAAACCCTAACTTTTAAAAAAGCTGACACACAACTATTATTATGAAAAAATTAAACTTGGGTTGTGGAAAAGTAATAAAAAAAGGATGGACAAATGTGGATCTTCAGAAAGGAAGGGGCATCGATAAATCTTTCAATTTTACAAAATATCCTTATCCTTTCAAAGATAACACTTTTGAAGAGATTCTATTGGATAATGTCTTGGAACATATCTCCAATCCCCAAGAAGTAATGAAGGAACTTTGGAGAATTAGTAAAAAGGGCGCAATTATAAGGATTATAGTCCCGTATTATAACAGTTACATAGCCTACGGAGATCACACTCACGTGAATTTTTTTAATGAGTGGTCTCTCCAGCAAGCATTAGGGCAGTCAGGATACCTCCATAAAAAACAAAAAGAACAATTTGAGATATTAAAAATGAAAGCAGTTCCACAGAGATATTTAAAAATTTTACCAAAATCTATTTTGAATGTTTTAAAAAAATTATTTGGAAATGTGGTAGTTATATTAGATACAGAAGTTAAAGTTTTAAAATAATTTCTTAAGGATTACCCTTATTGCATCTGCGCAGAGTTCTTTTTTATCCTGATAAGAAGATAGTTTTATTTTTTTTGGATGTTTTAATGGAAAAGATGTAGCCCTAACTTTTTTAACAACAAAAAAGTTGTCCCAAAAGTTTTTTGAGGTGTGAGAAGATGCCTCATCAGAAAACCCAATGTTTCCTACCATATTTTGAGTAGGAGTTATACATATTCCATTATTTATTTTTATATTCCACATCCATTGGTAATCCCAAGTGTCAGAAATCCCAAGCTTAATTCTCTCAAATCTCTTTAGCATAAATTTTTGTTCTATCAAAGAAGGATATTGTCTTTTAATTTTATCATTAGTCAGAGTAGAAACATTCTTATCGTATCCTTCCCATGCCCCCCTCCATGTAGCCCACCCCCAAATATGAGGATATTTAGAGAAGTAATAAGAATTATTATTCCACCCACATCCACAAAAATTACTCCCACCAATATGCATAATATTTTTATTATTTTTATATTTTATTAATAACTCCTGGCAATATCTAAAAAAACTACGGTCAGGAAGGCAATCGTCCTCAAGTATGATACCACCTTCCACATTCTCGAAAAACCATGTTATAGCCGAACTAACCGCATTCTTACACCCGAGGTTCTTTTTTCTAAAAAGAGTTTTTACTTCACATTTCCAATTTATATTTTTTAGAATGTATTGTCTGACTTCGTCCGTTTTCTTCTTTTCTTCTTCATCTCTTGGACCATCTGCAGCAATAAAAAGCCGCACGGGTTTCGCTTTTTGTATCTCCACAAACGTTCTTTTAACGAGTTCGGGTCTATTAAATACTAGGTAGAGAATAGGGGTTTTTAGATTGGCCATAATGCACAAAACAGAGATTAATTTATAAACTCTACCTTTTTTATGATCGAATGAATAAGGTTATCTTATCTAGACCAATACTCAAAGAAATACTTTCTGTAACAAATACAAAAAACTTTCATGAGTTTTTTATTAAGACGTCGCTAGACAATCTTATGAAAAGAAAAATCAATACCGTATTGGTATTGGGTGCAAATCATGTTGAAGCAGAAGGATTTATAAAATATCCCTTTAAAAAAATAGTCTTAAGTGGCATATCTCCTCCAGATGAAAAAACAAAAGAGATAATGAATATAGACCGAAGAGTCTCTTACGTAAAGTTGAATATGGAAAAAGTTTCACTACCCCCCAAATCATTTGATTTGATCTTCGCGAAAGAAGCATTGCATCATGTTTCCCGCCCAATTCTTGCATTCTACGAGATGCTTAGAGTTGCCAAAAAAGCAATTATTTTCATAGAGCCACAAGAATCTTGGTTCGGAAATATCTTAAACCTTTTTAATTTAACTAGTAAATACGAAAAAAATCAGTTTGGCAATCAAAAATTTAGGGATAACTTTGTTTACCGTTGGAGAAAAAAAGAAATTGTAAAGTTGCTGAATAGCTATTATTTGGAATCGGATTATAAAGTTAATTTTTCTAGTTGCTGGATGAGCAATCGGTTCAATGGTAAATTTCCTTCATTAGTAAAATTCTTTAATTTGTTAGGATGGCTTTTGTCTTTTATCCCCGGAAGCAACGGAAATCATCTGATTTGCGCAATACTTCCAGGAAAGAATTTGCCAAATTAGTCATTTTCTAGCTTCAACAATAAGGCCACCTTCTCTTGTATCTAACTTGTTTAATCCAGGGAGATTTCCTTCAAAGCGATTCATTTTCTTTACGCCTTTAAACTTCACAGATTCAAGAACCTTTTTTAAAGTTTCAAAATTATAGATTATTTTATGAGTAGCAAACTCCCCCTCAGGGGCGAATATCGGGGTTAAATATTTCTGAATAGGCTCTATTTTTCTATTACTCTTGTAATTTAATATATCTTTTTTGATCTTACCCACTTCCTCATCTAAATCGGGTATCGTTATTCTTATTATTCCATTCTTCTTAAGAACTCTAAAACAATCCTTTAACAATTTCTTGGCATTTGCATCAGTAAGATGTTCTAAGAAATGTGATGTAAAAATAAATTGCGCAGATTCTTTTTTAAATGGCACTCCATATACCAAATTATGATGTATTATCCGAACATTGCTAATCTTTTTCATAACTGTCTCAAAGGGATAATTTCTACTAGAACATGTTCTCTTGTACAGAATCTTCTTAAAGAATCTGGGAAAAAATCTGTTCCCCATAAAAGAGATTAGAAAGCTTCCATCAATTCCAACAAATGCTGGGGTAGTTTCTATGTCACTACCAATATTAATTCCCACTTCTTTCCTTTTAAGATGATAAACTCTCTTTCTTCCAACCCCGTTCAAAAACTGATTCACCTTAATTTGCAATTGATATAATCCCATCTTAATCTTTTTCTTTTATGGATTTATTTTTAACAACCTCTAATTCGTAACAAATCTCTGATGCTGGAAAAGTCCAAGCAAAAAGTCTACAGTAAGCTCTTTGACTAAGATTGATTAGGGGATTTATTATGGGATTCAGTATGGCCATCTTCCCAAAGAAAAAATTAATCTTAACCTTTTTAACTATAAACAAATCTTCATTTGCACCTGCCTCATGACCCAGCTCCCCTTTCTTAAAATAGTCAAATGTTCTTGGAGTAAAAAATCTAACATGGGTAGGATCGGTAAACTGGGACCATGAGCTATAAAATGGAACCCTTGCATAAATTCTTGCACCGGGCCCGCATATTCTCCGAAGCTCATGCATTAATGGAATAAAGTTTATTATATGTTCAAGTACGTGGTTAATTACTACTTCCTCCACAGAATTATCTTTGAAAGGTAACTTTTTTTCTAAGTCAACAACCTTGTCGGGATTTACGTCCTTGGAGATATCGCAATTAACATACCCTCTTATCGTTTCCCTTCCACAACCCAAATTCAATTTCATCTTATTTAACCCTCAAGATTCTTAGCTTTATAAGTATTCTTTTTATCAAAACTTTTATTCCAAGTACTTTTAGAAATTCAATTAAAAGACTTCTTGTTGCAGAAAATCTTTTTTTTTGAAGATAATCGTGGGATGCAATATAACTATAGCCCAGATGCTTAAATAGCCAAACCCAAAATCTACTATTGTAGGGGAAATCAATGAATTTTATCCTTCTTATTTTTATCTTATCCTTGTGAAATTTAAGAATGTAGTTAAAATAGAGGTCCTGTTCTGAGAATCCTGAAATCGTGTTCTTATTTGCTTTGTCCATGATCTCCTTCCAAAGTTCATTTCCACTTCTTTTACGCACAAAATTTAAGATTTCAGACATGTATTTTCTTTGATACATCAGATGGTGCACTGTTCCAGACAAATTGGAATCTTGTTTACCAAATCCAAATACTTTCTCCAAGATTTTATAGTAGGGGTCATGATACCCTATTTCAAAATTATACAGCGGTTTCTTACCCCTGAAAAAACTTGTTTTTCTTATAAACGCGCAGTCTGCATCTATGATTAAGACATTGTCTAAACACTTCTTGCCCATCGCCTCAATAAAATAGAGTTTAAGGAACTGTTGAAAATACCACCCCGCCCGACCTTCTGGGGCGTACTTAGCAATCTCTTCCTTATTGAATGGAAATATTTTCTCATCTATAAAAATCAAGTCCTTGTCTTCTTTAAAGAAATTCTCCTTGCTAAGAACAAAAATTTTTCGATACCCCCCAACATTCTTTCGAGCATAATCTAGGTTTCTCCTTAGGGCATCAACATCTTTTTCATGGCAAAGAAAAAGCAAGTCAAATTTCTCATTTCCATCTTTCATCTTAACGCCTCCGAAATTATCTTTTTTAATTTTTTATTTCTTCTCTCAATAGAAAATTTACCAATGGTCGTTTCAGCTATGCACTTCTTAGACATTTTGTCTCTTAAACCCTTATTTTTAATGAGTTTAAACGTGGCATTAACTAATTTATTTACTATCTTTTCATCTAGCTTTTCCAAATCTCTGGGATCTGGATTTGGACCCAACCCCGACTCAATTATCCTCCCGGTGACATTATCTTCTATTAACTCTTTTCGCGATTGTCCGCTGGCACTTATAACTGGTAATCCAAAACTCATCGCCTCTAAAATTACATAGCCAAAAGTATCTGTGAAACTAGGATATAAAAAAATATCTGCTTTAGGATAAATCTCTTCGAAAAGTTCTGCATGTGATTTTGTTCCAATAAATTTTATCTGGGGGTTTGCCCGGTATTTATCATAGATCTCTTTTGGCACATCTGAAACAACCCACCCCTCAACATTTTTATTTTTTTTAGTTATTTTATCCATGGTCTCTAAAGCATATAAACCTCCTTTGAAATAAAATCTTCTTGAAACATAAAGCAGAATGGTCTTTCCTGTTTTCAACTTCTTAAATTTTCTTTCTCTAATAGCCGGATAAACAACTTCCACCTTATCACTTATCTCTGGAAAAATTCTTTGTATCTCCCTCGCACACCATTTTGTCCACGGAAGAATTTTTTTGCAATAAGGGCTCTTTAGATATCCAAGAACCTTTTTTTTATCTTTTAAGGTTCCATAGCCCTTGATCCACAAGCTTCCCGCAAATTCAAGATCGCAAACCCATGGTTTCTTTGTCTTAGGAATACACCTAATGCAGTGGATAAGATCGTACTTGCCTGCATCTTTGTCATAATGTGCATTGGGCATAGAAGGATAAAATTTATCAACCAATTTTCTTATTAATATTTTTACTAAATCAAATATCGCCACCCGACTACCCTTTTGAAGTAGCTGAGTTTTATTTTGAGAAACATATTCAATTCCTTTTGGAGGTTCCCCACAAAGAGATTCATAATATTGTGAATCTTCAGAAAATCTCCAAGGTTTTTGCAAATAAATTTTTATCTTCTTCATTGTCAAGTAATTTCCTTTTTATTCCTAATCAGAGAAACTCTGATTTTCCCCATTTTTTATTATTAGTTCTATTTTTTTCTAAACGTTTTGACAATTTAATCATTTTTAAATATTGGTTCAAAAAAGCTACACTTTTTGCATACGCTTGGAAGTTCCCCCCCTTTACTGTTTTTGATAATGTCTTTCCATCTCTTTGATTTTATAATATCCTTTAGACTTATTTCATTTATGTTTCCAACAACCAAATCATCTTTAAGTGTTTTATCACAACGACATCCACAGACCCTAGCGTCGCCATTGGGAAGAAAAGCCAATTTATAGAAATTAGCACAGGGAAATTTTCTTATACCTGTTGGTCTTTTAAGCTCCTGATTTCCTATCAAATCTTTTTTTGTAATACTTCCACCCCAGTTATCGTATACTTGCAAAAATTGAAAATATAATAATCCTTCTTTATAATACTTCCAAAATTTAGACTTCTTTAAATCTTTAAAAACTTTTGATGGGCTTCTTAGTGGTCTAAAAAAGATGGAAATTCTAGCATCCCACCCAGTTTCTTTTGCTCTCTCTAGTAACTTTAGAATTGAATTAATTTTCTTTTTAGACAATTCTATTGGTATTTGAAAAACCTTAGAGTCATTTTCGGGTATTATGTCCCCAATATCTATCGCTATATCTTTCACTTTTAATTTTATAAGTTTTTCTATGTTTCTTTCTAACAAGATGCCGTTTGTGCAAAATGTACAAGAAATACCTTTTTTGTTTAGGTATTTTATTTTTTCGAAAAATCCCCTATCAAGCAATGGCTCTCCCTGGGTTGGAGTTAATTCTACTTTTCTCCCTCCACATGAATAGTAATCATCAATTATTTTTTTAAATGTATTAAAATCCATAGACTCTTTCTTATCTTCAAAATATCTATATGGGCAAAAGGTACAATTACCATTACATATTGTTGTCGTTCCTATTAGGAGCCCATTTTTAATAACATCTTTCATATTTGGTTCTTTAGTAATCTTTGTTTTTAGGATATGGGAATGTATTAAACTTTTTAGATCATATAATATTGTTCCATATTTAGATGTATATTTTGCAACAAAGGGGGCTATTGCAAGAAGTTTATCTGAATTAAATACTTCTCTGATTTTCATAGACTCTCAAATTTAAACATATTTATAAATCTTTTTTTTACTGTAGAGGCAAGGGACATCTGCCCGTGGATTGTACAGTAAAGGTGATTGACCCTAAAATATATAAAGGGGTAAATTGCCTGATTTGTATGGGCCATCTGAATAATGACCGGGAGTCTTTTAGAAAAATAAAACTGACGATTGCACTAATCCATAATAATGATAAGGCCCGGCTGAATAAAATAAGGCCCAACATAGCCTCTCTTTCCAAAAAACTTACTCCTAATATAGAAACAACAATAGATGAAATCGGATACCAACCCAAAATAAGGCCGGTGAGTTTAAAGATGGGCATCTTTAGAGACATTATGTACTGGAAACTAGACAGAGAATGGGCGAGATATAGAAAGGTTAGAAATCCCTTTTTGCCCTTTCATTTCGCGAAGTTTGTTATTAAATCAATTATCAAATATTCTCATCCTAGACGTTTACGTGGGTGGTTAAAATCTTGTGCAATAGAAATGATACTATCGAATAAACATCTGAGTGCCATAGATAATTCTTTATATGGAAATACTGACTACCTGTTGGTTTTTGAAGATGACGCTATCTTCAAAAAGGACTCTGTTATAAAATTGCATAATCTATTGTTACAACTTAAGAACACCACAAAAAGTCCTTTGTATATGGATTTAGGTGGGGGCTTTGACTTAGACTCTTTGGGGCTTGGCGAGTTAGAGACTCGAAGGTCTGCTGAATTCAGACATTACTCAAGACCGGCCACTAATACCACTTGTTGCTATCTTCTGAATAAAAAACAGTTGATGATATTTAATCACTTCTTAACAAAAAATCCATCTCTGAGATATCTTGGTTCTGACTGGCTTCTTAACAAGTTGTTTATTATGCAATTAGCTGAAAATATCACCACTGATTGCAGGCATGCGCACCCCCCTTTTTTTGAACATGGGTCGGCCAGTGGAAAATTTGAATCTGGTATCCGGCAATCTTTCTACTCTGCCTGGTAATTAATTAAAACTGAAAAATAGTTGCATCCCATTACCTTTTTAAAATTATGAAATGTCAAAAAGGGGCTACAGGAGAATAGATGAAAAAGTTAGATTTATAAAGTTTATTTAGACAATTATTTTATGGAAGGAAACGAAGAAGTGTTGCAAGCTGGAGGGCTAGAGGGCTTTGGTGCGAAAAGGGGTAGTGTAATAAGTGGGGATAGTTCTCATAAACACGAAAATCGTCGGGGTGGAACCGGTGGCTTGCAAAGCGAGACAGCCAAGAAGACGAAAGCAAAACCAGATAGTAAAAAAGGAATGGACATTACAACAAGAATTGGATGTAGAAATAATTGTTCCTATTGTCCACAAAAATTACTTATTAATAATTATTTAAAAAGATCAAATGAAATGGTTCTTACTTTAGATAATTTTAAAACATGTCTATCCAAAATACCCAAAGATATTACAATCAACTTCGCAGGAATGGCGGAACCATTCTTAAATCCGGATTGCACAGAAATGATATTACATACTTTTTCTGAAGGACATGACAATGTATCTATATATACAACACTAGTGGGATTAACGAAGAAAGACTATCTTCGTCTAAAAGACTTGCCATTCTTCTTTTTTACTATTCATATCCCAGACAATGAGGATAAAACAAGGATTAATGTAGACAATGATTATCTAGAGTTATTAGAGTTTATTCTAAAGAATCAGCCCACAAATAGGGTAGATAAGGATAAGTTTAGTCTAGTTTATTTTGACACCATACACAAGGATATTATAAATATTCTAAAAAGATGTAAAGTAAAAGTGGTAAAAGGCATAATAGAAAATAGGTCAAATGTAAAAGAGTTCACCGAGTTTGAGAAAAGAAGTGGAGAATATTATTGTGCAGATAGTCCACTTCTTCAACGAAATATATTGCTACCATCTGGAGATGTGACTGTGTGTTGTATGGATTACGGATTGAAAGGCATTTTGGGTAATCTTCTTAAAGATGATTACGCTTCCTTGTTCAAAGAGAATCATGAGAGGGCATTAAAAAGTATAGAGAGCGGAGGAATAAAGGGACTATGCGATTCTTGTGAATTGTGCAGGAAAAGGTATTCTGTAAAGGATATAAAAACGAGGACAATGGAGAGATTGGTAAGAATAAGGACACTAAAGATTATCAAGAGGTCTTTTGTAAACATCTTTGGACGATTCTTCACAAAGACCTATTTGAAACATTAAAAAAGGTGGCATTATCTCTGGGCATGATTATGTAGAATTTTTTAGAGATGTTATCAATGCCGTAAATCAATTTGGTGAATCTATAGGTAAAAAGGTAGTATGGGGATATGGAACCGACTGGATTATCTTTAAATAAAAAATTCACTATGAATAATTCCTTTTACCTTTTGCGGATGAATCTTCATAGCCTTCATTTCACCACTCCAAGTTCAATGTATAGATCTTTTGCAGGGAAAATCCAGCAGAAAACTTCTTGATAAATTCGAGGCATTCTATTAAAAATTAGCTCACAAAATTTCATCTGTTTTCTCCACAACAATTTTTTCTTTATTGTTTTAAATTTTCCGATAGATTGCCAATGGCAAGGGTGTTTAGGATCCAAAGCATCAAAACTCGTCCAAGTAAATTGGTGGTAATGATCCAGCATGGAATAGGCACTTTCGTGTGAAAAATAAGGGACATTTATTTTAATAATCGCTCCATTCTCACAAATTCTATAAATTTCTTTTAGTATTTTTATTGGCTCATGAAAATGTTCCAAAACATGGCACATCACAATCTCACTAACTGAGTTATCATCGAATGCCCAAGGCATTTTATTCATGTCAAAGACTTTATCTACTCCAATATCTTTGCACCAATCACAATTGACGTACCCCTTTAATTTGTTTGGCCCACCTCCAAGGTTTAATTTTAGTCCCATTTTGATAATTTATCTTTTACAATAAACTTTATATATGTTTTGAATCTATTACATTTATGTTTAATTTTTCAAAGTATAAATCTCGAGAGAACTTACTCTTGTTAGGGATCTGCATTATTTTTCTCTTGGTTTGGGTTTATTTAGCCTCTCAAACAGGAACTCAATGGGCACAAGATTCCCATTGGCAAATGTCTTTAGCAAAAAATCTTGCGGACGGAAATGGCTATACTCTTGAAGGAGTTTATCCCCATTCCCAATACCCCCCAGGGTTACCGGTTTTGATTCTGCCTTTTTACCTGTTGCTAGGGAATGTTCAACTTGCAGGATTAATCTTAATGGGAATCTTGGCGCTTCTTACAATTGTTTTGACTTACAACGTAGGAAAATCTTTCTCTAAGGAAGTGGGATTAATTGCAGCCTTTTTACTCGCGGCCCACAATCTTTTTTTATTCAATTCAGTATCAGTCATGACTGAGATGCCCTTCATGTTCTTTTCGTTATTGGGCCTATTTCTCTTTGCAAAAGGATTTGAAAACACCAAATATTTCCTTCTAGCATTTCCCACCTTGGCGTATTGCATTTTAATTCGTTATCCGGGGGCATTCCTGATACTTCCAATGTTATATCTTTTGTTAAGAAATTTTAAGAGAACAAAAGAGATTATCCTCTCAGATAAATTTCTGATTGGAATCTTTCTTGGGATTTTAGTTGTGAGTCCTTGGTTGATTAGAAACTTTATGGCCTTCCATAATCCATTTTATACTTCTTATTCAAATCAATTTAATGTTGGCTTTTTCAAGGGGTTAGTCTCTTTTTCAAAACTTTTCTTTTATTTGGGCCCCCTATTTTCCACATTCTCTTTAATGGGGATTTTATCTCTGATAAAGTCAAAAAATAATCTTGCAAAAATGTTTCTAGTCTGGCTTTTTGTTTATTTTATTATTCATTCTATTTGGTGGGGGGGTGGAATCTTCAGGTTTTATGCAAGCATCCTTCCAGTAATCTCTCTTTTCTGTTCTTTTGGCATTGTCTTCTTCACTGAAAGATTTACTAGAAAAACAAAAACAAAAAATAAATTAATAGTAATCATCCTTTTGGTTATCCTAGTTATTCAGATGGTTATACTTTTCTCCGGAATTATTAATCAAGAAACAACAATTAAGACAATAAGCAGATATGATTCTGTAAGAGATGCCGTATCATGGGCCGATGTAAATCTACCTAAAGGTTCCATTTACGTAGTTCCTGACGTTGCAGTATATTCTCTTTATTCAAACAATAAAGATCTTATGTATTATAGTGAAGGGGTAAATTGGCTTTTGCAAGAATCCCTCTCCAAGGAAAATATTTTTATCTTTGCCGACAATTTGCACCCCTGGTTAACCGGCCCATATATGCAGGGGGAATCCGGAAAAATTATTATCAATTCAAGAACCCCTCAAGGAAGACCAATAGGGATAACTATTTTAGTAAATCTAATTAATAAGGAGCAAAGTCCAAAATTTGGGCTAGGAAGTGAAGATTATGAAAATTCCACCGCACTTATTTTTGGAGTAAAAGATATTACTGCACAATATCTTAATAATTAATTCTCTCAAACTTCTGTTTCAATAAAACCCAAAGTGCAACAAAACCATCCTTTACCTTAATCTTTTTGCCATCTTTTTTCGTACGGGGCAGATAAGTTATTGGAACTTCCAATATTTTATATCCACACTTTAAAAATTTCGCGGTTATCTCCGGCTCGATATCAAAACCATCGGATTTTAACTTTATTTTTTTCAAGAGTTCTCTCCTATAAAATTTGTAGCAGGTTTCCATATCTGTTATTTTTTGCCCATACAACAAGCCAGTAGTCCAAGAAAGAGCTCTATTTCCCATATAAAATATAAAGGAACCTTGTGACCCTTTCTTTCCTAGAAATCTAGATCCATAAACGATTTTTGTTTTATTTTCCAAAATCGGCTTTATAAGTTTTGAATACTCCTTCGGATTGTATTCTAAATCGGCGTCCTGAATTCCAATTATTGTTCCCCCGACATTTTTCAAACCGGTTCTTATTGCCCCGCCTTTCCCAATATTTTTTCCATGTTTTATTAATTTAATTCTTTTATTTTTCTCCGAAAGTTCCAAAGCAATTTTATAACTATCGTCTTTCGAACAATCGTCGACGATAATAATCTCTCTTTCTAAGGGAAGCTTAACTTCCAAAACTTTTTTTATAAGATTCCTAAGACTCTCTTCTTCGTTATACACAGGGATTATAAGAGATAATTTTTCCTTTTGCATTATTTCGTTATCACCACAATTCCCAATAGAATAAGAATAACTCCAAGCCACTTAACTATTGGAAAATCCTCTTTTAATATAAATGTGGCAAGCAAAACAACCCAGATATAACTTGTTGCTATTATAGGATATAATATTGATAGATCTCCGTGTTTCAAACTCCAAACAAATAAAATTGCTGAGGAACCATAAAGTAAAACCCCTACAAGAAAATGCCAGTTTTTGAGCCAGGTCAGCGGATTAAACGAAAATTTGTCTGCCGAGAGCTTAAACATAATTTGCCCCGTCGCACCAAGAAGCGCGCATATTAAGACAATTAGAATTATGTATATCGAGGTTTCCATTACTCAATAAACCCCCAGTTGTCAAATTTAGCCCATTCTTCAGAGTATCTATCCGTTAATTCTTCATAAGCAATAATATTCTCCGGAATCTCTGCCGTATCCCATATTTTTATGGGTCCCCTAAAACCTTGGTAATATACAAACTCCTGATCATTTTCAATAACTCCTTGCTGTTGCAGACTTTCAACGACAAAGTCATTTTCTTCATGGACGAGTTTTAAAGAAGAGTATTGTTCGAAAGGATCGTCCATTAAATATAATCTTGCAAAGAGAGATTTAGAGACCATCGGAGACAAGTAGATTCCAACTCCAACAGGGTTAATACTAACACTCTGGCCAGTGGGCTGGGCTGAAGTGACAATCATAAAAGTAGCCTCGATACCAGAACCAAAGTCCATTATCTGTCCTTGAAAATAGATGTATCTAACAGGAATTCTATACTGCTTATTATTATAAATATAAACAGCTTCTGGCTGAAGCAAAGTTCCGGAATCTGAATCTTGTTTTGTTCTGGTTATAACCCCCACAACAAGTGCCCGATTGTCCGGTAGAAATATCTGGGTCCCATTATCCGGCGTGTAAATAATGTCTTCATCAACAGTCATTGCTCCAACATAAACATTAATAGTTTCGTTTGAAGTTTCTTGAGTCTGTTTAGGGTCTAAGGACATTAGTGGAATAGCACTTACCCGATCTTCCAAGGTTTCATCGCTGCCAATTCTAGAATACGCCCCGTATTTTCCTAAATCTGTTTGATCAATTAATAAATGAGAAACCTTGTGCGATTTCATATAGCTTAAAGCAGAATTAGGATTGGGGGTTGTAAGGACATATCTTCCAATAAGGTGGTCTTGAAATTCACCCTCGGTGTGACCCCCATCAGCCACAGTCTTTCTCTCCCCAAGAGTTTGTACCCAATAACCATAATCCCACCAATGTAAAAATATAGAGTCTTCCCCTGCATTTTCTCTCACCCATTTCATTGCCTGTTGCCATTGAGCATTCGCAGAAGGTCCAGTGTATTTTGCCTGTTCACTCGATGTTGAATAAAATCTTCCGATGCTTATAACAAGCATAATTGCAATTACGATAATTCCAATAATCGAAAAGATTTTTACCAGTTCATCTTTATTCTTCTTAAAGAGAGAATAAAAGTTTATTAAAGTGTAAGCACCAGCAAAACAAAAAAACGGGGTCATTATAAATAAAACCCTGATTGTTGATCTTCCAGAGATTAGCATAAGAAGGGTCCACGAAGAGACAACCAAAAGTTCTGGTCTAATCTTTATCCGAGAACTAAAATAAATTTTCATTATCCCCGCAAGAAAGATAAGGATGCTGCCAAAGTAAACTAAATGGCTCAAAAAGTTATCTCCATCCAAAGCAGAACTAGCAGAGATCCTACTGAATAATATCCCCACGATAAGTGTAATCCAGAGCAAGTTAAATAGAATTTTACTTTTTTTACTCTCAACCCCTTTAGATAGATTAAACCCAATAAAGACAATCCCTATCAACGAGACCCAGAAAAAGAATTTGCCCGCTTGCGAAATCCAATCATTTAAATAAGGGGCAGCATTTTCAGCAACAGTTGCAGAAAGCCTTCCAGTTCCAGCAGGCCTCAATAGAAGGTTAATGATGTCTTGAATTGCTGTTATCAAACTTCCTTTTAAGATCTGCAAGCCAATCAAACCGAGAATTAATACAATTCCCAAAACAAAGATCACTCTGAATTTTTCATTCTTCTTAATTATCTCTGGACAGACGCTTCTTTTCTTGCTTAATAAGTATATAAAGAAAGCATCAACAACAACAAAACCCAACGCAAATAGGGTGAGCAGGCCTTGAGTTCCAAATACAGCCCGATTTAATATTTCTATAGGAGAAAATCCAAACAGAGAAGAGAGGAAAATTCCAGAGACCAACCACAAGACATAAAACAGAATATAGTTAAGAAGCTGGGAAAATGAAGTTTGCTCAGTTTCCCGAGTCTTCAAAACCCAAAACAACAGAAAGGCTAAAGGAACAATCATGAAGGCATAATTTGCAATTCCTCCCCAACTCGCTATTGTCAGAGCAGTAACAAAACCTAAGAGAATTCCCCAAAAGGAACTCCAATATATTTTCCTTTTTGAGTTTTGCTCGTTTTTTTGTTTATCTAAAGATTTCATTCCCAATGTGAGAACCAAAAGAACCAAAAAAAAAGCAATTATCCCAGAGGCTTCGTGATCAGAGAAACCCGCCGTTGTCCTATAGAGATAAGACGGAATCAACGAAAGGAGTAGGGAGGAGACCAATGCCGTAATTTTAGATTTTGTCAATACTAAGATAAGAAAGAAAAATACAATTATTCCTAAGGCAAAAAATATCACCGGGGATATAACATTGATATACCTGAGAGTTATTTCTGGATTAAATATCTTGGTTACTTTGAAGATGTAATAAACAGCATAAGGATGGAGTTCTTTTAAAAACGTTGGAGATTCAGCAGGATATCTCATTTCATCAATAGCAGGAAGCTGACCATTGTTCGCATCAAGCGTTTCTGCGATTCTCAAAAAATAAAAAGGATCTAATGCAAGGGGAATATTTTCTCCGGTTGTCTGATCAACTAACAGGGGAAGATTTTGTAACCTTATAGCAGAACTTGCGATAAGTATAACTAAAAGTAAAATCCCAACCAATAACCATTGCCCTTTTTTCGATTTCATAAAATTAAAAATCTGATTTGAACTTTCTTCCATGTTAGAATATGAATGTTTTTATTTTAAAACCCTTCGGTCGGCCATCTCCACGAATCTATAAACCGAAATTCTCGATAAGATTAGAGAAAGCTCGATACTCTTCCAAATAAGTAACACCCTTTTTTGTCAAAGCAAAATATCTTTTATTTTTTTCATGTTTCTCTAAGATAAGTCCCTTGGCTGTCAATTCTAAGATATACTCTTTGAACATTTGAGGGGATAAATTTGTTGAGTGGATTAGTCGTGTGGGAGGAATTCTCCCTTTCTCGTTAGTTATCTTTAATATGTCTCTAATAATCTCTAAACGATTTCGCTTTCTAGCCATTTTTCTTCCGGATCAATTTAATTGTTCCATATAGAAATAATAAAAAGAAAACAAGGTTGATAAAGTATGCAACAATTTTTAACGGATTATTTTGGGGGAGGAAATAATTTACAACAAAATTAGCAATCCAAACAAGAAGACCAACGCTGATTGTAAAAAAATGAAGTTTAGAAAGATTATTCGGACCTTTGTTTTTTGAATAATTTCTATAGCTGATTATTCCCATTATCAAGAAGAGAATTACTTGAGATGAATAAAGGTACAAATTAGTGCCTAGCATGAGGTCCAACATCGCTATCAGAAAAGCAACCAGATACAAAACTGCCGCATTGATGTTCAAAAGTGAATGGTGTTTTTTCTCAGTTTCCATCTTTTTCCATATTAGACTATAAAGCAAAAATAAACCTGCAAGATTTATAAAAAACTCAAAAAAGAAATTTGTTCCTAGAAAATAATTAGAAGACAGATTTACAAAAAGAGAATTCCCCAGAATAAATCTAACTATAAAAGCTAGCCCATAGAAGAAAAAGGAATTTCTAAAATATCTTAGCCCCTGATAATCACTAATCTTAAACATCCTATCAGTCTCTAGGACAATCATCGAGCACACAAAACCGATGACGAGAGCATAAACTATCTGCAACAATTCCCTATTAGCAAGTATCCATTCAACTAACATTCTTTCAGAAACCAATTCAATTATTTAAGCTTTGCTCATTTGATAAAAGTAGTTTAACTATATATTTTTAGTTCAGAATCTTTATAAACAGAATTATTTTGATTAAAGCATGGAAACACAACAAAAAACAGCGTTGGTTTGTGGAGCTGGAGGTTTCATTGGAAGTCACCTAGTGAAATTTCTAAAGAAAAAAGGTTTTTGGGTGAGGGGAGTAGATTTGAAATTTCCGAGATATGCAAAGACGGAAGCAGACGATTTTATTGTAGGGGACTTAAGGGATTTAAATGTTGTTCAAAGAGTTATCGATCAAGGATTCGACGAAGTTTATCAATTAGCAGCAGACATGGGGGGGGCAGGATTTGTATTTACTGGAGAGAATGATGCAGAAATAATGCACAATTCAGCAACGATAAATTTAAACGTTCTTGATGAATCTTATAAAAGAAATGTAAAAAAAATATTTTATTCTTCTTCTGCGTGCGTATATCCCGAATATGCTCAAGAGGATCCGGGGATAACTGGCCTAAAAGAATCTGCTGCCTATCCTGCCGATCCCGACAGCGAATACGGTTGGGAGAAATTATTTAGCGAGCATCTGTTCCTTTCCTACTACAGAAATAAGGGAATACAAGTAAGAATAGCAAGATTTCATAACATTTTTGGTCCAGAAGGTTCTTGGAACGATGGAAGGGAGAAAGCACCAGCCGCGATGTGCCGAAAGGTTGCAATGGCCCCTGCAGAAGGAGGGGTACTGGAGATGTGGGGAGATGGTGAACAGACACGTTCATTTTTATATATTGACGAATGCCTTGAAGGTATAAGAAGGTTAATGGACTCTGGCCTCATAGGCCCAGTTAATATAGGCTCTGATGAAAAAGTTTCTATTAATAGATTAGCTGAGATGGCTGCAGAAATTGCAGGAAAGAAAATTTTAATAAAGCATATCGAAGGTCCCTTAGGAGTAAGGGGAAGAAATTCAGAAAATTCTTTAATAAAGGAAAAACTTGGCTGGGCCCCAGACTATCCTTTAAGAAATGGGATGGAAAAAACTTATGCTTGGATTAAGGAACAGGTAGAAAAGAATAATAAAGATTAATTCCTTAGTTAATCAGTAAAAACATGCCCAAATTAATTTTTGTAACCAGTAAAGGGGGGGAAAGAGTTATGAGTAGTTTAGGGAAAGAGAAAAAAAGACGCTCTCTAAACTTCTTAAATAATCATGATCTATATTGGTTTAATAAAGAACCTCAGTTTAGAAAATCTCTTTTAGAGAAGCAAAATATAAATTTTATAGATGGATTTTTAGTATCTTTATTTTTAGGCTTAAGGTACCTCCGGGCTGTTAATCGATTTAGGGGGCCTGTTTTTACAAAGCTCTTTTTAAGTAATCCAGAGTATTCTGGAGGGAAAAAACATTTATTCATTGGCCTAGAAAAAGAAGATTTGGAGAGAATGAGCAAGAAATTTCCACATTTATCTAGGCAGAACATCTGGAGTTACAATCCCCCGTTTATTAATGGAATAGAGTTCTCTGAGGGGGAAATAGATAAGATGGTGGGGTTAATCCGCAGCAAAAAGATAGATTATGTTTGGGTCGGTGTCGGTTGTCCAAAGCAGAACATTTTAACATCAGCCCTATTCAAAAGAACCGGAAGGGCATCGTTCCTCAATGTCGGGGCAGCATTAGATTTTTTTCTTGAGAAAAAGAAAGAACAAAGCGGTTTAATTCAGGCCATTGGTCTGGAGTGGGTATACCGCTTGGCAACGGATTTTAAACATTCTAGAAAAAAGGTTTGGAGAAGCTTTATTGGATTATTGAGTTTATCCGAGGCAGGTTTGGCAAGATAGTTTAGTAAAATATATATTCACCTACTTCTTCCAACACCGATTCTTGGACAATATTTCCTTACAGGACATTTGCTACACCAGGGAGAAACGGGTTGGCATATTGTTCTTCCAAATAGAACAAAAACACCATTGAACTCTTTCCAATATTTTTTAGGAATAGTTTTAACAAGTTCTCCCTCTGTTTTTTCGGCGGTTTTTGTTTTAACCCAGCCCAAACGATTTGGAATTCTATGGCAATGAACATCGACAGGAATTACTGATTGGCCAAATGCAAAATTCAAGACGATATTAGCTGTTTTCGGACCAATTCCTCTCATAGACAAAAGTTCCTCTCGTGTCTGCGGAACTTTTCCTTTGAAAATTTTTATCAAATCTTTTGAAACAGATTTCAAAGTCAAAGCTTTTTTATGATAATGCCCCGAACTGAAAATTAATTTTTCAAGTTTTTTCAATGGGAGTTTAATAATCTTTTTAGGAGTGTCAGCAATGCGAAATAATTGCTTGGAAACTTTTTCAGTATTTTCGTCTCGAGATCTCAAGCTCAACAAACATGAAATAAGAATCTTGAATGGAGATTTAGTTTTATGTTTTCGCATCCGATTCAAAGTTGTCCTTTCATATGCATTAAAATGTTTTTCTAGAACACCCATGACCTTAGGGATATTTTTTTCATAAGAATTTTTCATTTGATTAAAACGCCCTCGCCGAGATTCGAACTCGGGTCACCGCCGTTCTCCGTGCTCCCGAAAAATTCTTTGGAGCTAAAACAAAATGCCTTTCCTTGAGAGGATAGGAATTTTTATCTCATCGATTAAAACTCCGGCAATTTGAGAGGGCGGCATACTTGGCCTCTGTACTACGAGGGCATGCCAAAATCAAACCCGCACAACTTAAAAACCTTTCTTTTCAAAACAATTTTAAACTCTTCTTCTTTGATGATTCTATGAAAAAAAGAGGGAAAAAGGAACGGAGTTCTAGAAAAAAGAAGATTACCTTTTTTCTTGTAGCAGTAGTTTTCTTAATCGGCATAATCTTTTTTTCATTGTATCTCAAAACAGGATTTTTGCAATCTGAAAAAATTGATGAAAGGGATTTAGAATATTGGGACTATTCGATGGCTGGGACAATTGCCGGTGCGGAGGAATTTTATCTTCCTGGAGACAAAGAAACCTGTTGGTTAATGATTCATGGATATGGCTCTACACCAAATGATTTCAAAGGACTAAGCAAGGAGATTAATTCAGAATTTGGAGATTATGTTTCTGTTCCAAGGTTAAAAGGGCATGGAGAAATCCCAAGCAAACTATTAGGTTTAAGTTTTTCAGATTGGTACGCCCAAGCAGAAGGAGATTACAAGTCTCTTGATCAGGAATGTTCAAAGATTAATCTGGTGGGCTTTAGTTTTGGAGGTGCACTGGCTTTAAAACTTGCAGAAGAACATTCTGGAGAAGATAAAATTCAAAGAATTTATTTAATCTCCCCGTTTATCCGATTAAGATACAAGTGGTGGAATGTCCTGAAGAAAGAGACAATAATAAATATTTTTGCAGATATAATCGTTTTCAAAAAGAAAGGAGATCCCGCGCAAATAAATTCTCCAGAAGGACTAAAAAGTTTTATTGGATACAAAAACTTACCTTGGCAATCACTAAAGAATTCCTTCAAAGACATAAAATTAGTTGAAGCTAACCTAAATAAGATTTCAAATCCAATTTTAATCCAACAATCAAAAAACGACGATACTGTAGATGTAAAAAGCTCCAAGCTGGTTTATGAAAAGGTCTCAAGCGATAAAAAGGAATTAGTTATCTTTAAA
>Ga0075122_10000644_pt1 | contig 26774 bp, 22 predicted proteins | sample AntAceMetag02UKB_FD_69790 | JGI IMG/M metagenome (GOLD analysis project Ga0075122, IMG submission 69790) | Saline lake microbial communities from Ace Lake, Antarctica - Antarctic Ace Lake Metagenome 02UKB | ecosystem: Environmental > Aquatic > Non-marine Saline and Alkaline > Saline | place...
CTGTTGCAAAGGAGATAGAAAGCTCCGGAGGGTCGGCTACGGCAGCTGAGCTGGATGTAACGGATGCACAGGCAGTGAACACCCTTCTGCAGGATACATTTGAGAAGCATGGTCGAGTCGATTATATGTTCAACAATGCCGGAATAGCCATTAATGGCAAATTCCATGACTTCACAATGACAGATTGGCAACGGTGCATCGATATTAATTTGCTTGGTGTTGTGCACGGAGTTTATGCGGCCTATCCGATTATGGCACAACAGGGCTTTGGTCATATTATCAACACTGCTTCTATAGCGGGCATATTCCCCTGGCCCACCACCATTGCCTATACGGCAACAAAACATGCGGTCGTTGGTTTGACGACAGCACTTCGGGCTGAGCTTGCACAATCCGGAATAACGACAAGCGTGTTATGCCCGGGAACAATCAAAACGCCAATTCTTGAGCCTGGGGCGAATAGTGAACGCTGGGCGGGAAATTATTCTGAAGAAAAGCTGAAAGCGTTTCTTGACGGTGTAAAAGGTATGCATCCTGACCTGTTCGCCGAAAAAGCCCTTAAGCAAATTGCCAGGAAAAAGCCTGTCATTATTATCCCGGCAGGATTCAAAATGTTTTGGTGGACTAATCGGCTATCGTCGTCTCTTGGAATATCCCTTGGGTCAAAGATTTCTCAGACAATATTAAAGAAAATAGGAGGCTAATTACGCTAACCGGTCACTGCTGAGTTTTTATGCAACAACCATCATTTATTTAAAATTGAAAACCGTGTCCTTTGGGCACGGTCAAGTACAATTGGCTCTGCCATGAAGTAAATCCCCCTTTGAGGGGGGTAAGGGGGGTGTTAGCCACCTTGATATTTCCCAAAACGGTTTATCATCCCCCTAACCCCCTTGAAAGGGGGAATTGAGCACGCCAATTAGGTTTTATTATCGAATTCATTTGTCGGCCCCCTTCCAGAGAGCTAATCAAAACCGGGCCCTCTGAGGTCGGTTGTTTATTTGGAGTTATTTATGAGCACCCCGGTTCTTTATTGTATAGAGATTTCTCCATGGTCAGAGAAGGCTCGCTGGGCGCTGGATTTCCATAAGCGATCCTATAAAAAAATAGAGTACATGACGTTATTTATGGTGCCCATGGTCAAGCTGAAAACCCTGACCAAGCGTAAATTTACCGATAAGATAACGGTACCATTGTTAATTGATGGCAAAGAGGTTTACACAGATTCATTTGATATTGCGCTATATGCTGAAAAAAAAGCCAACAGCGAACAATTATTCCCTCAAGCCGATTATGACAGGATCAAAAAACTTGATGCAATAAGTGAGCGCCTGTTAAACATCTTTCGTGCTGAAGTTTTTAAAAGAACCAAGACGAATCATCAGGCTAAATTGGAGAAGCTTGTATTTGTACCCGAAAAACAGCGTGAGCTAATGGTCAAAATGGTTGACCCTATGATTAGATTTTTAGAAAGAAAATACCCCGTTAATGAAAGCGAGTCAGCCTTCTCTCTTTTAGAAGAAGTTCGAGCAGCGCTGGGCGGCCGTCCCTATGTGTTAAATGAGTTCAGTTATGCTGATATTACACTCGCCCAACCTTTGCAATTTGTTTCTCCTGTTGCTAATCAATACATACCCCTGGGTGATCAACAGAGAAAGACGATGGAAGATGTTGAGCTTGCGAAGGAATTTAAAGATTTAATTGATTGGAGGGATCAATTGTATGAAAAACACAGAAACTAACACCTTTCCTCTTCGCCCCCCGATCTTCATGTTTAACTCTTTTGGAAAACCCTTGCTGAAGGCCCGCCCAGATAGGGATAACGATTAACAGATTATCAGAAAAGGAGAAGCTATGGACGTTATCAACCCGCAGACCGCTTATCAGGAATACTTTACCAAGGAACATAATCTATTTCGCAAAGTCGTGAGAGACTTTGTCAAAAAGGAAATTACTCCGTTTGTGGACGAGTGGGAAGAAGCAGGGGAATTTCCCATAGAGTTATATAAAAAAGTCGGGGAACTAGGATTCAATTCCATCGGCTACCCGGAAGAGTACGGCGGAACCCCCGGAGATATTTTCCTGCAGATTGTTGCCGGCGAAGAAATCGCCCGTTGCGGCAGCATGGGCCTGGCTGCCAGCCTGGGATCACTGAATATTGCCCTCCCTCCCCTGATCTTCAATGGAACTCCTGAGCAAAAAGAGAAGTTCGTGAGACCGGTCCTGGAAGGAGACCGGATCGCAGCTTTGGCGATTACAGAGCCCAGTGGGGGATCAGATGTTGCCAATCTGAAAACGACAGCTGTACGGGAAGGAGGTCACTATGTGGTCAATGGCAACAAGACATTTATTACCAGCGCAACCCGGGCCGACCAGTTTACATGTGCTGTCAGAACGGGAGGGGAGGGTGCCCACGGCATCAGTTTTCTGATCATCGAAAAAGACACACCCGGATTCACTATCTCCAACAAACTGAAAAAAACCGGCTGGTGGGCATCCGATACCGCTGAACTCTTTTTTGATAACTGCCGGGTTCCCGTAGAAAATCTGGTGGGTGAAGAGAACAAAGGGTTTTATTATCTTATGAATAATTTTCAGACTGAAAGACTGTTCATTTGCATCAGTGCAAACATGACATCTGAAATGTGCCTGGATGAGTCCATCAAATACACCAAGGAGAGAGAAGCATTTGGAAAACCCCTGTCCGGTTTTCAAGTCACCCGGCATAAGTTGGCTGATATGGCAACATTGCTGGAAGCCAGCAAGGAGTTCACTTACCGGGTTGCCGCCAAAATGGGAGCGGGTGTCGACCAGGTCAAAGAAGTCTCTATGGCCAAGAACTTTGCCTGTACTGTCAGTGACAAAATTACGTTTGATGCCACCCAGATTTTTGGAGGCTACGGGTTTATGAGAGGGTACCTGGTGGAAAGGCTTTACCGTGACAACCGCATCTTGTCCATCGGCGGCGGAACCCAGGAGATTATGAAAGAGGTCATCTCTAAACTAATTCTGCAATAAATCTGCTTGATGGTCGCCAAGGCTGCTCGGCGACCGTCTGCAATGGCCTCAACCGCGGGACCTGCCAAAAGTATGCTTAAAGATTCGACCATGGTACGATTAGAAATTCTATCTTATCCGCATAGATCACCACAAATTCAGGAACCGGTTCCAGAAAGGTACTCCACTGGGTTGAATTCTCGATGCTCACGGATTCAGGAGGTATGCTGTACATTTTCCCAAAGGCAAAACGACTGTTGTAGAAACAGCGATCATAGACCCCGGTACGCCAATAAATTTCGTCGTTAGACGTGATCCATTCCTTTGAAGCATAAGCGACTTGAGCACTTTCTTTATCTGGCATTGTAAATGAAGCCTTGAAATTCAAACTGTCATTTGTCTTTGTATCCGTCGTTATCACACCTTCTTTATTTGAATATTTTACACAGGTACTGGGTACTATTGAACCGACCGGCTCCAGCGTTCTTGTGGAGGAGCGTGCTTCAACACACCTGAATCTCTTCTTACCCTCAGGGGTTTCTATGTAGGCTGACATTTCTACTCTGCACCCACTCGCCCCCCCGGATACGTGGTACGCATTAACCGTCATACAATACATCGGTTCTTCTTGGTCTTCAAGATATTGCAGTTTTGTCAAAGAAAACCCACGCGGTAGATTAAGGTATTTTTCCAGAGCGTCCACTTTGTCCGGGCGGACACGAAAGTTATAGTATATCGAAGGTGGATCATCCGTTATTATGAAAGGGATCACTGGTTTCAGCTTGCCCAATATCACTAGCAGCGCTTGTGTCACTGATGCCATTGAGTATAGCAAGCGTTTAATAACTCTATATTTAAAAAGATCGAATCCAGTTAAATTCATAGCTAATATCCTTTGAAATTAGGTTTTCGTTTTTGGAAAAAAGCTTCCCGTCCTTTAGCCAAATTATTCAGGATCTCATATAGTTCCGAGTGATAACAGAGCGTGCGGTGAGCTCGCCTGCTTTGGAATCTTAAATTCAATCAGGTCGATTTTCTCCGAAATGGACCTGCTCCTAATGCATTGAAGAAATAATCTCTGTCATCAAGGCTCCGCGGGTTCTTGGAGGAGTGACTCTATCCGGCCGGTTTATCATGCTGAGGGCATCATCATCGCAAGTTGAAACACACAGACCACACCCGACACACAAATCCGGATCCACGTGAGCCGCATCATCCTTCATCTCAAAGGCATCCATCGGGCACCGGTCGATGCATACTTCACAGGCGCTGCAATTATCTTCGTTCACCTGCACCATGAAGTTGGATGCCCCGCCGAGGTTTCTTACCTGCTCCTTCAGACTTTGAACAATACCGCAGTGGCAATCGCAGCAATTGCAGATAAAGTCAACATACTCGGTTGTATTACTGGAACAGTGTATTAATCCTTCCCTTTCCGATAGATCCAGAATCTCTTTTGCTTCTTCCTTGGAAAGCAGTCGCCCGAATCCCCTGTCTGCCACAAATTTTCCGGCCGGACCAAAGGACATGCAAACCTCCATTGGTTTATCGCAGACATCTCCGAGCAATTTCGCGTGGTGCCTGCAATAGCAGGTGGCAACAGCGATATGTTCCGCCTTATCGATATATTCGGAGAGGACTTCGTAGGGATACACTTCGATTTTACCGGTTTTGATCTCCTCCTCGACGGGAATTACCCGGGCAAAAGGAAATGACGGAAGGGCGCTTTCTTCTGCCGGCATCGTTTTCATTTTCTGGAGATAATCTTCGAATAAACGGGCCATTTTATAGTCCCGCTCTGTTTCGCCGCCTCTGGTGAGCTGAAATTCAAAGATCCCGGGCACCAGGGGAATGCCAGCATAAATCCGACCTTCTGGCCGGTCGCGGGTTATAATCAATCCATGATCAGCCATCTTTTCCAGAATGGCCGTCGTTTCGTCGAGGGATTTTCCGACTTCATCGGCGATCTGCTCAGCTTTTGCTGGAGCGAGGGGGATTTTTATGTACATTTCTGCTTGTTCCGGTGTGAAGATCTCCTCCAGCAATGCATAACATTCATCATTTTTATAAGCGGGATAGGTACCCCCTCTCATATTAAGCGAATCGATGAGATTGTTATAAAGCTCTTTCATTTCTTCTCCTGTTTAGTACGGGTAAATAGTGTGAAAAAACATGTTCTCAGATCTAGCGCTCGCTCTTCCAGCTCTTCTTAGGGACTGGATTGCACAATCGGGGTTTTTACCCCTGAATTCAGGATAATTGTTCTTGTTGTTTTGGTACGCCCCTCCAGCACCGCCACCTCTTCCATAAAGAGCACGAGATTGTAGTTCCCACCGCCCTGACCGCTCAGTTCAAAGCGGAGCACTGCTGGCTTATCCAGGGAGGGAGACGTGGGGTCTATGCCATTCGCTATTATTGTCGCCGACGATCACAGCCTTCTGCTGGCTGAGAAATGCGATATCTTTGCCCCAAAGGATAATCCATAAGACGACGAAAGCCGATAAGCCCGCCAGAACATTTTAAACGCTGACGGGATAACAATGACAGGCTTCTTCCTGGCAATTTGCTTAAGGGCTTTTTCGGCGAACAGGTCAGGATCCATACCGTTTACACCATCAAGAAACTTATTAAGCTTTTCTTCAGAATAATTCCCCACCCAGCGTTCACTGTTATTCCCATGCTCAAGAATTGGCGTTTGAATTGTTCCCCGGGCATAACACGCTCGTCGTTATTCCTGATTGTGCAAGCTCAGCACGAAGTGCTGTCGTCAGACCAACGATTGCATGTTTTGTTGCCGTATAGGCAATGGTGGTGGGCCAGGGGAATAGGCCCGCTATCGAAGCGGTGTTGATAATATGACCAAAGCCTTGTTGTGCCATAATCGGGTAGGCAGCATAAACGCCGTGCACAACACCCCGTAAATTAATATCGATGCTTAGCCAACGCTTTCCCCAAGGAGTGTCCTATACCGGAGGCTCCTCCGGTAATGACTGCCGTGGCGTTGTTATATGTTCTAAGTTTGGCACTTCTTCCCATTCTGCTATATCCCATAAAAAACCGGGGTGCTCATAAACCTCATCGACTTGACCCGGCCAAATCACATGCTCTCCAGACCAAACAGAATCAAAACCCGCCGATTCTGTGCGTCTATACAACTCAAATGATGACGCTGGATCAAACCCAATACGACCAGCAAAACGATTCAGGATCTCATATAGTTCCAAGTGATAACAGAGCGTGCGGTGAGTTCGCCTTCCGGGTCGACCAGTTCAAATGAAAACTGTATGCGGTCGTAAGTGTTGCCTTTCTCACCAACACAACGTGCAGCTTCAGTTATTTTCCCGTTGCCCTTGTAGGAGATATCCTCTTTGAGGGGGTGGAACATATCACATGCATAGCTTTCAAGCGTAACTGAAGCTTCAGAATCGGCATGCCCCAGCTCATACAGTTCGTCAATTGTGGTATTACAGCCACTGATCGGTACATGGAAAAAAGCCGTGGGATGAACCACACTGTTTTGCAGCGGCTGACTGCCGGTGCATTCTGTTAACAAAAAGTTTTCCCAGTGTTCGATGAGATATTCACCGCCTGGAAATTCATGTCCGACAAGTGCTTTTATTGTTTCTTCACTAACCATAATTTAGACCCCATTCAATTTTAGTTATTCTCCCGTTGGCCTTTTAGGAAACATCTTCGGTATCCCTTCCATAATAGCCTTAAGCAAGAAAGACTCGATCCCAGTTCTCATTTTTGCAGGATAAAACTGCTTCATCCAGATCGTAAGAGCCAACGTTGCAAATATAAGCTTCTCAGCCCACCGACGCCGAATATAGCACCAGGTGACAACAGAGCGTGCGGTTAACTCGCCTTCCGGGTCGACCAATTCAAATAAAAACTGTATGCGGTCATACACATTTTTTGTCCCCCCAACGCAACGTGACGCCTCCGTTATTTTACCGGTGGCCTTGTAGGAAACATCCTCTTTGAGAGGGTGGAACATATCCCATTCGTAGCCTTCAATCATGATTGAATCTGGACCATCAGCATAACCCAAATCCATCATCTCGGTAATCGTCGTATTGCAACCAAGGATCGGTACGTGGAATAAAACCGAGGGATGAACCACACTGTCTTGCATGGGCTTACTGCCGGTACATTCTGTAAACAAAAAGTTTTCCCAGTGTTTGATGGTATATTCACCGCCTGGAAATTCATGTCCGACAAGTGCCTTTATCTTTTCTTCACTGACCATATTTTAGACCCCATTCAAATTAAATCCAGGAACTGTTTTGATAAGGTACTGAGCTTACTTCGGAAGAAGAACTGAGGCGGTTCCATCAAGTAATCTTTCCCCCTCTTTTTCCAGCCAGATATTACACTCTGCCAATTGCCCCTTTCCTTCCGGCTTAACGGCTGTTACTTCACCTTTTGCGATGACATGATCCCCATCGAGCACAAACGGTATGGGAAACCCCATTTTAATTCCCTTCACGGAATTTTCACCACTCCAACTGTGAAGCATATTAATCATATAGCCAATCCCAACCAGCCCCTGATTTACAGTACGTTTTCCTATACCGAACATTTTGTCTACAGCATCGCGATCCCAGTGTACCGGGTTGGGATCTCTTAAAATAGCGGCCATCGTAGCCATCCGCTGTGCTGATACGCTCTCCATTTCCCACTGCGGAATCTTATCGCCAACTTTTACCTTCATATCTGCAACCTCCCAATTATTAAATATTCATCACCCAATGTGGTACACTTAAGAATTATGTTGCTTTTAAAGTCCCCCTTGGAAAGGGGGAATATGCTGCTTAGGTTAACTAATCAAAAATCTTCTTTTTTACCCACCACCACATCATCGACATCTTTGGGATAAGGCCTTGTTCAGCCAGCTCGACAATGGCACCATCCGGATCATAAAACGCCACGATGCTGCCATAAGAGTCCGGACCCATGCAGCAGGGTGTAACTTCTGACAGGAACTTAACCCCCTGGGCTTTGAGTGTGGCTACATCAGCCTCAATGTCGCTGGTATCAAACGCTATGCGAGCGATGCCTAGATGATTTGCCGGAATACGATAAGGGGGCTCAGGATCATACGGCGTCACCCACTGAACCAGTTCCACCTGTGATTCATCAATTTCGCTGGTAAGCATGGCGCCGTCAATTTCATATTTTTCATCAAAGCCCATGGCATTGGCCACCTCAATTGAATCCGTAGCAGCCAGTTTTTTTGAAACCTTGTAGCCCAACATTTGATACCAGGCACGGGAGCGCTCAAAATCACTCACATTTATATTAACCGGTCCCAAGGTAAAAATTTGGGTATTTTCTGTTTCCTCTTCATCGTGCTCTTTTTGGATCAGCTCGTAATGAGTTCCATCCAGATCGAAGAATATGGCGAATGTGGTTCCATCAGAGCGAGTAACCGGAGCAGAAATAAACGTAACCCCGATACCTTTCATGTATTTGTAATCAGCGGTAATATTCGCTGTAACCATTGTGGCTTTGGCAATCCCAAGATGATTAAGCTGTGCATAGGGTGGCTCATCCTTCTTTGGAATTTTAAATTCAATCAGGTCAATCAAGCCCCCTTCCAACGCGTCCCCACCCCAAGTCCACATATCCGGACTAATCAACTCGCCATGCAAAAGATAACCACCCGCTTCCCCACCTTGGGAACCATCATAAGCGGTCGGTGTTTTAATGCCTATAGATCTGGCCATGGCTTGCGTATTAACATCAGGAAACCCCATTAAAGTCCCAAATCCTATCTTGCCGTAAAATTCGCGGGCCTCCTTAAAATTACGAACATTGGTATTAAAATGCAGCCGCGATTTGAAATGCAATTTAATATCAGCTTCCTGCTTAATTCGAATCGTAACTGAACTTTCAGGAGCGCCATTTACTGTAACAGAAACAACATTATCTTTAACAAGCGTGACCGGAACTTCAAATTTGCCTGCAGCAGTGTCATTACCTGCACCTACCACATCTGTGCCATTGAGGTGCACATTGACACCTGCCACATCACCTGAGGTGGTAACTATTAATCGGGCACTGCCTGGCACACCCATAAATTGATTCTGGTCGCTTGCAGACGTGTCCGCAAGACTGTCTTTTGAAGCCTGATATTGGGAAAGGTAGCGGGTAAAATCTATGACTTCAGCATTAACCTGTAGTGGCACGATTGCAAGCAAAAAAACAAAAAAGGACAACCATCCAAAAATACGTTTTGTTCGTAACTGAAAGTGATATGTCTTTTGCATCTTGATATATCCTCATGTTAGTGATTTTGGAATTGATTCAGTACACTTAATTGATTCAGTACACTTATAAGCCGGGCATATTAAGTGTCCGGAAAAAAGAAGTTGCTTTCCAGGTATGGACGCACAGTGACATCAAAGATATGCTCGCGGACACTGTTGCATCCGCTGTACAGAGTCAAGATCTGGATCATACCCTTACGCATTACCCCTGCTGCTTGTGCCCCACCCATCTCAGCTTGTTCGAACACATCGCGTAGTTCCAGTCACCATAGGAGTTACCACCAATTGATTGCTTCTACTGGAGAAAAACCAATGCCATTTTTGAAATCCAGTCCGATAAGCCTTTTTTCTTATGGTGCCGGAAGGGGATTTTAATATTTCATGTTTTTGCGTTTTGAATGGCTGATAAATTGCAATTTCCAAACCAATAGTTGGTTTGGAAATTTTGTCCCGGCTCTCCTGATGCGTTTTCGTAACGGATCAAAAAAAACAGCGGCAAAGGTTTTTTGAATCTGTATTAAAACTAATTTTTCTATGGAGTCATTGGTGGGGTATTGATTCTATAAATGTAGTCTGGAGACAGCAATTAAAGGTTCGATATGCAAAAACAGCCCCTTAACCGGTTCATTCGAGTAAAGCATGTCAAAAGCCTTTGTCATCCGCTTTGTGGCGGTGACTCGCTTTCCAAACTAATTCAGATACCTACAGTAATGGCCCCAGACTTGCTGATTAGAAAATCATGATAAAGGCCGATCTCGTTTTACATTGTTCGTAAATTCTACAAGTGATTAACAATATGATTGAGATCCTGCATGGATTGGATTTTTGAATCCGCGCATTGCTTAAATACTCTTGAAAGTTCGGTATCGTTGGGAATCGGTTCTTATCCGTCGATTTTTCGAAGAACAAAATCTGCCCAAACGGTTTTGACTGAACTCAATGCTATCGCTCCAGATATAGTAGTCGTAGTCCGGTGAATTATTGTCATGCGATTGATCAGTGTTCATTGGTATGATATAGGTCACCTTTTCTTTTTTATTCTGTGGCCATCTTGCAGAATTTAGCCTGCCCGTAGCTGGTATCTATCAGCAACTGTATCAGGGTTCTGTTTCTATTCATTGATTATCAAGTACTGTACAGCCAAGGGCTTTCCATGCCTTAATCCATCCAGAGAGGTAAGATTATGAAGAACCAGTTATTCAAAAAAATACTGATCATCCAATTGATCATCCTTCTATTCACACCCCAGCTTTATGCTGAAATCTCGGTAGTCGTCCACCCTGACAATCCGGTCAGCTCTATAACGAACAAGGATGTACGTAAAATCTATCTCGGCAAATCGAAAAAATTCCCGGGGGGAGGTGCGTTATCTGTCATCGATCAAAAAAGTGGGGCAGTTCGAGACGGTTTTTATAAAAAGGTAGTAAAAAAGAACGTGACGAAACTGAAAGCCTATTGGTCAAAGCGCATATTTACCGGCAAAGGCAATCCACCGCCAACAGTTGATAATGACGGAGCTGTCATAAACTGGATTCAGGGACAAACATCCGGACTCGGATATATCGACAGCGGTAGCGTCAATGCCAAGGTCAAAGTTCTATTAACCATCCCTTAAAACTACTGACATTCCATCTAGGAGCAACTATGACTATCAGACTATTTTTACTACTTGTAGCGACCCTTTTATTTGGCTTTACCGGTGTTGCCTCGGCCCAGGTGCAGGATAATATCCGGATCAATGGATTTATGACTTCCGCCTATGCTGTTTCCAATTCGGACGTTGCTTACGACCAGGGTCGGGTCGATAATGAGGGAACCTATTTTGCGTACAGTCGGTATGGTCTTCAATTCAGCGTCGACGTCAACGAGGATATCGGTTTCCTGTCACAGTTCATTGCCCGTGGTTCTGACACATCGGATCGGTTCGGCGTGGATACCGACTGGGCCTTTATCGAATACCGGGCAACTGACTCCTTTAGTGTACGGACCGGTAAGGTTAAAGCCTCAACCTACCTGATGTCACAGACAAACGAAGTCGGCTATGCCTATCCCTGGATAAAGCCTCCTCAGAACATATACAGTGATAATTACACTGCGATTCCGGGAACGATTCTTTCCTACACTATGGAGATGGCTGACGACATGTACCTGATTCTGTCGGGTGGTATGGTTAAGAACCATATTGTAGACGATGCGTCCGGAATTGACATCTACTCCAACGCTTACCCCATCACGGTTGCACTCGAAATGGATCAGCTGTACGTTCAAGTTGCTCAAAGCTCGACTACCATGGATATTAGCGGAACGGTTGCTATCGGCGCCAATTCAATTAATGTCGCTTTCGAGGATGTTGGGCTTTCAACTGTAGCCTTTGGGTTGAATTACGATTCAGATCTGTTTCTAACCTATCTGGAGTATATTAACTATGAATTCGGCGAAATGGGCTTCATCAGCCCGGCCTTTAACTTAATCCTTTCGTACGCGACCCTCGGCATTCACCTGAGCGATACGATTACCCCCCATATCACCACCTTTCAGAGTATACGGAAGGATGATAACGGACAACCGGCGTATACAGAAGCTGAAGGTAATATCCTTGGGCTGCGGGTGGAACTAGGGGAATCCAGCTGTTTGAAAATCGAATACCATTCCATCCCGAGACCGGAAAAAATCAATGCAGCGAGTCTGGTTAAGCCGTTTACAGCGGATCCCGGAAAGGAAGTAACGCTGTATATGGTTGCCTTGGACGTGGTATTTTAAAAATTTTTTGACATTGGAAATCGGTCCTTTTGTGTGCTGACAGAAACCGATTTCCTCTGACATATTCAGATCCTTGCATGAGATCACCTCGATCTGAAAGACCATTTTCCCAGGGAGGAGGCTGTATGATTAAAAATACAGTTCGCATACGAATCTATTCTATTGCCGTTATCGGCATCATCAGTTTTGTCATCTACCTGCTGTTCAGCATCGTGACTTCGAGAAACAACTCGAATCGGCTTGAGAACGTACACCAAGTCTACTTTCCAATCCTTGAACGTCTTGATGTGAACATTGTCCGCTTGGATAAAATCAAAGAGCTGTTCACGGAAGCGGTCGTATCCGGTGAGGAGGACTTGCTGGAGGATGCAGAGGAATTGTTAGCAGAGAACCTGACCGTTTTTAAAGAGATCCAATCCATCGATCCGTCGCTGCAGGTCCAAGCAACCAAACTGGGCGAATCACTGAAACAGTATTTTGATCTCAGCATCTCGGTTTCGAGAGACTTGATTTCGGAGGCGGTTGCAGCTTCGCAAGCGGGACAAAGGATTACAGAAATGACCGAAATCCTGAAATCCCATGAGAGAGCACAAAACGCCCTCAGGGAGGAGAGTTACCTGAGATTTACCAACACCATCTCCGAAGCCAATGTTGCTGGAAAGCTGGCTGTGACAGTCGGCATTGTTGTCGGTGTGATCGGCATCATGGCTCTGCTGCTGGGAAGCTTCTTCATTGGACGCTCCATCATCCTGCCCATCAAGCGGATGATGATTTTTATCAATGAGCTGACTCAGGGGAGGCTGGATAAACGGATGGAGATGACCGCCTCGGACGAACTGGGAATCATGAGCCAGTCTATGGACGGTTTTGCAGAAAAGCTTGAAGATGCCATTGATGAAATTAACCGAGTCATGGACGCCATTGCCCGGGGGGATTTTACGCTGCGGGTGACTGGGGATCACAAAGGCCGGCTGGAAGAACTAAAAAAAAGTATTAATGAGGCCGTGGAACTTCTGAGCCAAACCATCCAGCAGGCCGTGCAGTCCAGCGGCAACGTGGAACGGGGTGCCAGAGATCTCTCCAGCGCCTCCCAAAACCTCTCCGACGGTGCCACCAACCAGGCCGCTTCAATTGAGGAAATTTCCAGTTCGCTGGCTGAAGTGGAAACCAAAACGACGACCAATAATGAAAATGCCGACCAGGCGAAACGGCTGACGGAAGAAACTCTGGGTGTGGTCCATCAAGGCAATAAGCAGATGGAGGATATGCTGGTGGCCATCAAAGAGATTGAATCCACCAGTCAACAGGTGACCCGGGTCATTAAAGTGATTGACGAGATCGCCTTCCAGACAAATCTACTGGCACTCAACGCTGCAGTAGAAGCGGCCAGGGCCGGCAAGTATGGCAAGGGATTCGCGGTGGTGGCCGAAGAAGTTCGCAACCTGGCTTCCCGGAGCACCAAAGCTGCCAAGGAGACGGCTACCCTGATTGAGAACTCGGTGAACGAGGTGGCCAAAGGGGTCACCCACGCCAATCAGACAGCCGTTGTTCTGAAAACGATCACTGAAAGCGTGGACAAAGTCAGCCACCTGACGGGTGAAATCGCCGAAGCCTCCGAGGATCAACGCATTAGTATCACCGAGGTAAACTCGGGGCTGTCCCAGGTTAATAATATCGTGCAGCAGAATTCTGCCATTTCCGAAGAGACTGCTTCCACCTCCGGAGAGTTGCTCAATCAAGCCGCCCAGTTGCTGGAAATGATGGGACAATTCAAACTGATTACCGAGGCCTCACCGTTAATGGCAGTACCACTAAGAGGTGAACTGGCTCATCTGGAAAGCCTGGACAGACAGGTGAACGAGATTGAGAGGACCCATCACCTGATTGAGGAGCCTGATTCATCCAGGACAAGCATCAAAAAGATTATTCTGGACGATGCCTCCTTCTCCTGATGACGGTTGAGTGAGGTAAACCTGATATAATATTAAGAGAGAATGGGAATGAACCCCACTGCCGCGAGTGAAAAGCGAAACAGACAGCTTCGACTGGGGTCTTGATTCTATAAGTGTAGTGTGGAGACAGCAATCAAAGGTTGGATTTCGCAAGAACAGCTCCTTGACCGGTTTCGACTCATACGGATAAAGTATGTCAAAACCCTTTGTCATCCGCGTTGTGGCGGCGACTCGCTTTTCAAGCTAATTCAGGCATCCGCAGTAATGGCACCAGACTTGCTGCTAGAGTATCATGAAAAAGGCTGATCCCGCATGACATTGCGCTTAGTGAATGTCTATCAGCAGTATCAGGGTTCTGTTCCTATTTCGTTATTAAAAATTTGATCATATCCAAAATATAAATTGGAAAAACGTTTGCGAGGAAAGTAATATGAGTGTTGCAGTAACGAAATGGGACGGACCGGAATCTGTCGCCAAAGCAATGGATGCCATTAACGGTTGGGAATCATTTAAACCGGGAATGAAAGTTCTCCTAAAACCAAATCTGGTGCTTGCCATGGAAGGGCTTTCACCCAGGGGAATCCTTACGTCACCTGAAATTGTCAGCTCGGTTATTAAAATAGTGAAAGAAAAAGGAGCCGGTTCAATAGTCCTTGCGGACGGGGCAATGAGTATTCCGAGCATGAAACTTGACACGAAGGCTGCCTTAAAATGGGGCGGGCTGGATGTGATATGTAAAAAAGAAGGTGTACAATTTGTTGATCTTAATAAAAAACCGTTCAGAAGTTTCACCTTGAGTGACGGCACCGAAATTGATGTTGCCGAGGCAGTGTTTGATGCGGATTTCGTGATCAACCTCCCGATATTGAAAACCCATAATCAGCTAAAGACAACGATTTGTATTAAAAATCTCAAAGGCGCTCTGGCGATGAAGTCCAAGAAAAAATGCCATGTGGAGAGCCATCTTGTATCGGCAGTAGCCGAAATCAATAGGTTTTTGCCCTGTGATATCAATATAGTAGATGCATTAACGGCAACCGAGCTTGGCCCTGCGCCTTCCGGGAGACCCGATCAGGTCAGGGAAATGGGCCTCGTACTGGCAGGCAAAGACCGGCTTGAGTGTGATATTGTGGGAAGCTACCTTCTCGGTTACGATGCCAAAGATATCCAGTATATGGTCGAATATGCAGAAATGACGGGCCAAAGCGTTGAAATGAGTGATGTAGATATAATCGGTGAGAATCCCGCAGATTATCGAATGGAGCTGAAATATGCCAACGAGGATTTTACGATGCTAACAGATATGCTCGGGGTTAAAGGCTTCACAAGACCTGAAGGTGGTACTGCCTTTTGTTCACCCTGTGCATTTGTTTCTTTTAAAGCAGCGCTTCCGTTCTGCCTGGCGCATAAGGGCGCTACTGTAGACAATGCTGAACTTATCATAGGCAGCGAGGCCAGAGCGACTGAAAACACGAAGTATCCAATTCTTTTCGGAAAGTGTGCCATAAAGACACATAAAAACCTTGAAAATGCGATCATAATTAAGGGCTGCCCGCCGAATCCCGAAAAAGCAGCTGAAATACTCATGAATGAAGTCGGTATGGTAACGGAAAAAAACTGATTTTAAGGGTCGGCTCAAAAATATTGAAATATTAACAAATTATGGTTAAGTCGTGGTTATATGTGATATTGTAACGCATAAAAAACCTCAGGAAAATAATCACACACTTATCCATTTTACTCAAACCTGCTTACCAGAAAGGAAAAGAAATGGACCTGACAGCTGTTGCAGATACACTTAAAATCCAACAACTTTATGCCAGATATTCAGACGCCATCATGAGAGGGGATACAGACACTTTCGGTTCCTGCTGGAGTGACGACGGATTCTGGTTCCTGCTCGGCAAGGAATATCGTGGAAAAGAGACTATTGTAGAAGCTTACACCAACGCAACTACAGGAACTGATTTTGTAATGCACCTTGCACTTGCACCTTTAATATCCTTAAACGGGGATAAAGCTAAAGTTCGTTCACAGGTCCAGGAAATAGTCCATTTTGCGGGCGGTATGGCATTTCTTATTCTTGGTAATTATAATGATGAACTAATCAAAGTAGATGGGGAATGGCTGTTTGCTGATCGCCGTATCAGCATTCGTTATTCGGGATCTTATAGTATGGATGATAATGGCTTCAATCCATTACCCCCTGAAGCGGCTAAACCCTTTGGGGATTAGATGAATAAAAGAAGGTAGTCGGCCGGTTACCTCCGGCTGGCTATAACACCTGTCTTTCACATCTTTTGATTAAAAAAGGTGTTGTATTTCCGTTTAATATAACACTTTCCTCAACACGATACCATTGAATTAAACCTGCTACAGAACCAGATTTTCCGCCTCCCGTATTACCTGGAATAGCTGTATGACGACCGAATAACTTATCAGAATCAATTCTTACTTCAATGGGGATGAACAAATAAAAGGAGCTGGATATGGAAACCTATGATGTGTTTATTGCTGGCGGTGGGATGGGCGGTTCGGCAGTCGCCAAGTTTGCCGCCAAAGGTGGGCTGAAAGTGCTCTTTATAGAAAGATGCGAAACACCGCGCACCAAACCCTGCTCAGGCATCCAGTTTAAGTATTTTGAAAAAATTCTGGATGAAAAGATTCCGCCAGAGCGGCTGTGCAATCATCAGATCACCAAAACAAAGATGTATTACCATGACGGCACTAGTTTTGGCGCTCCTTTTAAGGCATTCAACTATATGCGCAAAACCTTTGACAACTGGCTGAACATACTGGCTCAGGAAAGCGGCGCAGAGTTCAGGGATCAATGTGAATTTCTCGATTTTGAGGAAGGGTCTGACGATGTCATCGTAACCATTCAATCCAAAGGAAAAGAGCCGGAGCAGATAAAAGCCAGATATGCCATTGATGCCACAGGATTGAGCTCACTGCCGCTTAGAAGAAAGCTGCGGCCCCAGGATTTTGGCGAAAAAGCCACTGGCGGCGGGATAAACTATTATGTGGACGGTCCGGCCGACATTGATCCAGAGACCCTTTACCAGTTCTGGGATTTGAGATTCAGCGATGCCATGTTCGCCTGGATATATACCAAGACTCTGGACGACGGCAAGGATTACTGGTGTATCGGAACCGGCTGCGTAGCCGGAGACATCAAGGAGCGTCAAGAGCTGTTTTATGAGCATGTCAAAGAAAAACTCAATATTCGGGGCAATATTGTGGAGACAGAGGAGTTTAAAACCGCCATAGACTTGAGATCAAGTGACCGTGTCTGGCTGGGACAGGGACGAATTCTCATGGTGGGAGACGCGGCCGGACTGCTTGACGGCGTAAGAGGGGTAGGCCAGGACGCGGCCGCCCTTTCCGGCAGGTTTGCGGCCAAGGCAATTATTCTCTCCGATAAAAAGGGAACAACCGCCCTGGAAGAATATGCAAAACTGGCCAGAACAATTACCACGCAGACCAAAAATAATCAGACGAAAGAGATTGACCAATTTGAAACCAATGAGGAATTGAAAAAATATCTTAAGAAAAGTATGTTCTCGATGGGGGTAAAAATGCTCTACCACTCTTTTCTGAACAAATTCAGATCTGTTGAAAAATTGAGACTCTTGCCCCCGTAATTGGCATGACAACGACAGTCGTCTAAATAAATACGATATCTCAACGATGAAAGGAGAACAGCATGGGTAGTTATGATTATGACGCCATCGTCATCGGTAGCGGAGTAGGAGGTCTCACTTGCGGCGCACTCTTGGCTAAAAGAGGCCTGAAGACCATTGTCTTGGAAAATCACGACACCATCGGCGGATTTTGTTCAACCTTTGAGGATGAGGGCTTTCATTTTGATACCGGCGCCTGCCTCGTTGAGTTTATGCAGGTCTATGACACCATTTTCGAAGCTCTGGGAAAAAAGAAGGAGGACTACGTCGATTTTCGTCCCTGCGACCCGATCTATTCTTTCCGGACACCAGAGGGGGAGTATCTTGATATCCCGACCGATATCCAGGAGACCCATGATGTGATCAAGCAGTATTCTAAAAAGGATGCCAAGAACTGGCTTAAATATTGCGACTTTTGGCGGGAGATGAATGAAGGCAGCATGGAGAAGTATCTCCAGACTGATATGCAGTCCTGGAAAAGCCTGTTGAAAATGGGTGATTGGAAGTCCTTAAAGTTTCTGCCGGTCTATATGACCACCTATGAGACCCTTATCAAGAAGTGGTTTTCCCATCAAACCACGTTGGATGCCTTCGGCTTTCAGTCGTACTGGATGGGCCTTCCCCCCAAACTCTGTCCGGGACTTTATGCAGGCATCAATTATGGGGAGCACGAAGGTATTTATTATCCCATGGGCGGAATGATTTCGATCCCTAAAGCCCTTTTGGCCATTGGCCAGGAATATGGCCTTGAACTGCAATTGAACACCCGTGTGTCCAAAGTCATTGTTCAAAACGGCAAGGCCCGTGGTGTTGAGCTTGCCGACGGTACCAAGCTATCCAGTAAAATTGTTGTGTCCAATGTCAATGCCAAGACGCTTTATTTGGATCTGATCGGCGAAGAAAATTTACCGCGCGGTGTCGTAAAGGGGGTGAAGAGTTATAAACTCTCAATGGCCGCGCCACTACTCTATTTGGGGATTAAAGGGGATGTCCCGCTCAGAGGCCATCACTCCCTGCAGTTGCGACCGTTTCAGAAAATGAACGAGATGTGGGATGAGCTCTTTGGCAAAAAGCGTCTCCTGGATGATCCCACCTGTTTGATCTCCTGGCCCACAGAAACAGACCCGTCTCTGGCGCCTGAGGGTCATCATGCTGTGACGGTCATGTCTAATGGACCCTATGAATTGGAGCATGGAACCTGGGATGACCGCCGTGAGGAGTTTATGGACCAGGTATTGGGATTTGTAGACAAAACCCTTTGGCCCGGTATCTCCGACCAGATTGTATACAAAAAACTGACGACACCCCTGGATTTTGAGCGCACGTTCCTCAGCCCTCACGGTGCCGTATATGCCCTGCAAAACGATATCGCTTCAACGATGATTTTCCGGCCGGCCAATCGGTCAAAAAGTATAGAGGGACTGTACCTGGTCGGCGCTTCCACCCATCCGGGCGGCGGCGTGCCGATGGTCGCCTCCAGCGGAAAACTGTCAGCGGATTTGATAATGGCGGATAGTCCGTCACTTTAAAAACAAAACTTGAGAAACGAAACAGGGTTTTTAACAGGAGAAGGGTATCATGAAATTCTTAAAGGGTAGCATGAATTTCTTATTAGAGCTTTTCAGTTGGACAAAAATACTTCTGCTCATGTTATTTCAGAAGAACTTTTATCTGTATCTGTGGTCGATAGCTAAAGACATGAGGAACATGTATTACCGGTATAAAGTATAGAAAAAAAGAGGGCAGCAGCCCTGATACGATCTTCGCTGCCACACTCAAGTGTTTCCCATTAATGTCAAAGGAAACACGTCATCTCATGACGCCTGAACAGCTAACCTGCAAAATCCCTGGTTGATATCCCGAATGCCGGCACAAGCAACACCCCGCTACCTGCAGTGGGCAGGTTATTCTAACGTCCAACCCTTCTCAGGGACTGGACGGTGAAATCGGAGTTTTTAAACCCGGTGTTATAAAACGTCGTTTTGGTCTGTTCAGTGCGTCCACCTCCCATGAGCTCGTATCTGCCGGATTCGAGATTGAGGTATAACATTGAGATGACCGTCCTTATATCCTGGCAGTAATCCAGATAGGTATAAAACTCCGACATTCTCCAGAGTTTGCCGCGCCTGTCGTAAGCTTCACCTACCGTTACGTACCAGTTGTCTTCGTCGGCGTAAAAAACCCGTTTGCTATAGGGATGATCAAGGCCATCAATAGCAGTGCTTTCCAATACCCAGACCCTGCGTAATTCATAACGCAGGTGCTTGGGATTGATGTCTCCGGGGAGACACTCCTCATTGTCCGGTGTACCCACCTGCCACATGCCGTAGGCGTTATCCGGGATGTACAGTTCCTGCTTGCCCAGAAGTTTCCATTTCCATTCTTCGACCGGCCCACGAAAGAAGTATCCGAATTCGTCCATAGTCGACTCACCGCCGACTTCAGCCCCCCGGCCCATGCTCGGGGCGCGACGAACCCGTCGCAGGGTTGGGAGATATAGCCACATGCTGTCGAGGCGATGATCGTCCAAATAGCTGACAAACAGCATGCCAATCCCGGCTTTGTCGGCTGGATAGGTATACAGACTGAGAATCTTTCTGAACACTTGATCGGGGTTGGCGATTTTGCTGAAAAATCGATTCTCGTCAAAATTGATGATCTGGGAATACTGAATATCTTTTCTAATCCGGCCCGAGGGGCTAACGATTCTGTGCGTATCGTATTTCTTGATATCGTCGGCCATGTATGCTTTCTTAATGTTCCAGGCGGCCTCGACCCCGTTTTTGGGAATCGGGAACGGAATGCCGCCATTGAACCCCTGCAGTTGGCTGGCGCTGTCGACGCTACAGGTTTCCTTATTCCTGGCGGTCGCATCTGCGACTACTTTCGGGAATACAAAATTGCGATGGGTGGGATAGATATTCAAGTAGAAATTTTTATTTCTTTTGATGCGGGCGATCTGACCGGGTGAAAGACGACTTTCATATTTCGCAACATTTGAATGGTCAATGCGATATAACGGCGTTTCGTTCTTGTAGGGATTGGGAAGAAAATCACCATTTTTGAAATCTGCCGGACAGGTCATGCCCTTTTTTCCCGCGTAAGCTGTTATTTCACCGGTGGCATTTGGACCGATATCAGCGCCGGGGTGGGGGGAGTCAGCAGCTAGAATTGTCTGAGAAGATGAGCAGAGAAGAAAACCGACAACAATGATTACGACAATTGGATTTTTCACTAGATATCTCCTTTTACAGGGATTAACAATTCCAATACGCCGATGTTTCCTGCCATTCTCAGCGTGCTGGAGATGACCGGTCTTTAAACGTCGATGGATCTGTTTCTACTATTCCAGGGGGTATGTCGGGTGAAAGTAATCTTTGTAACGTATAGCATGCAAACCGATGCCACAATAATACGGGTGCTATTTTTGATAATGTTTCATGGGTCTTCTCCGGGGTAGCGATTAAAGTGATTTCCCAATGGGAATTACAGAAACACCAGAGTAAATCATGAGTCTATTTTGGAGAAGGCGCAATCAGAATTAGTATCAGATGCATAAACCGGACCGCTATTGGCTGTTTGGTAGGGGTTTTTCCAAAGTTTCAGATATAGAAATTCGTTAATCAAACATCATCTAAGCTGCCGGTGAAGCAGTTAGGGAGAAAGGAAGGGATTTACGGTTGCAATAGAGTGGATTTTTTGACGATGCTGAAAATCTTCTGAATAAAGGATTGAACAGTTTAATAGAATCACGGTAGTAATAATCATGGCGTCATAGAATGAGTATTTCCATCGTTCAGATGTTTCAATTGTTTTTCCGATATTGGGAAATGATCGCAATAATCTCCTCACCCCTTTTTTGAACGGTTTTTTTCCCCAATCCCTTTATTTTCCGAAGTTCATGTTCGTTGTTGGGAAGGGTTCGTGCGATTTCAAACAAAGCTCGCTGATGAAGAATGCGATGGCTTGATATCTCCTCCTTGTCTGCTTTTTGTGATCGCCACTGTTTTAGTTCGGCAATCAGTTCTGGATGATCGCTATCCAATTCAGATAAATTCAAGTCTATGGATTTATTGAGATTTATATCCGGAGGTGGCTCCGCCCCGGCCAAATAAACCTGTTGTTGATAGTCTGACGGGGAAAATCCATTCTCCAGGGATTTTGCGCCTTCAAGTTTAACGTTGATCTCCCTTTTAAGTTGCAGTAAGGCTTCTTTTATCATGCCGGCAAGAATCGAATTATCTGTCTCAAGTTGAATTTTATGTAAGGGTACCAAGACAGTCTCAGTCAGTTGTTCCTGAAACCATTTGGATGCTTTCTGTATCCTCTCGAGAATGTGGGGATCGGACTCGGGAAGATTCTGAGATTGGAAAATTCTCTGCAATTGACGAATGAACTTCTCGCTGATGTCAAAAATATCCAAATCCACCATATTCGCGAGCTGCCCTGAATCTTTCAAGCCTAATACCTGAATCGTACGACTGTGTTCGATGACCAGCCGGCCAAGTCGGTCGATAGAATTTTTGAGCGTGTTGTAATCAAAGCAATCAAGGAGCAACTTCTGCTGAAAGCGGATTTTTGCCTTTTCAAGATGTTCAGGGGACGTCGGGTTTTGCCTGATACGCTGATCAAAATCTCTGATGGTCCGATCGCTGTTGATACCGTGAGGCGAAATCGGAGAATTCAGCACCACCCCTTCCAGGGTTTTGCATCGACTGAGGGCCACATAGGTCTGCCCATGAACGAACGCCTCTTCGGCATCAATGATGGCGTTTTCAAAGGTCAGTCCCTGGCTTTTGTGAATGGTAATTGCCCATGCAAGTTTCAGTGGAAACTGTTTGAAGGATCCGATCACTTCTTCTTCAACCTTCATCTCTTTTCTATGCAGTGTATACTTGATATTCTCCCAAATAACGGGTCCGACTGTGATGACGCGGGACTCGTCGGGGCAGAGAATGTCGATTTCATCAGCGCTGATCTTGACAACCTTCCCGATTTTTCCATTGTAATAGCGTTTTTCGGTGGCGGTGTCGTTTCTCAAAAACATGACCTGTGCCCCTTTTTTGAGCTTCAGTTCTTCGGGTGCTGGATAACTGTTTTTTGGGAATTCTCCAGTAATCTCAGCATCGAAACACCTTATATTGCCGTCAAGCACCTGCAATCTGTTCCCATTCAACGACTCGGCACTAAGGTTGTGAGTGGTCAGCGTGATAAATCCCCGCTCGTTTCCAGGCACAAAGTCTTTGACGTAGCGCTTATTGAGTTCGGATAGCGATATCTTGTCCAGACGATTGTCTCGAAGTTGATTGAGAATCTTGATGAACATCTCGTCGGTTTGACGATAGATATGCTTTAGCTCTATACTGGTAAATCCCGATTGAAGTAGAGACTTGCTGCTGAAGAAATAGACAGAATCGTAATACTGCCGTAACAGCTCCCATTCCTCCTTTTTCGCCACCGGCGGCAGTTGATGAAGATCCCCGATCATCAAGAGTTGAACCCCGCCGAAGGGATTATCACTATCGCGATAACGACGAAGAACGGCGTCTACTGCGTCCAGAATATCGGCGCGAACCATGCTGATTTCATCAATGACCAATAGATCGAGACATTTCAGGATCTTCTTTTTTTCTTTACTGAACCGAAACGGACTTCGTTTTCCGCGATTATGCAACTCGCTTCCGGGCACGAAAGGTCCCAGAGGGAGTTGAAAAAAGGAGTGGAGTGTCACACCACCGGCATTGATGGCGGCGACACCCGTCGGCGCGGTGATAACCAAACGTTTATCTGTTTTTTGTTGGAGACTTTTGAGAAATGTTGTCTTGCCCGTACCCGCTTTCCCGGTTAAAAAAATATTACTCCCGGTCTGCTCCACAAAGCGATCTGCAAGCTGTAGTTCATAATTTGTTTTTGGTATGGACGAGCCCACCAATTTTTCCTCTTCAGACAGCACTTCGATTTGAAAGGAGCGTAACCGCGAAGGTTGCGCACCAAGCCTTGTAGATCATCTCGAACTCATGGTCAAACAATACCCATTTATCAGCGAAATGTCCATATTCCCGGGTAGCTTCTCCAAAATTCGTTTTTCCAAAGGATGAAACCAATAGTGAAAATTTGTAGTGCAGGTACCACAGATATAGAGTAAATGCTGCATATCCTCCTGTCAGATGGATATCAAAAAATCCCCTGAGCTGATTAAATCCCGCAATATTCTCCGATTCAATAATTTTCTGTCTGCCAGATAAACTGGTTTAGTTGAGGTGATAGGGGGATGAGCTCAAATAGCTTCGCGCTTATGCCCTCTGGGCCCCTTCAAAAGGGCAATAAACACAACAAGATCAAGGCGTTTTTCTGAATATCGCTTACGTTAACGGCATTGACTACTATGTTGGCATCTAATTTGCTGAAAACCTACAAATATCCCTTCACCAGCAAAACATTTCACCCCTACAATTTTGAAGTCTTACACAACGCAAAAAACAGGAGGTTAGGTCCCATGGATTTTAAGTTCTCAAAGGAAGAGGAAGAAATTTTGCAGCAGGTCAGAGACTTTATTCAGCGGGAGTCCACCCCGGAATTGTTGGCGGAAACCCATGCCCTGGAAAGAATATACGGCGGTAAGCTGGGAAGAGAATTTATCAAAAAATTCGCCGCCAATGGCTGGTTGACTCCCAACTGGCCTTTGGAATATGGAGGTCTGAATTCCTCGGAAATGTTGACGTACATGATTAAGGATGAAATGACCTATGCCGGGATCCCCCATGCATTCGTCGGAGCCCATTATGCCGGGGCAACCATCATGCGATACGCCAGTGAGGAGTTGAAACAGGAATTTCTGGTGCCCATTGCTCGGGGAGAAATTGAATTCTGCCTTGGGTACTCGGAACCATCTGCCGGATCAGACCTGCTAGCTCTGGAAATGAGAGCGGAGGATCAAGGGGACTGTTATTTAATCAACGGTCAAAAAACCTTCAATACCCACGCCCATGTGGCGGACTATCACTGGCTGGCGGTGCGAACCAATCCGGACGTCCCCAAACATAAGGGAATATCCATGATGATTGTGGATCTGGAGACCCCGGGCATAACCATTCGTCCCATGACGACCATAGCTGATTCACGGACCAATGAAGTCTATTATGACAATGTCAAGGTGCCGAAAGATCGTCTGGTCGGCGAGCCGAACATGGGCTTTTTATACTTGATGGAAGCATTGGACTACGAGCGGATGTTCCCCTATGGGCACTACCGCAGACTTTTTGAAAATATTGTGGCTTATGCCAAGGAAACAGAGGTTGATGGACGACCTCTTTCCAAGGATCCAATCATCCGGCAACAACTCGCCCAGTTGGCGACGGAGATGGAAACCGCCAAGCTACTCTATTACCAGCTTGCTCATATATTGGATATCGGTAAGATACCCAACTATCAATCTTCCATGGAAAAGACGTTCGTTAGCGAGCTTTCCCAAAAAATTGCCGAGGTCGGTATGGAAATTCTCGGCCAATACGGTCAATTGACTAAGGGAAGCAAATGGGCACCTTTGGCTGGCGAAGTGGAATACAATTACCGCTGGACTGTGGTCGAGACCATTTACGGCGGTTCATCCGAGATTCAACGCAATATTATCGCACAGAGAGGCTTGGGCCTACCACGACAATAGGGAGATACCGACAGATGGATTATGATTTTAACGTAGAACAGAAAATGCTGAAAGAGTCAGCTCGAAAGTTCTTTTCCAAAGAAGCTGATAGTGGTTACGTTCGTGAAATGGCATTGGATGAGAAAGGCTACTCAAAGAAGGTCTGGAAAAAAATGGCGGAACTCGGTTGGACAGGGATGCTCATTCCGGAAAAATATGGTGGCGCAGAAATGTCGTTTCTTGATATGGCGGTGCTGATATTTGAAATGGGATACGCTTGTTTTCCCGGACCTTTTTTTTCAACGGCGGTGACAAGCACGATCGCCCTGTTGGAAGGTGGTGATAAGAACCAGAAAGCAGACCTGCTTCCGAAAATCAATGCTGGAAAACATTTAATCAGCCTGGCCTGGCTGGAGAAAGAGGGAAATTTCACAGCCAGTGAAATAACCGCTAAAGCCGAATCCCATGGCGATACCTTCGTGGTTTCAGGCACAAAACTGTTTGTGCCAGACGCCCAGGTGGCCGACACCCTCATCTGTGCGCTCAGAACCGATGATTCCCCACAAACGATAACAGGGGGAATCAGCCTCTTTTTGATTGATACCAAAAGTGATGGACTAACGGTTGAAACGCTGAAAACCATCAAGTCGGACAAATTATGCCAGGTTAGTTTGGACCAGGTCGTCGTACCAAAGAAAAATCTCCTGGGAGAAGTTAACCAGGGGTGGAAGATTCTGGAAAATGTACTGCTGAAAGCCGCTGTCGGAAAATGCGCCGAGATGGTTGGGGGAGGGCAGAAAGTCCTCGAAATGGTGGTGGACTATGCAAAGAACAGACACCAGTTTGGCGTCCCCATCGGCAGCTTTCAAGCCATACAACATCATTGCGCCAATATCCTGACCTATGTTGATACTTCCACGGTTCTGACCTACCAGGCGGCATGGTGTATCAGCGAAGGGGGCGCTTACGCTAAAGAAGCATCAATGGCCAAGGCGCTGACCAGCGATTACTGTCGCAAATTGCAAGCTCTGGGGCATCAGGTCATGGGTGGGGTCGGATTCATTGAAGAGTTTGACCTGCAGCTCTATTTGAGACAAGCCAAAGCAGCAGAATTGGCCTTTGGAAATGCGACTTTTCATCGGGAACTGGTCGCCCGTCAGCTGGATCTGTGAGAACACGCAGTACCGAATCCGTCAATGCGAAAACCTAAATCCGGAGACAAAATGAAAATCAAAAACACGACAGATTATAGAAATAGCCTGAAGGCATTAAAACCAAAAATTTATTATAAAGGGGAAAAGATCACGGATGTGACCAGTCATCCGGCAACGGTGCCGCATGTTCGAGCGGCAGCCATGACATATGCCGTGGCCAACCATCCTGAGAGCAAAGATCTGGCAACGGCCATATCCCATCTGACTGGCAACACCATCAGCCGTTTTACCCATATTCACCAGAGTACGGA
>Ga0075122_10000645_pt1 | contig 26774 bp, 18 predicted proteins | sample AntAceMetag02UKB_FD_69790 | JGI IMG/M metagenome (GOLD analysis project Ga0075122, IMG submission 69790) | Saline lake microbial communities from Ace Lake, Antarctica - Antarctic Ace Lake Metagenome 02UKB | ecosystem: Environmental > Aquatic > Non-marine Saline and Alkaline > Saline | place...
CTGGGGTTGTACGACGACAAGTTCATTCCCGGATTGCAGGAACTGGTTAATAAAGTTAAATCCCACGGGGCTAAAATTGCTCTGCAGTTGCTGGACCCGGGACCCGGGGCCTCTTCTGTTTTAAGCGGAATACCGAATATGGGTCCTTCTCCGGTGGCTCAGCGCGACATCCGGGAAACCCCCCGTCAAATGACGCTGCAAGAAATCCAGGAGCTCGTTCGGGATTTTGCCGCTGCAACGGAACGGGCTAAAAAAGCAGGATTTGACGCGGTTCAAATACATGCCGCCCACCAGTATGCGATGCTTGGCTCTTTTTTGTCGGCCACGTATAATAAAAGAACCGATGCCTATGGCGGTTCACTGGAAGGCAGGGTGAAACTGCTGGCCGATGTTCTGCAGGGGATTCGGAACCGGATTGGTGATGATTTCCCGATCATCGTCCGCATTTCAGGTGAAGACCACTACTTCGGTGGCAGAACCCTGCAGGAAACACAAATCATCGCACCCCTGATAGTGGATGCCGGGGCTGATGCCTTGGAAATATCCGGGGGGACCATTCCTGAAAAATTTGTGGCGGTGGTACCGCCTTCGGGAACCCCTTTGGCTGTCAACGCTGATGCCGCAGTGGGGGTGAAACAAGTGGTTGATGTGCCCATTATCTGCGTAGGTAGAATTAATTCCCCGCGGGTGGCGGAATTTGTTTTAAAGACGGGTAAAGCCGATTTAGTGTCAATGGGACGCGCCTTGATTGCGGATCCAGATCTTCCCCAAAAGGCCCAGGAGGGACGTTTCGAAGACATTGCACCCTGCGTGGCAGATAACCAGGGCTGCCTGGTCGACCCCTTTGGGAAAAAACCGGCATCCTGCCTGATAAACCCTGCCAGAGGTAGGGAAAGGGAATTGGCGCTGATTCCCACCACGAATCCCAAACGTCTGCTGGTGGTGGGTGGCGGTCCGGCCGGGTTGGAAGCGGCTCGTGTGGCCGCGATCAGGGGGCACGAAGTCATACTCTGCGAAAAAGAAGTGATTCTGGGTGGGCAGATAAATATTGCCACTGTCGCACCCTGCAAACAGGAGCTCAGCCAACTGATTCAATATCTATCCCGGCAGAGCGAAAAAGCAGGTGTTGAAATAAAGCTGAATACAGAAGTATCCCCTGCCATGGTCAAGGAGTTGAAACTTGACGCGGTCGTGATAGCCACCGGAGCTCGTCCGTTGTTCCCTGAAACGATTCCCGGAATTAACCGGGAAAATGTAGTCAGCGCCTGGGACGTTCTGGCAGGTAAGAAACTTAAGAAGGCGAAAAATATAGTTATTATCGGGGGTGGATCCGTTGGCTGTGAAACCGCTGATTTTCTGGCCAATCTGGGAGATAACCTGATGGTGGGTCGGACCGCGGTCACGATTGTCGAGATGTTACCCAAGGTGGCTTTGGATACGTCGCTTCAGGGAAGGCATCTGCTCATGGAAAGGCTGCGGGCTAAAGGCGTCCAAATTCTCAGTTCGACCAAAGTGAAAGAGATTATCGACCGAGGTGTGGTGGTGAGTAAAAACGAACGGGAAGAAACCTTGACGGGAGTGGACTTTGTCATCCTGGCAGTTGGTGTAAAATCGAACGAAAGCCTGTCAGCCGAAATCCGCCAGTCAGTGACAGAAATTCATATAATCGGAGACGCCAAAAAACCACGGCAGGCCACAGCAGCGGTCGCTGAAGGTAGAGAGGCTGGTATGCGTTTGTAACTCGCAAAGCTTGTTATCCCAGCCTCCGATCCCCAAAAAAATCCCCCTTTCGAAGGGGGCAAGGGGGATGTAACAATATATTAACCGTTTACACCGTTTCATAAATCAGGGGACATGATACTTTTTTCGTATCGTGTCCCCTGATTTACGACGGTGAATAGTTATTTTTTAACCATTCCAATATAAATGGATATCAGAAATGAAAACAGTCATTATCAATGGAAGTCCGAAGGGAAAGACAAGCATGACCCGTTATTGCGTCAAATTGATCAAGAGGGAGTATACGGATCCGGAGTACGTTGAACTGTTTGTTGCCAAGCGTATTATCAGATTGGAAAAAAATGATGCCTACTGGAACCAGTGCCTGGCGGAAATCAAATCCGCTGATCTGATTATCTGGGCATTTCCGGTTTATGTTTTTGCAGCCCCGTCCCAAATATTGAGATTTGTTGAACTGGTTCATGAGCGGGGATGCCAGGATGTCTTTGCCGGAAAATATGCCACCGCCATCACCACCTCTGGTAATTTTTATGATCATACCGCACAGCGGTACATCCATGAAGTCAGTGAAGAATTGGATATGCACTTCTACGAGGGTTTCTCCGGGAATATGTTCGAACTGACAAATGAAGAGGTACAACGTTCCCTGCTGCGTTACGCTGAAGACTGCTTCAGACATGTGCAGGAACGGATACCGCTTCCAAAGCGGAATCAACCGTTAGTCCCACACGATCTGATTTACCAGCCAACCGATGTTAAAGATCGTCCCAAGCAGAACAATAAGCAGTTGTTAATCGTCACCGATGTGACTGCGGGCGATAAAAACCTGCAGCAGATGATCGATACATTTATACGCTCAGTGGAATTTCCAGTGAAAGTAACGAATCTGCATGATCTGGATATCAAAGGTGGCTGCACGGGTTGCGCCAAGTGCCTGGACAGTGCCCAGTGCGTATACAACGATGTGTTCGAATCGTTTTACAAAGAACACCTGGCCAGCGCAAACGGTATCATTTACGCCACAACCATCCAGCAACGATATTTCTCCTCAAAATTGAAACAATACTTCGACCGCGGTTTCGTCAACGGCCACCGGCCCAGCCTGGTCTGGAAATTTACCGGCTACCTTATTTCCGGAACATTCAAGGGATTGTCAAATCTGCAGGACATTCTGTATGCAAAATCACAAACCGGTGAAACCCCTCTGGTCGGGATTGTAACTGATGAGTGCAGTGATAGTGATGAATTGATAAGGAGCATCACCGCCATGGCAGAAAACGCCAAGCGTCTTCTAGATGAATCATGGATCAGACCTCCCACGTTCCTGGGTATCGGTGGGCACAAAGTCCTGCGCGATATGATCTACGAATGGAAGGATCTCATGAGCGCGGATCATCGGTATTATGAGGAACAAGGGCTCTACGACTTTCCAAATAAGTAAGGGTCGGCTTAAAGATTAGTCAAGTGTTTCCCATTAGTCGAGTGTTTCTCATTTGCATTAAAGAAACACGTCGCCTGAAAAAGAAACACGTTGCTGTCACATTCAGTTTGTTGTCGGTGCTTAGCCCAGAATGTAGAATATGGAATCAAAACTCCGTCCTGGGGAAATCTATAGTTAATTCGCAGCTTTTCGTGGATTATTCATGGGATATGATAAACATATCTCCAGAGTTTACTTATCGATTAAAAATTGAGGATGAAAATGCTGTAAAGGAGATCCTTAACAAAACCATTCAGGATACTATCTCCGCAGTTATTGTGAATTGAGAGACTTTGCCCTTTTTGGGACACACAACTACTTCGATATCTTGTTCCAACAGTTGAAGAAATCTGAACAGTCTTTCAATTGAAAATCCTTCCAGGTTCCCATTCTTAAGGGCTGAAACTTTTGGTTGGTTAATACCAAGAATTTCTGCAGCGTTTTTCTGGGAAAGTCTGCGGGAATTGATTATATCGTAGATTAGTCCGGCAATCTTTGCCTTTTGGAGTCTCTCCTCCGGGTTGCTAAGACCAAGATCCTTAAATACATTGCCTGAACCTTTTGAGCTTTCGATTTTATTTTTCATTTAATCCCCGCAATTTCTTTTGCTCTTTTGAAACGATCTTTTATAATGTCCACTTCTAACTTTGGTGTTTTAATCCCTTTCTTGGCTTTTTTCTGGAAAGCATGGAGGACATAGATTTTATCTCCCAGTTTCACGGCATAGACAGCTCTATATGTATCTGAATGATGGTCACTGACAATCTCAAACACACCACTAAGACCTCTAAAGGGTTTTGCCGAGTCATGCTTTTTCCCGATTTGAGCTAAATGCAGAGCAAAACCTACTTGATCTTTGACTTGATCTGGAAAAGCCCTGAGATCAATAAGAGATGTCCCCACCCATTCTATCTTCTTCTCCATGCCAGAATTATCCCATATATGGGATACTGACGTCAACAATTATATTAATTTTTGTAATTTGTATTACATATTTTCAATTCCTTTTCTTGGTCCGACCCGAAATCAAAAAAAAATCTGCAGCAGATGATTGATATATTTTTGCGCGATACTTCTCCTCAAAATTGAAACAGTACTTTGACCGCAGGTTCGTTAACGGCCACCGGCCCAGCCTGGTCTGTAAATTCACGGGCTACCTTCTTTCCGGATCATTCAAGGGATTGTCAAATCTACAGGATATTCTGTATGCAAAGTCGCAAACCGGTGAACTCCCTCTGGTCGGTATTGCAACTGATGAGTTATTAAATGTGATTAATGGAAACGGAAAACTATGAGAGCGGGGCAATAGTACTTTTAGGGCATAAGCCTTTCTTGCAAAGTTTTCAATTGGTTTTTCAATTTGGGGAGATTATAGGTAACTGTTTGCCATAGGATTTGAATATTGATACCAAAATACTCATGGACAACAATATTCCGTATTCCGCGAATCGATCACCAAGGCATTTCTGGAGCTTGTGAGATTACGTCCTCGGGCATATGAGACGCTGCTTCGCCTATGACCATTATTTGTCTAATGACAGCATCAGTCGTCTTTTCATCATTTGTAAACTGTTCAAATGTTAGCTCCTCGACATATCGCTCAATTTTACTAATGGAATCGAGCATATCCTGAAGCCGGAATTCCCATCTCCTAGATGACATGAACAGCCTCACGAATAATGTCGGTTTTCATCGCATGATGAAGTGAATCAGGCGTCACCAGGTCGACCGAAACACCTAGCAGATCACTCAATGTATCTTTTAAACTGATAAATTCAAACAAACCAATCTTAGCTTCCTGGTTAAACTCTATCAATAGATCGACATCGCTCTTTGTTCCCGCTTCTCCTCTTGCGATCGAGCCGAAGACAGAGATTGACTTGACTGAATATTGGTCCAATAGAGCATCATTATCTTTCAGCATCTCGGTCAAACGACTTCTGGTCAACATGGCATCTCCCTTATTTGCATAGTTGAAGACTTATATACGTTGTTCTGGTTTACATACTAAGTGTTTTTTTAAAGAAAGCCAACGATGAGAATAAGTTTTCCATTTTTAAATGTCATTTTATTCATGAAAAATCTGTCCGTTTTGTTGTCCAGCTCTAAAATAAGCAACTTGACTAATGGACCCAATTCGATCTAAATTTCTCCCAATTCTTTTTGGTATTTCGGGGACCCCATCAGTCCGCCGATTAAGCTGACATAGCAGGTTCCCAGCCCCATGGTTGAACAGTTCCTTTCTGTTTACAAAAGACTTGCCATATCAGATTAATTTGTTGCCACTTGAGAGTTTGCAGGTATATAATGGATCAAGCATAAACGATTGCCTATTATAAAACCTTAAATAGGAGATAAAAGTGGCGGATATTCAATGGGATGATTTCCTGGTCCGGGAACATGAGATGATCGAACGGGCGATGGAGGTTCTGAAAGCGCAACTGAAAAAAGTAACAAAAGATGGTCATGATGAATTCAGCCTGAAGAGAGCTCTGGATTTTCTCATGGAATTTGGTGACCGAATTCACAATAAAAAGGAAGAGGAGCACCTGTTTCCCCTTATGATCGAACGGGGTATTCCCAAAGACGGTCCGATCCGCGTTATGCTGATGGAACATGATGAAGAGCGGAATCTGCTGCAGCAAATGCACGATGCGGTATCCGGTTTGAAAGATGAATCCGCCGAAGTCAAAAGTCAGTTTAAGCAGCAGGGGCTGGAATACTTGAAAGTCAGAGCGGAGCATATCTGGAAAGAGAATGATGTACTATACAAAATGGGTGCCCAGGCTTTGACCGCAGACGACAAACAGAATCTCATCGATTTGTTTGTCCAGGTGAACACAGAGCACTATGGAGAACAGGCGCTCGAAAAGTTCGAGGCAATGCTCTCAGAAGTTGAGAAGGGGTATACGGAAAAGAAGAATCTGGTCGAAAACCTCTCGTACAAACAGCTCCATGCCATCTTTGAGACGATGCCCGTCGAAGTAACATTTGTTGATGCGGACGATGTAGTGGCTTATTTCAATCGCCTTGACAAAGAGAAGGTATTTGTCCGCACCCGCTCCGTAATCGGCCGTAAAGTTGCTAAATGCCACCCTGCCAAGAGTGTGCACATGGTGGAGCACATCGTCGACGAATTTAAGAACGGTACGATGGAAAAAGCCGATTTCTGGATCGATTTCAAGGACGACAAAATCCTCATCCGTTATTTTCCAGTGAGAGACGATAACGGTACCTATATGGGAGTGCTGGAAGTTACACAGGAAGTCGGCTGGATACAGAAGCTGGAAGGACAGAAACAGCTGCTGGACTGACAGTCCGACGGGTCTCAGTAGATGATTTTTTCACAATCAAGGTTTTGACTACTGAACGTGGTAAGATCCGGCTGACCATCTCGCGGGTGGACCGGCGGTATTCCCTGTAACTGGAAACCTTGTCTGCAACGGAAACAAGCAGCGATTCCGGGTAGCGTGGCGGAATCGGTGTCAGCGGCCACATATGCCTCAAGATCGCATTTTTTTCAATCTCGTTCAGGCTGAAAACGGATACGGCATTGTTCAGAGACATCCGCGGATGCCTGACTCCATGCAGGCCAGGGCTGTCGGTATGCCAGTCATAGAGGTAAAAATCATGCAGCAGGGCTCCGCGCGTGGCCGAGATATAGTCCAGTTGCCAGCGTTTCGCTGTCGTGAAAACGATCTCTGCTACCAGCAAGGTGTGCTCAAGGCAGGAGATGTCAGCATGATGACGGTATGCAGCCATTGATTGAAACAACCGATGATCCAGAATCTCCTTCAATGCCGGTTCATACTGCATGATATCCATGTGGCGACGTATCATCTCTTCCTCTTATGCCTGTCTTGAATCAATCGCTGGCTCGATCCCCTTAAATACGTCCAATGTCGCTTCAATTCGTGGGTTGTGCTCAACAGATGCTGGATAGAAAGGCATGGCAACATTCGTCTCTGCCACCCACCCAGAGTTTTGTTGAGTGCTGCTCGCTGGTCTGAACGCCAGATTCCGGTAGAGTATATGAAATCAACCTGCAGAATCAAAATACCAGCTCCATTCAGCAGCATCAGATGTTGATCATCCACATACCCGACCAGCACAATTGACAGGGGATAGATGGTTTTCTCAAAAACCAGTGAAAGAACCGCCCAGGCAATGGAAAAAGGCAGACAAACATGTCCCCGGATATTCAGCACATTATTGGTATAGTCCCAGTAACGTCGTTTAAACAATCTCAGCATCACCTCACCAGTAACAAATTCCATCGCTGTAATGGCTGAAAAGTAGATCAGCAGCCGGACCAGAATCGCCTCTTCGTGTGTGAAGACAATCGTGATCATGATAAAAACACCAGCAATACCGTACAGCGGAACCGCCGGCCCTTTCAGAAATCCCGGGTTGAAAAACCGCTTCTGGCTGAATGATCGATACAGGGTTTCCAGCATCCATCCCATGAATGAAAACAGGAAGAACAGTGACAACAGTTGGTTGAAGCTGTATGCGTTCTCAATAATCTGGTAGTATGTATATAACTGCTGAATAAAAGGCGTAAGAAGCATGCTATCCTCCGTTCTGGTTTGACAGTCTGGCCGGAAGGAGGGCACGAACCAGATAATCGATTTCCTTTTCAAACTTGCGTATCGATACCGGCTCCATCCGTTCCCTGACCGAATCTGTCATTCCTTTCAACGTAAACAGCATGGTATTGCCAAGTGCTTTCTTCTCAGCTACAGCCAGTTTCTGGGAATCAATGCCATCCAGAATCCGGGCAATCATCTTCTGCGTTTTTTTCTCCAGTTCGGCCAGAAACCCTTTGATTTTTTCATCGTAGTTGTCATACAGCAACCTGTCAGACAGGAAAGGGTTGTCTATGGACACTTTCAGGTGACCCATTGCTGTGACCCGGAGTCTTTCAATAGGATCCCGGATATTCCCCAGCGACTTCTCCAGCATATCTTCGAAAACCGCCAGTTTCTCCATAGCCAGAGCCTTCAGCAATCCCTCCTTGCTGTCGAAATAGTTGTAAATCGTACCCTTGGCCACATTGGCCAGCCGGGCTATCTCGTCCACACCCGTTCGACGAATACCGAACCGGTTGAACAGCGTTTCGGTGATTTCAAGAATCTGCTTGCGTTTGATTGGTTTCATAGCAGCCTATGTTGCAATAATGAAATAATAGAAAAATGTACTAATTATTAACTATAGTATAAAAATACAAATCGACAACGGATCTGTCAACCCCCGAGTTGGAAAAGGGAGGCCGTCGCTTTCCCGCGTCTCCACGAAGCTAGATTCCCAGTTCATATATTTGAGCCAGCCCTGAGGCGCCTATGGGATGGCCGCGGCACTACGCTTATCAGGTGGGGTCAAAATTGGAATACTGAAAACGTACTCTCGGTGAAGTACTGGATAAAGCCGTAGGGTGATAAAATAATGAAATAGAAGTAAATATCGGGAAGTTGGATTTTCAAAAATGTCTACTGATGATATTTTGATAGTATGTGCTATTTTGCAGTTCCTTGAGCCGCAGTTCAATCAGGTTGAACAGGTCTGTTTTCCATTTTGGCTCTGATTTCTGCATTCGGTTTTTCCAGTATTTATCAAGCAGTATTTTGGGTTGAAGGTGTTCTGCAAGTATTGTATGACCTTTGGAGTTGAGAAGGTGGCCTGAGTATTCGCCGTATTTCTTTCTTAACGGTTCAATTTTTCCTGGTTCAAGGGGACAGCGGCGGTTTTGTTTTTTTGATTGATTGAGAAAATCAATCCGCGAGGACACCTTTTTCTGTAAAACATCATTACGAAAGGAGCTGCAGTTGATTCCCTCATCCCAGGCCGCGTCAACATAGTCCCGCCAGTCAAATTCTCTGACTATTTTCCACCGATTATTTGTGCATTGGATGTACGGAGCCGGCATTTTCGCGGAATCCAGAACATCCGGATGAAGCCCCAGAATGTCGTTCCAGAATCGCATTCCGTTAAAATTGGCAGTAAGATCCCCATAAGAATAGACACCTGTGGTCAGTGCTCCAAAAAGCACACTTTCAGATATCTCCCCAAACAATAAGGCTGCTTCAATATGTGGTTCATCTGCATATGAAACCGAAAAATATGTCCAGCCTTCTGAAAAAAAGTGGCCAAATTTATCAGCACCCACGATGGAATCTTGCATGCGAACAAGTGACCCCATTTTCTTTACACCAGATAGTGTCGGTGTCTCTGCAATGGTAAAGTCTTGATAGATGGATTCTTCGAAGGAAACTTTACGGCTTTCCTTTTTGGGAAGTTCATCAACCAGAGACTCCAGCTGACCAACAACAGGACGGGCCAATTGGGTTCGAATGATAAAATAGAGTAGTTCAGAGTTGCAATGGTATTGATCTGTTTTTGGTTCAGCAGAATTGTTTATCAGCAGGGTCAGTTTTCTGGTTTGATAATTTGTCTTGTCAACCGCCTTTTTCAGAAACTCATTAACCTTCCGGTTTAAGAAGTCTGTCTGATCAGGTAATGGCTCAAAACGGCGGGTATAGCTATCATTTTCCGAGGCAGATAACGGTTTAACAAGCAGGAACAGGAAAACAGGCATTAAAAGAAAGAGCTGAAATGACTTGTACAAAAATCCTCCAAATTGATGGGATTAATTCCGGATGGTGTGACGTCACAAAGGAGGTTTTTGATTCTAAAAAATGATAGAAATTCATGTTACCGGTGTCAAGACATCATACTTCTGTTTTAAACCTGGATCAAAAATTCGGTAATTGGAGGTCTGCGGCACCGATTCCGCTCTATATGCGGGTAAATTGTCAGGTAATAACATTTATTCCAGACACTTAAGTGCAATATTGAGCAGAATCGGTTCAATCTGTTTTACCCATGAGTAAGAGACTAAGGAAAAGAGATGATAGGAATTTGGTTTTTTGAAGTCAAGCACTGTTTTCCATTTGCTCCGATTTTCGGTCAGAATTGCCGTTTTGAAGTGAAATGGAATCGTGTAAGAGACTGGAGTAGAAAAATGGAAACAAATGTCGGACAGGTCGTGGTTTTAGAATTTTTCTCCGAATTCAGAATATACGAACCCCTTCTTCGAAACTTAGTTTTTAACAAGTCTCGGAACCGCTAACCTGCAAAGCCCGGATTTTCGTGTTGTTCCCATGTGGTGTCTTCAATGGGAACATATACAATCTTATCTGGTATTTCGGGCAGAACCGGCGGATCACGAGCAGACTCTTCTTCCCATAGATTCAGGTATTTCAAGATTTTCCAGCCGTAGTAGCGAATTGTCTGGAATGATTTTTTGGGAATGTGTTGCGTGATGGCGGCGATAAACTCTTCGGCATCATATACGGAAAAATCCTTCCAATTTTTCCCGGTTTGAATTTTGCCAGTGCGATAAACTACTTTTCCGTTTTTTTTGATGTAAGTGATGCTATCTACGCTGAAAACATTTCTCATCATGTACTGGGCTATGGCTTCCCTTCCCTTTCTGTCCTCTTTTTTTATCCGAACACCATCATCGATACTGAAACCGGAGTGACGCCAGGCGGATAATTTATTTAACTTCTTTAATTACAACGTGTTTGTTAGCAAATATGTAGAAGTTTGAAATCAAAAATGTGAGTAATTAAATTGACCAAAGAGTACTTTGCTAATCCTAGGCGGGTCTATCCAGGCCATGTGAAGTAATCATTATTTCGTTTAGCCATAAAATTAAGCCTCCCAGTACCTGCTGAGAGGCTTTTTTCAGATTTAAAAAGTATCACCTCCGCCATTCTTTACCCCAAAATCTCCATATCAGTCGCAACACTAGCCTCGCAGCCTTTTAATATCAGCCATCCTGTAAATCTCCTTGATCGTTACGTCAGAAATCTGACGTCCCGTTATCTACTTCTATTTCATTCTGTCACCCTCAGTCAGGACAATTTAGAGGACAAGATTTTTTCAATAGTTTTTCAATAGAGTTAATAAAAGAAAGTTTCTACCCTAATCCTCTCAGCGCAGGCAATGTGGTAAATAATTACGAAGAAGTTTTTTAGCCCACGAGGTCCCTGAAATACTCTGGGATATATTTGTAGCAAAGGGATTACGAATCATCGGATCTCAATATGAATCGATATTTCGATAATAAACATTGACAGTAGCATCGAAGTTTGAAACTCCTTCTACTGCTCTTATTGCTAAATATATATATTCTGTGACTGGATTCTAAGAAACTTAAATTTTGGGATGACCATGAAAATGAGTTTTGACATAAAAACTGAAATTGACTCAGGTTACGATAATGTCAATTTATCCAACCGTATCATGGCGATAGCCACTTTTTTTGAAGGTGATTTTTTTGTCGATTGGATACAAGAGCTGGCAGATGTCAAAACCAGACAGGCACTGACGGTATTGGAAGAAGCGGTTCAGCAATCAATATTAGTAAAAGTCACCCCAGGCTGCTTCAGGTTTTCTAATGTAGCCACACGGAAGAAATGGATGGGTTTTCTTGAAGAGGAGGAAATTAAGGAAATTCATAAAAGTATTATTTCAATATTACTTGATGAAATAGTTGATGAAAAAGAAGCTGCGTTAAGGATATATCCCCACCTTTTACATATTACAAATGACATAAACGGTTGTCGCTGGTTATTTAAAACAGGCGAACAGTTACGCAAATCCTTTGCTCATGAAAAAGCAATTCAATGTTACAAAAAAGCTATCTATGATCTGAGGAATGAAAAGAGTCCAGATGCTGATTGGTTGTTCATCGAAGCAGCGATTGGGTATTCCAAACTGTCTGAAGTTGCTGAGAACTTTGCAGCCGTGATTGCGGTTTTAGAAAAAGCAGATACCAAAGCAAAAAGGCTTGGCAACAAAATCCAGCAAGCTCTGTTGGCGATGCATCTGGCAAAAAACGGATGGCTGACAGCCAATTATAATGAGGCCATGGACCATTTTGAACGAGGCTTAGCGCTTTCGGACCAAGTAGAAGATCCTCGTTTAAAGCGTGCAACCATCACTTTTCGAACTTTTTTCGCTTATTGGCAGGGACGGTTTGCAGAGACCATTGAAGTCTATGAGGATTATGTTGTTGAAGATAATGTTCCGGATGTTGAGAAGTTTGCAAAAGGCAGATTTCCCCTCCTGGCATCTGAAGCGGTCGGCGTTGCCTATACGGCAGTAGGACAGGTGATGGAAGGATTGGGCATGCTGGATGCCTTACTGAAGCATTGCACAAACTCCAATGAACCGTCTGTTGCCAGCTATGCTGGAGCCTACATCAGCAGCAGCATGCTTGAGTTTGGCTTACATGATGAAGCCATTCGATATTGTGATGAGTCGCTGGCGTATGCAAAACCGTTTAAAAATCACTTAATGAAAATCAGCCTGCTGGTGATCGCGGCGGCCATATATTATCGAAAAAACGAAACCGAAAAATCGATCTGCTATTTGAAACGATATCTGGAAAAGAAAATCGACTCTGTGATTCTCGGTGTGTTTTCCCCCTATTTTCTGGAACTCTGCTGGGCAATAGAGCAGGGTGAGTTACCACAAATTAACAACTTTAAACATATTGATGAAATCAAGCGCGCCATTACTTCTGAAAATTTATTGATGAAAGGAGTCGGTTATCGCTATCTGGCGCTGCTGGAAAAAAGAGATAATCGGGCGCAAGCAGAAATTATTCAAACTCTGCAGATGTCACTCAAAAACCTTGAGGAATCCGGACACCGGCTGGAACAGGCCAGGACAAAAGTCATTTTAGCTGGAGAATACCTTGAGTGCGGGCAAGAGCAATGGGTCAGGGAAACAATGCAATCGATCCTCCCGGAAATCGATTCGTACGGCGAAAACCTGGTTCCCAATGAATTAATATATGCCATCAAAGGTTCCCGAACAGAGAAAAACCTGCTCAGTGAGATCATGAAGTTAAGCCACAAGTTGGTGTCTATTCGTGACAACAAGGAGCTGGTCTATAAAATCATATCAACAACCAATCGACTCACTAACGCTGAAAGAGGTGCTATCTTTCACTGGAACGAAGAAACTGCCCGACCCGGGTTGGAATTAAGAGCATCTAGAAACCTGATAGCAAATGATATTATCGAACCCGGTTTTGAGCAGTCTCTGCGGTTGATCCATCAAGCTGGAGTGAGTGGAAAGGGTCTTATATTCACCAATGAAAAAGTACCTGATTCATTAGGTATCAGCCAGAACGATATTCGCTCCGCCATTGCCGTCCCCATGAAGCTGAGGGATGTGGTGATAGGGGTATTATATCAGGATAATCGCGTATTTACCAACACCTTTCAAACATCAGATATTGAACTATTGGAACACTTCTCGGCCATGGCTGCCATCATTATGGATAATCTGACGGCTTACGAGGAGATCCGGAATTTAAATCAAAAGCTGAGAGAAGAGAAACAATACTATGAAGAACAACAGCTTGAAAGCCTTCATTTCGAGGAATTTGTCGGTAAAAGCAAACCGATTAAAAAAGTATTTTCAGATATTAACCAGGTTGCCAACACTGGAGCCACTGTACTGATCCTCGGGGAAACCGGTGTTGGAAAAGAATTGGTAGCAAGAGCCATTCACATGCATAGTCCCAGACGTGATAAACCCTTTGTAAAAGTGAATTGCAGTGCCCTGCCAGAATCCTTGATTACCAGCGAGCTCTTTGGACACGAAAAAGGCGCTTTCACCGGTGCTGTCGAACGTAAAATCGGGCGGTTCGAGCTTGCAGACGGTGGGACCCTGTTCCTGGATGAGATAGGCGATATTTCGCTGGAGGTCCAGGTTCATCTTTTGCGAGTGCTTCAAAACAAAGAATTTCAAAGGCTGGGAGGGGAAAAAACTATCCATTCCGATTTTCGTTTATTGACAGCCACAAATCGGGATCTGAAAAACATGGTCAAGAAAAAGACCTTCAGGCAGGATCTTTTTTATCGTCTTAATGTTTTTCCAATCTATGTTCCTCCTCTCTCAGAAAGGGATCGGGACATACCTTTGCTTGTTCAACATTTCCTGAAGGTTTACTCCCAAAAAATGGGCACAACAATTAAAAAGATTTCGGAAAAGGATATGCAAAAAATGTTGAATTATGGGTGGCCGGGTAATATAAGAGAGTTGGAAAACATTATCGAAAGAGGGAATATTCTGAGTATTGATGATTGGTTTCGCTTACCTGCACTAAATGATTCACATCCCGACAGTATCATCCCTCAAAAAACGCTAACCATGGAGGAGATGGAACGACAACACATTCTAAATGCATTGACACTGACAAGTTGGAAAATCCGCGGTGAGGGTGGCACCGCTGAGGTACTGGATATGCACCCCAGCACTCTCTACTCACGGATAAAAAAGCTCAAATTGAAAAAGCAGGAAGGATCTCAAAAAAAGCATAGATAAAAAAACGGAAATCAGCTGATGGTATTGTGCAAACGATCCACCAGTGCATCGGCTTCTGCGATGATATCATCGATAATCTGTTTGGCCGACTTGACTTCCTTGACAAGTCCGACAGACTGTCCACAAGCAATTGGTGCAGAGTCCGCATTCCCTGTTTGATAAGCATGCTTACCCTTTCCACCTGACATAACGGCCAGCACTTCCTCAAAAGCAGCACCCGAGGTTTCCATTTTTACACACGTCTCGGCCAATTCGTTTCTGACGACACGCATGGGATTGTTGATAGATTTCATCAACAGCATGGTATCACTTGCGCCGGTCTCGATCAGTTTCTGCTTGATGTTTGGGTGAATGTCGGCCTCTGCTGCAGCAAAGAAAACAGTTCCCATTAACACCGCTTCAGCCCCCATGGCGAGGGCCCCGAGGAATCCTGCCCCGGTGGCGATTCCACCCGCTGCGATCACTGGAATATCCAGTTCCTGAATGGCCTGGGCGATCGCAATGAATGACGCCACATTCTCGGTTCCGATGTGACCTCCGGATCCATATCCGAGAAGGGCCACCGCATCCACACCTAATTTTTCAGCCTTTTTGGCATGGCGGACACTAGCAAGTTTGTGAATCACCTTGACGCCACCTTGTTTCAAAATGGGCATCACGGGTTCCGGACTGCGCCCTGCCGTTTCCACTAATTTAATGCCGGACTCACAGATGACATCGCAGAATTGTAAGGTTCGTTTTGGTTCTCCTAATTCCGGTATCATAGAGAGATTGATGCCAAACGGTTTATCCGTCAGATCCCTCATTTTCTTGATTTCTTTCTTCAGATCTTCCGGTTTTTCCAGAGATTCCGCAGTTATAAAACCGGTTGCCCCCGCGTTACAAACGGCGGATACGAATTCCGCTCGACTAACCCATTGCATGCCACCGCACAAAATGGGATATTCAATTCCCAACATTTCTGTGATTTTTGTTTGATATCTTTTTGACATATTTTTCTTTCCATATATCAGGTTATTTTCAAGTTAAAAGTGATCCAGGCATACCGGCGCCTGTACTCGCCTTATTGCAACGTACAAAATAAGTTTGTTCGGTCTTTAAAATCTGTATTCTCCGTTAACAATTTTCTGGTGAATCTCTTCTGTCAAAGGTACATACCCTTTACTGCCGGGCAAACAGACATAGATTGGGTCGGAGATATTTTTCACATCGAAACCTTCTTTTTTCAGGTTAACTTTTTTAATTTTCATTGTTGCTGTGGACTCAAATTCAGTTTTATACCTGATAAAAGCAGGTACTGCATATGACGGCAGCCGAGACACCAGTGACGTGTATAAACCATCCAGATTGAGCCTTTCTGGAGGTTCATATGCAATAATTGCGGCCATACCGACTCGTCCGTTTGTCCCTGGAATTGTTGCCCCATAAACGGCCGCTTGCGAAATCTGTTCAAAAGAATTGACGGCTGCCTCTACCTCAACTGTCGATACGTTTTCCCCTTTCCATCGGAACGTATCCCCGATCCGATCTACGAACTGTGTATGCTTGAATCCAATGTCCCGCACCAGATCCCCTGAATCGAACCAGACATCTCCTTTTTCAAAGACATCTTGCCGAATTTTCTTCTTGGACTCCTCTTCATCCGTATAGCCGACAAAGGGGGCTTCATCGGAAATTCGACCGAGAAGCAAACCGGCCTCGCCTGTTTCAATCCGCTGCATAAATCCGTTTTCATCAGTAATGGGCGCTTCCGCTTCCAAATCGTATTTCACAATGGTATAAGGTACCGGACATACACCAAGCGTACAATCCAGATTTAACATGTTGACAAATGAGATGTTCGCCTCTGATGCCCCGTAAAACTCATAAACTGCACGAATATTAAAACGGGACTTGAAGGCTTTCCAACTGTCGATTCGCAATCCATTGCCGATGACACTCCTGATGGTGTTATGACCATCATCAGGGTTGGGAGGCAGGTCCATGATGTAGCGGCAAAGCTCACCAATGTATATGAAGGAAGTGGCGTTGAACTTTTTGATATCCGCCCAGAATTCCGAAGCGGAGAATTTCTTTCTGATTGCCACTGCGGCACCGCCGGACGATGCTGCCGGCCATCCCACATACATGGCCGAACCATGGTACAACGGCAAAGGGACGTATAGTGTGTCTTTGTCATTTGGTCTAAGCATCACCTTGCCGAATATATTGTAAGTCGTAATCCACTTGCCCTGTATGGAGATGGACGCTTTTGGCATCCCGGTTGTCCCCGATGTAAACACATAGACGAAAGGCTCTGCCATGGTCATCTCGGCCGTTGTGGAAGGGTTTTGGGTATCGCGGTTCTTTATCAGCTGATTCCAGTCTTGGTAACCATCTGGAACACGACCTGTTCCCGTTTCCGGAAGATAATAAAAATTGGAATCATCACTTAGATTCAGATCACCTTTGACCTCTTCAAACGCCTCAACCAGTTCCTCCCCGATAATAAAATGTTTAACAGATGGGATGATATCTAGACTGTGTTTAAGAACCGGTCCTCGATGTAAGGAGTTGATTATTGCCACAATCGCACCGATTTTTGCGACAGCACCAATAAAAAAGAGGATTTCCGGGCGGTTATCCAAAAAAATAATAATGGAATCGCCTTTTTTGATACCCAATGACAGCATGTAGTGCGCATATTGATTAACAATCTGATTATACTCACTGTGCGTATATACGATGTCCTCATATTTGATGGCTGGACGGTCTGCGAATTTCACCGCATTTTTTTCGAAAATAGTACCCATTGACGTCTTGATACCGCTTTTCATCTTTTTGGTTTCACGTGTGCCTCTGATCATGCTGGGCACCCTGGGTAAAAACCTAATTATTGCTGGCAAAATGTGACGGAATTTAATGGTCTTTGACTTATCTTTTTCCAAACTTACTATTTCCATGGCTCCCTTTCTCCGGTAAGGTGCGTTGCTACAATCCCACTTATAAAAAAGAAAAAAGTCACAAATTTGCTGTATAACGGGTTCATCTTTTTTTTTAACTGCTTCTATTTACGTCTTCTCACTGAATATCCCGATATGACCCATGCTTCAATATTTATTCCATTTCAAATAAAAAACCTAAGACCTGCTTTCTTCTCACGGCAACTATTCAACTAAATCTGAGTTTTATTGTTAAGCAAAGGGTTTAATACCCAGCCCCTTTGGGCGTACCGTCATTCTGTTCGCCGATCCGGGATACAGATATCAAAGAATTAAAATACACTGCTGCTCACGGCAGGGATCGTTATTGCTAAAAATTTTAAAAAATCAAGCGGTAGGGAGCAAGAATGAAATCCCTTCTGCATATCCAGTTATTACTTAACTGCAATAACATTTAAAGCCTAGAATCTATGGACTTTGTGTATGGTTGGATTCAAGTGATTGAATTGCGACATGATGAAGTCAGCGATTTAAAAAAAATCGAAATATCAATTTATATCTATATATCGATTGGCATTTCTCTGCCAGTCAATTTCAATCTCCGATTTTATGATCTGACAGAAGCCATAGTTATTGGCTTTTAATATCCCAATGGACCTACTTATCATAACCAGGACGGTGAGTTGATCTCATGGGGGAGGGGGAAGACGAACTATTGAAATCCCGGTGAGTTTTCAGGTTGGGTCTGATTGGGAGTGGTACCGATGGTTTAATCCGGGATTCAAGAGATTGATATTTTGAACGAAAGTTGAGTCTTTGGCTGAATCGTTTTTAGAGTGAAAATCGCTTTTTACCAGAGGAGGGAGACCCTACTCGGAGGCTTTCGCATAAAAAAAAGATTGGTGATCACGGGTATGTATTTTCACGAATTAATACTTTATGGCGTGCATCAGTAAATTAAGGGTTCAACTTTTGCAATTAAAATGATGAATCTTTGAAGGAGCTTTTTGTTCAAATTATTTTTTATTTCAATAATATAGAAGGGGAAAAATGTTAAAAAGATTACTTACAGCATCGATTTTTATGTTGTTTGGTGCGTCATTAGTGATGGCGGCAGGAGAGCAAAAATTTAAAATGATGGGGGAATATTCAGCGGGTTATAAAATGCAGAATGACTGGAAAAACCCCTGGGATGCTGATGGCCAGGATTTGGAAGGATCCGCGAACAGGTCAAAACAGACTGTTCTTCAACAGTTCAAATTAACACTGTTGGCGATGACAATGGCTGACGGCTCAATAGCATATCCGGAATGGATGGTTTACGCTCAAATAGTGGCAGATCCCAATAAGCCTGATAACGATGGTGTCGACGAAGAAGATGTTAGCGTTGGCGAAGCGTTTTTACTTTGGAAGCCACACGCCGCTATCAATATCAAAATTGGACGACAGACGCTGCCTCAGACCTATAACGGCGGTCATAGCTTCTGGGGAGCCCCTGAATTTGCCCTTATAAAAGCCGCAACTGTGACAACAAAATCCGCTGGCCTGACTGTTGGTGCCTACCTGGGAAGCCCGAATCACCAGGCAGGTATCTCAATGGTGAATCGCGGTCCGAAAATAACAGATCTATATGCGAAATTTGAAGCGCCCAATGAGAAGGATGAGGGGGGTGCGCCAAACCAGGTCATATGGTATGAAGGAAAGATGCTGGATGACGCTCTGAAAATCGTCTTTGCGCAACAGACAATACAGTCTCTGGAAAGTCATAAGGCTAATAGTGACATTCGGGACAGCGATCCTGAAAGCGAGCATGATCAATATGGTGATTATCTCAAACATACAATCATGAATCTTGGTGTGTCATATGACATGGGCTTCATTGCGCCCTATTTGGGCTACTGGAAATCGTCTGGAGAAGCACCTAACTACCCTTTTCCAGGAAATACAACAGAATTCGAGATAACAGGCACTACGATTGGTTTCGAAATGGATGATCTGGGCCCAGGTCAACTGGCGTTTGAATACTCAACATTATCTACTCCTGCGTTTGGAGAAGATAAAAGTGGTGCACCAATAATAGATCTTAAAGCTGCCTTGTCCCTTGAGTACTCCATTGAAATGAAAAAGAACATCACTTTGAAAGTGACACATTCGCAGATGATGACTGGAGACACTTTTAGTGAAGGTGGTGAAGGAAGAGTTGCGTATGGTGACTTAGCGGACCGGATGGATTGGTCAGCAACTTCAATGACCGGAATAAGCTTTAATTATAAGTTCGGACAATAGTTACCGAAATTCTCCGCTCCTTTTTTTAAAGAAAACACTGAAGTAAAGGGGTCAAATCTAAAGGTCTATTAAAGGGGTCTTAAAGGGGTCAAATCTGCTCTTGACCCCTCTATACTTTTTAAGTTGAGTCAAGAGCAGACTTAACCCCTTTCTTTGAATTTTCCGATAAGGATTAATTTTGAACGGTAAAACTCCAGACAGCGCTGGGCGTCTCTCCGCCGTTGTTATCGTCAGCTACAATCCCCCAATAATAGGTAGTTCCGGGTGTTAAGATTTTGGTTGTGACTTTGCTTATGGTATCGGTTGTATCCGTATCTGAGTTTGAATCATCCCCGTCTCCGGAAGGTGTGCAGCCGATTGTTAAAACCAGTGCAATCAATAGCACCGATGTCAGATAATAAATACGTTTGCGCCCCCTAAATCCCCAGAAGCCAAGAAAGCCGAACAAACATAGCGAGCCGCCAGCTATGGTAAATGTTCCGCCGTACCTGCCAATATTCAACCCTGCTGTACCGGCTACCTCTTCGCCGGTACAACCTTCGAAGTTGCCATCCTCGCAGATATAAAGATGATATGTCAGATTGTCACCATCATCATCGACTGAACTTCTCCAACTGAAAGGATCAGACGGATCAAATCCACTTGTTCCATTTGTCGGTGAGATAAGTACCGGAGCTGTTGGTGCGTTATTCGCCGAATCATTATCTTCGTTAATGACCGAGACCACTTCCGCTGATAAGTCAGCATAATTGGGATCTTCTGAAACAACGGTCAAGGTTATGGTGAAGGTGACATCGCCATCAGCCTCTTCATCGTCTACACCACTCACCAGGAACCTATAATCAACATCCCAATCGGAGGGTTCAATGAACCGGATTTTGGGTTTGACTGTCCCTTCGGTCACGTCACTACTTACTGCTTTAATGTTCACATCGGCGGAGGGTATACTGCGCAGGCTAACAGTAAAGGCAGCGACCTGGCCATCTTCGGTGGTGTTGCCGTCAACTGCTCCGATTCTGAGTCCCGGGGTATCATCGTCTTCGTTGATCACGTTAACATTGGTGGCTGACAATCCATCATAATTTTCGTCGTCTGAGGCGGTTATCAACGAAACAGTGAAGGTAACATCACCGTCTATTTTGTCATCATCCACACCCGTGACGGTCAAGGTTTGAGCAGTATTCCAGTTGGATGTTGTAAAGACCAGACTTTCAGGACTGAGCGTACCTTCAGACGTATCACCACTCTCAATCGTAACGGTCACATCAGCTGTTGGCTGGCTGGTCAGACTGACATCGAAGGTAGCGGCCCCACCCGCTTCTGTGACACTGCCACTGACTGTTCCAGTACTGATACCGACTGTATCATCATCTTTGTTTGTCAAACTGATATCGGCAGCAGACAAATTATTGTAATCATTATCGCTAGAGGTACCAGATAACGAAATAATAAAAGTGATATCTCCATCCTTGGCACCATCATCTACCCCCGTTACGGTGACGGTTTGGGCGGTATTCCAATTGGCTGTGGTAAAGCTCAGGCTCCCTGGACTGACTGTGCCTTCGGTCAAATCACTGCTTGCAACTGAGACGGTCACGGCAGCGGTAGGCTGGCTGTTCAGCCGCACATTGAAGGTGGCGGTTCCACCCGCTTCGGTGGTATCATCGCTGACGGTTCCGGTAATAATGCCGATCGTTTCATCATCTTCATTGATCACATTCACATCGGCCGGATCAAGATCATCATAATTGGCGTCATTAGATACTGCGGCTGCCAGCAGGATTTGAAAACTGATGTTACCATCAGCCACATCATCGTCGATGCCGGTGACGGTAACCGTTTGTGGTGTGTCCCAGTCCCCGGAAGTAAATGTCAGACTCGCTGGACTGACCGTCCCTTCCGTCGTATCATCGCTGGAAATGACAGTGGTCACATCGTCATTGGGTTGGCTCAGTAAAACCACGGTAAAGGTGGCTTCATTGCCGGATTCAGTTGTATTTTCGCTGATAGTACTAACGGTAAAGCCATAGTCGAGAAACGTAAATCCCGATGAAAGCGTTCCAGTCTGTCCGGCCGGGTTTGTGACCACAACATCTACTGTGCTGTTTACTGTACCCGCTGGCGTGACAGCCGTCATCGTCTGTCCATCGTTGGCCACCGAGATGCTGGTGGCTGAAACATTGTCGAAGTCTACCTGGATATTGAAATTGGCACCGGAATCAACCCCGACTTCGTCCACAAAAAAGGTGCCTGAATATGCTGTAAACGTAATGGGATCTCCACCAGCATAATACCCTTTTTCGGTATTGATGGTATAACTCAAGGTTTGACTGTTGTATGACGAAACTGTGGTTATGTCCCAAGTACCACCATCCGCATTAATAATATCTTCCCCAGACGTACCTTGCGTCGGAGGTGATGTTGACCACCAGTTGTCATTGGCAACAATGGTCTCGAAGGTGGAGTTATAGAAATCCCCAGTGGTATTGCCGCTGATGGTATTCTGCCCAAGACTGCCACCGCCGCCGCCCAGGTCTGGGTTAAAAGAGTTTGCACTGCAACCATTATAGTAGGCGTAAATTCCATAGTTGGTATTATTGGTAATCGTATTATGAGAAATGATCGGATCGGCCGTATCCATTCCCGAATCCACAATAGATATTCCGTAGTCGGTGTTCGATGATATCACGTTATGAGAGATGACTGGACTTGCGGTTGCAGCGGAACCGGGGTAAATCTTTATTCCTGGATTATTCCCGGTTATGGTATTCTGGGTGATGGTAGGTGAGCTGGTTGGTCTGTCGCCTGTAGAGGTGTTAGAGAGGTGTGGAAACAGATGTATTCCGGCACCGCTATTGCCGGTTATCGTATTATTACTAATCGTCACAGCTGCAGGCATCGTAATACCACTTCTTAAATCTAAAAAAATCCCATCTTGACCATTACTGCTGATGGTATTTCCAGAGATGAGACCCGAGGAAATGGTAATAGGGACATAGGTGGCTTTAATCCAGATTCCCCTTTCTGTATTTCCGGTAATAGTATTTCCTGTGATGGTCAGGTCGGGTAGGGTTGTGTTAGTAGACATCAAGTGTAGATAGAGGCCTGAGTTTGTGCCATTTGTCAGTGTATTCCCTGTAATGGTGGGCGAGAATTCAGCATTTTGAACGTAAATATTAAAGGGATAGGTGGGTGTACCCGTTATCGTATTCTGGGAGACGGTGGGTGATCCGGTTGATGAACCAATAACATAAAAATCGATCCCGATATTATCTGTTGAAATGTCATTTTGAGTGACGATTGACGCCGAGCTCGCATTATTGGAAATATTACACCTGATCCCAACGGTGGAAGTTATACTATTACCGGTAATGGTGGGTGCCAAGACTGTGTCTGCCCCGTTTCCACCAATAAGAATCGGAAATCCGGATGCCCCAGAAGTCGTAATAATATTATCGGTAATCGTCGGTGAAATGTTCACAGCCGTTGCCCCACTGAAGGATACCAGGATAGCTTCGTTATTTAAAGTCGTACTATTTATGGTTAATCCTTCAATAATGGTACTGTTCGGATTTGTAATATCGGTTGCATACGTAAAAACTGGATCCTGGGCACTGTCAATAATCGTAACGGCTGCATCCAGGTTTCCGTGGTCATCATTGCTGCGAATATGGACGCCATCTCCAGGAGTTAGAGTGGCAGTAGGAGTATAAGTGCCGGGTTCGATACGGATGGTGTCACCAGGAGTTGTGGCGGCGGTAATCGCTTGTTCAATCGTTAAAAAAGGATTAGTACTTGAGCCGTCATTACTATTATCTCCATCCGTGGCCACATAATAGTCAGTTGCCCAAACCACACCGATAGGGATACCGAAAATCAAGCTGAGAATCAATATCCAGGCTAACCCCTCTTTCAAAAAAACTTGATGTTTCCAATATCTAATTAAAAACATGGCAAATTCCTTATCCAAATGGAAATTTCAGTAAATGTTGCAAAACAAATCGTTTTGTTTTTTTACCGGTATGCTAAAGGGTTTGTCAAGTTAATACATAACGGAATCTATTGACTTATTTAATCTAACTTGCCACTTGGATGAACGGTTGGTGTAGAGATGAAGGCGATAGATATTGTTTCCACTATTTAAACCGAGAAAGCTTAACCCATCCTACGGCAAATTGACAGGTAAGGAGCCTTTCACTACAGTATGGTGAATACAAAAATGAATGATTTTTACGATCGAAACAGAGATATTGGGTGAAATATGCAGAAATCCTGGCTTTCCAAGAAGGGGATGTCCCTTATTTTTTTTTCCTTTATCCTTTTACTGCTAACCTCCTGCGAACGAAGTTCAGCTAAAAAGAATATTATTTTTATTACATTGGATACGTTGCGGGCGGATCATCTGCCTGTTTACGGTTACCAAAAAGTTGAAACTCCGAGCCTCGACCGTTTTGCCCAGGATGCAGTGGTCTTCCAAAATGCCAACTCTCATGGACCGCTGACGTTGCCTTCGCACACCTCCATGATGACAGGCACCTATCCTTTTTTCCACAATGTCAGAAACAACGGAAATCACTACGCTTCAAAAGCGCTAAAAACAGCAGCTGAAATCCTCAAATCTCAGGATTATGATACCGCCGCTTTTGTCAGTTCTTTCGTTCTGGATTCCCGCTTTGGTTTGAACCAGGGATTTGATTTTTATGACGACGATATGATCGATGGCCGTCAGCAACATAGTATATTCGAGTTTAAGGACAGGATCGCCGAGAATACCATTAATCGAGCCTTAAACTGGCTCAGCCGCCGGTCTGAACAAAAATCGGAGGTATTAAACAATTTTTTTCTCTGGGTTCACCTATTTGATCCTCACAAGGAGTATGATCCACCGGAACCATTCAAATCGAAATACCTCAACAACCTATATGACGGGGAAATTGCCTATCTTGACAGTCAGCTCAGCCGTTTGTTCAACCGCTTGAAGGCTTTGGAACTCTATGAGGACAGTCTGATCATCATCACGGGCGATCATGGCGAAAGCCTTGGGGAACATGGTGAGAGCACTCACTCGATCTTTATTTACAATGCCACCACCTGGGTACCGATGTTGATCAAGTTTCCCGGCAATCAATACAAATCTCAAAAGGTGGATCGACTCGTCAGGCACATTGATCTTCTGCCGACTATACTGGATGTCATTTCCTATCAGGATTCCGAGGAGCAAAAACTGGCAGGAGATATTCAAGGGATTTCGCTGATACCCATAATTGAAAACAAGAAAAACATCAATCTGGTTTCTTATGCAGAGTCCTATCTACCGAAGTATTATTACAAATGGAGTCCTCCCGAATCAATCAGAAATCTGGATACCAAATTCATCGATCTGCCGAAGCCTGAACTATATGATTTAAATAACGATCCCCATGAACTGAACAATATTTATCAGCAGGAAAAACAGCTGGCAGACAAACTGAAAAAAGAGCTGGTAGATCTCAAAGAAAAACTGAGTCAGGGTAAACCTCGTGAAATTTTGAGAAAGATGGATACAGAAACAATCGCCAAGCTGAAAAGTCTGGGTTATATTCGTGGTGGTGGCAATCCATCTGTGTCTGATCAGAAAAAATCCAACGAGAAGGAATTTGTGGGTGAGGACCCGAAGGATGTCATTTATGTACAGGAAGAGATTCAGATTATTCATGCCTTAATTAATAGAAAAGAATATGATCAGGCCATCCTTCGTGTAAAACCGATGGTGGTAAAGCACCCGAAAAATCTGCAGCTCAGAAATTCCCTGGCGGCGGTCTATATGAAGATTGGAATGATTGAAGAAGCGAAAAAGGAATATAACACACTGAAATTTCTTGATCCCACATACGAAACTGCTTATCTGGGATTGGCACATATCTATTTAAAAAAACAGATCGACTATCAAAAAGCCGAAAAAGAACTGGCAGGAGCCTTTGCCATTAATCCCGACGATCCATCTTTATGGGTATTAAAAGGAGATCTTCAGCAGGACCGGAATCAATTGGATGCCGCCTTAATGAGTTACGAAAAAGCCAGGAAAATGGGGGATCAATCCGCTTCACTGTTTGTGGGATTGGGAAGTCTTTATCACAAACAAAACAGAACTAAAGAAGCCAGAGAGTTGTTAGAAAAGGCCATCTATATTCAGAATGATAACAGTGAAGCGCATTACAATTTGGGGGTTGTTCTAGTCAAACTGGGGGAAAGGGAACAAGCCTACCGGGAATATCAAACGGCGATCTCCATTGATAAGTCCAATCCCTTATTTTTTACCAATTTGGGTAGTCTGCAGTCAGAACTAAAACAACAAGACCAGGCTATCGCCAGCTTAAAAAGGGCTCTAGCCATTAAGCCTGATCATTTGGAGGCGGTTTACAACCTGGGTACGGTTTACTTGATGCAGGGGAAGCTTGATCAAGCCATCCCAAAACTTGAAAAAGCGATCCGACTAAACCCGGGCATGGTTTTCGCGTACAATAATCTGGTTTTGGCCTATTCCCAAAGCAGACAATTTAAAAAAGCGATCCATACATATCAGCGGCTCACTCAAGTAGCCCCCAAACGGCCTATACCGTGGTATCGCATGGCCCAACTTGCCATGAAAATCAATAAAAAGAAGGATGCTCAAAAATACCTTCAAAATGCCTTAACATTCGGCGGAGAAAATGTAAAAAAAGCCGCCGAGCAAGACCCTGTTTTAAGGAAGTTGTTATTGTAGAAGCAAACCGGAACGACCTAATTTGGATTGTACTAAGCCTTTGATACTCAAAAGAGATGACATGATGGGTATTTGATTCTTGCGTGTCATGTGGATTTGGGTCAGATTTCCAAAGTTGTCATCAACATTGAGGCGATTTGGCGTGGACTTGGATCTTGGAATAAATTGCAGGGGTGTCGTCAGGCAGGAATCGTTT
>Ga0075122_10000647_pt1 | contig 26680 bp, 17 predicted proteins | sample AntAceMetag02UKB_FD_69790 | JGI IMG/M metagenome (GOLD analysis project Ga0075122, IMG submission 69790) | Saline lake microbial communities from Ace Lake, Antarctica - Antarctic Ace Lake Metagenome 02UKB | ecosystem: Environmental > Aquatic > Non-marine Saline and Alkaline > Saline | place...
AAAACCATATTCTGGCATTACAACATGATATATCAACCAGGTACCCTCAGGCGACCAAACAGATCTAAAATGTGTTCCTTCAATATCTAATGATTCAAAATTTTCACCTTGTTGTCCTACTAAAAAAACTTCTGAGGTACCCACACTTGTTGGTTTTGCATAAAAAGCAATCACTTCTTCATCAGGTGAAATGGATATATCAAACTTTTGACCTTCATCCCCTACAGCTTCTAAATATTTAGCTCCTGTACCATCTGGATTTGAAATACCAATAAAATTACTATCTGTATCATAACTAGAAAATTTAAAAGCTATCTTGTCAGTGCCTTTAGCAAATTCAGGTTCTGTTAACTCTTTAGGTAAAGTTACTTTCTTTTTTGTTGAAAAATCATAAAATATTTTTATATCATCAGGGTATGTGATAATGGCTTTAGTAGAATCAGCTGCCCACACAACATCTTCAACCTGATAAAACTTCTCATCACTCATTGGAATTTTTGATTTTCCATCTGCAGAAATACGATAAAATCTACTTTCATCTTGATCATAAAAAACAACACCTTGGCCATCTGCACTTAAGTTAACTCCCAAAACCCTATTATCTGTCATTGGTAATGTATATGTATCTCCACCACGTGCAATAACATCTGGTTGAGGTGCTGAAACTTCTGGCTCTTCTACACCAGGTCTAGTTCCTGTGCCAGGTAAACCTCCTCCTTCAATCAATTCAATTAAATCACCTCCTTCACCTGTTTCTGGTAAATATGCTCCTGGTGGAATATAGTCTGGATCTCCTGGTTCTGGTTTATCTGGTATAAAAAACATCCAAACAATTAGGAACAATAAAGCTAAGGTTAGAATTATGAACCCAAGGACTATAAATATTTTTTTGTAATTTAATATGTTCATGAAACTTTACCCATATTTATCTAATACATTTACAATAATAGACAAAAACTATCAATTTTGTTCAGTACTAGTGTATATTATCTATGCTTTTTATACATTACTACTGTATATTATTCTTCGGCATAATCTTTTGAACCCTTAAAAAAATCCGACAGAACAAAACAATTTTTTTGGCAACTGTTTTGATCTTTTATTTTATCACAAGGAAATTGTACATATCTATCCTTATCTTCACTATATGCTATATCTAATTCTGAAAGATCTTTAAGACAATGGCTAGGATAACCACTAACAACAACAACACACATATCATCAACAGCCATATTAGCTAAATTACTATCGGAACAGTTATTAGATTCTAAACATACATTACTTAAAGAACAATTTACCCTAATAAGATCAGATTGCCCATATATACTATTCTCTATTTTAAATTTGTCATTCAAAGACTTCCATCTATCAGCCCAAAGACATTTTTTACTTAACCCGAACCATCTAACATTTTGTCTGCAAGTCTTTATTGGAGTTTTTTTAATTGGCTCATTAATTTCATCACATTTATTGTCTTCCGCGTTACACAAATCTTTTAAATTAAAACACATTGGGTTAGATGTCAATTTTAAACAAGTTAAACCTGTTGCACATCCATCTCCCCAACACTTATTTTTTCTTTCCGTAAAACTAGACCTACTGTCTTTTAATTCAATCGTATATTGCTTCTTACAATCTCCATTATCATTATCTGAAAGTTCTTTTCCACTACTATCTTTTATACTCTTAATTTCATCTTTTAAAGTTCCGTCCGGATTCCTAAAGCCAGAACACCAAAAACCAGCTTGTTCTTTTGTGTTTATATCAGTAACCCCAGGTAAACTTAAATTAGTTAATCGTGGATTTAAAGTGTCTAAAATAACATACGACAACAACGCTAAAACAACTCCAAGAATTGAAACTGTTATCCTACTCTTAGCCCTTGCAATTGCACCTGCATTACCTGCAGCAAAAATCAATGTAAGTCCAGCTATCATTATCATAAACACAGCGATTACAGCAATAATACCAATAGAAAAAGTATATATTCTACGAACAAAATCTGGCAAAGAAGCTGCATAATAACAAGGAGCAGCAACATCTGTTGGTTCTCCTTGATCATCAAGTTCCCATGTCTTATATGTACATGTTTTTGTTAAACCAGGAATAGCCACTTGTACTCTCGTTGTCCCAGGAGGTGGGCACTGATAATCACCAGCTTCATTAAAATCAACTGAATCAATTATAAAGTCACCTGTGGATTCTTCAAATTGACAAGTATAATTACTTTCAGCTGCGGATACTGAATCCACAAACAAAAAACCTATAGCTAAAATATTAATTACCAAAGCTATGGTCATTATTATAATAAAGATTTTATCGATTTTTTTAAGCATAAATTTTAATATATATTTTATCTTCCACTACATCCAGAATCACTAATATGGATATGATCACCTTCAGTCTCAAATTTACCACCACATTCAGTTTCAACTATTTTTTCTAAATCAGCCTTTTGAGTACTTGTTAAAATATTATCTTTAGTTCTAATATCAGCTGCATGTGACCCATCTGCTTGATAATGACAAGAGCCTTGCATATGGAAACAACAATCCGGATCGTTACTACCAGCTTTACATTGATATGAATAGTTATCACGACATTTACTCAAACCATGATCATCACTAATTGAAGTTAATATTACACTATTTTTTGATATCCCATAACCACTAAGTTTTCCATCAATACAGCTTAATAAATCACCCAAATCCTTGGATGCATCGCTACATTGGGTTGATCTAATTCCTGAAGTTGTAAAACCTTCACAACTACCACCACAACTAGATCCTCCTTCAGCATTTGTTTCTCCTGTTGATTTACACCCGTTCGCCTCCCACGTCTCTTTTGTCTTATCTTCTTCAGAACCTGAACCACCACCACCACCGGCAACTTCTGCTTTAGGTTCATCACAACTTATACTAAAGACTGTTGTTGCTATAAATTTAGTTAAATCATGATCACAAGCTTTTTTGGCTAAACCAACTGATAAAGCAACTAACAAAAATAAAGCTATAAGTATGGCCCATAACCACCAAAGAGAAACTATAATACCACCAAGCCAAAGTAGAAACTTTTTTAACATTGATTTTGCTAATCTACCTGCCAATTGCTTGCCCGCCTGTGTTGTTCCTTGGTTTAATTTTGATAATACTTGCTGTTTAAAAGTCCTTTTCGAACTATCATCTGCTTTATCTGGTAAGTTTTCTATTTCTTTTTTTCTTCCTTCCTTTGTTTCTTGTTCTTTTTGTTTCTTTTCTTTTCCTTCCTGTTTTTTTTCTTTAGCTAAAGCCTGCCTGTGCATTCTATCTTTCTCATAACCCGATAATTGTGTATCTAAATCTTCCATAAAAATTTATTAATTAATGTATTATTGCCAATATGCACTATCTACTTTCCATACATTCCCCTCTTTCTTAAAAGTAATTAATATATCTCTATATGAAACTTTAGAATTCATATCAGCACCAACAAACTCTTGTCTTTGTGTTTTTATATTAACCACCGCAGTAGTAGAACCAATAGACTTAATTTCCGATTTCATCGATCTTGTAGTTATTCCATAATATATATCATTACTTTTAGAATAATCTTTTGAATCCACCTTATTATCAACCCATTTCTTCATTTTAATTGTCATGAAATATTTTAAATCAGTAAGATTTTCATAATTTGACTGATTAGAATATGAACCAAATCTTTCAGCAAAAGCAGAAGCTGTTTTTGTTAAAAAACCTCGTTCTTTTTCTTCTTCAGATAATTCTATTACTATTGGTGGTCTTGGTTTAATCTCTGTTCTGGTTTGCTCTGGCAAATCCACTATATTATTCTCATACTCATCAACTGGTGGTAATGTTATCTCCTCTATCACAGAACTATCTTTCTGATTTAAAATTGAAACCACAGCCAATACTATTGCTATTACTAACAATATTACCACAAATATGGAGATAACTAACTTTTTATTCATAAATATTTTTAACTACCTTCAACTGCTTCATCAAATTCTTTCTTAGCTTCTTCAATTTCAAGAATCTGACGTGGATCAGATGTAATTATTTGATCTTCAGTATATGATGCAACTACTTTGATAGCAGCATGTTTTGAACCAGCAAAGAAAATTCCCTCCCCTACTCCTGATTCCAACAACAAATATCTTTCACCTTGAGTTAGTCTGAAAGTTTCTGCGACTAAATCAATTGCTGCTGGTGCTTGTTTCATTAAAAGTTGCAATGCTGAATTAGTTAAAATAGCCTGACCATAAGGAGATGTTAAAAAATCATTTACATCCTGCGTAATTGTTGTTAATCCAAGATAATATTTACGACATCTTTTTGCTAATGCAAAGATAAATTTAGCCGAATCTTCATGTTGCATTAACCACCAAGCCTCATCAATAACTAAAATTCTCTTTTTCAATTTTGATCTAACTTTATTCCAGATATAGTTAATGACAGTATAAATAGCCATTGGTCTTAATTCATCTTCTAAATCTCTTACACTGAAAACAATTAATTGGTTATCAACATCCACATTAGTTGGGTAGTTTAATAACCCAGCAAATGTACCATTAGTATATTTATCTAATTTCTGAGCCAGCTCGTCTCCACCTTCCATGCTACGTAAAACATCTTGTAAATCTGACATCAAAGGAAACTCAACTTTAGAATTATTTAAATCAGTGTCTGGTGTAATATCTTTTTTAGCATAAGTTTCAAGTAAGGCTCTATCTAAAACAGAATCTTCTACATGTGAAACTTTTCCAATCATAATACGTAACAACCCTTTTAATGTAATTACAGCTGAACGAATAATATCACCTGTACTTGCAGATTCACCATCTTCTGGTTTTGGTAAATCAAATGGATTAATTTTTGAATCTGAGTTTAAAGATATATTTACATAAGTACCGCCAACTGCATCTGATAAATATTGATATTCTCTTTCTGGATCAATCACCATTACATCAGTACCAATCATCATACTACGTAAAATTTCCAATTTAATAGCATAACTCTTGCCAGCGCCAGCTGTAGCGAAAACAACTGAATTGGCATTCATTAAAGAAAACCTATCAAACAATACTAATGAATTATTATGCCTATTAATTCCATAAAGAACTCCTGAATCTGAACTTAATTCACTAGAAACAAATGGAAAAGATGATGCACAAGGAGATGTTTGCATATTAAACCCAACTGCAATCTGATCTGTAGCTTGAGGTAGTGTTGAATTAAAGCCTTGTTCTGCCTGCCATAAAGCACGACGAGTATACACCATTCGTGTTCCAATCAATGATTCTATCTTTTCTGTTAAAAGATCTAAATCTTTACGACTATCAGCATACATTGTGACATATAGACCAAAATGGAAAAAATGTTCTACACCACGAGTTAAATCATCACGTAATTGTTCAATATCTCTCAAAGCTGTTTCTGTTTGTGGATCACGAGGAGCTCCTTTTTCTGCATCTCCAGATAATTGAGCTTCTAAAATACCTACCTTATTTCTTAACTGTTTTAAGATTATCTTTACATCCATTGGATAAAAATACATACTAATATCCAAAGTGGCTGAAAAATCTACTACAGGCTCAAACCAACCTACATCTATATATCTAGGATATGTAGTTACAAAGATAGTTCTAACCCACTTACTACCTACTCTCAAATGATCTGGTGTAACTTTTATGGCTGAAGGAGCAATTAAATCAATAACCGAAGTAGAACCTTCGCGATAGGCTTTTTCAGCTTGAAGTATCTCTTTTTCGCTCTCTTCTTTTTTAACCTCTGCTTGCATTTCTTCTTGTTGTGTTACTTCAAGTGGAGCATCTTTAATTTTTTGTTCTTTTTTCTTTTTTCCAAACATATTTTATTCATCTACTTGTACATTATCTAAATCTGTTAATTTTTGTTGATTATATATCTCTAAATTGTATGTGTTATAGAAAAGTTCAACTAAACTTTGTGTATCAAGTTCAACTGCTGAAACCCCCATACCCTGTAAACTTCCTGCAACTCTATCAATTCTTTTCTGAATCTTCTTCCTATACTCTTGAAATATTTTATCTCGCATACGGATAGCTGTAATTGGTGCAAAAGCTTTGCCTAAACGTGCAAAGAAATTTTCCTTTTCTTCACCACCAGGAGTATATGGGACTACAATATAGAAACGTTTTGACATGATCTCACCAAGTTCTACTAATTCATTAACATATTGAATATATTCTGCTGTTTGCATTCTCAAAAGTTCATTAGTTTGAGCTTGTTCTTTTTTACGAATTTCCTCTAAATATTTATCAATATTCAATTTTCTTGATTGAATAACAATCTGTAAAGGAAAATCTAAAAAATTCAAAAAGCTCACATACTCTCCAATAATAGCTTCTTGTTCTTCTGTTGATTTTAAAGAAAAATTTACTGAAGATGCTAAAAGAATAACTCTAATAGAACCATCTTTCATAATCAAAGTGTTTTCTTTAATTTCAGCAATTTCTAAATGCTTTTGAGTCGAAGCCATTCTGCGCTTCCTCTGAATTGTTTTACTGTTCTTCATAATATTTAATCTCCTTTATACATTCCACCTGTATCAACAATTAAAGATAATTCTGCTAATCTAGAAGATGTTAATTTTTCTTTTTTAACTTTTGGTTTTATTTTTACTTTACTAGCTAAACGATCCTTTTCAATCTCCATTTTTAATTCATCCATCGACACATCCTTATTCCAAACCCTTAATTGCGGTTTTTTAAATGTTGACTGAATTACGTTTAATAGAAATATATGGAAAGGTTGACCATTAATTTTAACAAAAGCAATTACTAAACCTGGGATGCCAAAAAATATTAGAGATAACAGGAAAATAGCTGATATACCCGCCATACCAAAAAGTATAACCTCAGTTACTACAACAATCATAGTAATTATGAACTGTCTTACTGTTACAGGTCCAAAGATCTTATTCTCTTCCTCAATAAATTGTGGCACTACAAAACGTTGTCCCATATTAATAGTTTAATTGCTCATTTAAATCTGCTATTGAATTAAATTCATCTATAGAAATTTTACCATTTTTATCTACAGCTTCTTCAATTGAAGCACTATTAGATAAACTTTCTTCTCCAACTTTAACATATTCTTTGTATACAGCTGAATTTTTCCAAGCTGATATACCTTGATTCTTCTTATCTATGGATTCTTCTTCTAATAGATTAATCTTTTCATATATCTTATTAACCCGTTCCTTGGCATTTGAACCGAAACTCCTAAATTCTTCTAGGGTAAGGTTTAATAATTCCTCTGTTGGACCTTGGGTCTTCTTTTGTTGTGTACTAAAAGCAGGTTGTTGTGCTGGCCTACTAATTTTAACATGTTTTACAGGTTCTTGCTGTTTTTGCTGTGGAGAAACTATTTCTTGGACTTTTGGTGCCTTATTTTTATCCATTGTTGATAAAATGTCTTGAACTACTTCTTCTTGTTTCTCAACTTGTTTTTCAACAATTACAACTTCATCCTTTTTCTCAGAAACTTTACTTGTCTCTGGTTTTGGTGTTTCTTCTTTTTTTACTTCTTCAACTTTTTTTAATTCTTTTATTTTATCTAAAGTTAACCCTTCAAAAAATATCTTTTTGTTTTTAAGATCTTTAATAAACTTCCTAACCTCTTCTCTTTCAAATCCAAACCCACCTTTTCCAGATTCACGTACTAAAATTTCTCCTACTTCCAATTCTGTTCTAACGCCTCTTAAATATGATACTAAAATCTTTTCAAATTTTGATTGTTGATCAACAGGTAAATCTCTAGGGATCATTTTCATAAATCTTTGTGCTTCATTCTTTAACATCTCTTCTTTTTTTTGTCGAACATCTTCATTGCCTTTGTTTTTAAATTTAGCAACTTCTTCTTCATCCGAAACATTAAAATAGAAAGAAGGAACTTTTGATTCTTGTTTTGGGGGTTCTTTTTGAACCACAGGTTCTACAGGCTTTACTGGTTGTTTAATTTCTTCTTTTTTTTCTACTACAGGCTGTGCCGGTTTAACTGGCTCTATATCATCTTGTTTTTTTACAATAGGTTTTTGTGGAAGTTTCTGTTTTTGATCATCATTTAAACTAACGGTTTTAAATTGACCGCCCTTGTCCTTAATTAATATTTTGTTATTATCTGACAACATATTTAGAGACCTTTCCACATAAATTTATTTAATTCTTCATCCCCATACGCTATATCTAAAAATTCTTGCTCCCCTGCTTTAATCGCTAGGGACCCTAGACTTTCTCCAATCATTGCTGATTTATCTTCATCGAATTTTAATTTCTTTTCTAAAATTAAACGAATGAATAAAATGACATACTTTTCACTAACTTTGTTCTGTTCAAATTCTTTGATTTCTTCTGGACCTTTCTTACTTAAAAAACTATTTAAAAAATCTTCATATCTTTTGTCTCCAATAAAAAACTTCTTAACTCCTGTTTGAAAGACAATCATTAACATCCCTATTACTTTAATCTCATCATTAGCATTAATCGATTGATAAAATATATTTTTAAATTCTTTTACATCCTGATCCATTTTAGAACTAAATTCCTCTGCTATTCTACCTGCATTTTGAAAAAGAGATGAATTAATATATTGTTCATATTCCATTTCTAATTTTGATTTTTGTTCTGTTTGTTCCGTGTTTTCATTTAATACTCTAGATTGTACTGGCGTTCCAACTTCACTTGATTTTAAAAATTCAGTGTCTTTAAAAACATCCTTATTATCATTAATATATCTCTCTGTTTCCTCAAACTCAATTTGCATTTCCTTTGGAGTTAGATATAAAGGGATATCTTCTAAATCTCCTTGCGTAATTTCATCAAATTCTGCTTTTTCTGGAAAATCATCTTCAATTAAATCTTTTAAATCGTCATGATATTTCTCTAAACCTTTTTGATAAGACTTTTTGGCTTGATCTGTTTTGAAAAACTCAATACGAACATCTGATTCTGACATTGAACCTTTTTTCAATACTACTCTAAGCATCTCTAAAGCTTTCTTTAGTTCTTCGTAAACGTATAAGTTGTATACACTTATTTTCATAAAAATAATATTTTAAGCTCTGCTTTTTTTAAACTCCTCGGCTGATTTCGTTATATCATCTTCAAATTTATCATCTTCTGTTCTTGGAGAAGTTGGTTCTGATTCTTTTGAAGTGGTTTCACTAGAACCACTCGCAGAAGATTTAGATTTATTGGCTTTATTGTCTGTACTTTTTTTTGAAGTATTACTCCCTTTTCCTCCTTCTGACATTTCTTCGTTAAGCACTCTTGTATAAACTTCATCATAAACTTTTTTATCATCCCAATCAGGATTCTCTTTTTTAACATCTTTAGTATGTTTTGCTATCTTTTTGGCTCTTGAATCAGAAGCTTTAGCCAAACCATGCTTATCTGACACCTCTGAAATAAAAGTAGAACGACGCATCAATGGGTTCATCCCACCTTTCATTTTCATCTTAGCTTTCTTTGTTAGATCTTTATCATCCATTTCAATACCTTTTTCTTCGTTATACTTTTTAATTTTTTCCTTTTGTTTATCTAATTTTTTAGTATAACTTGTCTGAATTGGATTTTTATTATATTCAGCCTCTGTTTTTGCGTTTAATTCTTCATCAGATAAACCAGGATTTGCTGACTTCAAACCACTCTTAATACTTGCTTTCTTGGCCTTAACATCTTTAACATTAGGTTTAGTTAGTTTGTCTTGATGCTTTTTATTTAAATATTCAAAAGTTTCATCACTAGCCCCAAATTTCTTAAGCCGATTATGTCTCTTTGCAACCTTATCCCCTCTTGCCTTATTAATCCTATCTTGTGCAACTCTGCCAAGCATGCTATTCGGGGCAATAGTTGCCGTAGCTTTTCTTAAAACCTTTGTTGTCCCAAAACCTGTCTTAGCAGCGCCTATAGTTTTCTTCTTCCCGTAAGCCAAGCTATCTGTTCCAAACTTTTTCATCTTCCCGAGAGCGCTGCCTGCGAATTTAGAACCAGCTACACCTGTTTGACCTGCTATATACAAAGCAGCAATCATTAAACCAGCAGTAACTAAATAGTCAACCATATTCTGCGTACCTGATACCTTGTTTGCAAAAGCAGTCCAATCGCTACTGTTCTGAGCGGTACCTTTAGAAGCAGCGCTTTGTAAACTTAGATTAATAACTCTTTTTTCTTCTGTCATTTCTGAAATAACAGCTAATGAAAGCCATAACATAAAAGCAATCATTGGACCAGCAATTAACCACTTAACCAAGGTGTCTCTCCATTTACTGGCATAACTACTTACTTGACTTGGTAAAATAGTGGAAAGAAACGCAATTGGTGAAAACATGACCAAAAACCATAAAATTAAAATCCTGGCCATAAGCATAATTGCCATTGAAAGAACAATTACAAAAGCAACACCAACCATTAAAGCTCCTAAAACAACTGCTCCAAGGATTGACCATTCATTAACATCTAAACCCGCACCTGAACCAACTGCCCCACCAGTTGCTGTTTCCCGAAAAGCTAATAAATCATGAATACCAAACCCATAAGTTAAATTCCCAGCTGCTGCACTTTGAAAAGCCCTTACAAATTCCATCATAAATACTTGGCTGACACTGATAGCAAGACCTGTTAAAAATTTTGAAAAATTAATTAAAAGTGCTGCAACAAGAATCTTAACCATTATACTACTAAACTGATATGCACTTCTTTTAAATATTGTTGCAAAAGCCATTGCTAATACAGCAAAAACAAGAGCAATATTTCCTAAATCACGAACAACCACCCAACCCTTTTCCACTATTGGTGCATTTAAAAAGTCACCATAATTAGCAATCTTTATTAAAATATCTATTGCTTTTAATAACAAATTACCCACCACATTAATAAAAGCAACAAAAAGCCAACTCAATAAACTGGTTAAACCAGAAGCTAAGAAACCCATAGTTTCAGCTAAAGCAGGCCTGGCAACTATCACAGCCAAAAAAACCACAAATATTCCTATAACATATGGTAAATATTTTCTGCTTTTTAATTTTTGTAAAATATTTTTCATTACTCTATAATTATTTTCCCATTAAAAAATTCCCATACCCCTGTACTTATTGGGCATAAATCATTTGTATTTTTATCACCACCATTACACATTTCCCAATTATCTTGAACTTGAATTCGAGGTGTAAATTCGCACTCACTAGCATCTTCACATGAATATGTATGTAACATTATATGAGGATTTTTTGGATCAAGGCGAGGAGCAATGCGTAAATTCGATATCGCACTTTGCTTTCCATCACCCCAATCTACCCTATATGATGTCATTGGTAATTGATTCTCATCTATATCTACATTAAATCTCAAAACAATACTAGCCGTGCCTTTAAACACCAATATCTCTTTATTTTTATCTAAATCTAAACTTGTTTTTTGGTTGTTAACTGTAATATTAAATACCTTAGGAAAGACACCAAACTCTGCTCTCTTGTCCCAACAATGACTGTCTGAGATACTATCGTTATATTTACATTGATTTACATACTTTTTATCTTCATTATTCCACCACCAGACTCCTAATGCCCTAACAAACAATCCAGACAAATTTTCAATACCCTTTTCCCAACCACCAACTAACTGATCCTGTTGATCTTCTGTTAAATTAATCCCAACACATAAACCTTCTGGATAACCACAATCATAACTACTTTTGCACTCTTGGCCCAACTTTTCGCTACTACCGGCCACACATTGTGTTTTACCAATAATTCCTTTTGAAGAACAAATACCTGGAATTTCGCATCTTAAATCACTTGGTCCAGCTACACCAGATTCACATTTACCCCAATCTACCATGCAAGCTCCGTTTATTGCATCGCTTAAATCACCGGTAAATCTATCATTGGCACCTCCATTACCATAAATTCTATCATTCAAATTCGGATCTAAAATATGACAATCATCTATTATTTCACACAAAGCATACTCTCCTGTATCATTCGAACTTATAAGATTATTTTCTGGATCACAATCATAATTACTACTACAAGCTTCGCCAATCATAGAATAATGTCCTCTTGAACAAATTGTAAAATCTTTTAATCTTTGATTTGAAGCACAATATTTATTAGAAGAAATTCCTGTACAACTACCTGTTTGGGTTGTATCATAACATTCCATACCTGGTATTGTAGGATCAGTTGGGCTACATAATTCTCCATCATGCACTCCTCCTATACATTCTTCTCTTGCATCACTATCATCATAACAATGATCTTTTTTTGATTTTAAAACACTTCCGTTTGTACAAATATAATCATCTGAAACACCTTCACTTCCATCAGCCTTTAAAGCACAAGTACCTGAATCTAATGTACAATCAATTGAATCACCACAAGCTTCACCGACCTTACCAACAATACAAGTTTTTTCTGTAACACCGGTCCCGGATCCTCCTACTGAATATGGAGAACCTGCTCTTACTTGATAAGGTTTTTGAAGACCAACCATAGTGTCCGGTGGCATAACATATAATGGGGTTTGCCATGTTTCTGGTTGGTTTGGAAAAATATTTTCTTCTTCGTTGGCTGGCGGTACAACTGCTCCATAAGGTTTATAATCTTGATTATATATATAACTTAAAGGATTATTGTTTATCCATGCATTCTTTTTAGTATTTTGAGAAAAAGCATAATTTTTACCAAACGGATCTACTACTTGAGCTATAACATCACATCGCTCACCAAGAGTAGTAATAAGTATACTGCCAAAACGTGCTTCGCCGTCTCCTGTTGCTTCATCAGCCCTTACTTCAATACCTGTCAACTTATCTACTGAATTAAACACAAGTCTTGCAGACATTACATTACAATCATTTTCTCTTCCTTCTCCACTACATCTTATTGCAACATATGGGTTCATTTGACTTTTTTTACCACCAGAACTACATTTACCACCGATCAAAGAGTCGGTCCAATGTTCTTTGTTTTTATAATCAAATATTAAAGCCCCATTATTAGTTTCTCCTCCACCCCTAGGTAATGAGGATGTATCTTTTCCTCCTTTGTCAGTCAAGGCTGTAACACTACTACACCTGTTACCTCTATCATAAAAAATATCCACACCTGTTATTTTAACTTGAATTATTTCATCTTTATAAATATCCTGCACGTCAACTGGAATAGACCAAGTTTTGTGACCAGGATTATCAAACACTTTTTTATATCCTATACCGCTAATTGTTCTATCATAATATGGATAACCACCTTTTGATTGTAAACAAAAATATAAAGGTGAACGATCGTAGTAGCCAGAAATTGGATCTGAACCAAAAACCTCTGATTCACCAGTCAAAATATCAACTGGATACCAATTTAAACACATATTTTCATCTATTGGATCTGGTTCCACACAATAACCTTTCCATCCTTGATATTGTTTACCGTCCTTCATGCTTGTGTAGTCACAATCAGGTGCATCAACTTCTGGGTATAACCGACAGCTACGAGTGACATATAAATTATCTATATCTTCTACTGCGTTTTGTACATTTAAAACGGGTTTTAAAGATACATTATCTATATAGAAAGATTTTTTAAATTCTTCAAAACTCTTTGTCCAATCATGAGATTGAGTAAAGATTAATTCTGCGTTTTGACCTTGAGTAAAATTTTTACCCAAAGGTACAGTAATTTTTTGAAACCCTTTACCAACCAAAAAAGGAATATCACCATTAAGTGGTTCATTGCTATTAATATTTGTATATTGACCTGTGCCTTCTAAATCCAACTGCACAAAAACCTCTTTACTTTCACTACTTGATCTAATATCAAAAGATAATACATGATCATTTCCAGCTGGAATATAAACAGGGATTTTTGCACCAGCATAAAGAACACCTGTTTTCCCAAGAGCATTTTTTTCATCAGTTGCAATCTGTAAAATATGATTACCTGTTTGATAAATATCCTCAATTACACTTACAAACCCAAACGCATTATTTTCCCACGGCCAGCTATCTCCTAATTCAAAATTATTATTTGGGATGCTTATATTTTCACCCCTCTGACGCATTGTTGCATAGTGTTTATATCCTTCAAAAGAAACATCTCCTCCCCAACTCATGCCAACCTTAGAATAACCAGATAAATTTTTAAATTTATTTTCTTGTTCTAAAACTTTATCTACATCAACTATTGATGGACTATTAAAAGTCTGGTTACCACCAACTACTCCCAACTCTCCTAAATTAACTGATGATAAACAATTACCATTACTGTCTAATCTATTACATAAACCTATATCAAAGCACAAATTTTCTGTCTTATTTCTGCTATTTTTCACTTGTACAGCAGAATTACAATAAAGCCAACTACCACAAATCCTATCTCTTTCAACTTTCAATACAATATTTCCTTTTTTATTACTGATGTCAATTGGTGTAGTAAAAGTAATTTCTTTTTCATTACTACTATCATCATCTGTAGCTTTAACTCTTAAAGTATATTCTTTATCATTTTCAAGATTGCCCAAATTAAATCTATGTACATTTGTATCAATAGGTGTTCCCGAAACCGTTTCCTTATTACTCACCTTAGTTAAGCTCACAATCTCCCCCCTTGCCTTGCCATCATTAATTCCACCAATAGTCATGAAAAAGACATCTGCATCACCATTTGTATAAGGAGTAACAACTAAATTCTTTATTTTTAAATCCGCAGTGTCAACACTACAATCAAAATTACCTACAACAGTAGCAAACTCTGACTGTACATCTAAAGAGCTACTTTTTATAGTGTATTGTCCTGTTCCGCTAATATTTTTAATTGTTAAATTGTGTTTTGTCTTAAAATCATTACTATCAACAGATTGATCCTCTATAGTAACTGATGATTTTGCTTTAAGATTTGTTGTCCAAGAAAAAGTTAAATCGTTGCTGTCGATTGATTTAACATATTTACAAACATAATTTAGATCTGAAATTGAAAGTTTGTCTTTATGTGGTGATTGTTTTGTTATTTTATACGAACCTTTACCACCAGTAATACTTTCCTGAGTTCCTTGACCATCATCTTTGACAATCATTAAATTTTCTAAAATCATCTCTGTTTTTGCTGTTTCCATTGATGAAAAAACCCGCAAACTTACTATTTTGGCTTGTCCATTCAGACCCATACCATTATTAAGTTCATTACCATCTGTTGGATTTCCATTCCCATAAGTCCCGCGGACTAAAGTATATTTACCATTATCTGTATCGTTTATCTCAGATCCAACAACCTGAAAATCCGGAGAATCAATAATTTCAATCTTTAATACATCTGGGTCATAATTAATTACTGTTCCAACAGCGACAATATCTTGGTTTACATCTATCATTAAATCAATGACTTCTGTACTACCTAATAAAAAACTTTTAGCAGAAGGGTTAAAATATATATTACCCTCACCTATTTCTATACTAAAAGATGCATTATTTAGAGATGGAATAAAACTATTACCTACCTCACCACTAAATAACTGATTTCCATAATTGCTAAAATTTAATTTAAATATGTTGAAAGAACTCGGACTAGGAACAGTAACTTGGATATCTAAAAAATGTAATTTATCGCCTTTTGCTTCTATACTTTGCAAATTATTTTTTGTCTTTGCAATTATTGTATTAGCTGTTAAATCAACTACTGGATCACCACCAACATATGATTTAATACCAGCTGGATAACTAGCTGTAATATTAACAGCTTCTTCATTATCATTAAATATATCAGTATAATCTATTTGCATTTCTATTCCATTAATAAAATCATTATCTTCATCATGAACATAAACATTAATTGTATATGTACTACCTTGTTGCCAGGTGTCAGAATTAGGTGAAAAATAGTATCTTTTTCCCGATGCTAAAGCAAAATATATTATCAAAGCAGTCACAATAACAGTAGCTAACAAACCTAAAACTAACCAAAGTTTCTTTTTTGGTGTTAAAGCACTAAGTCCAACCTTTAATTTTGAAGGTTGTTTTTGTGGGACCAAATTAGGTCTCAAAGGATAATTTTGTTGATTGTTATCATCCATGAACTACTTATTTTATTTCTAAATTTAAATTTTCAAATTCAGTCTTCATTACTGTACCATTACCATCATCTAACACCATACTGGATACATCACAAATATCAGCTTCTCTGCAAATTCTTCCAAAAGATATTTCTGTTGTGCCTGATGTAAGAACCCTAAACTTCAAAGTTCCTAAAATACCTTCTGAACCATTAAAACCATCATCTGTATCTAAATAGTCTGTATCACCTGGTGTACCACGCACAATCTCAACCATATTTCCTTCTAATAAATTAAATACTCCCATGTTTAAAACAGAATCTTCAATGTCTGCCATATTATCTCTACCAATAAATTCTAATTTCTGATCATCAAATTCTATTATGGCCATAGCTAAAACAATATTTGATTCTTGGGTATCCATTAAAATATCTACTTCAATTTCATCATCAACTTTAATTTCTTTGTCTACTGTACTCAACCACATTTTTCCATTTCTAGTTGGTATTACTTTTTTAACAACATCATCTTCATCTTTTTGAATATCTTGTTTTATAGTGTCTGGGTTTAATAATTCTAATTTAACATCAAGATCATTTTTTATAACAAAAATTACAAAAAATATTAAAGCCACAACAATGACCACCAAAGCAGTTAGTATTGCAATCTTCATCTTGTTTTTATTAACAAGATTTTGTTGATCAGGTAAATTTATTTTTTTTTCTTCCATATATTTTAGATCAAAATAATAACTTTTCTTATCTAGATAAAGTTTCGCTGGTATTAACAAACTCAACACACCCATTATTTGGATCTGCTCCATTACACGATTCATCTATATTTTTATACCAATAATAGTTGCAGGCTGAGCTACCACCACTTCCTCCATAAATTCTTGATGCTCCTGAGGTTTGATAAGGCAAAAGATCAATATCACAATATTTTGGTTCGAATGGGTCCTGATATTCTTCACAACCACTATCACTTTGTAGACATGCACCAACCCAACTTGTACAAATCCCATCCACTTTCTGATCAAAAGTATAATAATCAAGGCACTCACTATCATCTGTACAAATGTTGTTACCACCAGGATCTGAATCATTTTTTCGACCACCTAAACAATGTTTTTCTGAATTTCTTTGTGCACCAATTATATCAACTGTTTCTTTTATACATGTACCACTTACACCAGCTACTACACAATCTACATTACTAGTACATGTACTTGTTAAAGCATTACTACAAACACCCTCTTCTGTTCTTGGACAATAGACATGATCTTCTCCAACTACCCACCATTCTCCATCATTAAATTCACACTTTCTGTTCCGTGGATCTTTATATCGATAAGGTGAACCATTTTCTTCATCATCTACAAATTCCAAACACCTATCGTCTTTTTCTGTACACTTATCTCCATCTTTAACAATTATATATTTATCTACAAAATTGAACAAAGAAGCGTTTTCTGGATAAAATTTGTCACTAGAAACTTTTCCTAATCTTGTACAGCCAATATCTGTACAAATCTTATCTTCATCATATACATAATATTGCCATTCCTTGTTTCCACTATCATCCAATCCAATCATGGCTTCACAACCAACTACGTCTTCTAAACATAAATTAGAAAAATTTTGTAAAGTCCATTGTTTGCCAAGATTATCTACAAAAGCATCACACCAAGAAATATTTAAACCATCGCATGATTGGTCATGCTCCCAACTATCTTTAATAACCAAAGTGTTATTAATTCTTTTTATAACTATGTAATCAATATATGTATTTGTAGGTCTAATAATTAATTTAGGATCTGAATATTCTCCTTCAGGTAATGCATCTTCGAAAATTACTGTATTAAGTTTCCAAGTACTTTCTAATAACAATTCTTTACTTTTTATAAAACCACCATTATCACTACTTAAAGAAAGTTCTATACCACCATTACCTTTAGCAACAAACGTTATTGAATATGAATCTCCCTCAACCAAGCTTCCGCTAGGTAAAAGATATTCTGTTGCTTGTGTAATTTTCATAGAATGCCCAGCACGTTTAACTGATTCTCTGCTAATCTCTGGTACACTCTTATCACTATATATCCAACCATCCGCATTATTGTCTTCAAAATCATCATCTAAAACTACTTCATAGTTATAGCTTGAATTATCTCTATACGCTCGACACCCAGCATTACTAGAACTACAAGTTGTTGAGTAACTTGGAGTTCCATGATATGTCTCTCCATCCAAAGTTCTTCTAAATGGATGACAATCATCTATACCAAAAATAACTGAATCAAATTTAACTGGATAATATACTTGATCCTCTGGATTATAAAATTCACGACAATCAACTGTTTTGTCTTCAATGTCACAACTTTCACCCTCAGGTCTATTACCAGCTGTTTTAAGTTCCCATTTCTTTAATTGATAACCTTCTGTATCAGAACCTTCCCAAGTATAGAAAGTCTCAACAGTTGCATCATCTGGATCAGCACATAAACGTAAATATGAATAATATTCTATCCCATCACCTCCTTGAGCAACTTCGTCTAGATTAGTAAACTCATCACAGCCTGGTTGAGAACATTTTTTGGCTGTTGAAGCAATAAACCATTCTGGATCTGGAGTTTTTTCAAACTGAGTAATTTGTTGTGTATATCCTCTAAATCCACTACACACTCCTGGACATTCATCATTCCATGAAATATTAGCTGTATCATCCGAACAATTTGAACCTCCATTAGGACATTCCCTTGGTGTAATTACTGCTGATACGGCAGGTGCATTTAAAGATATTGGAGTATATAGTCGACAACTAACATCACTATCACTACATTGAGTTGCAAAATCTTCACAAAATTGATTACCACTCTGAACACAAATATTAAAATCATTTCGCCAATACTTTCCTGCAGTAGTACAAGTATCATTATCTGTATATTGATCTAATAATGTAGTATACCCATCACAGCTATATTTATCTTCTGAATATTTTGGAGCTATTTTTAATGCAATATCATATTCTAAATATTCTGATGGATCATCTTTAACTGCTTCTGTTGCTTCTTCTTTAGTTAAAGGAGTTGTTTGATCGTTATGTAAAACTCTCTTAAATTGAGTACATCCTTGTTCAGATGCATCACACGTTTCATTGCTACTATAGTATTTAATAATTGCATCTGGATATGTTGTTAAATCATCACATTTCCATTCCTCGTTTTCAGGATCTAATATATCACAATATGCAGAACAATTAACTGTATCACAAGATGTTAAGGTGTTTTCTAAATATGTTACTTTCCCCTTATCAGTATTAAATGTTTGACATGTATTGTAATATGGATAACATTGATCACCCTTTAATCTCCAAATTGGTTTTTCTTCTACACAGTAACCATAAAAATCACAACTTCTACCATCAGAGCTTTCAATAATACAACTTCTTTCATCAGCACAATATGTTCTTCTTGTTAAATACACTAAAATATCTTCTTTAGCACAATCTTTAATTTCTTCACCTGATCTACATTGTATTTGTTCATCAATAATATCTGGTCCTGGTCCTTCACGATAACAAATTGTTTCTGGAGCTTTTAATTGCCAACCTGGATCAACTAGTTTATAGAAAGGAGAATCTGGATTGTTATAGTTATCTAATAAATAATTTAAACTTAAAACACCACCTTGACCATTCGATTGAGTCTCAGCAACTTCTTCTTTTCCAAAATCTCTGATGTACTGAGCTGCTAATTCCCAACCAACCGGAACTACCCTATATTTTCTTAAAACCAATATAGAACGATAAGGAATACCATCTCTATAACTTGGTTCAGTCTGACCATCTAAAAAACCAAAAGGTCTATTGCCTTTTATCATCCCCTGTTTAACTGCTTGCTCAACAGTCATTCTTTGTTCAATTGCTGTAGCAAAATTATTATCAATAATTCCACAAAACTGCTCGCTTCCAAAATCTGGATCTGTACTACAATCACTAGAAAGCATTGTTGTTATTCCAACCGATCCACCACTTGCATAATTTGGTTTCCCTAGGTCAGCATAAAAATCTCTCGCTGCTTGTTGTGGTGTTAAACCTGACCCAACATCAGTAAATTGTAAACCACCAAATCCACCTTTATTTTTTCCTAAATCATTCAAGGTATACATACCTCTTTTAATCCATTTATTCATTAATTTATTAGCCAATGTGTTTGTAAAAATACCCACAGCATCTGCCCATACTTCTCCCGTATATGTAGATTCTTTTTTGGCACGTTCCTCAATGGTTTGTTGTGCGGTTTTACTGATCATTATAGCTGGTGTTTTTACATTTTCACCTATTAAATCTGTTACGGCCTTAAAACCATCTGCGTCTTGTCTTTCTTTAACAGCCTTTTCTGCTGCATTATTTATTGTGTCATCTAAACCAGTTCTCAAAGTTAACCATATTCCAATATCAGATTGTTTTGGTTGCAAAGAAGCAGAAAAATTTCTTAAAAAATTTGGATCATTAATTTCTGTTTCCCAATTTTCTTTCATCTCTGTCCAACTACATTTAGGCTGTCTGTATGAACTTGTTTTAGATTGAGTAATTGAATATTGAATGGTTAAACGTGTAGATAAGCTCTTTGGTGTACAAACATTTACTCCTGTTTTGCCTTTAATAACACAATAATTTTTGCCTGTAGTCGCAGAGTCTAAAAGATATTGTTGATCTTCCATATCTAATTCATCAAAAACATCGTCATAATCCATATACTCTTGTGCTCCTGCGTCAGTACAATCGCTATCTCTTTTACATTTTGTAGTTTTGTCCACACTACAATATCCTTCTGCTTTTGTGTTAAAAACATCATACATAAACATGCCCATAGCTTCATCGCCTACATTTTCAAGATATTTCCCCCAACCTTCTGTTATGAACATTGGTTTTTGCCCTTTGTCTCCAGATGCAAGATAAACAGCAGTATCTTCAGCTATCTTGGAGAGAAAATAGCTTAAACCATTCTTGTATGCGATAGCACCAGCTTTACCTAATACTTTCTCAACCCACACAGCCACCTTATTAGTAACATCAATCCCAACCTTAACTGGCCAAAAGATTGTACCACTATCTAAAAATGCCTGACCTTTTGTTGGATACAACAAAAGAGGGATAGCCAGTATAACTATCATTGCAAATAGGATTATTATTGTAATTAACTTCCTTTTCATAAATATTTAAATATATCTATTTTGTTTGTAATAACTCATTAAACATCTGCATCAATTCTTCATCATCAATCTGACTTATATCCTCTTCAGTCAATGCTCCTGATTCAATAAGTAATTCTCTTACTTGTTCTGGTGTAAATTTCTGAAGTTCAGAAATCATTTCTGGAGTTAAATCTGTATCAGCGACTCCTGGATCTGCTGGAGCTAAATCTCCTGATGGTTCTTCTGTCTCCTGTATATCTGTACCACTACAATTCACTCCCATTGGACAAAGTGGATCGTGCCCATTATCAATCTCTTGTCTATCTGTAAAACCATCAGAGTCTGTGTCTGCTAGATATGGCGAAGTTCCATAAATATATTCTTCATCATAATCTGATACTTCATCTTCATCTGTATCTCTATTTTGCATTTCAACAATTTTTTCCCAAGCTTCCATTTGAGTTTCTTCTACATCATCAGTTGCATTATATTTCTCAAATGGTCCATGAATATCACGACTTATACTTGAAAACCCAAAGATTAAAGTTCCGACCCCTAAAAACAAAAACAAACCAAAAATTAACTTGGTTGTCTTGTTATTTCCTGGCCTTTTTTCTTGCAAACTAAAATCCTGTCCCTGCGGCATATCTTCTGAAAAGTGTTTCTCTTGATAATCATCATGGGGATTTTTTATCATAAAAAACTTATACACAATTAATGTGTATCTTTATTATATATATATGAATTATATCACAAAATTACATAAAAACCCAAAAACATATTTATGTTAATTTGGCAACTAATTTTTTCCAATCCTCTACTCCTAAATTTTGTGCTCGGATCTTAATATTTAATCCAATATCTTTTAAAATCTTTTCAATTTCACTTCCTGGAACATGCAATCCATTAGATAAATTATTCTTTAACATTTTGCGTTTGGCGCTAAAACCAACCTTTACAGTTCTAAAAAACTTTTTCTCATCAACATCAGTCTTTTGCTTTTTGATTTTTAATTTAATAACAGCAGAATCAACATCAGGCTCTGGATAAAAATTACTTCTATTTACCCAATCTACTGGCTCAATATCTGCATAAAATTGACACATAACAGCTAAAATAGACATATCTCCTGGTTTAGACAGAATTCGCTCAGCAACTTCTTTTTGTACCATTAGAACCATTATTTCAGGCTTATTCTTAATTTCACTCAAAAATCTCCATAAAACCATTGATGTTATTTGGTATGGTAAATTAGAAACTACCTTATATTCATTAAAATCAATAATTGTGTTTAATATATCATCATTAACAGCTTGTATATTTTCTTTAAATACTGTTTTTAGCCTTGAATACAGCCTTTTATCCTTTTCTACAACCATTAAATTCCTTACATGTTTTAATAACTGTTCCGTAAGAACTCCAAATCCAGGCCCTATTTCCAAAACATTGTCTTTTTTAGATAACCCTGCTGCTTCAACTATCTTATCTAATACATTTCTATTAATTAAAAAATTCTGACCTAATTTTTTACTAGGCCGAATATCTAAATCTTTACAAAGATTCTTAATTGTATCGATATTTGTTAAATCCATATGATTTGCTTATTTAAATGTATTTTAATATACTTAACTAAATTATATCAAACAAAAGGCATAAAATGAAAAAAGTATAATTAAAAATTATACTAAACCAATAGAAAGCAGAAAAACATATATGTTCAATCTATCAAAAATTAAAAATATTATGGTTTTTGGTGCACATCCAGATGATGAAATAATTGGTCTGGGTGCAACTATTCATAATCTATCTTCTCAAAAAAAAGAAATAAATGTAATAACATTTACTGGTGGTGGAACAGCAGCAAACTCTGCTAAGGAAATTTATTCCATGATTAAAACTCGTAAAAATGAAATGAAAAAAACTAATAAAATTTTAGGAATAACGAATAGAGAACTTTTACAAATACCTTCACAAGAAGTTTATGCTGCTGTATACGGAAACCTCAAAATTGTTGATCAGTATGGAATCTCAGATAATAGAAAAATTTCATTACACCATATGCTAATTTTTTTAATACGGAAATATAAACCACAAATATTATTCACTCATTCTCCTGACAACCATCGAGATCATTGTGGTATATCAGATGTAACACCTCAGGCTGTATTCCAGGCTTCTGAATTAATACTTAAAAACCTTGGGGAACCGTACAAAGTCCCTCTTGTTCTTAATTACAGCATTGAAACAGAATTAGAAAAGAACTATACACCTAATTTTTTTATTGAAGTTTCAAAAAATAATATGGCTGCCAAAACAAAGGCTATGGCTACTCAAATATCACAAACAAGACATGAGTATCTTACACGATTTAATGAAATAATTAATAGCCGAGCACAATTATGCGGTGCTAAAATGTTTGGTGCAGGAAAATATGCTGAATCATTCTATATTAATAATTCTATTAATATATCTTTAATTAAATAACAATTTCTCCCTGCCTTATTATCTTAATTTCTTCTCCTTCGACTAAAATAATAGTTGAGGGTTTTTCTTTTTCCAACTTTCCAGCATCTAAAATTAGATCTGGCTTACTCTCTATATTTTCAAACTGTTTAACTACTGATTCAATATCATAACATTCAGGTTCTCCAGAAATATTAGCTGAAGTTGAAACAATTAAACCATCTAAACTGTTTGCTAAGTTCCTAGCTAATTCATCTGAAGAAACTCTAACAGCAATATCACTTCCCTGCTTATTCAATCCCTTCAATCTACTGTTCACACATTTTAATATTAAAGTTAATGGACCAGGCCAAAACTTTTCCGCCAAACTTCTTTCGGTTAAATTTAATTCAAAATATTTTTCAACAGTTTCAAGACTATCAGCAATCAAAGGTAAGGGTTTATCAAACCCTCTTCCTTTAATCATATATATTTTATTTATAACTTCTTTACTAAAAGGATTTCCTGCTAATCCATATGCTGTTTCTGTAGGAAAAACAACAGTGCCATTTTTCAATAGCACGTCAGTAGTAATTTTAAAATTTTCTTCACTAACTTTTAAAACTTTCATAATTATCTATTGGTTGCTAAATAGAATTCTTCTTTTGAAACTAAATTTATTAACAAAGAAACACCAGCACCTAACACAAAAATCCAAACAATATTTATCCCTTGCCACAACAATATCAAAGCCAAAATCATCATTACAACTCTACCAACAGTTAAAGCCATTTCACGTAGTACAGTAAACTCATCTACATAATGACCTTCGTCTGCAGCAATTTCATACATTAAAACATCAAATGGCGTACGCATTAAAATACCAGTAAAATTATGATAAACTCCAACAAAGAAAATGTGTAACCCAGATTCAATAATGGTTTTAAATAACCAACCCAGACTGTACAAAATACTCCCTGTACGCATTAGTTTTTTCTTGTCAAATTTATCTGTTGCCTCCCCTACTAAATATCGAACAACACAAGAAACTAAAACCACAGCCGCAGATATCAAACCAACCTCCATATATTCACCATCTAATAAAATGAAAATGAAAATTGGCCAAATTAAAGATCCAATGTACCCCTGAAAACCATCAGCCATATATGCTAAGTTTGTTCTGAAATGCTCTCTGCTAAAAAACTTTTTATATGTTTCAAAATACCCAAACTTATACTCTTCTCTGGTATGTGGAATAAAATATATTGGAAAAGCAGAAATTAAAAAAATGACAACACCAATGATAAATAAAGTAGGAAATCCAAATGTAGAAATTATAAAAGCAGATAAAATAGGTAATACTATGCCCAAAAAAGAAACCACAATAGCCAAAAAGCTTATTTGCCGACCACGATGATGTTTATTTACAAAACGAGTAAAATCGATATGATATGGAATCCAATAAAAAACTCTATTAAACAAAAGTAGAATTATTGCGACCGCGATTAAAGGTAAACTGACTTGATTTATTGTTGATAAAAGGAAAAAAGTTAAATAAAAAAGAATAATAACTCCTGTGGCCATTAACATAAAAATATTTAAACTTCTATACTTTAAACACTTAGCCAAAAGCGGAACAAAAAAGAAAAATAACAAATTAGATGCTAACCAAAACCCTATAGCAAAAGAAAAACTTCCACTAACTACATAAAGAAAAATTACTCCAAACATCCCTATTAAACTACTTGCTATATCCCTTATTATTTTATTTAAATAAAGACTTTTTAATCCAACTGACAGCTTTTCTGCTTTTTGAATTTTTGAAAAAATATTCATATTTTAGTACTCTCTTTTAAAACTAATTACAATAAATTAACTTCAAAAAATATAATTATTACTGAATTATATATTAATTATATCATAAAAATTAAAAACCCACAGAAAATTGAAGGTTTTTAATTTAATATTTTATTTTTTTTATTATATTGGAATCTTATTCAAATCACTATTAGTTATTCCAAGAGCTAAACTTTCAAATAAAGATTTTAAATTATCCCAACGCACATTATATCGATAACCATCTTGATCAACATACCAAATAGCTCCACCCCTCTCTACTTGTAATAAAAAATTTCCTTTAAGACCATTTGCGAAATTTAAATCTAACTCAAATTTAACAGGATTTGGATCATATGGACTATAACCCCTTTCCAATTCTTTTACATCAAGATGTCCATCTCCATCTGTATCTAATTCTGGATTAATAGTTTCTAATTTTGCTGGAATTTTCAATAAATTTGCATCTGTAATACCAATAGCAAATTCTTCAAATAAAGGCAAAGCATTATCCCACTTTACATTATGACGTTTACCTTTTTGATGATCAACATACCAAATTTCACCACCTTGATCTACATTTAAAAGTAATCTACCACGAAGACCTTTTGCAACACCTTTATTACTATCTTGTGTTTTTGTTGGTCCTTGTCCATTTTCATCATCTAAGATGGTACCTATACCTTCTTTATCTTCAATTGTTGCATTAAATGGATTACTTAAAATTACTTTAAAGGTTTCATCACCTTCTACAAATTCATCATTAATAATTGGGACATTTATAGTACCTATGAGTTCACCTACTGGGATAGTTAAAGTACCACTTGTTGGAGTAAAATCTATAGATATGTCTGCTGTATCTTTTACTGTTTCATAATCTACCTTAACATTCTTGTTACTCTTTTTGTTTAATGTAACTGTAAAACTCATTCCTTTTATGTCTGTTATGTTTTCAATTTCTTCTTCATCACTAATTGATATGGTTGGAAGATCTGTTGGTGGTTTACCAACTGTAAATGACTTAGACATTGTATTGTTGTCCTCTTTAGATTCAACTACATCATCCCCACTATCAACTATTAATTTTAGAGTGTAATCACCTGGTTGATTGAATTGGTAAGCTGTTGTG